>Ga0066256_1000869_pt1 | contig 53284 bp, 57 predicted proteins | sample ThiBio_1000_biof_FD_87107 | JGI IMG/M metagenome (GOLD analysis project Ga0066256, IMG submission 87107) | Wastewater bioreactor microbial communities from Cape Town, South Africa - Thiocy_expt_1000_biof (version 2) | ecosystem: Engineered > Bioreactor > Thiocyanate-remediating >... | reverse complement strand
TCAGGGGCAGGCTCGTGGGGCTGGGTTCAGGCGAACTGGGGAATCTCCACGAAGCGGCAATGCCCCGCGGCGGGGGCGGCCGTGGCGGGGCTGACGAGGTGCGGGCGGCCGCCGGCGCCCGGGCGGCCTTGGAAGTTGCGGTTCGAGGTGGAGGCGCAGCCGCCGCCGGGCTCGAGCCGGTCGGCGTTCATGGCCAGGCACATGGAGCAGCCCGGTTCGCGCCACTCGAAGCCGGCGGCCAGAAAGATCTGGTCCAGGCCCTCGCGCTCGGCCTGTTCCTTCACCAGGCCCGAGCCGGGCACGACCATGGCGAGCTTGACGTTGCTGGCCACCTTGCGGCCGAGCTTCTTGACCACGGCGGCCGCTTCGCGCATGTCCTCGATGCGGCTGTTGGTGCATGAGCCGATGAACACCTTGTCGATCGTGATGTCGTCCATGGGCTTGCCGGGTTGCAGCCCCATGTAGGTGAGGGCGCGTTCGATGGCGCCGCGCTTGCTGGCGTCCTTTTCCTTGTCCGGGTCGGGTACGCGCGCGTCCACGCCCAGGACCATCTCGGGCGAAGTGCCCCAGGTCACCTGCGGCACGATCTCGGCCGCGTCGAGCCGGACCACGGCGTCGAAGTGCGCGTCCGCGTCGGAATGCAGCGTCTTCCAGTACTGCACGGCCTGGTCCCACTCGGCGCCCGTGGGGGACAGGGGCCGGCCCTTGACGTATTCAATGGTCTTGTCGTCCACCGCCACCAGCCCGGCGCGTGCGCCGGCTTCGATGGCCATGTTGCAGACCGTCATGCGGCCTTCCATGCTCAGGCCGCGTATGGCCGGGCCGGCGAATTCGATGGTGTAGCCGGTGCCACCCGCCGTGCCGATCTTGCCGATGATGGCCAGGACGATGTCCTTGGCGGTGATGCCGGGGGCGGGCTTGCCGTCCACCTGCACCAGCATGTTCTTGGCCTTCTTGGCAAGCAAGGTCTGTGTGGCCATCACGTGCTCGACCTCGCTGGTGCCGATGCCGTGCGCCAGGGCGCCGAACGCGCCGTGCGTGCTGGTGTGGCTGTCGCCGCAGACCACCGTCATGCCGGGCAGGGTGGCGCCGTTTTCCGGGCCGATGACGTGCACGATGCCCTGGCGCTTGTGCATGAAGGGGAAGAAAGCGGCCGGGGCGATCTGCGCCATGTTGTCGTTCAGCGTGGTGATCTGCTCCTTGCTGATCGGGTCGGCGATGCCGTCGTAGCCGTGTTCCCATCCTGTGGTCGGGGTGTTGTGGTCGGCGGTGGCGACGATGGAACTCATGCGCCAGACCTTGCGGCCGGCTTCGCGCAGGCCTTCGAAGGCCTGCGGGCTGGTGACTTCGTGCACCAGGTGGCGGTCAATGTACAGGATGGCGGTGCCGTCTTCTTCGGTGTGGACGACGTGTTCGTCCCAGATCTTGTCGTACAGGGTGCGTCCCATGGTGTCCGTCTCTTTCAGGTAGGGGAAGGGATTTTAGGGAGTGCGCCGGCATCCGGCGCCTGGGCGGCGAGCTGCTCGGCAAGCAACTGGGCGCTGACGGGCAGGGCGGAGAAATCGCGCGCCACCAGGCTCAACTGGCGCTCGGCCCAGGGTTCGTGCAAGGCAATGGCGCGCAACCGGCCCACGCCCTGCAGGAACGTGAAGGCGCGGTCGGGGAGCAGCCCGATGCCCAGGCCGTTGTCGATCATGCGGCACATGGCATCCACGCCGGTCACCTGGATGCGCTGGCGCAAGGGCCGTCCGGCCGTGGCGGCGGCGGCGCGCATCGCCAGGCTGATGCTGCTGTTGGCGTGCAGGCCGACGATGTCCCAGTCCAGCACCTCGTCAAAGCGCACGCCCTCGCGGCCGGCCAGGGCGTGGCCCTCGGGCACGGCCAGCACCAGCCGGTCGCTGCGGTAGCTGCGGGCCTCAAGTGCAGTGGCGCCGGTTGCAGCGCCGAGATGGCAGATGCCCAGGTCGGCCGCCCCTTCCCGCACAGCGTATTGCACCGCGCCGCTGAGGTGCTCCTGCAGGTCGACCTTGATATGGGGATAGCTGCGCGCGAAGTGCCCCAGGTCTTCGGGCAAAAAGCCGACGATGGCGGAAATGTTGGCGTGCACCCGCACATGCCCGCGCACGCCGCCGGCGTATTCGTCCAGTTCGCCCTGCATGCGTTCAAGCCCGAAGAGCACCGTGCGTGCGTGGTGCAGCAGGCTTTCGCCCGCGGGCGTGGGCCGCACCCCCCGGCTGTGGCGCAGGAGCAGCGGGGTTTGCACGGCAGCTTCCAGATCGGCCAGGCGTTTGCTGACGGCCGACGCGGCCAGAAATTCCCGTTCGGCGGCCCGGCCGATGCTGCCCAGCTCGCACACCGCCACGAAGAGTTGCAGCGATGTCAGGTCAATGCGGCGCGCCAGATTGCGCTCGGAGGGCGGCATGGGGTAGACATCTTAAAAAACGAAGACTTCCCATTTTCTCCTGCAAATAAAACTTTTGACATCGCAAAACGTGATGTCTTGAATGCCGGATGAGGCGGTCAAAGTCGGTATTCGCCGCCGTGCTCTGGCACCACCGCGTTCCACTCCAGTTCGTGCGCCAAGCGTTCGCGCAGGCGGTCGGCGGCGTCCATTTCGCCGTGCACCACGAACACCCGCTGCGGAGCAGCGTCCATGCGGCGCAGCCAGGCCAGGGTCTGGTTGGCGTCGGCATGGGCAGACGCCGAGGTGATTTGCAGCACCTCGGCCCGGATGGCGACGTCCTGGCCATGGATGCGGATGCTCTTCTCTCCAGCCGCAAGGCGCGCGCCGCGCGTGCCCGGCGCCTGATGGCCGGTGAGGACAATCAGGTTGCGGTGGTGGCCGGCGTACAGCGCCAGGTGGTGCAGGACCCGGCCGCCCGTGGCCATGCCACTGGCCGAGAGGATCACCATCGGCCCGTGGCGCTTGGCAAGGGCCTTGGAATCCTCGGTGCTCTGCACCATGGTGGCGCTGTGCGAGAGGGCGCGCGCTTCCTGGGCAGTGAGGCGGTGTCCTTGCGGGTGCTGGGTAAAGAGCTCCGTGGTGCTGACCGCCATGGGGCTGTCGAGAAACACGGGCAGTTGCCGCGGCAGCTGGCCCCGCGTCTTGAGCAGGTTGATGGCATGGAGCACCGACTGCGCCCGGCCGACGGCGAACACCGGGACCACGGCAACGCCGCCGCGCGCGGCCACCCGCGATAGCGCGGCGCCGAGTTCGTCCACCATGCTTTCGGCGGGATGCGTGCGGTCGCCGTAGGTCGACTCGACCAACACCGTGTCCGCCTGGGGCGGTGGGTCGGGCGGCAGCATGACCAGGTCGTCGTCGCGCCCGAGATCCCCGGAGAACAGGATGCGGTGGCCACCCACTTCAAGGAGCAGGCTGGCCGCACCCAGTATGTGGCCGGCGGAGCTGAAGGTGGCGCGCCAGCCGGCGAGCGGTTCGAAACTCTTGTGCAGCGGGTGCGTGCGGAACAGGCGCAGGCAGTGTTTGGCGTCTTCGCGGGTGTAGAGCGGCAGTGCCGGCGCGTGCCGGCTCAGACCGTGCCGGTTCAGGTAATCGGCGTCTTCTTCCTGCAAGTGGCCGCTGTCGGGCAGGAGGATGCCGCACAGGTCGCGCGTACCGGCGGTCGTGTGCACCGGCTTGGCGTAGCCTTCCCGGGCCAGCAGGGGCAGGTAGCCGCTGTGGTCCAGATGGGCGTGGGTGAGGACGACGGCGTCGATCCGGTGGGGCGGGACCGGCAGCGGGAGCCAGTTGCGCAAGCGCAGCTGCTTGTAGCCCTGGAACAGGCCGCAATCGACAAGGACGCTGTGCCCCGCGTACCGAACCAGGTATTTCGACCCGGTCACCGTGCCGGTTGCGCCAAGAAACGTAATGCTGGGCTCCATGAAGGCTCCGTTGGTGGTAGCCCCCATCGTAGCGCTGCGCCGCGCCCCGTTTTAACTGAAGAAGCTCTTCAGGCGGTCGGTCCAGCTTTCGCCGCTGGGCGAGTGGCGTGCACCGCCCTTCTTCAGCGACTCGTCCAGTTCGCGCAGCAGCTTTCTTTGGTGCTCGGTGAGCTTCACGGGCGTTTCGACCGCGATATGGCAGTACAGGTCGCCGGGGTAGCTGGCGCGCACGCCCTTGATGCCCTTGCCGCGCAGGCGGAACTGTTTGCCGGCCTGGGTGCCTTCTGGAATGTCGATCGCTGCCTTGCCGTCGAGTGTCGGAACGTCGATCTCACCGCCCAGTGCGGCCGTGATGAAGCTCACCGGCACCTGGCAGTGCAGGTCGTCGCCGTCGCGCTCGAAGATGTCGTGCTTCTTGAGGCGGATTTCTATGTACAGATCGCCCGGCGGCCCGCCGTTGGTCCCCGGCTCGCCGTTGCCGGTGCTGCGGATGCGCATGCCGTCGTCGATGCCGGCAGGAATCTTCACTTCCAGCGTCTTCTGCTTCTTCACCTTGCCCTGGCCCTGGCAGGTGCTGCAGGGCTCGGGAATGATCTTGCCGCTGCCGCGGCAGTGCGGGCAGGTCTGTTGGACGCTGAAGAAGCCCTGGCGCATCTGCACCGTGCCGGAGCCGCTGCAGGTGCCGCAGGTCTTGGCACTCGTGCCGGGCTTGGCGCCGCTGCCGTGGCAGGTTTCGCAACTTTCCCAGGACGGAATACGAATCTGGGCGTCCTTGCCGCGCGCGGCTTCTTCCAGCGTGACTTCCATCGCGTAGCTCAGGTCGCTGCCGCGATAGACCTGGCGCCCGCCCGCCCGGCCCCGACCGGACTGGCCGAACATGTCGCCAAAGATGTCGCCGAAGGCTTCGGCGAACCCGCCAAACCCCTCGGCGCCCGGGCCACCGGGGCCGCGCATGTTCGGGTCCACCCCGGCGTGGCCGAACTGGTCGTAGGCGGAGCGCTTGCGCGCGTCCGACAGCATCTCGTAGGCCTCCTTGGCCTCCTTGAAGCGTTCCTCCGCCGCCTTCCCCGCATCGCCCTGGTTGCGATCGGGGTGGTACTTCATCGCCAGCTTGCGATAGGCTTTCTTGATCTCGTCCTCGGAGGCGTTCTTGGGCACCCCCAGGACTTCGTAATAGTCTCGTTTTGACATGAATCGTCAGCCCGGTTGGAACAGGAACGCCGCGCGAAAGCCTGGCGGGCTTCCAGCACGGCGGCTCGGTCGATGGACTGCGCCCGGTGCGCAGTTCCTGCGGGCTCAGCCCTTCTTCACTTCCTTCACTTCCGCGTCCACGACGTTGTCGTCGTCGGCGGGCGCGGCGCCGGATTGCTGGGTGTCGGCACCCGCCGCTCCCTGCGCTGCCTGAGCGGCCTGCTCGTTGGCATACATCTTCTCGCCGAGCTTCTGGCTGGCGGACATCAGGGCCGCGGTCTTGTCGTCAATGGCACCCTTGTCCTCACCTTTGAGGGCTTCTTCGAGATCCTTCACGGCGGCCGTGATCGCGTCCTTTTCGGCAGCATCGAGCTTGTCGTCGTGCTCGGCCAGGCTCTTGTTCACGCTGTGCACGGCGGCTTCGCCCTGGTTGCGGGCCTGGACCAGCTCGAGCTTCTTCTTGTCGTCGGCCGCGTTCATCTCGGCGTCCTTCACCATCTGCTGGATCTCGGCTTCGGACAGGCCCGAGTTCGCCTTGATGGTGATCTTGTTTTCCTTGCCGGTGCCCTTGTCCTTGGCGCCTACGTGCAGGATGCCGTTGGCGTCGATGTCGAACGACACTTCGATCTGCGGCGTGCCGCGTGCTGCCGGCGGAATACCTTCGAGGTTGAATTCGCCGAGCAGCTTGTTGCCCGAAGCGATTTCGCGCTCGCCCTGGAACACCTTGATCGTCACGGCCGGCTGGTTGTCGTCGGCGGTGGAGAAGGTCTGTGCGAACTTCGTCGGGATCGTGGTGTTCTTGGTGATCATCTTGGTCATGACGCCGCCCAGGGTCTCAATACCCAGCGACAGGGGCGTCACGTCCAGCAGCAGCACATCCTTGCGGTCGCCCGACAGCACCTGGCCCTGGATGGCGGCGCCCACGGCCACGGCTTCGTCGGGGTTCACGTCCTTGCGCGGCTCCTTGCCGAAGAACTCCTTGACCTTCTCCTGCACCTTGGGCATGCGGGTCATGCCACCGACCAGAATGACGTCGTTGATGTCGGACACGCTGATGCCGGCATCCTTGATGGCCGTGCGGCAGGGCGCGATGGTGCGCTCGATCAGTTCGTCGACCAGGCTTTCGAGCTTGGCGCGGGTGAGTTTGATGTTCAGGTGCTTGGGACCCGACGCGTCGGCCGTGACATAAGGCAGGTTGATGTCGGTGGCGGCCGAATTGGACAGTTCGATCTTGGCCTTTTCAGCGGCTTCCTTCAGGCGCTGCAGGGCGAGCACGTCCTTGGACAGGTCCACCCCCTGGTCCTTCTTGAACTCGGCAATGATGTAGTCGATGATGCGCTGGTCGAAATCCTCGCCGCCCAGGAAGGTGTCGCCATTGGTCGACAGCACTTCGAACTGCTTTTCGCCATCCACGTCGGCGATCTCGATGATGGACACGTCAAAAGTGCCGCCGCCGAGGTCGTACACGGCGATCTTGCGGTCGCCCTTGGACTGCTTGTCCAGGCCGAAGGCGAGCGCTGCTGCCGTGGGTTCGTTGATGATGCGCTTCACGTCCAGGCCGGCGATGCGCCCGGCATCCTTGGTGGCCTGGCGCTGGGCGTCGTTGAAGTACGCCGGAACCGTGATCACGGCTTCGGTCACCGGCTCGCCCAGGAAGTCTTCGGCGGTCTTCTTCATCTTGCGCAGGATGTCGGCGCTGACCTGCTGGGCAGAAAGCTTCTTGCCGCGCACTTCCACCCAGGCATCGCCGTTGTCGGCGGCAACGATGGAGTAGGGCATCAGATCGATGTCCTTCTGCACTTCCTTCTCGCTGAACTTGCGGCCGATCAGGCGCTTGACGGCGTACAGCGTGTTCTTGGGGTTGGTAACGGCCTGGCGCTTGGCCGAGGCGCCAACCAGCACTTCGCCGTCTTCCTGGTAGGCCACGATGGACGGCGTGGTGCGCGCGCCCTCGCTGTTTTCAATCACGCGCGTGGTGTTTCCTTCCATGATGGAAACGCAGCTGTTCGTGGTGCCGAGGTCGATGCCAATGATTTTTCCCATGATTCTTCTCCGCGAGGCAGTTGATTTGATAGCAGTAACGTAGGGTTGCGTGGGCCCGCTTCAAGCAGGCGCAGGGGCTTTTATTTGGGCGCCGCCACCGTGACCAGGGCCGGACGCAGGATCCGGTCGGCGATCAGGTAGCCCTTTTGCAGGACGGACACGATGGTGTTGGCCTCCTGGGCGGCCGGCACCATGCTGATGGCCTGGTGGCGATGGGGGTCGAATTTCTCGCCGGCGGGGGGATTGATGGCCAACACGCGGTTGCGCTCCAGCGCGGACAGAAGCTGGCGCAAGGTGGCTTCCGAGCCCTCACGCAGCTGTTGGGCGCTGGCATTCTGAATGGCGAGCGCGGCATCCAGGCTGTCGCAGACCGGCAGCAAGCCTTCGGCGAAATTCTCGATGCCGAACTTGCGTGCCTTGGATACTTCTTCTTCGGCGCGCCGGCGGGCGTTTTCCGCTTCCGCCTTGGCGCGCAGGAACTGGTCGGCCAGGTCGGCGCTTTTTGCTTTCAATTCAGCGAGCTCCGTCTGCAAGCGCTGCAATTCGTCGCTCGTGTTGGCAGAGAGGGCGGCTTCGATTTCTTCGGGCGAAGGCGGTTGCTCGCCAAAATTCGGCTTTTCTTGCATAGCTGGGTTTTCCAAGGAAGGTTCGTGTTCGGGCGCACATGGGGCCGGCGCCCGGCTTTTCAAGCGATTGCGCCCCACCGCGGTTCCTATGGCGGGGCGCGCAGGTGCGTACTATAATTGCCGGCTTTGCCTTGCCACACCGCTTCCCGACGCTGCGGGTGGCTTACATCCAGAAGGAGTATGCATGCGTCACTACGAAATCATTCTGTTGATCCATCCGGATCAAAGCGAGCAGGTCCCTGCCATGCTCGAGCGCTACAAGGGCATGATCACCGCCGGCGGTGGCAAGGTGCACCGCGTGGAAGACTGGGGCCGCCGCCAACTGGCGTACCTGATCAACAAGCTCGCCAAGGCGCACTACCTGTGCATCAACATTGAAGCCGACCAGGCGGTCATGGCCGAACTCGAGCACGCGTTCAAGTTCAACGATGCCGTGCTGCGCCACCTCACGGTGCAGAAGAAGAAGGCCGATACGGCGCCTTCCTCGATGATGAAGACCGTCGAGCGCGAAGAAGCCCGCAAGGCCAGCCAAGCCGAATACGCCGCCTCGGGCGAGCGCGGTGAACGCCAGGACCGTGGCGAGCGCGCCGAACGCGCCGAGCGCTAAGCCCTGCGTTTGCTGGAAGGAGTGGAGAACCACGTCGTCCTGACCGCCGCGATCGCCGAGGCCCAGGCCCTGCGATTCACACCGGCCGGACTGCCCGCGATCGAACTGCGGCTCGAGCACAGCTCGCAGCAGCACGAGGCAGGCGGACAACGTGAGGTGAAAGCAGCGATGAAGGCCGTGGCTTTTGGTGCGATGGCCGAGCGCCTTGCCAAGCAGCCTGTAGGCAGCCTCTGGCGCTTCACCGGTTTTCTTGCCACGCCCCGCAACGGCAAGCACCCGGTTCTGCACATTCAGGATATTCAACCCGATTAATTTTCAAGAGGTCCGAAAATGGCCACGTTCAAGAAATTCAACAAAGACAAGCGCCCCAAGCGCAACACCCAGTCGCTGCTGTTCAAGCGCAAGCGCTTCTGCCGTTTCACCGTCACCGGCGTCGAGGAAATCGACTACAAGGACGTGGACACCCTGCGCGATTTCATCGCCGAAAACGGCAAGATCATCCCCGCGCGCCTGACCGGCACGCGCGCGATCTTCCAGCGCCAGCTCAATACCGCCATCAAGCGCGCGCGCTTTCTGGCGCTGGTGCCTTACAGCGACCAGCACAAGATCTAAGGAGTACCCGCCATGCAAATCATCCTGCTCGACAAGGTGGTGAACCTCGGTGGCCTGGGCGATCTCGTCAAGGTCAAGGACGGCTACGCCCGCAACTTCCTCATTCCCTCCGGCCGCGCACGTCGCGCCACCGCCGCTGCCAAGGCCGAGTTCGAAGCCAAGCGCGCTGAACTCGAAAAGGCGGCTGCTGAAAAGCTGGCCGCTTCGCAGGCAGAAGGCGCCAAGCTTGAAGGCAAGGTCATCAAGCTGACGCAAAAGGCCGGCGTGGACGGCCGCCTGTTTGGTTCCGTGACCAACGGCGACATCGCCGAAGAGCTGAACAAGCAGGGCTTCAAGGTCTTGAAGTCGCAAGTGCGCCTGCCCAATGGCCCGCTGAAGATGGTTGGCGACAGCACTGTCAGCGTCTCGCTGCACACGGACGTGCTTGTCGAAGTGACGGTTTCCGTCTACGGCGAAACTGCCTGATTGCGCTGCCGCGCAATAAAAAAACCGCCTTCGGGCGGTTTTTTTGTGCCTGACGCCGGGGCGCTCAGCCCCCACGGGTTACCTGGAGGGCGGCCAGCCCCGCTGCGGGCGCGGGCGCACGCCGGGTTCGACCTGGAGATCGAGCATCTGGTCGCCGCGCTGCACGCGCAGGCTGGCGGATTCGCCCGGTTTGAGCGCCGCGACGGCGCTCAGCAGACCCGGCACGCTGACGACCGGCTTGCCGGCGACTTCCGTGATCACGTCGCCGGGCCGCAGGCCGGCACGCGCCGCGGGGGCATTTTGGAGTACGCCCGTGATGATGACGCCCGAAGAGGCCTTGATGCCGAAGGTCTCGGCCATTTCCGGGGACAGTTCGCCCGGCTCGACGCCGATCCAGCCGCGCGTCACCTGCCCAGTGGTGGCGATGCTTGCGAGCACCATCTTGGCCGTGGAGACCGGGATCGCGAAGCCGATGCCCAGGCTGCCGCCCGAGCGCGAATAGATGGCGGTGTTGATGCCCAGGAGGTTGCCGTCCACGTCCACCAGTGCCCCGCCCGAGTTGCCTGGGTTGATGGCCGCATCGGTCTGGATGAAGTTCTCGAAGGTGTTGATGCCCAGCTGGCTGCGACCGAGCGCGCTCACGATGCCACTGGTGACGGTCTGGCCGACGCCGAAGGGGTTGCCGATGGCCAGCACCCGGTCGCCCACCTGGGCTTTGTCGGAATCGCCCAGCACGATCACCGGCAGCTTGTCGAGCTCGATCTTGAGGATCGCGAGGTCGGTGTCCGGGTCGGTGCCGACCACGCGGGCACGTGCCTTGCGGCTGTCGCTGAGGGTGACGTCGATCTCGTCGGCGCCCTCCACCACGTGGTTGTTGGTGAGGATGTAGCCCTCCGTGCTGACGATGACGCCACTGCCCAGCCCGGCCTGCGGCTGGCTGCCCTGGTTGCCGAAGAAGAACTGGAACCACGGGTCGTCGCTGCGCGGGTCGCGCACGGGCGCCTTGCTGGTGTTGATGCTGACCACGGCCGGCGCGGCCTTGCGTGCGGCGGCGCTCAGGCTGCCTGGCGGGGGCTGATCGCTGGTGGTGGGTGGCGCCTCGATCAGCGACACGCTGGTGCGCCCCGGCAGGGACCAGCCGTGCAGCCACCCCGGTTGCAGGGTGGCGACCACGAACCACGCGGCAAGCAGCACGGTGATGGTTTGCGAGAAGAGCAGCCAGAGGCGTTTCATGGAGGAAGTGCGTTAGGGGAGGAAGGCCGCCGCGCGTGCTGGTGGCAGCCCGCTATTGTCGCGCAGGCAGGCGACAATGGCGCCATGAGCATATCCCGCGAAGACCTGCTGCGCTCGTTCGATTTGCTGCTCGCGCCCGAACGGTTCAAGGACTACGGGCCGAATGGCCTGCAGGTGGAGGGCCGGCCCTCGGTGCAATTGCTGGTCAGCGGGGTGACGGCCAGCAGGGCGCTGATCGATGCCGCCATCGAAGCCGGGGCCGACGCCATCTTCGTGCACCACGGGCTGTTCTGGCGCGGGCAGGACGGCCGCGTCACCGGCTGGATGAAGGAGCGCCTGCAGCGCCTCCTGGCGCACGACATCAATTTGTTCGCCTACCACCTGCCGCTCGACGCGCACCCCGAAGTGGGCAACAACGCGCGCCTGGGCGCCGCGCTGGGCTGGGTGGCCGATGCGCATTTCGGTGAGCAGGACCTGGGGTGCCTGGCCAGCGTGCGTTATGCCAGCCAAGACGAACTGTGCGCGCAGGTGGGGCAGGTGCTGGGCCGCGCGCCGCTGTCCATCCCAGGTCGGGACGGGCCGGTGACCCGTGTTGCATGGTGTTCGGGCGGTGCCCAGGGCTATTTCGAGGCCGCGGCCGCGGCCGGTGCACAGGTGTACCTGACGGGAGAAATTTCCGAGCCCCAGGCCCACCTGGCGCGCGAAATGGGCGTGGGCTTCATCGCCGCCGGGCACCACGCGACCGAACGCTACGGCGCCCCCGCGGCCGCGGCCCACGTGGCGCGGCACCTGGGGCTGGAACACCGCTTCATCGATATCGACAACCCGGCCTGAGGTCTTGCCTTTCCCAGTAACAAATACTACTGAATAAATAGCTAACTTCCCTTTGCAGGTAAGCGCTAGAGGCCATTTTTATTCATATTTTCCCAGATGAACACGCTCCCGCCATTGGCGATCACGCAGGGCGACCCGGCCGGCATCGGGCCGGAGATCATCGCCAAGGCATTTCGGGATGCGCCGCACGCAATGCGCGGCGCGTTCGTCGTCGGCGAGCCGGGTACGCTGCGCCGCGCGGCGGCCTGCGTGCGCCGGCCGGGTGTTCCCGACCTGCCCGTGGCCATCCTGCCATCGGCCGACCAGGCGTGGGATATCCCGCCGCGCTGCCTGCCCGTCTTGCCGCTGGCCGGATTACCGGCGGACGTGCCCTTCGGCCAGACGGGCGCGCAAGCCGGGCGGGCGGCAGCCGACTGCGTCGTCTGGGCAGCGCAGGCGGCACTGCGGGGTGAGGTCGCGGGGCTCGTCACCGCACCGCTGCACAAGGAGTCCCTGCACGCCGCGGGTGTGGATTTTCCCGGCCACACGGAACTGCTCCAGGCCCAGGCGGCCGCGCACGCCCAGGTGGAGATCGCGCGGATGCCGGTGCGCATGATGCTGGCAAGCGACGAGTTGTGCACCGTGCTGGTCAGCATCCACATGTCGCTCCGCGACGCGGTTGCTGCCGTCACGCTGGACAACGTGTTGCAGACGCTGCGCATCGCGCATGCCGCGCTGCTGCACGGCCTGGGCCGGGCGCCGCGCATCGGCGTGGCCGGCCTGAACCCCCATGCGGGCGAGGGCGGGCTGTTCGGGCGCGAGGAAATAGACGTCATAGCGCCCGCGATTGCATGCGCCCGCAGCGAGGGAATCGACGCCTCCGGCCCCTGGGCTCCGGACACGGTCTTCATGCGCGCGCGCCGCGCGCCGGATAAACCGGGCGAATTCGACGCCGTGGTGGCGATGTACCACGACCAGGGGCTGATTCCGGTGAAATACCTCGGGGTGGACAAGGGCGTGAACGTCACCCTGGGCCTGCCCCTGGTGCGTACCAGCCCCGACCACGGTACGGCATTCGATATCGCCGGCACGGGCAAGGCCGACCCGGCCAGCCTCATCGAAGCCGTGCGATGGGCGCGCCGCCTGTGCGGCGCATGAGTTTCAGGCTTCGGGCGTCCTGGCGCGCAGGCTGTCGCGGATCTCGCGCAGCAACACGATGTCTTCCGGTGCCGCGGCGGGCGGCGGTGGGGGCGCCTCGCGCTTGAGCCGGTTGATCTCCTTGACCATGATGAAGATGATGGCCGCCAGGATCACGAAATTGACCGTCACGGTCAGGAAATGCCCATAGGCAAATACGGGGACGCCGGCCTTGGTCAGCGCGTCGAGCGTACGTGGCGTGCCCTCGGGCACCTGGGCCAGCACGATGAACAGGTTCGAGAAATCGAGCTTGCCGAACACCAGCCCGACCAGCGGCATGATCAAGTCCTTGACCACCGAGTCCACGATGGTGCCGAACGCGCCGCCGATGATGACCCCGACGGCCAGGTCGATGACATTGCCCTTGACGGCGAACTCCCGAAATTCCTTGAGCATTCCCATCGCGTACTCCCATGTGGTTGGAAGGGTGCAAGTATCTCCCAGAGACGGGCGCCAAGCAGCGGGAGGTTTGCGGGAGGTCAAGCGCTGCGCTGCCGCGTGGCACTGGCACCGCTTCACCGGTTTTCACTCCGCTACAATTTCAGGTTATTTCCCTCCCAGCGATGTACATCGAGGATCCCCATGAGTGACACTCCAATCGACTCCAGCAAGCGGACGTGGCTGATCGCGACCGGCTGTGCTGGCGCGGTGGGCGGCGTGGCAACCGCCGTTCCCTTCGTGAGTTCTTTTCAGCCCTCCGAAAAGGCCAAGGCCGCTGGCGCAGCCGTCGAAGTGGACATCGCTGCCTTGAAGCCGGGGGAAAAGGTTACGGTCGAATGGCGCGGCAAGCCCGTGTGGATCGTGCGGCGTACGCCCGAGCAGGTGGCCGAACTGCCCAAGCTCGACGATCAGCTGGCCGACCCCAAGTCGTTGCGCAAGCCCGATGAGTTCACCCCGGAATACGCGCGCAATGAGCAGCGCTCGATCAAGCCGGAGTATTTCGTAGCCGTCGGTATTTGCCCGCACCTCGGCTGCTCGCCGTCCGACCGGTTTGCCACAGGCGCGCAACCCTCGCTGCCGGACGACTGGAAGGGCGGCTTCCTGTGCCCCTGCCACGGATCCACCTTCGACCTGGCCGGGCGCGTTTTCAAGAACAAGCCGTCTCCGGACAATCTTGAAGTACCGCCGCACATGTACCTCTCAGACACCCGCCTGCTCATCGGCGCCGACAAGAAAGCGTGAGGGACTGCACCATGGCTGTGTTCAAGGAAATCTCGCCCAACGCCTCGGCGGGCGCCAAGCTCACCAACTGGTTTGAAAACCGTTTTCCCACGGCATTCGACGCTTATCGCGTCCATATGTCGGAGTACTACGCACCGAAGAACTTCAACTTCTGGTACATCTTTGGTTCGCTGGCCCTGCTGGTGCTGGTGATCCAGATCGTCACCGGCATCTTCCTGGTCATGCACTACAAGCCCGACGCCGCCCTGGCGTTCGGCTCGGTCGAGTACATCATGCGTGATGTGCCCTGGGGCTGGCTGATCCGCTACATGCACTCCACGGGGGCGTCGGCGTTCTTCATCGTCGTCTACCTGCACATGTTCCGCGGCCTGCTCTATGGCAGCTACCGCAAGCCCCGCGAACTGGTCTGGATCTTCGGCTGCGCCATTTTCCTGGCGCTGATGGCCGAAGCCTTCATGGGCTACCTCCTGCCGTGGGGCCAGATGTCGTACTGGGGTGCCCAGGTGATCGTGAATCTGTTCTCCGCCATTCCGTTCATCGGCCCGGATCTGGCGCTGCTCATCCGCGGCGACTACGTGGTGGGCGACGCCACGCTCAACCGCTTCTTCAGCTTCCACGTGATCGCGGTTCCGCTGGTGCTGCTGGGCTTGGTCGTGGCGCACTTGCTGGCGCTGCACGACGTGGGTTCCAACAACCCGGACGGCATTGAAATCAAGGGGCCCAACGCGCCCCGGGATGAAAAGGGCCATCCGCTGGACGGCATTCCCTTCCATCCGTACTACACGGTGCACGACATCCTGGGTGTCTGCCTGTTCCTGATGGCGTTCTCCGCCGTGATCTTCTTCGCGCCTGAAGCGGGTGGTTACTTCTTGGAGTACAACAACTTCATTCCGGCCGACCCATTGAAGACCCCGTTGCACATCGCGCCGGTCTGGTACTTCACGCCGTACTACTCCATGTTGCGGGCTATCACCACTGAGATGGTCTACGCACTGATCGCCTGCGTCGTGCTTGCTGCCGCCTTCGCGGTCATCAAGGGGCGCATGCCGGCGGTGCTGAAGGGTGTGGTCGCGGTGGCTGCCGCCGTGGGCGTCGTGCTGATGCTCTCTATCGACGCCAAGTTCTGGGGCGTGGTGGTGATGGGCGGTGCGGTCGTCATCCTGTTCTTCCTGCCCTGGCTCGACTGCAGCCCGGTCAAATCGATCCGTTACCGCCCGAGCTGGCACAAGTACGTCTATGCCGTGTTCGTCGTCAACTTCTTCATCCTCGCTTACCTGGGGGTGCAGCCACCGTCGCCGGTAGGCGAGCGCGTGTCGCAAGTCGGCACCTTGTTCTACTTCGGTTTCTTCTTGCTCATGCCTTGGTGGAGCCGCCTTGGCGAACCCAAGCCCGTGCCCGACCGCGTCACCTTTGCAGCGCATTGAGCAGGAGGCAGCACACCATGAAAAAAATACTCTTTACTGTCATCGCAGCGCTGACCTTCGCGGCCGGTTCGGTTCACGCCGCCGGCGGCGGCATCGCATGGGACAAGGCGCCGAACAAGGCGAACGACATGGCCGCCTTGCAAAACGGCGCCAAGTTGTTTGTCAACTACTGTGTGGGTTGCCACTCGGCCGCGTTCATGCGCTACAACCGTCTGACCGACATTGGCCTGACCGAGCAGCAGATCAAGGACAACCTGCTGTTCACCACCGAAAAGATCGGTGAGACCATGCAGGCCACCATCGACCCCAAACAGGCCAAGGAATGGTTCGGCGCCAACCCGCCCGATCTCACCGTGATCGCACGCTCGCGCGCGGGGGCGGGGGGAACCGGGGCCGACTACCTCTACACCTTCCTGCGGACCTTCTACCGCGACGACACCAAGGCCACCGGCTGGAACAACCTGCTGTTCCCGAACGTTGGCATGCCGCACGCGCTGTGGCAATTGCAAGGCGAGCGCACCCCCGTTTTTGAAGAACATGAAAGCCACGGCCAGAAAGTGCATGTTTTCAAGAGCTGGCAGCAGGGCGCACCGGGCGCGATGACCGCTCTGGAATACGATCAGGCGGTGGGCGATCTGGTCGGTTACCTCCAGTGGATGGGTGAGCCGGCGCAGAAGACGCGCGTACGCTTGGGTGTCGGCGTGCTGATATTCCTGGCGTTCACTACGGTATTGGCATGGAGGCTGAACGCCGCGTTCTGGAAAGACGTCAAGTAGGTTCCGGTTTTCGCCGTGCTGCGTCTTGCGACGCAGCGCTTTGCAAGAGTGGGCGCCGCCGGCGTTCCACTCTTTTGGTTTTTAGGAGTTTCGCTACATGATGGTGCTTTATTCGGGTACGACCTGTCCTTTCTCTCACCGTTGCCGCTTCGTCTTGTTCGAAAAGGGCATGGATTTCGAGATCCGCGACGTAGATCTCTACAACAAGCCCGAAGACATCGCCGTGATGAATCCGTACGGTCAGGTGCCCATTTTGGTCGAGCGCGATCTGATCTTGTACGAGTCCAACATCATCAACGAGTACATCGACGAGAGATTCCCGCATCCGCAGCTGATGCCGGGCGATCCGGTCGATCGTGCGCGGGTACGGCTGTTCCTGCTCAACTTTGAAAAGGAACTGTTCGTTCACGTCAACAGCTTGGAGTCCCGCGCCAGCAAGGGCAACGAAAAGGCGTTGGAGAAGGCGCGTGCCCACATCCGCGATCGCCTGACGCAGCTGGCGCCCGTGTTCCTGAAGAACAAGTTCATGCTGGGAGACAATTTCTCCATGTTGGACGTGGCCATCGCGCCCTTGCTGTGGCGCCTCGACTACTACGGCATCGACCTGAGCAAGAACGCCGCGCCTCTGCTGAAGTACGCAGAGCGCATCTTCTCGCGGCCCGCTTACATCGAAGCGCTCACGCCCTCCGAGAAGGTGATGCGCAAATAGGAAGTTGGCGGCAGCAGGAACGCGTTATGAAGCCTCAGGATCCCAACTCCACCCGGCCTTATCTGATCCGCGCGCTGCACGAATGGTGCAGCGACAACGGGTTCACGCCGCACGTGGCGGTCAAAGTGGACGATTCCGTTCAGGTACCGCGTGAATACGTGAACAACGGCGAGATCGTGCTGAATATCGGCCTGGACGCCACGAGTGGTCTGCAGCTCGGCAACGATTTCATCGAGTTCAAGGCGCGTTTCGGCGGGCAGCCGCGCGACATCCTCGTTCCGGTGGGGCGGGTGATTGCGATTTACGCCCGTGAGAACGGACAAGGAATGGCCTTCCCGCCGCCATCCGATGTTCTGGCCGGTGCCGCGGGAGTGGTCAAGGAGCCGGCGCTGATGCAAGACGGGTCCGACCCCAAGCCCCTGGTGCAGCTGGTCACCGAACCCGTTGGCACGGACGGCTCCGATCCAGACGGGCCGCGGCCGCCCGCCGGGGGCGCGACGCGGCGCGCTTCTCTCAAGCGCATCAAATGAGTCTCGTGCGCCTTGCAAGCGCCATTGCTTACAATCGTTTCCTCGCCGATTTAGCTCAGTGGTAGAGCAACCGCCTTGTAAGCGGTAGGTCGTCAGTTCAATCCCGACAATCGGCACCAAAAAATGATGCGGTTTCATCCGTTTTGGAACTGGAACCGAAATTTCAAGCTATAATTTAAAGCTTGGCGGCTGTAGCTCAGCTGGATAGAGTACTTGGCTACGAACCAAGGGGTCGTGGGTTCGATTCCTGCCAGCCGCACCATACGGTAAGCCCTGCAAGGTCTTGATCTTGCAGGGCTTTTTCCTTTGTCCTTCCCATAACGACACATGAGGAGGCCGCATGAGCAAGGCGTTTACACGCGAAACCGACGAGGAGCCCGAAGACGCAGTGCCGCCGCCCGCCGCGGGGGGTGGCCGCAACTACATCACGGCCGCGGGGTACGCACGGCTGCGCGATGAGCTCCTGCAGTTAATGGACGTGGAGCGCCCCAAGGTGGTCGAGACCGTGCATTGGGCGGCCAAGAACGGCGACCGTTCGGAAAACGGCGACTATCTCTACGGCAAGAAGCGCCTGCGCGAGATCGATCGCCGCATCCGCTTCCTCACCGCACGCATGGAGGCAGCGGAGATCGTCGATCCATCCGTACACGCGGGAAGCGACCAAGTCTTTTTTGGCGCTACGGTGCGCTACATGGACGATCTGGGCGTCGAGGCCAAAGTCACTATCAAGGGAACCGACGAAGCCGTCGCCAGCCAAGGTGAAGTGAGTTGGATCTCGCCCGTCGCACGGGCGCTCCTCAAGGCGCGTGTGGGTGACGAAGTTCAGTTGGTCACGCCGTCCGGTACGCGGCGCCTGGAAATTCTGGACGTGCGCTATCCGCAGGCTTAGGGCTGCCAAGTGGGATTTCCAAGCGCGTGGAGCGCAGGGGCAGGCCGCCCCTACGCTGTCGGCAGTGCCCGGACCGCCCGCAGCACGGCGGGCGTGCGCCGCAATGTGCGCAGGGCGGTTTCCAGGTGCGCAGTGTCGCGTACCCCAATGACCAGGCGCAGATTCACGGTGTCGAGCGCGACCTCGTCTTCCATGTCGATGTGCGTGATGTCGGCCTCGGCGCTCGCCAGGTCCGCCGCCACGCGCGCCAACACGCCCTTGCCGTTGTTCACCGTGACCACGACCCCGGTCTCGAACATGCGTGTGGGCTCCTCGCTCCAATCGACAGAAATGAAGCGCTCGCTGTCTTTGGCCTGCAGCCGCCGGGCGACCGCGCAGCGTGCCGAATGAACCACCAGCCCCTCTCCGCGGCCGAGGTAACCCACAATATCGTCGCCCGGTACCGGGCGGCAACACGCTGCGTACTTCACGGAGGCGTTTTCGCTGCCATCGAGCGAGACACCCCCTTGCGAAATGCTTTCGTGCGAGGAATAGCGCTCGCGGGTCAACAGGAGCGCGTCGGGCCGGTAGCCGTGTTCGGCCATGAGCCCGAGCAGGCGCTTGGCGACGATGGTCGCAATGCGCTTGCCGAGCCCGATGTCGGTCATCAATTCGCTGCGTGAGCGGCTCCCGGTGAAGCGCAGCAGTTTGTCCCACAAGGGCTGCATGGCTTCGCTCTCCGGCGGCAGGCTTTCCAGGCCTTCGGCCCGTAGAGCCTGCGTGAGCAGCTTTTCCCCCAGGGTTTCCGAATCGGCCTGCGCCAGCGACTTGAGGTGGCTGCGGATCTTGGACCGTGCCCGGCCGGTGCGCACGAAGCCCAGCCACGCCGGATTCGGCGTCGTGGTCGGCGTGGTGATGATCTCCACGATGTCGCCGTTGTGGATTTCGGTGCGCAGCGGAACCTGCTCGTTGTTCACCTTGGCCGCTGCGGTGTGGTTGCCCACGTCACTGTGGATGGCGTAGGCGAAATCCACCACGGTGGCGCCGCGCGGCAGGGCGAGGATCTGGCTCTTCGGGGTGAAGACGTACACCGCATCCGGGAACAGGTCCACCCGTACATGGTCCCAGAACTCGGCGGCGTCGCGCGTCTCGTTCTGGATGTCCAGCAGGGACTGCAGCCATTTCGTTCCCAGGTGCTCGGCCGTGCCGCCTTCGCCATCCTGCTCCTTGTAGAGCCAATGGGCGGCAACACCGGCTTCGGCAACCAGGTGCATTTCCTCGGTGCGCATCTGGAACTCGATGTTCACGCCGGACGGGCCCACCAGGGTTGTGTGCAGCGACTGGTAGCCGTTGATCTTGGCAATGGCGATATGGTCCTTGAACTTGCCCGGCACGGGCTTGTACATCTGGTGCAGGATGCCCAGCGCCGTATAGCACTCGGTGACGCTGCCCACGATGACGCGAAACCCATAGAGGTCCGTCACCTGAGCGAAGCTCAAGTGCTTTTGCGTCATCTTCTGGTAGATGGCATACAGCGTTTTTTCGCGCCCGGCCAGCCGCACCGGCAGGCCGACGCGTGAAAACGCGGCATCCACATCGGCCTGAACCTTCTGCACCAGGTCGCGGCGGCGGCTGCGCGCCTTGGCGACGGCTTTGGACAGCGTGGCGTAGCGCCAGGGATGCAGGTAGCGAAAAGACAGGTCTTGCAGTTCCCGGTAGGTCTGGTTCAGCCCCAGGCGGTGCGCGATCGGCGCGTAGATTTCCAGGGTTTCGGAAGCGATGCGCCGCCATTTGCTGCGCGGCATGTCCGCGAGGGTGCGCATGTTGTGGCTCCGATCGGCCAGCTTGATGAGAATGACCCGCACGTCGCGCGCCATGGCCAGCAGCATCTTGCGGAAAGACTCAGCCTGGTTCTCCTCGCGCGTGTCGAACTGCAGCTTGTCGAGCTTTGTCAGGCCGTCCACCAGTTCGGCCACATTGGCGCCAAAGCGCTCCACCAGATCCGCCTTCGTGACGCCGCAGTCTTCCATGGCGTCGTGCAGCAACGCCGCCATCAAGGCTGGGGCGTCGAGCTTCCACTGCGCGCACTGCGCTGCCACGGCAATGGGATGGGTGATGTAGGGCTCGCCGCTGTTGCGCAGTTGCCCGAGATGTGCCTCATCGGCGAACCGATAGGCTTGGCGGACGAGTTCCACCTGGGCAGGCTCAAGGTAGTCGAGGCTGTCGGTCAGCGCGGCGAAGCTCGCTGCGGCCGCATTGGCGGCGGCAGCGGCGTTGCTGGCGGCGTCCTGGGGGCGCGCATTCGGCGGCGCCGCGTTGGCAGGGACGGTATTCGACTCTGCTTTCATCCCTTAAATGTAGCGCGCTGGCCACCCAGGGCGGGCCGGAATGAAAATAGGCACCGCAATGCGGTGCCTATTGGGTGGGGAAAGGGGGTACCAGGTTCAGCCGGGGACCTTCTTGAGCATTTCCACCCCCACCTTGCCGGCGGCGATTTCCCGCAGCGCGGTGACACCGGGCTTGTTCCGGCTCTCGATGCGCGGGGTGTGGCCCTGGCTGAGCATGCGGGCGCGGTAGGTCGCGGCGAGCACGAGTTGGAAACGGTTGGGGATCTGCTCCAGGCAGTCTTCGACGGTGATGCGGGCCATGAATTCTCCAGGGGTTACGCGACGTTCAGCGATTGGAACGTTTCCGCGCGGGCGCGGCGCTGGGCCGCGTACTTGAGGCGCTGGGCATGCACCACGGCTTTGAGGTCAAAAAGCGCGCGCTCAAATAACTCGTTGATTATAACGAAGTCGAATTTGTGCACCTGCGCCATTTCCGTGGCGGCGTTGGCCAGCCGCCGTTCAATGACCTCGGGCGAATCCTCGCCGCGGCGCTCCAGGCGCGAACGCAACTCGGCCCAGCTTGGCGGAAGAATGAAGATCAGCACGGCGTTGGCGAACGCCTCCTTGATCTGCAGCGCACCCTGGAAGTCGATTTCCAGGATGACATCGTTGCCCTGGGCAATGCGTTCCTCTATGGACTTCTTGGATGTGCCGTAGCGGTTGCCGTGCACCAGCGCCCATTCCACGAACGCATTGCTTGCCACCATGGCGTCGAATTCGGGTTCCGAGGTGAAGAAGTACTCCCGCCCGTGCTTTTCCTGGCCCCGCGGCGCGCGCGTGGTGTGCGATATGGAAGGGTGCACGTGCGAATCGAGTTCCAACAGGGCCTTGACCAGGCTGGACTTGCCGGTGCCGCTCGGCGCCGCCACCACAAAAAGATTGCCGGGGTATTCCGTAGTAGCCGTCATGAAATGCTTGCCGTAAGGGCTTTATTCGAGGTTTTGTACCTGTTCGCGCATCTGCTCGATCAGGACTTTCATATCCACGCTGATGCGCGTGAGTTCCAGCGCCGACGACTTCGAACCCAGCGTGTTGGCTTCGCGGTGCAATTCCTGGATCAGGAAGTCGAGCCGCTTGCCCACTTCGCCGCCCTTGGACAAGAGCCGTTCGATCTCGGTGAGGTGCGACTCGAGCCGGGTGACTTCTTCCGCCACGTCGATGCGGATGGCGAAGGCCGTGGCCTCCGAGAGCGCCCGGTCCTGGGCGGCTTCCGGCGTGGCACTGCCTTCGGCCAGGCCCATGGCTTCGCGCCAGCGGTCCATGAAGCGCTGGCGTTGCTGCTCCACCAGTTGGGGTACCAGCGGGCCGGCCTGCTCGGTCAGGCCGCGCAGCAACCGGAGGTGCCCGCGCAGCATGTCCACCAGGCGTTCGCCTTCCTGCGCGCGCGCCACGAGCAATGCATTGAGTACGGATTCGGCCAGGCGCGCCACGGTGTCGGCTGGGGTGTCCACGGTCGGCGTGGCCGCCCCGCAGAGCCGCAGCACCTCGGCCACGGACAGCGGCGCCGCCTCGGGCAGCCAGGACTGCACGCTGTCCTGGACGGCAGACAGGCGCTGCAACAGGCGCGTCGGCGGGTCGGGCAGCAGGGCGCTGTCCTGGCCTTCGATGGCCGCGCGGACTTCCACCTTGCCCCGCTTGACCTTGGCGGTGACGAGCGAGCGCAGGAGCGGTTCGAAACTGCGCAGTTCGTCCGGCAGGCGGAAGGACAGGTCCAGGAAGCGGCTGTTGACCGAGCGCATTTCCATGCCCAGGCGGCGTTCGCGCACGGCGCGCGGCTCGCCGTCGGCGGGCTCCGCAGGGGGGCCGCTTTGCGCGCTGGCGTAGCCGGTCATGCTGTAAACTGCCATGGGACTTTTCTTGATTAGCTAGCGAACCGGCGATTATCCGGGTTCTCGTCCGCCCTCGAATCACACGCGAAGAATATGTCCAAAGTCAAACCAGCCCCGCTGCCACCGGACACCGTCATCGGTGGCTACCGGGTGGTACGGCGGGTGTCTTCGGGCGGTTTCGGTGTGGTCTACCTCTGCATGGACCCGGAGGGCCAGCAGGTCGCCATCAAGGAATACCTCCCTTCGTCGCTCGCCACGCGCACGCCCGGCGAACTGCTGCCCAAGGTGCCGCCGGAAAAACTCTCGCTGTACCGCCTGGGCCTCAAGAGCTTCTTCGAGGAAGGCCGGGCGCTGGCGCAGATATCGCACGCCTCGGTGGTCAGCGTGCTGAATTTCTTCCGCGAGAACGAGACCGTCTACATGGTGATGAATTACCTGGAGGGCGCGACCCTGCAGGATTTCATCATCACCGCACGCGATTTGAAGCAGCAGAAGGTGTTCCGCGAGTCCACCATCCGCTCGTTGTTCGACGAGGTGCTGCGCGGCATGCGCATCGTGCACCAGCACAAGATGCTGCACCTCGACATCAAGCCGGCCAACATTTTCATCACCGACGACAACAAGGCCGTGATGATCGACTTCGGCGCCGCGCGCGAGGTGCTGTCGAAGGAAGGCAACTTCATCCGACCCATGTACACGCCCGGTTTCGCCGCCCCCGAGATGTACCGGCGCGACTCGGCCATGGGCCCGTGGACGGACATCTACGCCATCGGCGCGTGCATCTACGCCTGCATGCAGGGCTTCCCGCCCAACGAAGCGCCGCAGCGCCAGGACAAGGACCGCCTCTCGCTGGCGCTCGCCAAGTTGCGTGGCGTGTATTCCGACAACCTCATCGAGGTGGTCGAGTGGTGCATGGCGCTCGACCCGCTCTCGCGCCCGCAGTCCGTGTTCGCCCTGCAGAAGGAACTCTCGCGCGAGGGTGAGCGGCGCTACACCAAGCTCACCGTCGCGGAAAAAATGCGCCTGCAGCTCGATACGCTGGTCGCCGATACGCGCAAGACCGTCACCAAACCTGGCGATGCGGCCTCAGCGGTCGGAGCCAAGCCCAAATGAAGTTCTCCATATTCCAGATCAGCCGGCGCGGCGGGCGCGAGAAGAACGAAGACCGCATGGGCTACTGCTACACGCGCGAATCCGGCCTGTTCGTGCTGGCCGACGGCATGGGCGGGCACCCCGAGGGCGAAGTCGCGGCGCAGATTGCCTTGCAGACCGTCGCGGCCATGTTCCAGCGCCAGGCCAAGCCGCAGTTGCCCGACGTGCCGGAGTTCCTCTCCACCGCGCTGCTGGCGGCGCACCACCAGATCCTGCGCTACGCCAGCGACAAGGGCATGATCGACTCGCCCCGCACCACGCTCGTGGTGGCCGTGGTGCAGGCGGGCTGCGTGCACTGGGTGCATTGCGGCGACTCGCGCCTGTACATGGTGCGCGGCGGCGCGCTCCTGACGCGCACGCGCGACCATTCCTACCTGGAGCTGCGCAACATGCCGCAGGGGCTGGAGCGCATCAACCGCAACGTGCTCTTTACCTGCCTGGGCTCACCCACCAAGCCCATCTACGACACCACGGGGCCGGTGCCGCTGGAGCAGGGCGACCGCATCCTGATCTGTTCCGACGGGCTGTGGGGCACCTTGAGCGACGAGGAAATCGCCGGTGAACTGGGCCGCAATACGGTCTCGCACGCCGTTCCCGAACTGGTCGAATCGGCGCTGCGCAAGGCCGGCGACAGCAGCGACAACGTCACCGTGCTGGCCATCGAGTGGGAAACGCCGGACGCCTTTGAGTCCACCCAGGGCGTCTCGACCGACAGCATCAGCGACGATGTGTTTGCCTCCACCATCCAGGCCGGCCCGCTCGACGGCCTGGTGGACGATCTGGACGATGCCGCCATCGAGCGCTCCATCGCCGAAATCAACGAAGCCATCCGCCGCTCGGCCGAGCGCAAGCGCTGAGCGTTTGGCCGCCCGCGCGGGCCGGCAGCAGAAAGTACCCATGACCCTTGCTTCCCGCGCTGGCGACCGCGCCCGCCATGCCCTGCGCCCGGTGCGCATCACCCGACACTACACCATGCACGCCGAGGGCGCGGTGCTGGTCGAATTCGGCAACACGCGCGTGCTGTGCACCGCCACGGTGGAAGAAAAAGTGCCCCCGCACCAGCGCGGCAGCGGCGCCGGCTGGGTGACGGCCGAATACGGCATGCTGCCGCGCGCCACCCACCGGCGCAGCGACCGCGAAGCGGCCAAGGGTAAGCAAAGCGGGCGCACGCAGGAAATCCAGCGCCTCATCGGCCGCTCCCTGCGCTCGGTCTTCGACCTCAAGCTCCTGGGCGAGCGCAGCATCGTGCTCGACTGCGACGTGCTCCAGGCCGACGGCGGCACGCGCACGGCGGCCATCACCGGCGCCTGGGTGGCGGCGCAGGACGCCGTGGCCGGCCTGATGGCGCGCGGCGTGCTGCAGCAGTCGCCTGTGCGCGACGCCGTGGCGGCGGTATCCGTCGGCATGGTGCAGGGTGCGCCCATGCTCGACCTCGACTATGTGGAAGACGCCGCCTGCGACACCGACATGAACGTCGTGATGACCGGTGCCGGCCATTTCGTCGAAGTGCAGGGAACGGCGGAGGGCGCGCCGTTCAGCCGCGCCGAGATGGACGCGCTGCTGGATCTGGCCCAGGCCGGTATCGCCGAGCTGGTGCGCCTGCAGCGTGAATCACTTGCAAATTAATAGCTAACTATCCAATACAGATAAGCGCTAGAGGCCATTTTTATCATGAAAATCGTATTGGCGTCGAACAACCTCGGCAAGCTCGCCGAACTCCAGGCGCTGTTCGCACCACTCGGCGTCGAGCTCGTGCGCCAGGCCGAGCTCGGCGTGGGCGAGGCCGAGGAGCCGCACCGCACCTTCGTCGAGAACGCGCTGGCCAAGGCGCGCTTCGCCGCAGAACACACCGGCCTGCCGGCCCTGGCCGATGACGCCGGCCTGTGCGTCGACGCCTTCGGCGGCCTGCCGGGGGTGGACACGGCCTACTACGCCACGCAGTTCGGTTACGCCAAGGGCGACGACAACAACGTGCGCGCCCTGCTGGAACAGATGGACGGTCTGGCCAACCGCCGCGCCGCATTGGTCAGCACGCTGGTGGCGCTGCGCAGCCCGCAGGACCCGGAGCCGCTGATTGCGGTGGGCCGCGTGGTCGGCGAGATCGCCCCTGCGCCGCGCGGCAGCCACGGCTTCGGGTTCGACCCGGTGATGCTGCTGCCCGACTTGGGCAAGACCTTCGCCGAACTCGATCCGGCCACCAAGAACCGCCTCAGCCACCGGGGTCGCTCGGCGCAGGCCATGCTGGCCTTGATGCGCGAACGCTGGCTGTAGGGCAGGGCCGCCGGTGCGCGGCCTGGCTTGCGCCGGCGGCCTCAGGGCGTGTTGGTGAACTCTTCGGTATCCACCTCGGCGCGTGCCTGCGCGGTGTAGCGGTGGCCGGCCACTGTGCGCTCGTGCATCAGCGCGCCTGCACGTTCCAGCACGGCCTCGGGCAGTGTCAGCTCGGCAGCGCCCAGGTTCTCGCGCAGGTGATCGATGCGGGTGGTTCCCGGGATGGGCAGGATGTCCGGCCCCCGGTGCAGCAGCCAGGCCAGGGAAAGCTGCGCGGGGGTGCACCCGGCTTCGTGCGCCAACGCCACCAACTTCGCCAGCTGTTCCAGGTTGCGCGCGTAGTTCTCGGGGGCGAAGCGCGGCATGGGGCGGCGCACATCTTTTTCCCCGAGAGACGAGACGTCGGTGAGTGCGCCTCCCAGAAAGCCGCGCCCCAGCGGGCTGAATGCGACGAAGGACACCCCCAGCTCCCGGCAGGCATCGAGCACGGCAATCTCGGGGGTGCGGGTCCAGAGCGAGTAGTCGGTCTGCACCGCGGCAATCGGGTGCACGGCGTGGGCGCGCCGCAGGGTCGCGGCCGATACCTCGGAGAGGCCGATGGTGCGGACCAGCCCCCGCTCGACCAGGCGCGCGAGTTCGCCCACGCTGTCCTCGATCGGCACCTGCTTGTCCCAGCGGTGCAGGTAGTACAGGTCGATGGCGTCGGTTTTCAGGCGCCGGAGCGACCCTTCGCAGGTGGCGCGGAGGTTCGATGGGCGGCCATCGATCACCCGCCCGGGCAGCACCGTGCCGTCGCCCGCCTCGCGCGTCATGCCGCATTTGCTGGCCAGGGTGAAGCGGTGGCGGTGCGGTGCGAGCACCTTGCCCACCAGGGTTTCGCTCGCGCCGAAACCGTACAACGCCGCGGTGTCGAAATGCGTGACGCCCGCGTCCAGCGCCGCCAGCAACAGGCGCTCGGCCTGTTCGGGAGCGACGCCGGCACCATAGGCGTGGCAGATATTCATGCACCCCAGGCCGATGGCACTGACGGTGAAGGGACCCAGGGAACGTGTCTGCATCGTCTCTTTATAGCCGCAGCAGGAACAGCGTGAGGACCGGGAAGGTCACCAGGATCGTCACCCGCACCAGGTCGCTGACCACGAAGGGCCAGACGCCGCGGTACGTGTCGGTGAGTTTGATGTCCGGCGCCATCGAGTGGATCACGAACAGATTCATGCCGACGGGTGGGGTGATGAGCCCCACCTCCACCACAAGCAGCACCAGCACGCCAAACCAGATGGCCGCTTCCTCGGGTGGCAGGCCGAAATCCAGCCCGGACACCATCGGAAAGAAGATCGGCACCGTGAGCAGAATCATGGACAGCGAATCCATCACGCAGCCGAAGACCAGATAGAAAACCAGAATCGCCCACAGCACCGAGAACGGCGAGAAGCCCTGCGCCCCCACCCAGCTGGCGAGTTCCTGCGGAAGTTGCGACAGCGCGAGGAAGGTATTGAAGGCACTGGCGCCCAGCACGATCATGAAGACCATGCCAGTACTCACCGCCGTGGCTTCGAGCGCCCCCAGGAGCTGCTTGCCGTTGAGCCCGCCCTTGGCCCAGGCCAGCAGGCCGGTGGCGCCCGCACCCACGGCAGCGCCTTCGGTGGGCGTGAAGATGCCACCGTAGATGCCGCCAATCACCACCAGGAAGATGAGGGCCACCGGCCAGATCGCGAGCAGTGCGTCGGTGCGCTCCCTGCGGCTTGCGGGTTCCTTGGTACCGGCGAGCCCCGGGTTGAGGCGCACCTGGATGGAGATCACCGCGATGTAGCCCAGCGCCGCCAGAATGCCCGGGACCAGCGCGGCCGTGAACATCTTGGCGATGTTCTGTTCGGCCAGCACGGCGTAGATGACCAGGACGATGGACGGCGGAATCAGGATCCCCAGGGTGCCGCCGGCGGCGAGCGTGCCGGTCGCGAGACTGCCGGCGTAGCCCGCGCGGCGCAGTTCCGGCAATGCCACCTGCCCCATGGTGGCGGCCGTGGCCAGGGAGGAGCCGCAGATGGAGCCAAACCCGGCGCAGGCGCCTATGGCGGCCATGGCCAGGCCGCCCTTGCGGTGGCCGAGGAAGGCTTCCGCCGCCTTGAACAGCGCACGCGACATGCCCCCCAGGGCGGCGAACTGCCCCATCAGCAGGAACAGCGGCACCACCGAGAGCGACGCATTGGCGAATTGCCCGTAGGTGAAGGATTTCATTTGCGCCAGCAAGGGGGCGAGGCTGCCAAAGATCAGCCAGGATCCCCCCAGGCCGACGACCAGCATGGACAGGCCGATCGGCAGGCGCAGCATGATGAGGCACAGCATGACGACAACGCCCCATGCGGCGAGGATGAGCGGGTCCATCAATGGGCTCCTGCCATCTCGTCGGGTTGCCGGGCCGCCGCAACGCCCAGGCTGCCGAGCAGGGTCCAGCCATACACGACGCAACCGAACACTGCGGCCAGCGTGCAGGCGGCGTAGCCCCACCACACGGGCATGTGCAGGATGAAGCTGGTTTCGCCGTTGGCCCGGTAGTCGAGCATGCCCACGCCCATGCGCCACGCCAGGAGCACCCACACGCCGAACATCAGCAGCTCGGTGAGGATGCCGATGAACCGCTGCATCGCCCGCGGATACAGGCGCCAGAACATGTCGACCACCGCGTGGCCACGCCGCAGGTGGCACCACGGCAGGAAACAGAGCACCGCCAGCGCCGTCCCGGCCTCGACCAGTTCGTAGTCGCCGGGGACCGGGCCCAGCCCCAGGCCGGACAACGCGCGGCCGGCAATGCTCAGCACGCTCAAGAGGGTGAGCGCCATCAGCACCAGCCCGCCCAACCAGGCCATGGCCCGGGCGACGGTCACAATCAAAACATTCATAAGCTCTCCGTGGGAAGCCGGCGAGACGGTGCGCAGCCACGCAGGCGGCCCAGGAGTCGCCCGCTTCGTGTCTCGCTCGCTGGGTACGCAGACGCCGCTGCGCACCCGGTCAGGCGGTGTGCTTGGCGATCAGCGCCTCGGCGGCGGCGGCCAGCTTGGGGCCGTCGATGCCCTTTTCGGCGACCTCCTTGTACCAGGCGGCGCGCACCCCGGAAGCCGCTCTCTGCCAGCGCTGGGTTTCCGCGGCGTCCAGCACGATGATGTTGTTTTTCGCCGCCTGGGCCGCCGCGAGGCCGAGCTTGTCGCCTTCGTCCATGGCGCGCCCGAAGAGCGCCGCCGCGGCGGCGCCGGAATTGGCGTCCATGACTTTCTGCAGGTCCGGCGGCAGCTTGCTGTAGCTCGCCTTGTTCATGACCAGCCCGAACGTCTGCGTGTACAGGCCCTTGCCCTCGGAAAAGATGGTGTGGTTGTGCACGATCTGCTGCACCTTGAGCGAAGGCGCTACCTCCCAGGGGATGGTCGTGCCGTCGATCACGCCTTTGGACAGCGCCTCCGTGACTTGCGGAACCGGCATGCCCACCGGCACGGCGCCAATCTGTTCGAGCATGATGTTGATCACGCGCGAGCCACCGCGAATGCGCATGCCCTTGAGGTCTTCGAGCTTCGTGACCGGCTTGAGGGTGTGCACCAGGCCCGGGCCGTGGATGTGGGCGCAGAGCAGCTTCACATCGGCGAATTCGTCCATGGCGTGCGCGTGCACGAACTCGTTGAAGGCCAGCGAGCCGGCTTCGGCCTTCTTGGTCATGAAGGGCAGCTCGAACGCCTCGACCTTGGGGAAGCGTCCCGGCGTGTAGCCCAGCACCGTCCAGATGATGTCCACCACGCCGTCCTTGGCCTGGTCCAGCAACTCGGGCGGGCGGCCGCCGAGCTGCATGCTGGGGAACTGCTGGATGTGGAGGCGCCCGCCGCTTTCCTTCTCGATCTTCTTGGCCCAGGTATCGATGGCCAGCTTGGGAATGGTCGCCTGGGGCGGCAGGAACTGGTGCAGGCGCAGGGTGATGCGGTCCTGCGACCAGGCGTTTGCGCCCAGGGTGGCAGCGGCCAGGCCGCTCAGGACGGTGCGTCGACGGATGGGATGCATGGCGAAGTCTCCTTGTGTGTTGTTCATCGAAAGGTAAGCGGCGCGGGCGCTGGGTTCAGCCAGCCTGCAATTGCTGCTCCAGCTGGTGCAGCACCTGGTAGCAAGCGAGCACCTGGGCTGCGCTGGCATTGGGTTCACGGCCTTCGCGGATGGCCGCGAAGAACTCGCGGTCCTGCAGCTCGATGCCGTTCATGGACACGTCCACCGCGGACACGTCGATCTTCTCGTCCTTGCCGTTGTACAGGTCGTCGTAGCGGGCCACGTAGGTGCCGCTGTCGCCGATGTAGCGGAAGTACGTGCCGAGCGGCCCCTCGTTGTTGAAAGAGAGGCTCAGTGTGCAGAGCGCGCCGTTCGCGGCCTGGAGCTGGATGCTCATGTCCATGGCAATGCCGAGCACCGGATGGATCGGTCCCTGGAGGGCATTGGCACGCACGATGGGGCTGCGCACCTGGTAGGCGAAGAGGTCCACGGTATGGGCGGCGTGGTGCCAGAGCAGGTGGTCTGTCCAGCTGCGCGGCTGGCCCAGTGCATTGGTGTTGGTGCGGCGGAAGAAATAGGTCTGCACGTCCATCTGCAGCACCTGGAGTTCGCCCGTCAGCACCTTGCGGTGCACCCACTGGTGGCTGGGGTTGAAGCGGCGCGTGTGGCCGCACATGGCAACCCGACCGGTTTCCTTTTGCGCATCCACCACGGCCTGGGCATCGGCCAGGCTGTCGGCGAGCGGAATCTCCACTTGCACATGCTTGCCGGCGCGCAGGCATTGGACTGCCTGCTCGGCGTGCATTTGCGTGGGCGTGCACAGGATGACGGCGTCGACATCCGGGCGGGCCAGGCTTTCCGCCAGATCGGTCGTGACGTGCCCGATGCCGTATTGGCGGGCCACCTCCTCGGTCTTGGCGAGGTCGCGGCCGACGAGCGAGACGGCGCGCACGCCGTCGATCTTCCCGATGGCGTCGAGGTGCTTGGTGCCGAAGGCGCCGGCACCGGCCAGGGCGATGCGGATGGTCATGTCAGGGGCTCTCCAGAATCAGGTGGCCGACGGCCGTGTTGGATGCGGGCACATGGAAAAAGCGGTGCGCCACGCGGGGCGGGGGGCCGATGCGCCGCCCGTCCGCCACGTCGGGCATGGCGCCGCGTGCGATCAACCACATCACGAGCTCGATGCCTTCGCTGCCGGCCTCGCGCACGTACTCGATGTGCGGCACCTTGGCCAATTCCTCGGGCTCGGCGATCAGCCGGTCGAGGAAGCGGTTGTCCCACTCGGCATTGATCAGGCCGGCGCGCGCGCCCTGCAGCTGGTGGCTCATGCCACCCGTGCCCCAGATGTGCACGTTCAGGTCCTCGTCGTAGGACTCCACCGCCTTGCGGATGGCCTGGCCCAGGTTGAAGCAGCGCTGGCCGCTCGGCACGGGGTACTGCACGACGTTGACGGCCAGCGGGATCACGGGGCAGGGCCAGGCGCCTTCCTGCGGGTCCTGCTCGCCGCACAGCAGCGAGAGCGGCACCGTCAGGCCGTGGTCCACGTCCATGCGGTTGACGATGGTGAGGTCGAAATCCTGCTGGATCACGCTCTGCGCGATGTGGCTGGCGAGCTCGGGATGCCCCAGCACCGGCGGGACCGGGCGCGGCCCCCAGCCCTCGTCGGCCGGCTGGTACTGCGCGGCCGTGCCAATGGCGAAGGTGGGAATCATGTCCAGGCTGAACGCCGTGGCGTGGTCGTTGTAGACGAGGAAGACGACGTCGGGCTTGTGCTCGCGCATCCATTGGCGCGAGAACTCGTAGCCCTTGAACAGCGGCTGCCAGTACGGCTCCGCCGTCTTGTGCAGGTCCATGGCGGCGCCGATGGCCGGTACGTGTGAGGTGTAGACGGATGCGGTGATGCGGGCCATGGTCACGCCTTGTTGCGGGGGGCAGGGCGGGCGCCCTGCGGCTGGCGGTGCGGCTGGGCGTCGCCGTCCTCGCCGAGGTAGCGGTTGCCCTCGATGCTGCGGCCACCGCCCAGCATCATGGCGCGGTACTCGTCTTCCGACATGCCGGTCATGCTCCCGGCCATCTGCTGGAAACTCTTGGCGTCGGTGGCGCCGATCTTGGCGAGGAAGTAGATGTTGCCGCCGGTGCGCATGCACCAGTTCAGGTCGCGCGCGAGCACGGCCTGCTTCTGCTCCTCGGTCATGGCCCACTCGTCGAGGTAGGCGCGTTCGTCGGCCTTGAAGCGTTCACGGTTCGCGGGTTTCATCAGGCTCATGCAGAACTGGTTCAGCCAGTAGCCTTTGCGGCTCTGGTCGGCGTCGAAGATGATGGTGCCCGGTACGTCGAGATAGGGCTTGTCGAGGGCCATCGCGGAAGCTCCTGGGTTTTAAGTATGAAATTGGCCTCTGGCGCTTATTCAGTAAGCGATTGCAGCTATTGTTTCATGAGTGTTCTGGGGTGTATTCTTCGGGCCAGTAGAGGCGCATGGGGTTGTCCACCAGCAGCTTTTTCTGCAGCAGGGCGGTGGGCGCGATGTGCGGGATGAAGTCCACCAGCAGCCCGTCGTCCGGCATGTGGCCTTTCAGGTTGGGATGCGGCCAGTCGGTCCCCCAGAGCACCCGGTCGGGAAAGCGCTCGACCACGGTGCGCGCGAACGGCACCACATCGCGGTACGGCGCCTGCTCGCCGTGCAGCGCGGGCGGGCCGGAGACCGACAGCCGCTCCGGGCAGCTCACCTTGCTCCACACGTTGGGATGCGCGTCCATGAATTTCAGGAACAGCGCGAATTCTTCGCTCTCCACCCCTTTGGCCACATCGGGCCGGCCCATGTGGTCGACCACCACCGTGGTCGGCAGCCGGGTAAAGAAATCCCAGAGCTCGGGCAAGTCCACCGCTTCGAAGTAGACCACCACGTGCCAGCCCAGCCGGGCGATGCGCGTGGCGATGTCCATCAGCTCGTCCTTGGGGGTGAAGTCCACCAGGCGCTTGACGAAGTTGAAGCGCACGCCGCGCACCCCGGCGGCATGCAGCGCCTGCAGTTCTTCGTCGGTGGCGCTGCGCCGCACGGTGGCGACGCCGCGCGCCCGACCGCCCGAGGCCTGCAGCGCATCCACCAGGGCGCGGTTGTCGGCCCCGTGGCAGGTGGCCTGTACCACCACGTTGCGGGCAAAACCCAGGTGGTCGCGCAGCGCGAACAGCTGCTCCTTGCCGGCGTCGCACGGCGTGTACTTGCGCTCGGGGGCGTAGGGGAACCGGTCGCCCGGCCCGAAGACGTGGCAATGCGCATCCACGCTGCCGGGCGGCACCTGAAAGCGCGGCCTGGCCGGAGCGCTGAACCAGTCCAGCCAGCCGGGCGTCTTGTCGAAGGGGCCGGACGTTGGTATGTTCATGCGGGAGCCTTCGCTCAGTCGATGTAGCGCAGGCCGGCGGCCTGCAAGGCGCCGCGCATCTGGTACAGGTCCAGCCCGAGCACGCCGGAGGCGAATTTTTCGCGCTTGGCGCCTTCGTTGGCTTCGCGCTTGCGGGCCGCTTCCAGCGTGGCGGCCGCCATGGCACGGGGCACGCAGACCACGCCGTCGTCGTCGGCCACGATCACGTCGCCGGGATGCACCAGCATGCCGGCGCACACCACGGGGATGTTCACCGAACCGAGCGTGGCCTTGATGCAGCCTTTGGCGCTGATGTACTTGCTCCAGACCGGGAAGTGCATCGCCTGCAGGGTTTTCACATCGCGCACACCGGCCTCGATGACGAGCGCGCGTGCGCCGCGTGCCTGGAAGCTGGTGGCCAGCAGGTCGCCAAAATAGCCGTCGGTGCATTCGGCGGTCACGGCCGCCACGACGATGTCGCCCGGCCGGATCTGCTCGGCCACCACGTGCATCATCCAGTTGTCGCCCGGCTGGAGCAGCACCGTGACGGCGGTCCCGGAGACCTGGGCGCCGGGGTAGATCGGCCGCATGAACGGCTTGAGCAGGCCCACGCGGCCCATGGCCTCGTGCACCGTGGCGGCACCCAGGGCGCCCAGTGCGTCCGCGGTGGCCGGGTCGGCGCGTTCGATGGTGCGGTAAACGACTCCAAGTTCGTGCATCTTCGGCTTTCGTGCAGGCCCTAGCGGCCCTGGCGCTTGAGGGCGGCGTCGAGCCGCGGGAACACCCGTCGGGCATTGCCTTCGAACACCTGAAAGCGCTCGCCGTCCGTGAGGTGGGGTGTGGCGTCCACGTAGCGCCGGGTGTCGTCGTAGTAGTGGCCGGTGGTCGGGTCGATGCCGCGCACCGCGCCGATCATCTCGCTGGCAAACAGGATGTTCTTCACCGGCATCACCCGCGTGAGCAGGTCGATGCCCGGCTGGTGGTAGACGCAGGTGTCGAAGAAGAGGTTGTTCAGCAGGTGTTCGTCCAGCAGGGGCTTCTTCATCTCCTGCGCGAGGCCGCGAAAGCGCCCCCAGTGGTAGGGCACGGCACCGCCGCCGTGCGGAATGACGAAGCGCAGCGTGGGGAAATCCTTGAACAGATCCCCCTGGATGCATTGCATCACCGCCGTGGTGTCGGCATTCAGGTAGTGCGCGCCGGTGGTGTGGAAGCAGGCGTTGCAGCTCGTGCTCACGTGCACCATGGCCGGAATGTCGTACTCGACCATCTTTTCGTAGATCGGGTACCAGTGGCGGTCGGTCAGGGGCGGGCTGGTCCAGTGGCCGCCGCTGGGGTCCGGGTTGAGGTTGATGCCGACAAAGCCGTATTCCTTGACGCATTTCTCCAGCTCGGGGATGCAGGTCCGGGGGTCGACGCCGGGCGACTGCGGCAGCATGGCGGCACCGATGAAATGCTGCGGAAACAGCGCGCTGACCCGGTGGCACAGCTCATTGCAGATGGTGGCCCAGGTGCTGGAGATCTGGAAGTCGCCGATGTGGTGCGCCATGAAGCTGGCGCGCGGGCTGAAGATGGTGAGGTCGCTGCCGCGCTCCTTCATCAGGCGCAGCTGGTTGTTTTCGATCGATTCGCGCAGCTCGTCGTCGGTAATGCGCAGGTCGGCGGGACGCGGCATCGCCGCCGGGTTCTGGATGCCCGCCACCTGCGCATTGCGCCATGTTTCCAGCGCCTTGGGGGCGGTGGTGTAGTGGCCGTGGCAGTCGATGACCAGGGGCTGGCCGTTGGCGTGGGGCATGGGCTTGTCTCTCCGAGGCGTTCAGCGCGGTCGCTGGGGGGCGTTCTTTTCGGTGATTGTGGGCAGGCGGCTGCCGCCGAACCAGCCCGCGCCGCCACTAGCAGCTATATCAAATGGTTATGTCTTACTCCCAGGCATGCCGATATGCGAGGGTTCTCCCTGATCCGCCTGCGTGCCGCGTGCAGCGAGCAGACGGTCGGCGTAGTCCTGCCAGGGGTGCGGCTGCCCGGCGCCCGCCATGGCGGCGAAGCAGCCGGCGCGGGCCTGGTCGGCCATCCATTGCTGCTTGTCGGCAATGGCCTCGGCCATGAAGGGCTCGAAGCCCGCTTCGCGCACCGTGCGCGCGGCTTCGCGCATTTCCTCGGCGCGGCGCTGGCCGTGCTGCACCACGCGGCTGAAGAAGTAGCTGCCCTGCGCGCTCCAGTCGATGCCCGGAAACGTCTCCTGCAGCGTGGGCAGCATGTGCGCCTCGACGCCGTAGGCCCGGGCGGTGGCGTAGCTTTCAATGACCAGCGCTTCCAGGCCCTTGATCATCACGCTGCGGCACATCTTGATGGCGCTGGCGACGCCCCACTCGGCGCTGGCGACCTGGGCGTCCATGCCCCATTGCTGCAGCGTGGCTTGGAGCAGGCCGGCATGCGGCCCGCCAAGCAGCATGGGCACGCGCAGGCCGTAGGGCGGCACCGAGGTCATCACCGCCGCTTCCACGTAGCGGCCGCCCGACGCCTCGATGTGCTCGGCGCAGGCTTTCTTGGTCCCTGGGGACGCCGAGTTGAGGTCCAGGAAAACGGTGCCAGGTGCCAGGTGCCCGGCGGCTTCCTGGGCTGCGTCGAGCGCGTTGGACGCCGTGACCGCCGAGATGATCAGGCCGCCAGCGGCCGCCTCGCACAGGGCGGCCATGGAGCCTTGCAGCGCCACGCCGCAGGCATCGGCGTGCTGCCGCAGGGCGGCTTGGTGGCTGGGCTCGGCGAGCTGGCGGGCCCACGCGCCGGCGCTGGGGTGCGGCGACCGGTCCCGGTGGCCGGCGCCAAAGATACGGCCGACTTCGCCGTAACCGACGATGCCGATGCGGGAGGGGTTGAATTCGGGCATAGCTCTTCCTTGCAGGGGTTGTCAGGCCGGGGCCATGCCCTGGCGCTTTTTGGCGTCGGTGCAGGCCGGTGAGACCATGAAGCGCAGCAGGGCGTGCACTGCGTCCGCACGCTGCGAGGAGGCGGCCACGGCCCCCGAGAACACGGTTTCGATCTGGATCGCACGCGGCAGCGGGCCGAGCACCTCGATGCCACCGAGGTGCATCAGTTCGCTCCATTGCTGGAAGCCGAGTTCGGCTTCACCGCGCGCCACGAGTTCGCCCACGGGCACGCCGGGAGGCGCCTGCACCGTGCGGTCCTGCACCGCCTCGGCAATTCCCCAGCGGGCGAACAGCCGCAGCAGCGCCGTGCCGCTGGGGCCGGTGGAATAGGCGATCGAAGCGGCTTGTTCTATGGCGCGGCGCACGGCGGCTTCGGTGGCGATGTCGGGGTGCGGCGCGCCCGCGCGCACCGCCACGGCCACGCCCGAGCGCGCAAGGTCCACCCGGCTGCCGGGTGCCAACCAGCCAGCGGCCTCCAGGGCATCGAGGGCGTCGGACGCAAGAAACACGGCGTCGAACGCTTCGCCCGCCTGCACGCGCCGTGCGGCGTCCACGCCGCCGACCGATTCGAGGGCGAGCGGCGTGCCGCCCTCCCGCTGCCACGCCAGGGCAAGCTCGGTCAGCAAGCGCCGTGTGGCCATCGACGAAATGCCGCGCAAAGGAGTGTCCATTCGCTCCGTCCTTCCATGGTTGGCCCGCATTGTGCGCAGCGGCGCCGCGCCCTTCCAGGGCCTGGCGCGACTACCAGTTAGACCGAAATGGCATGACTTACGGTAAGGTATGCCCAACCAGGCAGGTAAATGGGAGCGGCGGGCAATGGATCTCAAGCAACTCGAGTACTTCGTGCGGGTGGCCGAACTGGGCAGCTTCACGCGCGCTTCGCAGGCGCTGGAGGTGGCCCAACCCGCGCTGTCGCGGCAGGTGCGCTTGCTGGAAGTGGAGCTGCGGCACCACCTGTTGCTGCGCAACGGCCGGGGCGTGACCCTGACCGAGGCCGGCCAGCTGCTGCTGGAGCATGGGCGGGGCATTCTTCACCAGGTGGCACGGGCGCAGGAGGAATTGGGCCGGGTGCGCGGCGAACTTGCCGGCCGGGTGGCGGTGGGCCTGCCGCCGAGCATGGCGCGGGCGCTGGCGGTGCCGCTCACGCGCGCTTTTCGCGAGCGCTTGCCCGAGGCCAGCATTTCCATCAGCGAAGGGCTGTCGGCCAGCATGCAGGAGCGCCTGACGCAGGGCGGGCTCGACATCGCCGTGCTGTACAACGCGCGCCCGGTGGCAGGGCTGGACATCCAGCCGCTGTGCGAGGAGTCCCTGTTCCTGGTGGGGCGCCGCCCGGCGGGGCTGGCGGAAGACCCGCCGCCCGGGAGCGTTGCCCTGAGCGAGGTGGCCCAGCTGCCCCTGGTCATCCCCAGCCGGCCGAACGCGATCCGCATGCATGTGGAATCCAACATGGCGGCGATCGGCGTGGCGCCGCGCGTCGAGCTGGAAATGGACGGCGTGACCGCCATCCTCGACCTGGTGGCCGACGGCGCCGGCTACGCCATCCTGCCGCGCAATGCCGTGCTGCGCTCGAACAACCCGTCCGCTTTCGTGATGCGGCCGATTGCCGAGCCGGCGCTGCACATCGCGCTGTTCACCGCGGTCAGCGCACTGCGGCCGGTCACGCTCACCCAGGCCACCACCCGTGCGCTGATCCGCGAAATCATGGGGGCGCAGCAGGAAGGGCCGTGAACGCTATATTTTTATGAGCTTCTAGCGCAATACTGGTAAGCGCTGGAGGCCTATTTGGCTTGTATTTTCGTGGTCGGTGCTCATCGGCCGGGCCTGTCAGCGCGGCGCCATGCGCAGGGCCCCGTCAAGCCGGATCACTTCACCGTTCAGGTGCCCGTTGGTGACGATGTGGCAGGCCAGCTCGGCGAACTCTTCGGGCTTGCCCAGGCGGGGCGGAAACGGAATGCTGGCCGCCAGCGACTGCTGCACCGCCTCCGGCAGCTCCTTGAGCAGCGGCGTGGCGAACAGGCCCGGCGCCACGGTGCAGACGCGAATGGCGTGCTGCGCCAGGTCGCGCGCCATGGGCAGCGTCATGCCCGCCAGGCCGGCCTTGGAGGCGCTGTAAGCCTGCTGGCCCACCTGCCCGTCGAACGCGGCCACCGAGGCGGTGAACACGATCACGCCGCGCTCGCCGTTCTCCAGTACGGGCAGCCGACTGCAGGCAGCGGCGAATAAACGACCGACGTTGTACGTGCCGATCAGGTTGATCTGCACCACGCGCACGAAGTCCTCCAGCGGCGCGGCGCTGCCATCGCGCTGCACCACCCGCTTGGCGCTGCCGATGCCGGCGACGTTCATCAGGATGCGCGCCGGACCATGCGCGGCTGCGGCCCGGTCGAGGGCGGCGGTCACGCTGGCGGTGTCGGTGATGTCGCAGGCGCAGGCGATGGCATGGCCGGCGCCGAATTCGGCATTGAGCGCCTGGGCCACCTTTTTGGCCTGCTCGGCATTGCGGTCGAGCAGCGCCACCTGGGCGCCCCGGCGCGCCAGTTGGCGCGCGGTGGCCTCGCCGAGGCCCGAGGCGCCGCCGGTGACGAGCGCGGCTTGTCCTTCAATCTGCATGGAGTCCTGCCTTTCGGGAACGTGTCAGCGGCTGGGTTGGAGGATGTTCGGCGCGCTGCCGTCGTGCAGCGCCGCCACCAGCGCCGCGCGGTGCTTGAGCACGGCGCGCTGGTTGAGGGAGCCCTTGTCGGTGATCTCGCCCTTGTCGAGTGAGGGGGGCTCGGTCATCAGCAGGGCGCGGGCGACGCGGCTGGCGCTGCCGGTGGCTTCGCTCGCCAGGTGGTCCAGCACCGCCTCGATGCGCTGGCGCACGGCCGGGTGGGCGAGCACATCGGCCATCGGCGCGTCGGGGCCGAGGCCGCTGACTTCGCGGCAGGCGGGAGACGGGTACAGCAGGGCACCCACCTCCGCGCAATTCAGGCCGGTGATCACCGCGTCCTGGAGGTAGGGCGCGCCGGCTGCGAGGATCCTGGCGCGCATCGGGCCGACGCTGACGAAGGTGCCGGTGGAGAGTTTGAAATCTTCCGCAATGCGGCCGTCGAATGCCAGGCCCCGGTGGATGTCGTTGCGGTCGATCCATTGCACCGCGTCGCCGGTGCACAGGTAGCCCTCGTCGTCGAAGGCGTCGCGCGTGGCGGCGTCCGAGCGCCAGTAGCCCGGCGTCACGTTCGGGCCGCGGTAGCGCACCTCGGTCTTGCCGTCCAGGTCCACCAGCTTGAGCACCATGCCAGGCACCGGCACGCCGATGTGGCCCGAGCGCACGTCGGGGCTGTTGACGAACAGGGCGGACGGGGCCGACTCGGTCATTCCCAGGCCGGTGGCCATCACGATGCGCTCGCCCAGGGCGGCTTCCTGCGTGGCGTGCAGGCTGTCCCAGACCGGCTGGGCCAGGCCCGCCCCGGCGTAGAAGAACATGCGCACGCGCGACAGCAACCGGTCGCGCAGTGCAGCGTCGGTCTTCATGGCCTGGGCAATCATCTCGAAGCCGGCGGGCACATTGAAGTACACCGTGGGTGCGATCTCGCGCAGGTTGCGCAGCGTTTCGCCGATCAGCGCCGGCGTGGGCTTGCCGTCGTCGATGTAGAGCGTTCCGCCGTGCTGCAGCGTCAGGCCGAAGTTGTGGTTGCTGCCGAAGGTGTGGCTCCAGGGCAGCCAGTCCACCAGCACCGGAGGGGCTTCGGCCAGCACGGGCAGCGAGAGCGTGATCTGCTGCAGGTTGGCGCACCACATGCGCTGCGTGTTGATGACCGGCTTGGGCATCTTGGTGGAGCCACTGGTGAACAGGAATTTCACGATGGTGCCGGGGCCGGTCGCGTGCATGGCGGCGTCCACGGCGGGCGTGGCGGCGGTCTCGCGCAGGCGCTCGAAGCTGCCTGTGGCGCGTCCCGCCATGGCGCCCTGCGCCAGTACCACTTCGACATCCGCCGCCACGGTGGCCGCGATGGCCTTGCCGTAGCGCGCGCCATCGGCGGCAAACACCAGGCCGGGGGTCAGCGTGTCCATGACGTGGCGCAGCTTGTCGAAATCCTGGCTCACGGTGGCGTAGGCGGGCGACACGGGGCAGTAGGGCACGCCTGCGTAGATGCAGCCCAGCGTCACCAGCGCGTGCTCGAGGGTGTTCTCGCTCAATACCACCACGGGCCGCTCGGGCGTCAGGCCCCGGTCGAGCAAGGCCTGGCCGATGCTCCGGGCAGCGTCCAGGGCTTGTGCGTAGCTCACGTGCTGCCAGTCGCCGGTCTGGCCGCCGGGGAGTTGCGCGCGTCGGGCCAGAAAGCTGTGGTCGGGGGTGTTCTCCGCCCAGTGCACGAGGTAGTCCGTCACGCGCCGGGCGAAGGCGCCGAGCGGCAGTTCGGCCTGCAGGTAGCGCACGCCCGGTGCGCCGTCCCGCAGGCCGACGCGGGTGACGCCGAAGCTCATCGGGCGGTAGCGCGCAGTGGTTGCAGCGGGGGTCATGTTTTCTTGTCTCCAAATCATCTTTGGTGTTTGCGCTGCGGTAGCTCTGGCATGGCTCAGGGTCAGGACCGCCGCACAAGGGCCGCCCCGCCGCGCTGGCGGTGTCCCCCTCCCTGCGCAGCGAGAGGAGGGGGAAGCGGCGCAGCCGCTCAGGGGGTGGGTTTTACTTTCGCCGCGCGGCCTTCCAGAAAATCCGCGAGGCGGGACTTGGCCTCGGGTGCGCTCTGGGCGATCGCGGCCATCATGGCTTCGGTGAAGAAGCCCTGGTCGGCCGGCTGCTCGGCGATGCGGGGCAGGGCATGCATCAGTGCGTAGTTGGTGAGCGGGGCGTTCTGCGCCACGCGCACGGCGAGCTCCAGCGCCTTGTCGAAGGCCTGGCCTTCGGGCACGAGGTACTGGGCAAAGCCCGCCCGCTCGCCATCCGGCGCGTTGTAGACGCGGCCGGTGAGCATCATGTCGGTCATGCGCGCCACGCCAATCAGCTTGGGAATGCGCACCGAGCCGCCCCCGCCGACGAAGATGCCGCGCGAGCCCTCGGGCAGTGCGTAAAACGTGGACGCATCGGCCACGCGCAGGTGGCAGGCGCTGGCCAGCTCCAGCCCGCCGCCCACGACGGCGCCATGCAGCGCCGCGACCACGGGCACCGGGCCGAATTGCACCCGCTCCAGCGCGGCATGCCACATGCGCGAGTGGTGCAGGCCCTGGGCGGCGTCGCGCTCCTGGAGCTCGGACAAATCCAGCCCGGCGCAGAAATGCGGGCCCTCGCCGTCCAGGACGGCGGCGCGCACGGAACCGGGCAGGGTTTCGAACAGCCCGCGCAAGGCCAGGACCAGGCTGTCGCTCAATGCGTTGCGCTTGGCGGCGCGGGTGAGCCGGATCACAGCGACTTCCTGATGGTCGCCGCGCAGCTCGAAATGGATGTCCGGATGGGTCATGAAAGCTTTCGGAATGGGCGCATTGTGGTTATAGTTAATAATCAATTCAAGCAAGCCGAGGCGGGTTTTCTTGCGTGTTTACCCTTGCTGTGCGCGGCTTCCGGCGTGCATGGCGCGGTGCGCATGCGGGCGATGAACCCCGCCACCAGGAGCCACGCATGGACCACGAAAACCTGATCGCCATCGACATCCACACCCACGCCGAAGTGAGCTGCTGGAACCCGTTCGACAACTACGGCGAGGAATACGACCGCGCCGCCGACAAGTACTTCAAGAACGGCCGCCGCCCGACCATCGCCGAGACGGTGGCGTACTACCGCGCGCAGAAGATCGGCCTGGTCATGTTCACCGTGGACGCCGAGTCCAAGATGGGCCGCCGCCGCATTCCCAACGAAGAAATCGCCGAGGCGGCCAAGGCGAACAGCGACATGATGGTGGCCTTCGCCAGCATCGACCCGCACAAGGGCAGGATGGGCGCGCGCGAGGCGCGCCGCTTGATCGAGGAGCACGGCATCAAGGGCTTCAAGTTCCACCCCACGGTGCAGGCCTACCACCCCTACGACAAGATGGCCTGGCCGATCTACGAGGTGATTGCCGAGCACCGCCTGCCCGCCATCTTCCACACCGGCCACAGCGGCATCGGCAGTGGCATGCGCTGCGGTGGCGGCCTGCGGCTGGAGTACAGCAACCCCATGCACCTGGACGACGTGGCCATCGACTTCCCCGACATGCAGATCGTCATGGCGCACCCGAGCTTCCCGTGGCAGGACGAAGCCCTGAGCGTGGCCACGCACAAGCCCAACGTCTGGATCGATCTGTCCGGCTGGAGCCCCAAGTACTTTCCCAAGCAGCTGGTGCAGTACGCCAACACGCTGCTCAAGGACCGCATCCTGTTCGGCAGCGACTACCCGTTGATCACGCCCGAGCGCTGGATGAAAGACTTCCAGGAAGCGGGCTTCAAGCCCGAAGTGATGCCCGGCATCCTGAAGGGCAACGCGGTACGTCTGCTGGGGCTGGATGCGAAGCAGCCTGCTGCGGACAGCGCCTGATCAGTCGTACACCTTCTGCAAGAGGCGGATCAGCGTCTTGCGCTCGGCGGGCGTCAGGCGGGCCGTGGCGTCGAGTTCGAGCTGTGCGGCGGTCTGCTCCGCCTCGGCGGCGAGCTGGGCGCCCGCCGGTGTCAGGTGCACGCCCATCGCGCGCCCGTCGCTGGGATGCGGGTGGCGCTCGATCAGCCCGCGCCGCTCGAGCGTCGCCACCAACCCGACCAGGTTGGGCGGCTGCACGTTGAGTGCGGCGCACAGCTGGCGCGAAGTGATGCCGGGGTTGTGCGCCACCAGCGAGAGCACGGAGAAATCGACCACCTTGAGGTCGTACACCGCCATGCGCTGCATGAAGAGCTCGATGATGGCAAGCGATGCGCGCCGCGCGTTGTAGCCCACCAGCGCGCGCAGATAGCCCGTGTCGACCGATGCCACCGCGCCAGGAGCGGCTCCGCCAGCCGGTGCGGGCGAAGCCTTTTCAAGCGGCGGAGTTGGGGGCGATGACGCGGGGCGGCGGGTCATGGAAAGGAGCGGTCACAGCGCGGGGTGCGCTGTGACGATTTTACTGAAAACCGGCCCTTGCGCTTGTCTGTTATACGTTGATAGCTATGAAATAAGTAGCTTTTTGAGCTTTATCTTTACTTTAGTAAGGCAGGCCGACGTAGTTTTCCGCCAGCGACGCCAGGGCGTGTTGGGAGGAGAACAGGTAGTCCAGCTCCACCTGCTGCATGTGCTGGTCGTACGCGCTCTGGTCGGGAAAGCTGTGCAGCAGCTGCGTCAGCCACCAGGAGAAGCGCTGGCCCTTCCACACCCGCGCGAGCGCCTTGTCGGAATAGGCTTCCAGGCCGCTGGCGTCGCCCTGCTGGTAGTGCGCCAGGAAGGCGTGGTAGAGGTAGTACACGTCCGATGCCGCGCTGTTGAGGCCGCGCGCGCCGGTGGGCGGCACGATGTGCGCGGCGTCGCCGGCGAGGAACAGCTTGCCGTAGCGCATCGGCTCGGCGACGAAGGAGCGCAGCGGGGCGATGCTTTTCTCGACCGACGGGCCGGTCTGCAGCTGCACCGCCACCTCGGCGGGCAGGCGGCGGCGCAACTCGTCCCAGAAGCGGTCGTCCGACCAGTCCTGCACCTGGTCGGTCAGCGGTACCTGCACGTAGTAGCGGCTCAGCACCTGCGAGCGCAGCGAACACAATGCGAAGCCGCGCGCGTGCCGCGCGTAAATCAGCTCGGGCGAGACGGGCCGCGTGTGCGAAAGCACGCCCAGCCAGCCGAACGGGTACACGCGCTCGTAGGTGCGGATGCGGTCGGCCGGAATGGAGGCCCGGCTCACGCCGTGGTAGCCGTCGCAGCCGACGATGAAGTCGCAGTCCACGCGCAGCGCTTCGCCATTCTTGCGGTAGGTGACAAAGGGCTGGGCGGTCTCCATGCCGTGCGGCTGCACGTCCTCGGCCTCGTGCACCACGATGCCCTGCATGCGGTCCCGACCGTCGTACAGGTCGCGCGTGACTTCCGTCTGGCCGTAGACGATCACGGAGCTTCCGCCCGTCAGGGCGTGCAGGTCCACGCGCCGGCGCTCGCCCGCGTTGGCGATGTAGAAGCCCTCGTGCACCTCGCCCTCGCGGTCCATGCGCTCAGCCACGCCGGCCTCGCGCATCAGGTCGGTGAAGCCGTGTTCCAGGACCCCGGCGCGGATCCGGGCCAGCACGTAGTCGCGCGTGTGCTTTTCCAGCACCACGTTGGCGATGCCCTGGCGGTCCAGCAACTGGGAAAGCAGCAGCCCCGAGGGGCCGCCGCCAATGATGGCGACTTGGGTTTTCATATATCTCCTGTGTTTTTGATGTGGCTCAACATCTGCATTCTGAAAATTCCTCGCGCATTTCGTGCGGACGAAGCGCCTTCAATAGTTGGACTTTTCCCGTACAGTGACTGACATGCCTGCAGCCCCTGCCAGACCTTCCCCCCTGCGCCGCCGGCTCAAGCGGCTGCCGGTGTTCGGGCTGTACGGGGAAGGGCGCGCGCCCGCCGTGCGCATGCTCCACGTCGAATCGATCGATTCGCGCAGCCGCCTCTACGACTGGGAAATCGACGCCCACGTGCACCACGGCCTGCACCAGCTGATCTGGCTGCAGCAGGGCCGCGTGCATGCACTTTTGGACGAAGCGCACTCCGACGCCTCGGGACCGGTGGCGCTGGCGATACCGCCCGGCGTGGCCCATGCGTTTCGCTTCGCGCCGCACACCGTGGGCCATGTCCTCACTTTCGATGCGGCGCTTCTGGCCGAGCGTGGCGGGGACGACATCGGCACCGCGCTGCGCCAGCTGTACCTCACGCCCACCGTCCTGCCGCTGGACGCGGACGATGCCGCCGTACTGCGTTGGCAGGTGCTCTGGCAGGCCCTGCACGCCGAGATGCACGCGCCGCAGCCCACCCTGCCGCCGGGGGCCGAGAGCCCGGTGCGTTTGTGGCTGGCGCGCAGCCTGGTGTGGCAAGCGGCGCAGTGGTGCGAGCGCCAGCGGCAGTCCGCCGGCCAGCAGGGCGTGCAGGGGCGGCACGCGCTCTACACGCGCTGGCTCGTGCTGGTGGAAGAGCATTACCTCGAACACTGGCCGATCACGGCGTATTGCGCACAGCTCGGCCTTTCGGCCGAGCGGCTCAACCGCCTGGTGCGGGCGGAAACCGGGCTGTCCGCCCAGCAGGTGTTGCACGAGCGCCTGGCGCGCGAAGCCTGCCGGCGCCTGGTGCATGTGCATGCACCGGTGTCGCAGCTGGCGTTCGAGCTCGGCTTCGCAGACCCGGCCTATTTCAGCCGCTTCTTCAAGCGCCACTTCGGCAAGGCGCCGGCCGCCTACCGCGGTGCGGCGGGGGCGCACCGTGTGCCCAATGCCTGAACCGTCGCCCGTTCGGGAGCGGCCGCGCCGGGGCAGGCCGAATGCCGCGAACACTACACTTGGCCATGCCCATTCCCCCCATCGTCCCGGCACCCGCGGGCGTTGCCGGCCACCCCGCGCCGCAGCGCGATATCCAGCACTACATGCGCCCCGGCTTGCTGCAACTGCGCGCGCTGCCGCCGCTGTCGCTCTATGTGCACCTGCCCTGGTGCCTGAAGAAATGCCCGTACTGCGACTTCAATTCGCACGCGGTGGGTGCGGACTTGCCCGAGGCGCGCTACCTGCAGGCGCTGCGCGCGGACCTGGAAGCGGCGCTGCCGCTCATCTGGGGCCGGCCGGTGCAGACGGTGTTCATCGGCGGCGGCACGCCCAGCCTGTTCTCGCCCGCGTCCATCGACCAGTTGCTGGGCGACATCCGCGCCCTGCTGCCGCTGGCCGCGGCGGCCGAAGTGACGCTGGAAGCCAACCCCGGCACGTTCGAGAAGGACCGCTTTCGCGCCTACCGGGCGGCCGGTGTCACGCGCCTGTCGGTCGGTGTGCAAAGTTTCAACGACGCACACCTGGCCAAGCTTGGCCGCGTGCACGACGGCGCCCAGGCGCGCGCCGCGGTGGAGGAGGCCGCCCAGGCCTTCGAGACCTTCAACCTCGACCTGATGTACGCGTTGCCCGGCCAGGACATGGCCGCGCTGGACGCCGACCTCGACATGGCCCTGGCGCTGGCGCCGCCGCACCTGTCGATCTACCACCTGACGATCGAGCCGAACACCTTCTTCGCCAAGCACCCGCCGGCCATCCCCGAGGACGACCTGGCCTACGCCATGCTCGACCGCATCACCGAGCGCACCGCGGCCACGGGCCTCGCGCGCTACGAAATCTCGGCCTACGCCCAGGCAGGGCACGAATGCATGCACAACCTCAACTACTGGCAGTTCGGCGACTACCTGGGCATCGGCGCCGGCGCGCACAGCAAGATCAGCTTCGCGCACCGCGTGGTGCGCCAGACGCGTTTTCGCGAGCCCGCGCGCTACATGGACAACGCGCTCGCCGGCCATGCGCTGGCGCAGGACGAGGACGTGCGCCGCGCCGACCTGGCGTTCGAATTCATGCTCAACGCGCTGCGCCTCAAGGGCGGCTTCGCGCTGCAGGATTTCACCGAGCGCACCGGCCAGAGCGTTGCTTCCATCGCGCAGGCGCTCGGCGAGGCCGAAGCCAAGGGCCTGATCACCCGCGACATGGTGCAGGTGCGCCCGACGGAGCGCGGTTTCGACTTCCTCAGCGACCTGCAGGCGCTGTTTCTCCCCGACTAGCCGTTCCGGCCTAGCCGCAGCGCGCCGCGACGATGCGGCCCTTGGCGTCCACTTCCAGGTTCAGCCGCTCGGCGTCGAATTCCTTGGTCACCATCTCTCCGGGCCGAAGCGTGCGCGCCAGGCGCGCGCCGGCGGCCACGCGCGCCGCTTCCACGTTGCGCGCTGTGCTGGCCTGGCCGATGGCCGACTGGGCCGGACCGGCGTTGCAGCGCCCGCCCGGTGGCGGAATGTTGGGGCGCACGTCAATCGGCGCAGGTGCTGGCGGACTGGCGCAGGCGGCCAGCAAGGCGGCTGTGCCCAGGGCAGGGAGAAGGCGGCGGTGCATGCAGAAAATCCTTGTGTGGTGTTGAAGGCGCCACCATAGCGCGCGGCGGCCTACTGCGGCGTGAGAAGGCGTAACCGGGGCCCCTCAGGCGCGGCCCGGGTCCAGCATGCCGCGCGCCACGATGAAGGCGATCACTTCGCGCAGACCGTCCAGCGTTCTCAAGTTGGTCATGACGAAAGGCTTGAGGCCCTGCGCGTTGGTGCGCATGCGCACCGTGTCGGTGCGCATTACCTCGAGGTTGGCGCCCACATGGGGAGCCAGGTCGGTCTTGTTGATCACGAATAGGTCGCTCTTGGTGATGCCCGGGCCACCCTTGCGTGGGATTTTTTCGCCGGCGGCCACGTCGACGACGTAGATGGTCAGGTCCGAGAGCTCGGGGCTGAAGGTGGCGGCCAGGTTGTCGCCGCCGCTTTCCACGAACACGATGTCGGCGTCGGGGAAATCGGCCAGCATGCGGTCGATGGCTTCCAGGTTGATGGAACAGTCTTCGCGGATCGCGGTGTGCGGGCAGCCGCCGGTTTCTACGCCCAGGATGCGTTCTGCGGGCAGGGCGCCACTCACGGTGAGCAGGCGCTGGTCTTCCTTGGTGTAGATGTCGTTGGTGATGGCGATGAGGTCGTAGTCGGCCCGCATCGCCTTGCAGAGCATTTCTAGGAGCGTGGTTTTTCCGGAACCGACGGGCCCGCCAATGCCCACCCGCAGTGGGGGCAGGTGCTTGGTACGGCCTGGGATGTGGTGCAGTGCGCTTGCGCTTGTGGTGGTCATGATCGGAAGAGGCGCGAGTATTGGGTTTCGTGCTGGGCGCTCAGGATGGCGAGCATGGGAGAAAACGCCTGGCGTTCGCTTTCCGTCAGGGCGATGGCGTGGTCTGCGGCGGCGGGAACGGCGTGGGCCAGCCGCGCCAGGATGCGCTGGCCTGCACTTTGGCCGAGCTGCATGGATTTGAGCGCCGCCTGCACCATGTTTTCGGCCCAGCCAAAAGCGTAGGCCAGGAGTGCTTCGTGCACCGGGGCCTGCGTGACCGTGGCGGCCAAGGCGAATGCGACCGGGTAGGTGGGCGGCAGCGCAGCGAGGTCGCGCACTGCAGACATCCATGCGCCGTCGCCCCGATGCCGATTGCGCAGCCATTCCGCCATGGACCGGCCCATCTGTTCGGCCTGCAGCCGCAGTTCGCTCGTCTCGCGCGTGTGCAGCACCCAGTCGTTGAGCGTGCGCACCCGGGCAAGGTCACCGCAGCGCCAGGCGTCCACCGCCCTGGCAATAAGTGCCATGTCGCCGCGCGCCTGGGTGATGTGCAGCTGGTCGAGCAGCCATTCGGCCACCGCGGTTTCGGAGGCCAGTCCTGCGTTCTCGATGGCGCTTTCCAGCCCTTCGGAGTACGAAAAGCCGCCGACGGGCAGTGCGGGGGATGCGAGCCAGATGAGCTGCAGCAGGCTGGCTGCGGGCAGGGCGGCGGGTTCAGTGGGCGTGGCCGTCGTGTGCATGGTCGTGCGCGTGGCCTGGTCCGTGGGCGTGTCCTGCGGCATAGGCGCCGCCTTCGGGCTCGAAGGGCAGGTCTTGCGCCTTCACGATGAGGTGCATCGCGCGAAGCATGTCGGCCAGCACATGGTCGGGCTCGATCTTCAGGTGGTCGGGCTGCAGCTCAATTGGCACGTGGCGGTTGCCCAGGTGGTAGGCGGCGCGGGTCAGGTCGAACGGGGTGCCGTGGTTCCTGCAGTGCGTAATGACCAGCACCGGCTGCGGCGCCGCGATCACGCGGATGAGCGAGCCGTCTTCCGCCACCAGTACGTCGCCGCCACGCACCAGCGTGCCCCGGGGCAGGAAGATGCCCAGATCGCGCCCGGCCGAATCGGTGGCTGCAAAGCGGCTTTTCTGGCGCACCTCCCAGTCGAGTTCGACGGTGGTGGCGCGTTGGCGCAGGACGGAGGCAAGGCCCTGGCCTTGCGAAACGAGTTTGGAGGCCTGGATCATCAAGTCATTCAGAACAAAAAGTAGCGCTGCGCCATGGGCAGCACGGTGGCGGGTTCGCAGGTGAGCAGCTGGCCGTCTGCACGCACGGTGTAGGTCTGCGCGTCGATTTCCATCGTGGGCGTGTAGCTGTTGTGCACCATGTCGCGTTTGCGGATGCCGCGGATGTTGCGCACGGCCGAGAGCTGCTTGGCGAGGCCAAAGCGCTGGCCAATGCCTGCGTTGAGACCAGCCTGCGAAACGAAGGTGAGCGAGGTCTTGGCAATGGCACCGCCAAACGCGCCGAACATGGGCCGGTAGTGCACGGGCTGGGGCGTGGGGATGGAGGCGTTGGGGTCGCCCATGGCGGCGAGGGCGATGAAGCCGCCCTTGAGGACCAGAGCGGGCTTCACACCAAAGAACGCGGGCTGCCAGAGCACGATGTCGGCCCACTTGCCCACTTCGAGCGATCCCACCTCGTGGCTGATGCCGTGGGCGATGGCGGGGTTGATGGTGTACTTGGCCACGTAGCGCTTGATGCGCGTGTTGTCGTTGCGGGCGGTGTCCCCCTGCAGGCTGCCGCGCTGCGCCTTCATCTTGTGCGCTGTCTGCCAGGTGCGCAGGATGACTTCGCCGACGCGGCCCATGGCCTGGCTGTCGCTCGACATCATGCTGATGGCGCCCAGGTCGTGCAGGATGTCCTCGGCGGCGATGGTTTCCTTGCGGATGCGGCTTTCGGCAAAGGCCAGGTCTTCGGCGATGTTGGCGTCCAGGTGGTGGCACACCATGAGCATGTCCACATGCTCGTCCAGCGTGTTGTGCGTATACGGCATCGTGGGGTTGGTGGAGCTGGGCAGGAAGTTGTCCTCGCCCACCACGCGCAGGATGTCGGGTGCGTGGCCACCGCCCGCGCCCTCGGTGTGAAAGGCGCAGATGGCGCGCCCGCCCACGGCCGCAATGGTGTCTTCGACAAAACCCGACTCGTTGAGCGTGTCGCTGTGGATGGCCACCTGCGTGTCGGTTTCCTCGGCCACGTCCAGGCAATTGCGGATGGCCGAGGGCGTAGTGCCCCAGTCCTCGTGCAGCTTCAGGCCGATGGCCCCGGCGTCGATCTGCTCGTGCAGCGCACCGGGCAGGCTGGCGTTGCCCTTGCCGAGAAAGCCCAGGTTCATCGGGAAGGCGTCTGCCGCCTGCAGCATGCGTTCCATGTGGAAAGCGCCGGGCGTGCAGGTGGTCGCCAGCGTGCCGGTGGCCGGGCCCGTGCCACCGCCCAGCATGGTGGTGATGCCGCTGGCCAGGGCTTCCTCGATCTGCTGTGGGCAGATGAAGTGGATGTGGCTGTCGATGCCCCCCGCGGTGACGATGTTGCCCTCGCAGCTGATGACCTCGGTACCGGGGCCGATGACGATGTCCACGCCGGCTTGGGTGTCGGGGTTGCCGGCCTTGCCGATGGCAGCGATGCGGCCGGCGCGCAGGCCGATGTCGGCTTTGACGATGCCGGTGTGGTCGATGATGAGGGCGTTGGTGAGCACCGTGTCGACCGCGCCCTGCGCCTGCGTGCGCTGCGACTGCGCCATGCCGTCGCGGATGGTCTTGCCGCCGCCGAACTTCACTTCCTCGCCATAGCTGCCGGCGCGCAAAGTGTGGTCGGCCTCCACTTCCAGGATCAGTCCGGTGTCGGCGAGGCGCACGCGGTCGCCCACGGTGGGGCCGAACATTTCGGCGTAGGCGCGTCGTCCTATGGTTGCCATGGTGGGGGGTGCTCCGCAATAACTGGTAACTATGGTTTTGATAGCTGCTAGCGCTTACCTATCAAGCGCTAGAGGCCGATTTGGCTTGAATTTTTAAAGCGTGCCCTGGGTCAGGCCGCGAAACCCGAACACCCGGCGGTCGCCCGCGTAGTCCACCAGTTCCACCGTCCGTTCCTGGCCGGGCTCAAACCGCACGGCGGTGCCGGACGCGATGTTCAGGCGCATGCCGCGGCTGGCTTCGCGGTCGAAACCCAGGGCGCCGTTGGTTTCGACAAAGTGGTAGTGCGAGCCCACCTGGATGGGCCGGTCGGCGGTGTTGCGCACCACCAAGGTGAGGGTGCGCCGGCCGGTGTTGAGCGTGTGCTCGCCCGCTTCCGTGAAGAGTTCGCCGGGAATCATCGTGCGCTTCCTTTCAGGCCATCTGCGCCAGCAGCGCGCCACCAAACGCCGCCACACCCGCGCCCGCCGCCCGACTCCACCACACCAGGCGCAGGCGCAGCGCCCAACCGGCCACCAGGCCCGCGCAGTGCAGCAGCACTGTGGCTGCGAGCATGCCGGCCAAAGTCTGCGCGGCATTTCCGTTGCCCGCCAGCTCGTAGCCGTGGGCCGCGCCGTGGAATACCGCGAATACGCCCATACCCAGGGTGGCGACAACGCCCGGCACGCGCAGGCGCGTGACCACCAGCAGCCCGGTTGCCAGCAGCGACACCGCGATCATCGGCTCGACCGCGGGGAGGACCACGTCCTGAATGCCCAGCCCAGCGCCGGCCAGCAGCAAGGTGGCAAAGCCCGCGGGCCCCCAGAGCAGTTCGGGCCCTGCGCGGCGGGCGGCCAGCGCGCTCCACAGGCCCACGGCAAGCATCGCGGCCAAATGGTCCAGGCCCAGCAAGGGGTGCAGAAAGCCGGCGAGAAAGCTGTGGTGGCTGTGGGCGGCGGCGCCCACATGGGCGCTGGCGGCTGTGCCGATGGCGCTGACAGCGATGAAGCAAAGAATTTTCAGGGGGCGCATGCAGGTGTCTCCACAAACAAATTCAGACAATGGGCTGGTGCACCGTGACGAGCTTGGTGCCATCGGGAAAGGTCGCCTCGACCTGGATGTCCGGAATCATCTCGGCGATGCCGTCCATCACATCAGCGCGCGTGAGCACCGCGCGGCCCTCGCTCATGAGCTTCGCCACGGTCTTGCCGTCGCGCGCGCCTTCCATCACTGCGGCGCTGATCAGGGCCACCGCCTCGGGGTAATTGAGCTTCAGGCCACGGGCCTTTCGGCGCTCAGCCAGCAGCGCGGCGGTGAAGACCAGCAGCTTGTCTTTTTCACGAGGAGACAGTTCCATTTTTCGTTTCACTCCATGCTGGGGTCGGTAGCTCGTGCGGCCTGCGGCCGAACACGAGGAGACCGTTCCATGTCGTTTCGCTCCATGCGGGGCTTTGTGTCTCGCTGGCTCGGGTCATGCAAGACCCATGCCCGTTAGCTGCCTGGTGGTGCGCGCGTGCGCCGCGATGGTGTGCACCTGCATGGCACTGCCGCAGCGCGGTGCATGGGCAGCACCGCAACACACACAGTTGGTGCGCTTTGCACCGCAAGCGGGACCGGTAGACACGGAAATGGCGTGGCACGCCTCTTGCAGGAAGGCTTGCAGCCCCGTCGCGTTGGCGGGGCGCTCGTTGACCAGCATCCGGAGGACACCTTTGCCATGAACTCACGCCGCTTTAACCTCAAGACCATCGCTGCCGTTGCAGCCCTCACGGCCCTGTCGCTGCCTGCGTATGCGCAGGACACCATCAAGGTCGGCATCCTGCACAGCCTCTCGGGCACCATGGCCATTTCGGAAACGGTGCTCAAGGACACCGTGCTCATGGCCATCGACGAGATCAACGCCAAGGGCGGCGTGCTGGGCAAGAAGCTCGAACCCGTGGTGGTGGACCCGGCCTCTAACTGGCCCCTGTTCGCTGAAAAGACCAAGCAGCTGCTGGGCCAGGACAAGGTCGCGGTCATCTTCGGCTGCTGGACCAGTGTGAGCCGCAAGTCGGTGCTGCCCGTGGTCGAAGAGATGAACGGCCTGCTGATCTACCCCGTACAGTACGAAGGCGAGGAGCTCTCCAAGAACGTGTTCTACACGGGCGCCGCGCCCAACCAGCAGGCCATTCCCGCCGTGGACTACCTCATGAGCAAGGACGGCGGCGGGGCCAAGCGCTGGGTGCTGCTGGGCACCGACTACGTGTACCCCCGCACCACCAACAAGATCCTGCGCGCCTACCTGAAATCCAAGGGCGTGAAGGATTCCGACATCGACGAGAAGTACACCCCCTTTGGTCACTCGGACTACCAGACCATCGTGGCCGACATCAAGAAGTTCAGCCAGGGCGGCAAGACGGCCGTGGTGTCCACCATCAACGGCGACTCCAACGTGCCTTTCTACAAAGAGCTGGGCAACGCGGGCCTGAAGGCCAAGGACATGCCGGCGGTTGCGTTCAGCGTGGGCGAAGA
>Ga0066256_1000868_pt1 | contig 53296 bp, 51 predicted proteins | sample ThiBio_1000_biof_FD_87107 | JGI IMG/M metagenome (GOLD analysis project Ga0066256, IMG submission 87107) | Wastewater bioreactor microbial communities from Cape Town, South Africa - Thiocy_expt_1000_biof (version 2) | ecosystem: Engineered > Bioreactor > Thiocyanate-remediating >... | reverse complement strand
CGTCAGCGCCGAGATGTTCACCATGCCCTTGTCGGCATCGGCCTCGGCGCCGAACAGGTACACGTCCCAGGTGAAGGCCTGGCCCGCGCCTTCCTTCATGCGCACGAGGTGGCCGTTGGGGTTGCCGTTCTGCTTGGTGGCGCCCTTCATGTCGGTGTAGGCACGCGGGTTGGCGGCGTCGGGCAGGTACTGACCGCTGGCGGGGTCGATGCTGCGGTTGCTGTTGTTGGTGAGGGCGACGTAGAGCGTGCCGCTGTCGAGGTACTTGTCGCCCACGGCCAGGCGGTCGGCGGCATTGGCGTCCGCCGCGCTCCACAGCGCGGTGGAAACGAACTTGTAGATGTACTCGCCGCGCGAGTCGTCGCCCATGTAGACGGTGAGCGGCTTGCCGACCTCGACCTTGCCGAAGGCCGCGCTCTCGTGGGCGAAGCGGCCCAGCGCGGTGCGCTTCTTGGCCGTGCGGGTCTTGTCGTAGGCGTCGATCTCGACGATGTAGCCCATGCCGTTCATCTCGTTGCGGTAGTCGTCGCTGCCGTCCGCCGAGGCGCCGGTCTTGCTGTTGTTCCAGCGGACGTACTGGTCGGCCGTGCCGCCGCTCTCCCAGCCGTGGCGCGAGGCGGCGCCCTGGTTGCGGCCGTAGCGCTTGAGCGCGGTCACGCTTTGGTCGTTGCCGCGCGCGGCATCGTCGGCGGCGCCGCGCGTGAAGTAGCCGAACCAGTTCTCCTCGCCGGTCAGGAAGGTGCCCCAGGGCGTCTTGCCCGTGCCGCAGTTGTTCAGCGTGCCGCGCGTCATGGTGCCGGTGGGCGAGTACCTGGTGATGAGCTGCGCATGGCCGCGCGCCGGGCCCGAGATCTCGATCGGGCTGAGCGGCGTCAGGCGGAAGTTCATCGACGAGTTCGGCGCGTAGCCCCATTGGCCGCCCGTCTTGGCCACCTCGATCACGGCGATGCCGTGCAGCGCCACTTCCTTGTCCACTTCCAGGGCCGGACGCGGCAGCGTGGCGGTGCCTCCGTCCGCGTGGATGAAGAAGGACGAGAGCTTCTCGTCGGTGGTGGCCTCGTGGTTGATGGCCAGCAGGCCGCGCTCGGTGGCGCTGTCGCTGCGCTTGCCGTCGGCGCCCAGGCCGAACCACTCCATGCCGTCGTGGTGGTCGCCGCCGCGCCGCTCGAAATCGGCATCGCTGCCGTCGTTCCTGTAGGCCGGCGTGCCGGGGAGGATGGGGTCGCCGAGCGCATACAGCACGCTCGCGGTGTAGCCGGCGGGCACGGCGACCACGTCGGCAAGGCCCTTGGGCACGGCGGCAAAGCCGAGCAGTTGTTCGGCCGGGGCCTCGGGGTCGTCGCTGCCGCCGCAGGCGCTCACGCCGAACCCGGCCAGCATGGCCGTGCCCACCGTGCCCACGCTGCCGCGCAGCAGGCCCCGGCGCGAGAGGCGCGCACCCAGCACCGCCTCGAAGCTGGGGTTGGCGGAGGTGTTGGAGTTCTCGTCGTTGAAGTCGGTGGCCTGCGTGGGTTCGCCGCGTTGCGTCATGGGGTTCCTTGGTGGGGTGGTTGCAAACCCCACCAGCCTAGGAAGCGGGGATGACGAAACCGTGAACGCCGCGTGGCATTTGCGTGACAGCGGGCCGGGGCACGAACGCGCCAATGCTATATCAAAGATAGCTACAAACGCCCCATGAATAAGCGCCAGGGGCCAATTTGACTTGAAATTTCCGGTTGCTCAGGGCTTCTTGGTCCCCGGCTTCGGCGTATCCAGGAAGTAGCTCATGCGTTTGCGCGGGCTGAGGTAGTCGTAGGCCTCGGGGCCGAGCTGGCCGGGTTTCAGGCTGGCACTGATTTCCAGGTCGCTCTCCTGGCTGAGGTCCAGGATGATCGCTTCGTCCTTGGGAACGTTCGGGTCGTAGATCAGCACGCTGGGCCGCAGCGGCTTGCCGGAGTTGATGGAAATCACCATGCCCAGGGTCTCGTCCGACAACCGGACCAGCGTGCCCGGCGGGTACACGCCCATGCAGCGGATGAACATGTTGAGCGCCCCGGCGTCGAACAAGTGGCGCTGCTGCGCGAACATGGTGGACAGCGCCTCGTAGGGCGTCAGCGAGTCGGCCGGGTTGGTGCGGTTGCACAGGTTGTCGTAGGCGTTGACGACACAGGCGATGCGCGCCACCTGGGCAATCGCCTCGCCGCGCAGGCGCTGCGGGTAGCCGCTGCCATCGAGGTATTCGTGGTGCTGGCCGACGATGTCCAGCGCGCCCTTGGGCAGCCCCAGCTTGGCGACGGCATTCAGGCCGTACTGGCAATGCAGCTGCAGCAAATTCTTTTGCGCGCGGTTGAGCGGCTGGGTGGCGTTCACGATCGCGGCGGGAATCTCGCCCTTGCCGATGTCGTGGAACAGGCAGCCGATGCCGACCGCCTTGATGTCCTCGTCCGGCAGGCCCAGTTCCTTGGCGACCATCATCGCCAGCACCGACACGGTGAGCGAATGGAAATACACGTCCTCGCCGGCGATCTTGTCGTTCATCAGGTGGATGGCGATCGCCTTGTCGGCCAGCAAGGCGTCCAGCATCTGCTGCACCAGCTTGTCGGCCTCGGCGTACGCCTCCTGCGGCCGCGAGAAGACATTGCGCTCGATGCTCTTCAGGGCGCTGCCCGCCTTGGCGAACTCCTTCTCGCAGCGGGCGATGGCGGCCCGCTCGGCGCGGATGCGTTCGATGCGCGCCTTCTTCTCGTTGATCAGCGCGTTTTCCTCGGCACTCGGGGCGGCGGGCGCCGGCGGTTCGGGCGCCTGGGCGGGCAACGGCAAGGGGCGGTGGGTGCATCGCGCCGGCTCGACCCTTATCTCTGTGATGCCGAGCCGCTTGATGGCGTCGATCTGCCCGGCGTTCTTCAGCAGGAAGCTGTTGCGGGCGAAGGTGTGGTCCAGCCAGCGCATGTCCAGATGAACGTACAGGCCGACGCACAGCTGGTCGACGGAGATGGTTCGCGTGGCAGGAGGGTTCATTCGGCAAAGCGGCAAGGGCCGGCGCAGGGAAGCGCCCGGGCCCCGCCATCATCCACCATGCGCCGGCCCAACAGCACCATTCACCCCTCCACCACGGTCAGCTTGGCCACGGCCAGCGCCAGCCATTTGGTGCCGTGGCGCGGGAAGCTCACCTGGGCGCGCGCGTCGTCGCCCGCGCCCTCGACGGCCAGCACCTTGCCCTCGCCGAACTTGGCGTGGAACACGCTCCGGCCGGCGGCGATGCCGTGCGCCGGCGCCTGCTTCTGCGCCGGGACGGGCGGGCTCGCAAAGCGCTCGGAATTCAAGCCAAATTGGCCTCTGGCGATTGTTCCATAAGCACTTGTAGCTCCTGAATAAGGAGCAACATTGCCAAAAGCGGACTGCCTGGGCGTGATCCACTTGAGCGCCGATTCGGGCAACTCATCGAAAAAGCGGCTCTTGATGGCGTAGCGCGTCTGGCCGTGCAGCATGCGCGTCTGCGAGTGGCTCAGGTACAGGCGCTTCCTGGCACGCGTGATGGCGACGTACATCAGGCGGCGCTCTTCCTCCAGGCCGCCCTGCTCGCTCAGCGAGTTCTCGTGCGGGCACAGGCCGTCTTCCAGGCCGCCGATGAAGACCACGTCGAACTCCAGGCCCTTGCTGGCGTGCACCGTCATCAGCTGCACCGCGTCCTGGCCGGCCTGGGCCTGGTTGTCGCCGGCTTCGAGCGCCGCGTGCGTCAGGAAGGCGGCGAGCGGCGAGAGCGTCTCGCCGGTGTCCTGGTCCACGCCCGCCGGGCCGGAGAGCGGCGCGTCCAGCAGCGGCGCGCGCGGGTCCAGCCCCTGGCTGGCCGGGCTTTGCGTCAGCGGCTGGCCGTGCTCGTCGAGCGGCAGCGCGACGGCGCCCGCGCCGAAGCCTTCCTGCATGACGAAGCTCTCGGCGGCGTTCACCAACTCGTTCAGGTTCTCGATGCGGTCCTGGCCGTCGCGCTCGGCGCGGTAGTGCGCGAGCAGGCCGCTGGCTTCCAGCACCTGCTCGATGATGGCGCGCAGCGGCTGGCCCTGGGTCTGCTCGCGCAGCACGTCGATCTGCGCGACGAAGGCGGTCAGGTTGCTGCCGGCCTTGCCGGTCATGGCAGTGACGGCGTCGTGCAGCGAGCAGCCGGCGCCCTTTGCCGCGTCCTGCAGCAGTTCGAGGCTGCGCGCGCCGATGCCGCGCGGCGGGAAATTCACCACGCGCAGGAAGCTGGTGTCGTCCTGCGGGTTCTCCAACAGGCGCAGGTAGGCCAGCGCGTGCTTGATTTCCGCGCGCTCGAAGAAGCGCAGGCCGCCGTAGACGCGGTAGGGCACGCCGGCGTTGAAGAGCTGGGTTTCGATCACCCGGCTTTGCGCGTTGCTGCGGTAGAGGATGGCGACCTCCTGGCGCGCCACGCCGTCGCTCTTCACCAGCTGGCGGATTTCGTCCACCATCCACTGCGCTTCCTGCAGGTCGCTCGCCGCCTCGTACACGCGCACCGGTTCGCCCGGGCCCTGGTGGGTGCGCAGGTTCTTGCCCAGGCGCTTGCTGTTGTGGCTGATGAGCGCGTTGGCCGCGTCCAGGATGTTGCTGTAGCTGCGGTAGTTCTGCTCGAGCTTGATCTGCCGCTCGACGCCGAATTCGCGCACGAAATCCTGCATGTTGCCGACGCGCGCGCCGCGAAAGGCGTAGATGCTCTGGTCGTCGTCGCCGACGGCGATCACGCTGCCGCGCGGCTCGAAGTGGCCGGCCACCTCGTCGCCCGCGAGCTGCTTGAGCCAGGCGTACTGCAGCTTGTTGGTGTCCTGGAACTCATCGACCAGGATGTGCGCGAAGCGGTGCTGGTAGTGCGCGCGGATCGGGTCGTTGCCCTGCAGCAGCTCGAAGCTGCGCAGCATCAGCTCGCCGAAATCGACCACGCCCTCGCGCTGGCACTGTTCTTCGTACAACTGGTAGATCTCGACCTTCTTGCGCGCGTCGGAATCGTGCGCCGGCACGTCGCGCGGGCGCATGCCCTCTTCCTTGCAGCCGGCAATGAAGTACTGCAGCTGCTTGGGCACGAAGCGCTCGGTGTCCACGTTGTACTGCTTGCACAGGCGCTTGATGGCCGAGAGCTGGTCCTGCGTGTCCAGGATCTGGAAGGCCTGCGGCAGGCCAGCCGCCTTGTGGTGCGCGCGCAGCAGGCGGTTGCACAGGCCGTGGAAGGTGCCGATCCACATGCCGCGCACGCTGACCGGCAGCATGGCCGAGAGGCGCGCCACCATCTCCTTGGCCGCCTTGTTGGTGAAGGTCACGGCCAGGATGCCGCCGGGCGTGGCCTGGCCGGTCGAGAGCAGCCAGGCGATGCGCGTGGTGAGCACGCGCGTCTTGCCGGAGCCGGCGCCCGCCAGGATGAGCGCGTGGCCGGCCGGCAGCGTGACGGCGGCGAGCTGCTCGGGGTTCAGGTTGGCCAGCAGGGGCGATGGCGCGGCGGCGCCCGGCGGGGGAAAGGCGGTGTCCTGCGCCGCGCGCGAGACCGGGTCTTGTGGGAACATGCGCCGATTGTAGAAAGCGAGCCCCCATGAAGCCGTCGACCGCCGCCCTGGCCCTGCTGCTGTGCGCCCATCTTCCAACCACCTGGGCGCAGGGCACTTGCAGCAGCGACGGCGCGCCCGCCCCCCGGGCGCTGTACGAGCGCTTCCTTCCCGCCGACTGCGCCGACTGCTGGGGCGAGCCGGGCTTCGCCCCGGGACCCGGCGCCGCCGTGCTCGACTGGATCGCCCCGGCCGCCACCGGCGACGAGGCCGCGCTGTCTGCCGCCGCCCGCACCGAGAGCCTGACGCGCCTGCAGGCGCTTGAGCGCCCCGTGCCCGCCACCACCGACGTGCACGTGGCCCCCATGGGCGCACGCCTGCCCGGGCGCTTGCGCCTGGCCCTGGGCCCGGCGGTGAACGACTACGTCGGCGCCAGCCTGAGCTACCACGGCGCCCTGCCGCGCGGCGCCCGCGGGCCCTGGACGGTGTGGCTGGTGCTGGTCGAGCAGGTGCCCGCCGGGGCCGAAGGCACGCGCGTGCCGCGAAATTTGGTCAGAAACATGCTCCAGCGCTCATGGACATTGGGGGAGCAGCTATCTAAAAATGAGCAATTCAATTTGCCGCGCGATACCCGCTGGTCCGAGCGCCCCACCCTGCAGCTGCCCGCCGGCGCGCAACCCGAGCGCCTGGCGCTGATCGGCTGGATGGAAGACGCCGCGGGCCAGGTGGTGGCCACCGCCCAGGCGTCCTGCGCGCCGCCGGCGCAAGCGAGCAAAACCCTTACGGCAGCGCAACACGCGGCGCGCCCGTAGAATCAGCCACCGGGCCCAAGTTTCTTGCGCCCGGTTTTTTTGCGCCTGCGCCAGCAGGGCCGGGCCGCCTCGCTGCGCACGCCCCGCGAAAACCGGGGCGGACCAAGCGCCCACCGCAGGGCAGCGTTTGCCGCTGCGGCCTCTAAGGAGCTTGGAACCCTATGGAAATCTTCGACTACGACAACGTGCTGCTGCTGCCGCGCAAATGCCGCGTGGAAAGCCGCGCCGAATGCGACGCCAGCGTGGAGCTGGGCGGCCGGCGCTTTCGCCTGCCGGTGGTGCCCTCGAACATGAAAACCGTGGTGAACGAGGCAATCTGCGAATGGATGGCCCGCAGCGGCTATTTCTACGTGATGCACCGCTTCGACCTGGACAACGTGCAGTTCGTGCGCGACATGGCCCAGCGCGGCGTGTACGCCTCCATTTCGCTCGGCGTCAAGCAACCCGACTACGACACCGTGGCGCGGCTCGTGGCCGAAGGCCTGGCGCCGGAGTACATCACCATCGACATCGCGCACGGCCACGCCGACACGGTGCGCGCCATGATCGCGCACCTCAAGGAAAAGCTGCCGAACGCCTTCGTCATCGCCGGCAACGTGGCCACGCCCGAAGCCGTGATCGACCTGGAAAACTGGGGCGCGGACGCCACCAAGGTCGGCGTCGGGCCGGGCAAGGTCTGCATCACCAAGCTCAAGACCGGTTTCGGCACCGGCGGCTGGCAGCTCTCGGCGCTCAAGTGGTGCGCACGCGTGGCGACCAAGCCCATCATTGCCGACGGCGGCATCCGCAGCCACGGCGACATCGCCAAGAGCGTGCGCTTCGGCGCCAGCATGGTGATGATCGGCTCGCTGTTCGCGGGCCACGAGGAATCGCCCGGCCAGACGGTCGAGGTGGACGGTGCGCTCTACAAGGAGTACTACGGCTCGGCGAGCGACTTCAACAAGGGCGAATACCGGCACGTCGAGGGCAAGCGCATCCTCGAACCCATCAAAGGCAAGCTGGCCGACACGCTGATCGAAATGGAACAGGACGTGCAAAGCTCCATCAGCTATTCCGGCGGCACCCGGCTGATGGACATCCGCAAGGTGAACTACGTCATCCTCGGGGGCGACAACGCCGGGGAGCACCTGCTGATGTAGGCATTGCAGGCGATTTGCGCACAACTGACCTGACTTTACGGCATACGGCTGCAAGCTTGTCGACAGCCAGGGGACCGCAAAGCACACCATGATGGGGCTTCCCACGCCTCATTCAAGAACGCTTATGCCCCCCACATCGCGCCCACGCATCGCCCTCCTGGGCATCGGCCTGATGGGCCTGCGCGTCGGCCGGCGCCTGCTCCAGGCCGGCCACCCGCTGTACGCCTGGAACCGCACCTCGGCCAGCACCGATGTCCTGGCGGCGGACGGCGCCATCGCCTGCGCCACGCCGGCCGAGGCGACGTCGCAGGCGGACATCACGATCAGCTTTCTCGAAAACGGTCCCGTCGTCGGCGACGTGCTGTTCGCCCAGGGCGCCGCCCAGGGCATGGCGCGCGGCAGCCTGTTCATCGACATGGCCTCCATCCAGCCGCGCGAAGCGCGCGACCACGCGGCGCGCCTGGGAGAAATGGGCGTCGCCCACCTGGACGCCCCGGTCTCGGGCGGCACCGTTGGCGCCGAGGCGGGCACGCTGGCCATCATGGTCGGCGGCAAGCCGGGCGACTTCGAGCGCGCCCGCGAGGTGCTGGACATCCTGGGCCGCGCGACGCTCGTCGGCCCGCACGGCGCCGGCCAGCTGACCAAGCTGGCGAACCAGATGATCGTCGGCATCACCATCGGCGCCGTCGCCGAAGCCCTGCTGTTCGCCGCCAAGGGCGGCGCGGACATGGCCAAGGTGCGCGAAGCCATCGGCGGCGGCTTTGCCGACAGCCGCATCCTGCAGTTGCACGGCCAGCGCATGGTCGAGCGCGACTTCGCGCCGCGCGGCAGCATGAAGACCCAGCTCAAGGACATGCGCAATGCGCTGGCGACGGCACAGGAAATCGGCTTCGATGCGCCGATCACCGCCCTGTTCGAAGGCTTGTACACGCAAGGCGTCGGGCACGGCCTGGGCGAACTCGACCACAGCGGCCTGTTCGTCGAGCTGGCAAGCCGCAACGCCATGCAGTGAGCACTTTTCGCTTTCTCGGGGCCAGATTTTCTGTATATAATCGCGCTCTCTGCTAAGCAGACACGGTTTCAAAGTGGGTTCTTAGCTCAGTTGGTAGAGCAGCGGACTCTTAATCCGTAGGTCGAGTGTTCGAGCCACTCAGGACCCACCACTTGCAAGGGAGTCGGCCATTGGGCCGGCTCCCTTTTCTTTTGCCCGCGCCCCGTCCAAGCAGCATCGCCCGGCTGTCCCCATAATTGCCCGCAGCGCGCCAACCCTGGCGCGAATCCCCGGCCCCTCTCCATGAATCCCAATGCCGAGACCCTGTGGCGTGCGCCGCGCTGGGCACTGGCCGTGCTGCTGGCCTTGCTCGGCATGCTCGGCCCCTTTTCCATCGACACCTACCTGCCGGCGTTTTCCGGCATCGCGTCCGCGCTCGGCGCCACGCCGGTGGAGATGCAGCAGACGCTGTCGGCCTACCTGTTCGGTTTCGCCTTCATGAACCTGTTCCATGGCGCCCTGGCCGACAGCTTTGGCCGGCGCCCGGTGGTGCTGTGGGGCATCGCGGTGTTCACGCTCGCCTCGGCGGGGTGCGCACTGTCGCAGACCATCGGCCAGCTGGTGTTCTTCCGCGCCTTGCAGGGGCTCTCCACCGGGGCAGGGATCGTCGTCTCGCGCGCGGTGATCCGCGACATGTTCCCCCCGGCGCAGGCGCAGAAGGTGATGAGCCAGGTCACCATCTATTTCGGCGTCGCCCCGGCCATCGCCCCCATCGTCGGCGGCTGGCTGCTGGTGCATGCCGGTTGGCACAGCATCTTCTGGTTCCTCACCCTGGTGGGTGTGGCGTTGTGGCTGGCGAACTACCGGCTGCTGCCGGAGACGCTGCACGCGGAGCACAAACAGCCCTTCAACGTGCGCCACCTGATGCGCGGGTACTGGGAGCTCGGCGCGAGCGCGCGCTTCGTGCTCCTGGCGCTGGCCAGCGGCGTGCCGTTCAATGGCATGTTTCTGTATGTACTGGGCGCTCCGGCTTTCCTCGGCGACCACCTCGGGCTCGCACCGACGGAGTTCTTCTGGTTCTTCCTGCTGACCATCTCCGGCATCATGTCGGGCGCCTGGCTGAGCGGTCGGCTGGCGGGCAAGATCGCGCCGAAACGCCAGATCCGCCACGGCTTCGTCATCATGCTGCTGACCTCGGTGCTCAACCTGCTGGCGAACCTCTTCTTTCCGGCCCATGCGTCGTGGGCGCTGCTGCCGATCGCCGTGTTCGCCTTCGGCTGGGCCTTGATGGTGCCGGTGGTGACGCTGCTGGTGCTGGACCTCTATCCGGCGCGGCGCGGCATGGCATCGTCGCTGCAGGCCTTCGTCGGGTCGGTGGCCAACGGCACCGTGGCCGGTGTGCTGGTTCCGCTGGTGATGCACTCCACCGTGCTCATGGCGCTCAGTTCGCTGCTGATGATGGGCGTGGGCCTGGCCTCGTGGGTGTACCTGCACCACCGCTGGCCGGAAATCGGGCGCAGCACCGGCCACGGCTGAGGCGGCGCTGCGGGTTCAGCGGCGCCGGCGGCGGTCGCCCTGGTGCTCTTCGTAGTAGCGCGCTTTTTCCTGGTACATCGCCTGGTCGGCCTTGTGCAGCGTGGCCTCCACCTGGTCGCCGCTGGCACAGCTCGCCACGCCGATGGCCAGGCTGAGCGGCTGGCCGGAATAAAACTGGTTGTTCAATTCCACCACCGAGGCGATGCGTTCGAGCAGCGCCTGCGCGCCGCGCTCGTCCGTTCCGGGCATGAGAATGGTGAATTCATCGCCACCAATGCGCGCCGCGCAGGCCGAGGCATCGACGGTCTTGGCCAGCACTTCGCCCACGCGGCGCAGAAGGGCATCGCCCGCGGCGTGCCCCTGCTCGTCGTTGACCACCTTGAGCCCGTTGAGGTCGATGGTGATCACGCTCAGCGGCCACGGTCCCTTGCGCGTGATGCGGTTGAGTTCCTCCACATAGAACGCCCGGTTGCGCAATTGCGTGAGCACGTCGTGCTTGCCCAGGTATTCCAGGTAGGCCTCGGCCTTCTTGCGGGCCGTGATGCCCACCAGGGAGAGCAGCACCAGCCCCCAGTCGTCGCGGTGCCCGTCGAGCACGGAGAACTGCATGTGGATGTACACCGCGTCGCCCGAGAGGGCGTAGTTGACGACTTCCCGGTGCTGCGTGAGCTTGCCGTCCCACAAGTCCTGCAACTGCTCGCCGAAAGATTCTTCCATTTCGTCGCGGAACACGCGCCCCAGATTGTTGAGCAGCAGGTCCTTGCTGGCGGCACCGAACATCTCCAGCGTCTGCCGGTTCACGTCGATGACGCGGATCTCCTGCATGCAGCGCGAGACGAACTCCGGGTGCACCTTGAGAAATGTCTTGAAATCGCGAATGCCCTGTGCGCGCACCTGTTCCAGCAGGCGCTTGACGGCGCTGAAATCCTCGACCCACAGCGACACGGGGGAATGCTCGAACAGGTCGCGTGCGTAGCGTTCGCTCTTTTGCAGGCGCAACGTGGCCTGGGTCTGGTCGGTGACGTCTTCCAGGGAGACCAGCACGCGGCTCCAGGTGGCTTCGTGGCCGGGCAGGATGCGCGCGTGCACCGCCACGTCCAGCCGCCGGCCGTCCAGGGCATAGTTCACGGTCTGGTTGTCGAACCCGGAGGCACCGGCCCAGAGCTGGGCCAGTTCGTCGGCCACGCGCGCGTGCATATCGTCCCGGAACACGCGGTCCAGCTGCCCGAACAGCTCTTCGGCGCTGCGGGCGGCGAACAATTCCAGCGTACGCTGGTTGACGCGCAGCACCTTGAGGCTGGCCGTGCACTGGCGCAGGCGCTGCGGGTCGGCGGCCAGGTGCGCGCGCAAATCGGTGGTTCCCTCTGCGCGCCAGCCATCGAACAACTGCTTGAGCGCACTGAAATCCTCCAGCCAGAGCGACACCGGCGCCAGGTCGAACATGTGCTCGAAATCGGTGTCTGTCGTAGGAATGGGCTGCACGGTGGTTCCTCTCTGCAGCGCCATTATTGACGCACTCCAAGGCCCTTTCGGCACCCGCCAAGAACAAAAGGCCGGCACCTCGCGGCGCCGACCTTCTTGCTCGAACGGGCGCTCTCAGCGCGCGGGACGTGCGGGGCGCTTGCGGGCGTCGTGCGGCACGAAGGATTTGCCGGCGGGGGCGCCCGGCTTGGCATACATCGGCTTGCGCGCGGCGAAATCGCCCCGCGGTGCGCCGGCATCGCCGCGCGGCGCGCCATAACCCGCGCGGCCGGTGTCGCCGAAGCTGCTCTTGCGCCCGTAGCCGTCGGCATCGCGCCGGGGGCCGAAGGACCGGCCCTCGGGCGCGCCTTGCACGCGCTGGCGGTCGTTGAAGCCACCGCGCCCTTCACTGCGCGATGCGCCGGCGTAGCCGCGCTCGCGCCCGGGTTGCTCGCGGCCACCGCGGCCACCGAAGCCGGCCTGGGGCGGGCGCACCGAGGGGAAGCGCTGCGTCGGCTCCAGGCCCGGGATCACCTCGCTCTTGAACTGCTGGCGGGTATAGCCCTCAATGTCGAAAATCTTGCGGCGGTCGCGGAACTCGGCGAAGGTCACGGCCAGGCCATCACGCCCGGCCCGGCCGGTGCGGCCGATGCGGTGCGTATAGTCCTCGGCCTTCATGGGCAGCCCGAAGTTGAATACGTGGGTGATGGTGGGCACGTCGATACCGCGCGCCGCCACGTCGGTGGCCACCAGGATCTGCACCTGTCCGTTGCGCAGCGCCATCAGGCGGCGGTTGCGCAGGCCCTGGCTCAGTGCGCCGTGCAGCGCCACGGCGGAAAAACCTTCCTGCTGCAGGTCGGCGGCCAGGCCGTCGCACTCGATCTGCGTGCTGGCGAACACGATGGCCTGGTTGATGCGGGTGTCGCGCAGCCAGTGGTCGAGCATCTTGCGCTTGTGCTGCAGGTTGTCCGCCCAGTAGAGGATCTGCTGGATGTTGGCGTGCTTTTCCTGCGGGCTGTCGATCTGGATCTTCTGCACCGAGGAGCCACCGTCGTGCATCACGCGCATGGCCAGCTGCTGGATGCGCGGCGCAAAGGTGGCGCTGAACATCATGGTCTGCTTGCGCTGGCTGGTCAGCTGGTTGATTTCCGCGAGGTCGTCGGAAAAACCCAGGTCCAGCATGCGGTCGGCCTCGTCGACCACCAGGAATTGCACCTTGTCGAGCTTGATCTGCATGGAGCGCTGCAGGTCCAGCAGGCGCCCCGGCGTGGCAACCACCAGGTCGGCGTTTTGCAGCTTGGCAATCTGGAGCTGGTAGGGCATGCCGCCGACCACATTGGCCACGCGCAGACCGCGGGCGTGCTTGACGAGGTCAATGGCGTCGTGCGCCACTTGCTGGGCCAATTCACGCGTCGGGCAGACAACCAGCGCGCCGGGGATGGCGGGCTTGAAGTTGCGCGCGTTCGTCGGGTCCTTGCGCTTGGCCCGCTTGGGCGGAGCTTCCCCGCGCGCGGCCGCGTCCGCGCAGGCTTGTTCGTATTCGGCGCGCGCCTGCTCGGCCGCTTCGGCCTGCTGGCGCAGCAAGGTGTTGAGCACGGGCAGCAGGAAAGCCGCCGTCTTGCCACTGCCCGTCTGGCTGGAAACCATCAGGTCGATGTAACGGCCGCCCGCGGCGCCGGCGCCCATCGCCAGGGGAATGGCCTTGAGCTGCACCGCCGTGGGCTGTGTGTAGCCGAGGTCGGCGACGGCGGCCACGAGCTCGGGTGCCAGGCCCAGTTCGATGAAACCGTTGGGCTCCGCGGTCACTTCGGGGGCTGCTGCGTCCAGGGCGGGCGCGGCAAGGGTAAGGGATTCGGCAGGCGCAAAGTCGCCCTGCACTTCAAAAGTGTCGGTCATGGATGTCTCTCACGCAAGCGTCCGGGGCAGAGCGCTCCGGGTGGCTTCGTCAATGGTTAAAAAACATCAACCATCAGACGAAACCTGCAGGGCGCGGCGCCGCTGCGGCTGGGCTGTTGGTGCAAGGGCACGGTGGCGGGGTGCCAGGTGCTTGCGGGCCCGGTGTGTGAAGGGAGATGCGCAAACTGCAGCGCAGGTGCGGTGCAGCCCGCGATTATGGCACGGATTCGGGTTTTCCCGCAAGCGTGTCGGCGGCAAACAGCTCCGCGCGGTAGTGCAGCAACTCGTCGATGGACTCGTGCACGTCGGCCAGCGCGGTGTGTTTTTGCGCCTTCTTGAAACCACTGCAGGCCTGCGGCTTCCAGCGCTTGGCGAGCTCCTTGAGCGTACTCACGTCGACATTGCGGTAATGCAGGAAAGCTTCGAGCTTGGGCATGTAGCGCGCCAGGAAGCGCCGGTCCTGACCGATGCTGTTGCCGCACAGCGGGACGGCACCCTTGGGCACGTAGCGCTGGAGGAATTCCAGCACCTGGGCCTCGGCCTGGGCCTCCGTGAGCGTCGAAGCGCGCACCTTCTCGATCAAGCCGCTGCGGCCGTGCGTGCCCTTGTTCCAGGCGTCCATGGCGCCCAGCAGTTCGTCGCTCTGGTGCACCACCAACACCGGCCCCTCGATGCGCGGCGTGAGCTGGGGGCCGGTGACGACCACCGCGATCTCGATGATGCGTTCCTTCTCGGGGTCCAGCCCCGTCATTTCGCAGTCAAGCCAGACGAGGTTCTGGTCCGAACGGCCCAGCAGCGGGGTATCGGGCGGGGCGGCGGCGGCGGTTGGTGCAGACATGCGGGCGATTGTCGCGCACCCCGGCGAGCGGCACCCCGTTGCCCTAAACTCGGCCGGCATGTCACCCGACGCCGCTCCCTTTCTGCCGCCTTCGCTGCTCCTCACCCTGGCGTTCGCCATCGCGCTGGCCGGGGGCTTCGCGCTCAAGCTGTGGCTCGCTGGTCGGCAACTGCGCCATGTGGCGCGCGGGCGCGCCGCCGTGCCGCCGGCGTTCGCACACCGCATCCCGCTGGCGGCGCACCAGAAGGCGGCCGACTACACCGTGGCCAAGCTGCGTTTCGGCATGCTCGAAGCGGCCCTGGGCGCCGCGGTGCTGCTCGGCTGGACGCTGCTGGGCGGCCTGGACGCCCTCAATCGCAGCCTGCTGGAGCTGCTCGGCGGCGGCATGGTGCAGCAACTGGCCCTGCTGCTCGCTTTCGCCCTGATCAGCGGCCTGATCGACCTGCCCGCCACGCTTTACCAGACCTTCGTGCTGGAGCAGCGCTTCGGCTTCAACCAGACCACGCCCGGCCTGTGGCTGAGCGACCTGGCCAAGTCCACGTTGCTGGGCGCGCTCATCGGCCTGCCGCTGGCGGCGGCCATCCTCTGGTTGATGGCGTCTGCCGGCAGCCTGTGGTGGCTGTGGGCCTGGGTGCTTTGGACCGGGTTCAACCTGCTGATGGTGTGGGCCTACCCGAGCTTCATCGCGCCCTTCTTCAACAAGTTCGAGCCGCTCGGGGACGAGGACCTGGCCGCCCGCGTCAAAGCGCTGATGCAGCGCTGCGGCTTTACCGCCAAGGGCTTTTTCGTCATGGACGGCAGCCGCCGCAGCGCCCATGCGAACGCCTACTTCACCGGCTTCGGCGCGTCAAAGCGCGTGGTGTTCTTCGATACCCTGCTGCGCCAGCTCGCACCCGCCGAGGTCGAGGCCGTGCTGGCGCACGAGCTCGGGCACTTCCACCACCGCCACATCGCCAAGCGCATGGCGGCCATGTTCCTGCTCAGCCTGGCGGGGTTCGCGCTGCTGGGCTGGCTCTCGGGGGCGCCGTGGTTCTACGCCGGCCTGGGCGTGCAGCCCAACCTGAGCTCCCTGGTGCCAGGCGTGGCCAACGCCCCCAGCGACGCGCTCGCGCTGCTGCTGTTCGCGCTCGCTGTTCCGGTGTTCACGGTGTTCCTCTCGCCACTGTTCGCGCAGCTCTCGCGCAGGCACGAGTTCGAGGCCGACGCCTACGCCGCGCGCCAGACGCACGGCGCCGACCTGGCCTCGGCCCTGCTCAAGCTGTACGAGGACAACGCCTCGACGCTGACGCCAGACCCCTTGTACGTCAAGTTCTACTACTCGCACCCACCCGCCACGGAGCGGTTGGCGCGCATGCAAGCCGGAGCCCCCGCATGAGCCAAGATTTGAAGCAAAAAGACTGGTCTGCGCAAGCGCGGCGCGCCCTGACAGCTACGGAAACAGTAGCAGCCCTGGCCCAGCTCGACGGCTGGCGGCTGCAGGGCGATGGCGCCGACGTGGCGATCGAGAAGACCTACCGGTTCGCCAATTACTACCAGACCATGGCCTTCGTCAACGCCGTCGCCTTCATCGCCCACGCCGAGGACCACCACCCCGACCTCTCGGTGCACTACGACCGCTGCGTGGTGCGCCTGTCGACGCACGACGTGCAAGGCATTTCCAGCACCGACCTGGATTGCGCCAAGCGCTTCGACGCCCTGCGCCCATGACCCGCCGGGCCGCCCATGGCTGAAGCCGCGCCGCGCGACGGCCTGGTGGTGGCAAGCCACGGCCGGCACTGCGTGGTCGAGACGGAGGACGGCAGCCGGCGCATCTGCCACCCGCGCGGCAAAAAGAGCCAGGCCGTGGTGGGCGACCGCGTGCTGTGGCAGCCGCCGCCGGCCGGCCGGGGCGAAGAAGGCACGGTGGAAGCCGTGCAGCCACGCCGCAACCTGTTCTACCGCCAGGACGAGCTGCGCACCAAATCGTTCGCCGCCAACCTGGACCAGATCCTCATCCTGCTGGCCGCCGAGCCCGTGTTTTCCGAGATGCAGCTGGCGCGCGCGCTGATTGCCGCCGAAGCCGCCGGCATCGCCCCCCTGATCGCCCTCAACAAGAGCGACCTGCCGGAGGCCTGGGAGCGCGCCTGGGAGCGCCTCGCCCCCTACCGCGCCATGGGGACACCGGCGCACTACACCGTGCTGCCCCTGTCGGTTTCCCAGGCGCCGGACGCCACCCGCCAGGCGCTGGCACCGCTGCTCGCCGGCAAGACCACGCTGGTGCTGGGCCCCTCGGGCGCGGGCAAGAGCACCCTGGTCAACCTGCTGGCGCCCGGCGCTGCGGTGCTGACGGCGGAAATCTCCCAGGCGCTCAATTCCGGCCGGCACACGACCACCAGCACCGCGCTCTACTGGCTGGACGCGGCGTGCGGCACGGCGCTCATCGATTCGCCCGGTTTCCAGGAATTCGGCCTGCACCACATCGCCCCCACCGAGCTCGCGCGCTGCATGCCCGACATCGCCGCGCACGCCGCCGATTGCCGCTTCTACAACTGCAGCCATTTGCACGAACCCGGCTGCGGGGTGATTTCAGCCTTGAAAATAGCCCCTGGCGCAGGCGGAATCAGCGAAAGCCGCTACAAAATATACAGCGCACTCCATGCCGAGCTGAGCGCCGCGCCGCGCTATTGAGAGCACGCCGCGCGTTCAACCCAGCAGGCGCGCCAGGGTCAGCAGGGCGAGCAGCAGCATCCACACCACCACCGAACGCCAGACCAGGCCGACGACGCTGCGCAGGTGCGCCAGTTCGGGCTCTCGGCCCGGGGTGCTGCCGCTGTCGGCCATGTCCGCGTCGTCGCCCAGGCCGGGGGCGACCGGCTCGCCGGCGGTGGGCTTGAGCGCCTCGCCGCCCAGGCGCACGTTGATCGCGCCCGAGGTCGCCGCCAGCAGCACGCCCACGTTGTCGTTCGGGAAGCGCTGGGCATAGAAGCGCCAGCCGTCGATCGCCTCCTCGAAGCTGCCGACGACGGCAAAGCACAGCGCCGTCATGCGCGTGGGCAGCCAATCGAGTGCCGTCCAGGCGGCCGCGCTGGCCTGGCGCAAGGCCTCGCTGGCGCGCGGTGCGCCGTCGGGGCCGGGCCGGCTCCAGTAGCGCGCGACGAACTCGGCCATGCGGTAGAGCACGGCGCCGGCCGGGCCCAGGCCAAGCGCGGCGAACACCGAATACCAGGCCAGGACGCCGAAGACATGGCGGTGCGCCGCCAGCACCGAATACTCGAGCACGTGGCGCACGAGTTCGCTGCGCGGCAGTTCCCCCACGTTCACGCCCTGCCAGCGCGCCAGGACCTCGCGCGCCGCGCGCTCGTCGCCCAGGTCGAGCGCGTCGCGGATGCGCGTGAAATGGTGGCTGAACTGTCGGAATCCGAGCGTGATGTAGAGCACCGCCACGTCCCAGGCGATGCCCAGCGGCCAGCCGACCCAGTGCGTGAGCAGCAGGTGGACACCGGCCACCACGCAGGCCGGCAGCACCACCGCCAGGCTCCAGGCCACCCAGGCCTGGTGGGCCTTGCCGGCATCGAAGTTGCGGCTCACCGAAAGCGCCCAGGCGCGCAGCCCGGCATGCACCGGGTTGCTGCGAGCGAGGGGGCGCGCCTGCTCGATCAGCAGGGCCAGCAGGATGGCGATGAAACTCATGGCGGGCAATGATAGCGGCGGCCCCGTGCGGCCGGCCGCGCCCACCTTGGCGCAACTACGCCGCGAGGAAACGGTAGAAGTTGCGCAGCATGCCCGCCGTGGCGCCCCATATGAAGTGCTCGTAGCCCTCGGCGTCGCGGTAGGGCATGGAATACCACTCGCGCTGCTGCCCGGCGAACTCGAACACATGGCGGCGGTGGTGCGCGGGGTCGAGCAGGAAGGCGAGCGGCACTTCGAAGATGCGCGCCACTTCGTGCGGGTTGGGGCGCAGCACGCAGTCGGGCCGCACCAGCGCCACCACGGGCGAGACGATGAAGGCCGAGCCGGTCCGGTACACCGGCAGTTCCCCCAGCACCTGGGCGGTGCCGGCCTCCAGGCCGACTTCCTCGTGGGCCTCGCGCAGCGCCGTGGCCGCGGCGTCGGCGTCCTCGGGGTCGGTGCGCCCGCCCGGGAAGGCCACCTGGCCGGAATGCGTGGACAGGTTCGCCGTGCGCTCGGTGAGCAGCACCGTCGGCTCGGCGCGCTGCACGATGGGGATCAGGACGGCGGCGCGCGCCGGCGCACGGGCGGAAAACAGCGGTTCGGCCGCGATCTCGGGCTGCCACGGCGGGGGGGCGGCGAAGCGCGCACGCAGCGCCTGCGCGGTGGTGCGCGCGGGCGGCAGGGGGGGCGGGCCTGCGCCGGTGCCCGCCACGGGCACGCTGCGCGGGTCGAAATGCGGCAGCGGTGTGGGAACCGCCGAAGGGGACAAGGGGGGCATGGCAAGAAAAAAGCCGCGGCAGATTCACATCTGCAGCGGCTTGTGCACAATCGCCGGTCGGCTTATTCAGCAGCCACGGCGGCCGCCTTGGCGCGCGACGGGAGCTTTTCCTTGATGCGCGCCGACTTGCCGCTGCGTTCGCGCAGGTAGTACAGCTTGGCGCGGCGCACGTCGCCGCGGCGCTTGACTTCGATCTTGGCGATCAGCGGGCTGTAGGTCTGGAAGGTGCGTTCCACGCCTTCGCCGCTGGAGATCTTGCGCACGATGAAGGCGCTGTTGATGCCGCGGTTGCGCTTGGCGATGACCACGCCTTCGTAGGCCTGGACGCGCTTGCGCGTGCCTTCGACCACGTTGACGCTGACGATGACGGTGTCGCCGGGTGCGAATTCGGGAATGGACTTGCCGAGGCGGGCGATTTCTTCCGCTTCGAGGGTCTGGATCAGGTTCATGACGGCATCCTGCGATCGTGCCCGCGCCATGATTGGCAGTGTCGGGATTGACGGTGTGGCACCAGCAACAAGGTGTGCGGGCCGGCCGAGCAGAGGATCGGAAAGCCCGCCATTATAGCGCGCGGCCCTGCTCCTGCGCCAGGAGCGCTTCGTCGGCGGGCGCCAGGCGCCCGGCGGCGCGGGCCGCGTCGATCAGATCGGGCCGGTGGCGCGCCGTCCACAGCACGCGCTGGGCCCGGCGCCACTCCGCGATCTGCGCGTGGTGGCCCGAGAGCAGCGGCGCCGGCACGCCCGCGCCCTGCCAGACCTCCGGGCGTGTGTAGTGCGGGCAGTCGAGCAGGCCGCCGAGCGCCGGGTTGAAGCTGTCCTCCGCGTGGCTGCCGGCATCGTGCAGGACGCCCGGCTGCAGCCGCGCGACGGCGTCGAGCAGCGCCATGGCGGGTAGCTCGCCGCCCGAAAGCACGAAGTCGCCCAGGCTGAGCTGCACGTCGACGTAGCGGTCGATGAAGCGCTGGTCTATGCCTTCGTAGCGCCCGCACAGCAGCACGGCGCCCGGCCCCTGGCTCCAGCGCTCGACGCCGGCATGGTCCAGGCGCTGGCCGATCGGGGAAAAGAGCAGCAGCGGCGCCTGTTCGGCCTCGGGTTCGCCGCGCGCGGCGCGCACCGCGGCCAGGCACTGCGCCAGCGGCTCGGCCAGCATGACCATGCCGGGACCGCCGCCAAAGGGCCGGTCGTCCACCCGGCGGTAGTTGCCTTCGCCGAAGTCGCGCGGGTTCCACAGCACCACCGCCACCTGGCCCGAGGCGTAGGCGCGCCGCGTCACGCCGCTGGCCAGAAAGGGGGCGAACAGCTCGGGAAAGAGCGTGATGACGTCGAACCGCATGGCGCGGCAATCTCAATAGTCGGGCTGCCAGTCGGCGACGATGCGCCGCCCCGCCAGGTCCACCTGGTCGATGAAGGCGGCGACGAAGGGAATCATGCGCTCCACGGGCTTGCCGTCCACGACTTCGCCAACCAGCACCAGCACCGTCTGCGGGCCGGTGGTGAGCAGGTCGCGCACGGTGCCCAGGGGCTGGCCGGCGCGGTTTTCCACGGCCAGGCCGATGAGGTCGACCCAGTAGTACTCGCCGTCCGTGGTGGCGGGGAAGTCCGAGCGCGCCATGAAGACGCGCGCGCCGCGCAGCGCCTCGGCGGCGCTGCGGTCGTCGATGCCTTCGGCCCAGGCCACGATGCCGCCGGCATGCGTGCGCACCTGGCGCAGGACGAGCCGGGCCGTCCCCTCGAACCCGCGCGGGCCGCGCTCGGCCGGCAGCAGGTACCAGCGCTTGCCGGCCAGCAGCGCGGCGGGCTCGCTGCTGTGCGGCAGCACCTTGAACCAGCCCTTGACGCCCCAGGCGTCGGTGATGCGGCCGATTTCGACGGCGTCGGACGGCAGCTCGGCGGCGGGGGCGGGATCAGGCTTCATGGCGGCGGGAGGGGCAAAGAAAAAGGGCGGATCGCGCCAGCAGGTGACGCCATCCGCCCCATCCGGCGTGGGCCGGGTTCAGGCTGCCTTGGCGGCGGCCTGCTTGACCAGGCGGTCCACCGTGGGCGAGGACTGCGCGCCCACGCTCTTCCAGTAGGTCAGGCGGTCTTGCGCGATGCGCAGGCCTTCTTCGCTTTCCTTGGCCGTCGGGTTGTAGAAGCCCAGGCGTTCGATGAAGCGGCCGTCGCGGCGCACGCGCTTGTCGGCAACGACGATGTTGTAGAAAGGCCGGCCCTTGGAGCCGCCGCGGGAGAGTCGAATGACGACCATGATTTATCCTTCGGGTGGTGGGCCGGCGCGTTGGCTGCCGAAACCCCAGATTTACAACGTAGAGACACGCGACATGGCCACCCGGCCAGCGACACGCTGCAAAGCCGGCGATTATATCTTTCTTTCCCCCTCCCCATGCCCACCATCCGCCCCAGCCGCGAAGACGACCTCGACGCCATCACCGCCATCTACGCCCACCATGTGCTGCACGGCACCGGCACCTTCGAGCTGGAGCCGCCGTCCCGCGCGGACATGGCGGCGCGGCGCGCCGAGGTGCTGGGGCGCGGCCTGCCCTGGCTGGTGGCCGAGGAGAACGGGCAGGTCCTGGGCTTTGCCTATGCCAACTGGTTCAAGCCGCGCCCGGCGTACCGCTTCTCGGCCGAGGATTCGATCTACGTCGCCGATGCGGCGCGCGGCCGCGGTGTCGGCCGCGCCCTGCTCACCGGCCTGATGGCGCACGCCGAGGCCGCCGGCGTGCGCCAGCTGATGGCTGTGGTGGGCGACTCGGCCAATGCCGGCTCGATCGCCCTGCACCGCGCCCTCGGCTTCGAGCCGGCCGGGGTGATGCGCTCGGTCGGCTGGAAGCACGGCGCCTGGCGCGACATCGTGCTCCTGCAAAGGCCCCTGGGCAGCGGCGACAGCGGTTCGCCCGAATAATCGCAGCCATGAAAAACAAGACCGTGGCCGCCTGGCTGGCCTTCCTGGGTGGGCCCGTGGGCCTGCACCGCTTTTACCTGCGCGGGCTCGGCGACCCCTTGGGCTGGCTGCTGGTGCTGCCCACGTCCCTGGGCGTGTACGGCATCGAGCGCGTCCAGGAGTTCGGCCAGGACGACAAGCTGAGCTGGCTGCTCATCCCCCTGCTCGGCCTGACGATTGCCGGCTGCGCCCTGACCGCCATCGTCTATGGCCTGGCCAGCCCGGAAAAGTGGAACGCGCGCCACAACCCCGGGGCCGCGCCCGACGCACCGGCCGGTGGCACCAACTGGCTCACCGTGTTCGCCCTGGCGACGTCGCTGCTGATCGGCACGGCGGTCCTGATGGCCAGCCTGGCGTTCACCTTCCAGCGCTACTTCGAGTACCAGATCGAGGAAGCGCACAAGATCTCGCGCTGACCCGAAATTCTGGGTCAAATAGGGCTCTAGCGCTTATGGGAGTAGCGCGGGCAGCTATCTTCACGATAGCATCCGCCCGCCCCGTCAATACAGCTGCAGGCTGATCCAGTACGCGATGGCGGCGACGAAAGCGCTGGCCGGGATGGTGAGAATCCAGGCCCAGACGATGTTGCCGGCCACGCCCCAGCGCACGGCGCTGGCGCGCTGCGCCGAACCCACGCCGACGATGGCGCCGGTGATGGTGTGCGTGGTCGAGACGGGAATGCCCAGCAGGGTGGCCATGAACAGCGTGATCGCGCCGCCGGTCTCGGCGCAAAAGCCCCCCACGGGCTTGAGCTTGGTGATCTTCTGCCCCATGGTCTTGACGATGCGCCAGCCGCCGAACATGGTGCCGAGCGCAATGGCGGTGTAGCAGCTGATGATGGTCCAGATGGGCGGCGAGGCGTCGCCGGCCGGGGTGTAGCCCGTGGCGATCAGCAGCAGCCAGATGATGCCGATGGTCTTTTGCGCGTCGTTGCCGCCGTGCCCCAGGCTGTAGGCACCCGCGGAGACGAGCTGCAGCCGGCGAAACCACCGGTCCACGCCGCTCGGGCGCGCGCGGCGGAATATCCACGCCACGGCGACCATCATCAGCGAGCCGAAGACGAAACCGAACAGCGGCGAGAGAAAGATGAAGGCCACGGTCTTGAGAATGCCGGAGGCGATCAGCGCGCCGGCGCCCGTCTTGGCCATGACGGCGCCGACGATGCCGCCGATCAGCGCATGCGACGAGCTGCTCGGGATGCCGTAGTACCAGGTGATGACGTTCCAGGTGATGGCGCCCACCAGGGCGCCGAAGACGACGTGGGTGTCCACCACCCCCGGCTCGACGATGCCCTTGCCGATGGTGGCCGCCACGCTCAGGTGGAAGACGAAGATGGCGATGAAGTTGAAGAAGGCGGCGAACACCACCGCCTGGCCCGGCTTGAGCACGCCGGTGGAAACCACCGTGGCGATCGAGTTGGCGGCGTCGTGGAAGCCGTTCATGAAGTCGAACACGATGGCCATCGCGACGAGCAGCGCCACGACCCACAGGGCGGTCTGTACGGTTTGCATTGGTCGGCTGCTCGCGGGCTCAGGAGTTTTCGAGGACGATGCCCTCGATCAGGTTGGCCACGTCCTCGCACTTGTCGGTGATGGTCTCCAGCAGCTCGTAGATGGCCTTCAACTTGATCAGCTCGCGCACGTCGGGCTCCTCGCGGAACAGCTTGCTCATGGCGCTGCGCAGCACGCGGTCGGCGTCGCTTTCGATCTTGTCGATCTCCTCGCAGGTCTTGAGCGCCGCCTCGGCGGTGGCGGCGTCGGCCAGCTTGTTGAGCAGGCGCACGGCGTCGCGCATGCGCTCGACGGCCTTGACGCTCAGGTCGGTAAGGCGGGCGATCTCGTCGGTGATGGAGCGCACGTCGTACAGGCTCATGGTCTCGGCCGAATCCTGGATCAGGTCGGCCACGTCGTCCATGGTGTTGATGAGCGAATGGATCTGCTCGCGGTCGATCGGCGTGATGAAGGTCTTGTGCACCGCCTTGTTCACCTCGTGCGTGACGCGGTCGGCCGCGCGCTCGGCGTTGTCCACCTCCTGCGCATAGCGCTCGCGCAGGTGCGGCTCGTTGTAGTGCGCCACCAGCTGGGCAAAGGCGTGCGCCGCCTCCACGATGCGCTCGGCGTGCTGGTTGAACATGTCGAAAAAGTTGCCTTCGCGCGGCAAGAGCTTGCCAAACAGCATATGGAACTCCAGGTGGGAAATGGGTAGGCGGGCGGGCGCAAGGGCGATGGCCCCCGGTTTCGCGATGGGGCGAGTTTAACGACGCACAGGGCGCGAGCCTGCCCGCAGGCTGACGAATGGCATGACGGAGATCAAGCGCCGCGGAACACGAAATACACCGCGCCGAGCAGGCACAGCCCCGCCCAGAGGTAATCCCACTTGAGCGGCTGGCCCAGGTAGAACACGGCGAAGGGCACGAAGACCGAGAGGGTGATGACCTCCTGCAGGATCTTCAACTGCCCGATATTGAACTGCGTGAAGCCGATGCGGTTGGCCGGCACCTGCAGCAGGTACTCGAACAGCGCCACCCCCCAGCTGACCAGGGCCGCCGTGTACCAGGGCGCGCTCGCCAGGTTCTTCAGGTGGCCGTACCAGGCGAAGGTCATGAAGACGTTGCTGGCGATCAGCAGCAGCACGGTCTGCGCCGGCACCGGCAGGGATTGCAGGGCGTTCATCCGGTTCTCATCGGGCTGTCTTGAAAAAAAGCACTAAAACAGAGCCCAGCGCTTGCCAGATATACCTTCATTGCTAGCACAGAAATAGCAAAACCGGCGCGAGGCCGGTTCTGATTGGCTGCGGCGGCGTTATTCGCCCAGGTACGCGGCGCGCACCTTCGGGTCGCTCAGCAGCTCCTGGCCCGGGCCGGTCATGGTGATGATGCCCGACTCCATGACATAGCCGCGGTTGGCGATCGCCAGCGCGCGGCTGGCGTTCTGCTCGACCAGCAGCACCGTCACGCCCTGAGCGTAGACGTCGCGCACGACCTCGAAGATCTTGTCCACCATGATGGGTGAGAGGCCCATGGAGGGCTCGTCGAGCAGCAGCAGCTTGGGCTGGCTCATGAGCGCACGCGCCATGGCGAGCATCTGCTGCTCGCCGCCGGACATGGTGCCGGCGAGCTGGTCGCGGCGTTCCTTCAGGCGCGGGAACAGCACGAACATGCGCTCGATGTCGGCGGCGATGCCGGCCTTGTCCTTGCGCACGAACGCGCCCATCTGCAGGTTCTCGGTGATGGTCATGCGCGCGAACACGCCGCGCCCCTCGGGCACCATCACCAGGCCCTTCTTCACCAGGTCCCAGGCGCCCTGGCCGCGGATGCTCTGGCCCTGGTACAGGATGTCGCCGTCGGTCAGCCCCAGCGTGCCCGTGATGGCCTTCATGGTCGTCGTCTTGCCCGCACCGTTGGAGCCGATGAGCGAGACCAGCTCGCCCGAGCGCACGTCGAAATCGATGCCCTTGACGGCCTGGATGCCGCCGTAGCCCACCTTCAGGCCGCGTACTTGCAGGAGGATGTTGTTCTGTTCGGCCATGCTCAATGTCCTCCGGTGCCCAGGTAGGCCTCGATCACTTTTTCGTTCTTCTGCACGTCGTACGGCGTGCCCTCGGCGATCTGCTTGCCGTAGTCGAGCACGGTGACGCGGTCGCACAGGCCCATGACGAGCTTGACGTCGTGCTCGATCAGCAGGATGGTGCGGTTGTCGTTGCGGATACGGTCGATCAGCTCGCGCAGCATGACCTTCTCGGTGGCGTTCATGCCGGCGGCCGGCTCGTCCAGCGCGATCAGCTGCGGGTCGGTGGCGAGCGCGCGGGCGATCTCCAGGCGCCGCTGGTCGCCGTAGGACAGTGTGCGCGCCTTGTAGTCGGCGTAGCCCCCGATGCCCACGTATTCCAGCAGCTCCTGCGCGCGCCGGGCGATGGCCGCCTCTTCGCGCTTGAAGCCCGGCGTGCGGAAAACCGCGCCAAACAGGCCCGAATGGGTGCGGATGTGCCGGCCCACCATCACGTTCTCGAGCGCTGTCATTTCCGCGAACAGGCGGATGTTCTGGAAGGTGCGGGCAATGCCCGCCTTGGCCACCAGGTGCACCGCCTTGGGCTGGTAGGGCTTGCCCGCCAGCTCGAAGGTGCCGCTGTCGGGCGTGTACAGCCCGGTGATGACGTTGAAGAAGGTCGTCTTGCCGGCGCCGTTGGGGCCGATCAGGCCATACACCTGGCCGCGCTGGATGGTGATGCCGACGTCCGAGAGCGCCTGCAAGCCGCCGAAACGCTTGGAGATGCCGGCGACCTTGAGCACCACATCGTTGGATTTCTCTGCCATGTTCTGTCTTTCTGCGTGTTCAGGACTTCTGCGTCAGGCTCTTGCCATGCTCGGGCGCAGGCCACAGGCCGCGCGGACGCAGCAGCATCACGATGATCATGGCCAGCGCGATCAGCAGCTGGCGCAGGATGGCCGAATCCAGCCGGCCGTCCGTCATGGCCTGCAGCGGGCCGGCGACGTAGCGCAGCACTTCGGGCAGCGCCGAGAGCAGCACGGCGCCCAGAATCACGCCCGGAATGTGGCCGATGCCGCCCAGCACCACCATGGCGACGATCATCACGGACTCCATCAGGCTGAACGATTCCGGCGAGACAAAGCCCTGGAAGGCAGCGAACATCACCCCCGAGACGCCGCCGAACGAAGCGCCCATGCCGAAGGCCAGCAGCTTCATGTTGCGCGTGTTGATGCCCATGGCCTTGGCGGCGATCTCGTCTTCGCGGATGGCCATCCAGGCGCGGCCGATGCGCGAATCCTGCAGGCGGTAGCAGACCAGCACCGTCAACAGCACCAGCGCGAGGAACAGGTAGTAGTACATCGTCACCGAGTTGATGTCGTAGCCGAACAGCTCGTGGCGCTTGCCCAGGTTCAGGCCGAAGATGCTGACCGAATCGATCTGACCTATCCCCTTCGGACCGTTGGTGATGTTCACCGGGTGGTCCAGGTTGTTCATGAAGATGCGGATGATTTCGCCGAAGCCGAGCGTGACGATGGCCAGGTAGTCGCCGCGCAGCTTGAGCACCGGCACGCCGAGGATGACCCCCGTGATGGCCGCCGCCAGGAGCGCCAGCGGTATCACCCACCAGATCGAGATGTGCAGCCCGTTCGGGAACATTGCCGCGAAGGCGGCGAAGTTGTCCGCCAGCTGGGGCGAGGCGAGCAGCGCGAACAGGTAGGCGCCGACGGCGTAGAAGGCCACGTAGCCCAGGTCGAGCAGGCCGGCGTAGCCGACGACGATGTTCAGCCCCAGCGCCAGCATGATGTACAGCAGCGAGAGGTCGGCAATGCGCACCCAGGCGTTGCCGAAGGATTGCAGGATCAGGGGCAGCACCAGCAGCGCGACGCCGCCAGCGACCCATTTGGCTCGTTCTCCAGGGCGGGGGCTCCCCGGTCAGGCGCGGTCGGCCACGCGCTCGCCGAGCAGGCCCGAGGGGCGCGGCGGGAGCACGATGAGGAGCACGATGAACGCGAAGATGTCGGTGTAGTGGCTGCCCAGCACGCCGCCCGTGAGCACGCCGATGTAGCCCGAGCCTATGGCCTCGATGAGCCCCAGCAGGAGCCCCCCCACCACGGCGCCCGCCAGGTTGCCGATGCCGCCGAACACCGCCGCCGTGAAGGCCTTGAGGCCCGGCAGGAAGCCCATGGTGTGCTGCGCCGTGCCGTAGTTCGACGCATACATGATGCCGGCGATGGCCGCCAGGATGGCGCCGATGATGAAGGTGGCCGAAATCACCATGTCGGGCTTGACGCCCATCAACGCGGCAACGCGCGGGTTTTCCGCCGTGGCGCGCATGGCGCGGCCGAGGTTGGTGTAGCCCACCAGCCAGCTGAGGATGGCCAGCGAGATCGCCGTGACGCCGAGGATCAGGATCTGGGTGGACGTGATCACCGCACCGCCCAGCTCGAACGGGGTCGAGGGCAGCAGCGTCGGATACGGCTTGTAGTTGGGGTTGAAGATGATCATGGCCAGCGGCTGCAGCAGGATCGACATGCCGAGCGCGGTGATCAGGGGGGCCAGGCGGGACGCGTTGCGCAGGGGCCGGTAGGCGACCTTTTCAATCGTGAAATTGAGCGCGGCCGCGACGATGCAGGCGATGATGGTGGCGAGCAGAAGGATCAGCCAGCCGGGCGCCCAGGGCATGGACGTCTGCATCATGCCGATGCAGGCCCAACGGGTGAGCGCGCCGATCATGAGCCCTTCGCCGTGGGCGAAATTGATCAGTTGAATGATGCCGTACACCATGGTGTAGCCGAGGGCTATCAAGGCGTACATGCTGCCGAGAACCAGACCGTTGATGATCTGTTGCAGCAAGATGTCCATAAAAAGGTCCTTCGTGTTGGACGGGCACGGCTCGCGGCACCGCGGTTGGCGGCACGCTGCTGCCCGTCTGCCATCTAGCAAAAAACCCGCCAGGAAAGCTGCCGTGCGGGTTTGAAGGCGGAATTGTAGCCAGATGAAATCCCGGCACCTTTGCGGGTCTGGAGGGGTTTTCCCTTGGATTAGGGAGCTATCAGAAGGACGCGAAAATCATAAGGTCGGCTACTGCGCGCACGCTTTTGGGGCACGGCCTTATCGGTCTTCCGGCCCGTCCCCGCCCTGCGCGCCCCGGTTGCGCGCGCGCAGTTCGGCCAGTTTTTCGGCGATGCGGATTTCCAGCCCGCGCGGCACCGGCTGGTAGAAGCCGGGCGGCGCCATGCCCTCGGGCAGGTAGGTCTCGCCGGCGGCAAAACCGCCCTCCTCGTCGTGCGCGTAGCGGTAGCCCTTGCCGTAGTCGAGCTGTTTCATGAGCTGGGTCGGCGCGTTGCGCAGGTGCATGGGCACGGGGCGGGTGCTGTCCTGCTTGATGAAGGCGCGCGCCGCGTTGTAGGCCTTGTAGACCGCGTTCGACTTGGGCGCCACGGCCAGGTAGACCACGCATTCGGCCAGCGCCAGCTCGCCCTCGGGGCTGCCCAGGCGCTCGTAGACCTCCGCGGCGTCGAGCGCCAGGCGCAGGGCGCGCGGGTCGGCCAGGCCGATGTCCTCGCTCGCCATGCGCAGCATGCGCCGCGCCATGTAGCGCGGATCGGCGCCGCCGTCGAGCATGCGCACCAGCCAGTAGAGCGCGGCGTCCGGGTCGCTGCCGCGCACCGCCTTGTGCAGCACGCTGATGGTGTCGTAGAACTGCTCGCCGCCCTTGTCGTAGCGGCGCAGGCGCTCGCCCAGCACGCGGACCACCCAGGCGTCGCCGATCTCCGCGCGTCCCTCCTGCGCGGCCGCCATGGCGAGCGTCTCCAGCGTGTTCAAGAGGCGCCGCGCATCGCCGTCGGCGTAGGCCACAAGGCGCTCTATCGCTTCTTTTTCGATAGCTTGAACCCCTTGCTGCGCCTGCGCCAGAGCCACAATTTGCTTCAAATCCTCGGGCGCGAGCGGCTCCAGCACGTACACCGTGGCGCGCGACAGCAGGGCCGAGTTCACCTCGAAGGACGGGTTTTCCGTGGTCGCCCCGACGAAAGTGAACAGGCCGCTCTCCACATGCGGCAGGAAGGCGTCCTGCTGGCTCTTGTTGAAGCGGTGCACTTCGTCGACGAACACCAGCGTCGGCTGCGCGTGCAGGCCCGAGCGCGCCGCCTGCGCGCGCTCGACCGCCTCGCGGATGTCCTTCACGCCGCCCAGCACGGCGCTGATGCTGATGAACTGGGCGTCGAAAGCGTCCGCCATGAGGCGCGCGATGGTCGTCTTGCCCACCCCCGGCGGCCCCCACAGGATGCAGCTGTGCGGCCGGCCGGACTCGAACGCCAGGCGCAGCGGCATCCCCGGCCCCAGCACCTTCTGCTGGCCCACGACGTCGGCCAGCCGGCGCGGGCGCAGGCGCTCGGCCAATGGCTGGTGGGAAGGCGGGGCAGGTTTGGAGGCAGGCACGTTAGCGGGCGAGCAGGTAGCAATAAGACATCACGATCGGGTTCCAGGGCCGGGTCCCATTATTCTGGCCGGCGCGCACAGGCCGCCTCTGCGCAATTACAACGCAAACAACCGCGCCGCCCACCGGCCAGCGTGCCTGCGGGTAGGACCGGTCGCCAACACCCCAGCACTGCGGCTATCCTGCGGCCACCCCTACTCTGGAGCAACACCATGGCTCTTGCCGCCAACGCCGTCGTCGCCATCGTCGCTCTGCTGCACGTCTACATCCTGGTGCTGGAAATGTTTCTGTGGGACAAACCCGCCGGGCTGCGCGCCTTCGGCCTGGGGCAGGAACTGGCAACGGCTACCAAGGTACTGGGCGCCAACCAGGGGCTGTACAACGGATTTCTCGCAGCCGGTTTGTTCTGGGGCCTGTGGCTGGGCGAGGAAGGGCTGGCCGTCAAGACGTTCTTCCTGCTGTGCGTTGCGGTCGCCGGGGTGTTTGGCGCCGCCACCGCGAGCCGCAGGATTCTCTTCATCCAGACCGTGCCGGCCGCATTCGGCCTGGCGCTGCTGTGGTTGGCGTAAGGCGCGGCCGGCCTACTGCTTGAGCACGTCGGCCCCCGCCGGCACCCGGAACTCGAACGTGGACGCCGGCAGCGCCGGGTTGGCGCGCACGTTCTCGAAGCGGATCACCGAGCGCTGGCCATAGCTGTCGAGTATCTCCAGCGCCGCCAGCTGCGCGCCGCGCAGGCCAACGCGCACGCTCTGCAACTGGCCGTCCTTGGTCCTGGGCGTCGCCTGCACCCACTGCAGGCCGTCCTGTTCGGGTTGGGATTCCAGGGCGAATTCCTTGGCCAGCGCGTCCAGGCTCGGCGCCGAGGCGAGCAGCGCCGCCGGCGTGCTGCCCAGCGCCTTGGACTGCGCGCGCTCGGTCACCTGGTTCAGGTCGGCGTCGTAGAGCCAGAGCGTCTTGCCGTCGGCGACGATGGTCTGGGCAAAGGGCTTCTGGTAGTCGAAGCGGAACTGCCCCGGCCGCTCGAAGGCAAAGCGCCCACTGGACGTCTTGGCGCGCGCGGCCTGCCCGTTCTTGGCGGGGGCCGTCACGACCTGGGTGAACTCGGCCTCGGCCGAGCGCGTGTCCCGCATGAAGTTTTCAAGGCTTTTCAGGCCATCAGCGCTTGCTGTGCTTGCGCAAAAAGCTATGAAAATAGTAGCTATTACCTTTTTCATTCATATCCCTTGAGAGTCGGTTCCCCTTGTATCGCATATGGGAACCACCCCGGCGTAAGACTGGGGCCGTACCCCCTACCAGCGAAAGCCGCGCAAGGGCCGCCCCGCCGCGCTGGCTTTGTCCCCCTTCCCGAATCGCGCAGCGATTCGAGAGAAGGGGGAAGACGCGCAGCGGCTCAGGGGGATGCCCCTATTCGCGCACGGGCACCAGCACCTCGCGCTGGCCGCTGGTCGTCAGGCCGCTCACCAGGCCCGCCTTTTCCATGTCTTCCAGCAGCCGCGCCGAGCGGTTGTAGCCAATGCGCAGCTTCCTCTGCACGTAGCTGATGCTGGCCTTGCGGTCCTTGAGCACGATCTCGACCGCCTGGTCGTACATCGGGTCCTTCTCGCCGCCGGCCTCGCCGTCCAGGGACAGATCGCCCTCGCCGTCCACAGTTCCGCCCTCCAGCACGCCCTCGATGTAGTCGGGCTCGCCCTGGCTCTTGAGGTAGCTCACCACGCGGTGCACCTCCTCGTCGCTGACAAAGGCGCCGTGCACGCGCACCGGCAGGCCCGTGCCGCTGGCCATGTAGAGCATGTCGCCCATGCCCAGCAGGGCCTCGGCGCCCATCTGGTCGAGGATGGTGCGGCTGTCGATCTTGCTGCTGACCTGGAAAGCGATGCGCGTCGGGATGTTGGCCTTGATGAGGCCGGTGATCACGTCCACGCTGGGGCGCTGCGTCGCCAGGATGAGGTGGATGCCGGCGGCGCGCGCTTTCTGCGCGAGGCGGGCAATCAGCTCCTCGATCTTCTTGCCGACGACCATCATCAGGTCGGCCAGTTCGTCGATCACGACGACGATGTGCGGCAGGCGCTCCAGCGGCTCGGGCTCCTCGGGCGTCAGGCTGAAGGGGTTGGCGATGGACTCTCCGCGCGCCTTGGCCTCGTCGATCTTCACGTTGTAGCCGGCGAGGTTGCGCACACCGAGCTTGCTCATGAGCTTGTAGCGCCGCTCCATCTCGCCGACGCACCGGTCCCGGGCGTGCCCGGCCTGCTTCAGGGCGGTCACGACGGGCGCCCGCAGGGGCGGGAGACCTTCGAAGACCGACATTTCCAGCATCTTGGGGTCGATCATCAGGAGCCGCACGTCGCGCGCCTCGGCCTTGTAGAGCAGCGAGAGGATCATGGCGTTGATGCCGACCGACTTGCCCGAGCCCGTGGTGCCCGCCACCAGCACATGCGGCATCTTGGCCAGGTCGGCGACCACCGGGTTGCCGACGATGTCCTTGCCCAGGCCCATGGTCAGCAGGCTCTTGCCCTCGTGGTAGATCTGCGAGCCGAGGATTTCCGAGAGCTTGATGGTCTGGCGGCGCGCGTTGGGCAGCTCCAGCGCCATGGTGTTCTTGCCGGGGATGGTCTCGACCACGCGGATGGACACCAGGCTGAGCGAGCGCGCCAGGTCCTTGGCGAGGCCGACCACCTGCGCGCCCTTGACGCCGGTGGCCGGGTCGATTTCGTAGCGCGTGATCACCGGGCCGGGCATGGCGGCCACCACGCGCACCTCGACGCCGAAGTCCTTGAGCTTCTTCTCGATCATGCGGCTGGTCATCTCCAGCGTCTCGGGCGCCACGCTTTCGCGCTGCTGCTGCGCGGCGTCGAGCAGGTCGACCTGCGGCAGCCGGCTGTCGGGCAGCTCGGTAAACAGCGGCTTCTGGCGCTCCTTCACGACGCGCGTGCTTTGCGGCACGTCCACCAGCACCGGCTCGATGATCTGCACCGGCGCGGGATGGTGGGCTTCGATGTCGATGCGTTCGCCGCTCACCACCTGCTCGCGCGCCCGCGCGGCGCGGCGGCCTTCGGCCAGGTCCTGCGCCACCTCGCGGCGCGCGCGGCGCGTTGCCACCAGGGTGTCGATGCGCGCTCCCAGGCCCTCGGCAACGCGGCTCCAGGAAAAGCGGAACACCAGGGCCGAACCCAGCACGACCAGCACGATGCCCACCAGGCCCGAGCCGGTGAACCCCAGCCAGCGCATGGCCAGCGGACCGAGCCAGTAGCCCAGCACGCCGCCGGCGTGGTTGGGCAGCAGCGCCTCGAAGCGGTACAGGCGCGTCCATTCCAGGGCGCAGCTGGCCGCCAGCAGCAGCACCAGGCCGCCCCAGAACATGGCGCGCGCCACGGCCGGGCGCGGCGCGGCAACCCCCTCGGGCTGCGCGCCACCGCGCAGCAGGCGCGCCAGCGACGACGCCCAGAGGCCCAGGGCCGCGGCCCAGCACCACCAGACGGAAAAACCGAACACGAAATAGCTGATGTCGGCCAGCCAGGCGCCTGCCAGGCCCATGCGGTTGTGCACGGCGCCGCCCGCCAGGTCGCCCGAGGTGGACCAGGCCGGGTCCTGGGGCGCATAGCTCCACAAGGCGAGCAGCCAGACCACACAGACAAAGAAACCGGCAACCAGGGCCGCTTCGTGGCCGAAGCGCGCGCCCGCGCTGCGCGGCCCGCCCTTGCCGGAGGCGGACGCATTCAAGGTATTGAGCGAGTAAGTCATAAGCGAGGCTAGGGCCGGTTCACACTATTTTTGCCAGATGCGTTGCGATCAAAAAAGGCCAGGCGCTAGGCGCCAAACGAAGCTGGGGGTGCGGCCCCAGCGAGGCTTGGCAACGCCGCGCCTGGCCTTTTTTGATCGCAATCCGAAGGAAAGGCCGGTCAAACCGCGCCACTCGTCGTTGCGTTCCTAGCCAAGGCCCCGGCCTTGGCGTCGTCATGCGCCTAGATTGGCGTGGTTTGGCTGGCCTTCGCACTGGCAAAAATAGTGTGAACCGGCCCTAGCTTACCGCAGCGCCCCCTGCCCTTCAGCCGAGCGATTGCAGGCGGCTGCGCAGCAGCGTGGCGCCGCTCGGCAGGGTCTCGATGAAGCCGCGCGCCTCCAGGTCCTTCATCACCCGGCTGACCATTTCGCGCGAGGCGCCGATGGTCTTGGCCATATCCTGGCGCGAGACCTTTTCACGGATCAGCTGCTGGCCCTGGGCGTCGGTCTCGGCCAGGTCGAGCAGCGCGTGCGCCACGCGGCCGTACACGTCGAGCAGCGCGAGCGATTCGATCTTGCGGTCGGCCTGGCGCAGGCGCCTGACCAGGCCGCGCATCAGCACCAGCGCCATGCTGGCGTTCTCGGACAGGCAGCGCACGAACTCCGCGCGGCCCAGCTCGAGCACGTCGGTCTGCACCAGCGCATGGACCGAGGCCGAATGCGGCTCGTTGTCCACCAGGCTCATCTCCCCCAGGTAGTCGCCGGGCGCGAGCGTCGCCAGGATCACCTCGCGCCCGCGCGTGTCGGAGGCGCTCACGCGCGCCCGGCCGGTGAGCAGCAGGAACAAGGCGTCGGATTTCTGGCCCTGCAGCACCAGCGGCTCGCCACGCTTGAAGCGGCGCTTGTGCACCGCATCGCCGAGCGCCTGCGCCTGGGCGTCGGTCAAGCGGGAAAACAGCGGCACGCGCCGCAGCAGATCGAGATTGGTCACGATGGCCATGTCTGTCCCCTCCTAAATGTTCTTGAAGCACGCCCTGAATGCTGATGCAGCGCAAGGGCAAGGTGCCCAGCGCAGCGCGGGGCTGCCGGTTTGGTCGATACTTGGGGATTGTCCCCGGAGCGTGTCGACACGCTCTTACGCGCCGGGCGCCGGCTCCTTCGGCCGCCCACCCTGCGAACCACCCGAGCTTTTACCATGCCCACACCCCAGCACGCGCAAGTCCTCATCCTCGGCTCCGGCCCGGCCGGCTACACCGCCGCCATCTACGCGGCGCGCGCCAATCTGAAACCGGTGCTCATCACCGGCATGGCCCAGGGCGGCCAGCTCACGACCACCACCGAAGTGGACAACTGGCCCGCCGACGTGCACGGCGTGCAGGGCCCCGAGCTGATGCAGCGCTTCCTGGAGCACGCCGAGCGCTTCAAGACGCAGATCATCTTCGACCACATCAACCAGGTCGACCTGAGCCAGCGGCCCTTCGTCCTTTCGGGCGACACCGGCGGCTACACCTGCGATGCGCTGATCATCGCCACCGGCGCCTCGGCCAAGTACCTGGGCCTGCCGACCGAAGAAGCCTTCATGGGCAAGGGCGTCTCCGGCTGCGCCACCTGCGACGGCTTCTTCTACCGCGACCAGGAAGTGTGCGTGGTCGGCGGCGGCAACACCGCCGTCGAGGAAGCGCTGTACCTGTCGAACATCGCCAGCAAGGTCACGCTGATCCACCGGCGCGACAAGTTCAAGGCCGAGCCCATCCTGGTGGACAAGCTGATGGAGAAGGTCACTGCCGGCAAGATCGTGCTCAAGACCTTCTTCACGCTGGACGAAGTGCTGGGCGACATCACCGGCGTCACCGGCGTGCGCATCAAGAGCGCGCAGGACGGCCACACCGAGGACATCGCGCTGCAGGGCTGCTTCATCGCCATCGGCCATGCGCCCAACACCGACATCTTCCAGGGCCAGCTGGAGATGCAGGGCGGCTACATCGTCACCCAGGGCGGCCTGCAGGGCTTTGCCACGCAAACCTCGGTGCCGGGCGTGTTCGCGGCCGGCGACGTGGCCGACCATGTCTACCGCCAGGCCATCACCAGCGCCGGCACCGGCTGCATGGCGGCGCTCGACGCCCAGCGCTACCTGGAGCAAAAGTCGCTCACCTGAAGCGGGCCGCGCTATAATCCACGGCTTTGCCAAAAACCGCGCGCTCGCGCACGGCCCGCCAACCCCTGTTGGTGGCCACTGGCAAAATCGGGTTACCGCCACCCTTTCTGGCGAGGTGAGGCCGCAGGCAAGCCATCGGAAACCCCCGAAGGCACCCGCAGGCGGCCGTTTATTCAGTATCGGAGTGTCCTCATGGCACGCGTCTGCGAAGTCACGGGCAAGAAGCCCATGGTCGGGAACAACGTTTCCCACGCCAACAACAAAACCAAGCGCCGGTTTCTGCCGAACCTGCAATACCGCCGTTTCTGGGTCGAGAGCGAGAACCGCTGGGTGCGCCTGCGCATTTCCAACGCCGGCCTGCGCCTGATCGACAAGAACGGTATCGACTCTGTGCTCGCAGACCTGCGCGCACGTGGCCAGGCTTAAGGAGAACCACCATGGCAAGCAAAGGCGGACGCGACAAGATCAAGCTGGAATCCACTGCGGGTACCGGCCACTTCTACACCACCACCAAGAACAAGAAGACCATGCCCGACAAGATGCTGATCATGAAATTTGATCCCAAGGCACGCAAGCATGTCGAATACAAGGAAATGAAGCTGAAGTAATTCGGCCGCTCCTTCGCAAAAAAACCGCCCGGCGCGAGCCCGGCGGTTTTTTTGTGCCCGCATGCCGGTGCTGCCGCCCGGGAAGACCAAGCAGCAACGGCGCGGAGGGTTTTGGCAACGGAATTACTTGCGCTGCCACACGGCGGCGAAGAAGCCGTCCGTCTGGTGCCGGTGCGGCCACAGGCGCAGGTAGCGCGTGCCGGCCGCGCCGCCGCTGCACAGCCCCGCCGCCTCGGGCACCTTGAGCTGCTCCAGCAGCTCGGCCGCCTCCAGGGGCGCGAATTCGGCGTGCGCGGCCGAAAACGCCTCGGCGATGTCCTCGTTTTCCTGCGGCAGCACGCTGCAGGTGGCGTACACCAGGCGGCCGCCCGGCTTGAGCAGGCGCGCCGCGCTCTCCAGGATGGCGGTCTGCTTGGCCGCCAGTTCCTCAATGGCCTTGGGCCCCTGGCGCCACTTGAGGTCGGGGTTGCGCCGCAGCGTGCCCAGGCCCGAGCACGGCGCGTCCACCAGCACGCGGTCGATCTTGCCGGCCAGGCGCTTGACGCGGTCGTCGCGCTCGTGGGCAATGGCCGCCGGGTGCACGTTCGAGAGGCCGCTGCGCGCCAGGCGCGGCTTGAGTGCGTCGAGCCGGTGCGCCGACACGTCGAACGCGTACAAACGCCCGGTGCTGCGCATGCTGGCGCCGAGCGCCAGCGTCTTGCCGCCGGCGCCGGCGCAGAAATCGACCACCATCTCGCCGCGCTTGGCGTCCACCAGCAGGGCGAGCAGCTGCGAGCCTTCGTCCTGCACCTCGATGGCGCCGCGCACGAAGGCCGGCAGTTTGGACAGTTGCGGCTTGCCCACCGCGCGCAGCCCCCAGGGGGAATACGGGGTCACTTCTGTTTTGATAGCTGCCTTGGCAAGCTCCGCCTGCGCTGCGGCCCTTTTTTCCTTGAAAACATTGACGCGCAGGTCGAGCGGCGCGCTCTGCGACAGGGCCACCACCTCGGGCCAGAAGGCTTCGCCCAGCTGGGCCTTGAGCGGCGCCACCAGCCATTCGGGCAGGTTGTGGCGGTGGCGCTCCAGCAGCTCCGCCGGGTCCACGGCGTCGCACTGCGCCAGCCATTCACGCTCGCGCTCGTTCAGCGCGCCGAGCAGGAAATCGCGTGCGGCGTGCACACGCGCGCCGTGCCGGTCCTCGGGGTGGGTGCGGCGCGCCTCCTCGTCCTGCCAGTGGGCAAAGCCCAGGATCGCCAGGCGCCGCTCGCGCGGGCCCGAACCCGAGGGCGCCATGTGGTCGAACAGCAGCTTCTTGCGCAGCACGGTGTAGGCGGTCTCGGCAAGGGCCGCGCGCTCGCGCTGGCCCAGGCCCCGGTGTTCGCGGAAAAAGCGCGAGACCACGGCGTCGGCCGGGTGTTCAAAGGCGAGGACTTCGCGCACGAGCTGCGCACAGGCGTCTATCAGGGCGTTGGGATGCATGGGGCGATTGTCCCACCGCACACCCGGCCTACCCGGCCCGCCCGCGGCGTCCTACAGCCAGGGCGCGCGCGCCGGCATACCGTGGAGCCAGAAGCCTGCTGCAGGGCCTGCAGCCGCCGCTGGCGCACGACCGGCGCCCACCAGGAGAAAGCCATGGACTATTTGCTACAAGGGATGTTCGGCGAACGCTCGCTCACGAAGGTGGCGGGCATCTACCACCACCAGGCGGCGGCCGAAGCCGGCCTGGAGCAGCTGCGCAACGCCGCCGGGCTGGAGCGCTCGCAGGTGCGCCTGCTGCGCCCGCAAGACGCCCAGCAGTCGAACCGGGAGCTTTTCGGTCGCGCGGTCGAGCCCGAATCGGCCGGCCTTGCGCGCACCCTGGTGCAGGCGCACGTCGTCGGCGGGCTGGCCGGTGCGGTGTTCGGCGTCGGGCTGTACCTGTGGCTGGCGCGCGCCGCGCACCCGTTCATCACGAGCAGCCCGCTGCTTGCCTTTATCGCCATCGTCGGTTTCTCCACCACGTTCGGGCTGATGGCGGGCGGCTTCATCGCGCTGCGCCCCGACCACATCTTCCTCATCAGCCAGTTGCGCTCGGCGCTGCGCGAGAACCGCTGGGTGGTGGTGGCGCACCCGGTGAACCGTGAACAGGCGGCCCGCGCCAAGAGCCTGCTGCTGCAATCGCAGGCCGAAGTGCACAGCACCCTATAGGCCGGATTCGGCGCCGAAAAAGCGGCGCACAGCGCGCGGGTAGATCAGGTGCTCCTGCGTCAGCACGCGCGCCGCCAGCTGTTCGGGCGTGTCGCCCGGCAGCACCGGTACCACCGCCTGTTCCAGGATCGTCCCCACATCGACCTCGCTCGTCACCTGGTGCACCGTGGCGCCGGCGAAGCGGCAGCCGGCCGCCAGGGCGCGCTCGTGCGTGTGCAGGCCGGGAAACGCCGGCAGCAGCGAGGGGTGGACGTTGAGCAGCCGGCCGGCGTAGCGGGCAACGAAGGCCGCCCCCAGGATGCGCATGAAACCGGCCAGCACCACCAGGTCGGGCGCGTAGGCGTCTATGGCGCGCGCCAGGGCGTCGTCGAAAGCCTCGCGCGTGGCGAAATCCCGGTGGTCCAGAACCTGCGTGGCGATGCCGTGCGCCTGTGCGGTGGCCAGGCCCCCGGCTTGCGGCCGGTTGCTCAGCACGGCGGCGATGCCTACGCCCAGGCGGCGCGGCCAGTCCTCGCGCTCGGCAGCGCGCACGATGGCCGCCATGTTGGAGCCGCCGCCTGAGATGAGAATCACGATTCTTTTCATACTGTCCCGGATTATCCCGCCATGCCTTTCGACGTTCGCGCCCAACCCCTGACCGACACCGCCGCCCGCGTGCTTGCCACGCTGATGGAGAAAGCGCGCACCGTGCCCGACAGCTACCCGCTGTCGCTCAGCGCGCTCGTTGCCGGCTGCAACCAGAAGACGGCGCGCGAGCCCGTAATGCAGCTGTCCGACGCCGAGGTGCTGGAGGCGCTCGACCAGCTGCGCGGCGCGGGGCTGGCGTTCGAGGGCAGCGGCGCGCGCACCACGCGCTACGAACACAACCTGCAGCGCGGCCTCGGCGTGCCCGAGCAGTCCGCCGTGCTGCTGGGCCTGCTGGTGCTGCGCGGGCCGCAGACCGCCGCCGAACTGCGCGCCAACGCGGAACGCTGGTACCGCTTCGCCGACGTCTCCTCGGTCGAGGCCTTCCTGGAGGAGCTGCAGGAGCGCGGGGACGACAAGGGCGGCCCGCTCACTGTGCTGCTGCCGCGCGCACCCGGCGCGCGCGAACCGCGCTGGATGCACCTGCTGTGCGGCCCGGTGGACCCGGCGCAACTGGCCGCCGCGCCGCCAGCGGGGGCCCCGGGCGCGTTGGGCGAGCGCGTGGCGCAGCTCGAAACCCAGGTGGCGCAGCTGCAGGCCACGGTGGAGAGGCTGTGCAGCGAGCTTGGCCTGCCGATGTCACCACCCGGACACGAATAAAACGAACGACCGTGCTACAAATGCGCTCCCACTAGGAGACGCACCGCATGGATCTCGCATTCACCCCCGAAGAGCAGGCCTTTCGCGAAGAGGTTCGCGCCTGGGTCCGCGCCCACCTGCCGGCCGAAATTTCCCACAAGGTGCACAACGCCCTGCGCCTGACGCGCGCCGACATGCAGGGCTGGGCCAGGATCCTTGGCAAGAAGGGCTGGCTGACCTTCGGCTGGCCCAAGGAATTCGGCGGCCCCGGCTGGAGCGCCGTGCAAAAGCACTTGTTCGAGGAAGAGTGCGCCCTGGCCGGCGCCCCGCGCATCATTCCCTTCGGGCCGGTGATGGTCGCACCCGTCATCATGGCCTTCGGCACCAAGGCGCAGCAGGAGCGCTTCCTGCCCGGCATCGCCAGCGGCGAAGTCTGGTGGAGCCAGGGCTACAGCGAACCTGGCTCGGGCTCGGACCTGGCCAGCGTCAAGACGCGCGCCGAACGCGTCGGCGACAAGTACATCGTCAACGGCCAGAAGACCTGGACCACGCTCGGCCAGTACGGCGAGTGGATGTTCAACCTGGTCCGCACCAGCAACGAGGGCAAGCCGCAGACGGGCATTTCCTTCCTGCTGCTGGACATGAAGTCGCCCGGCGTCACCGTGCGCCCCATCCGGCTGCTCGATGGCGAGTGCGAGGTCAACGAAGTGTTCTTCGACAACGTCGAAGTGCCGGTGGAAAACCTCATCGGCGAGGAAAACAAGGGCTGGACCTACGCCAAGCACCTGCTGAGCCACGAGCGCACCAACATCGCCGACGTGAACCGCAGCAAGCGCGAGCTGGAGCGCCTCAAGCGCATCGCCAAGACGGAAGGCCTGTGGGACGACCAGCGCTTTCGGGACCAGATCGCCCTCCTGGAAGTGGACATCGTGGCGCTCGAGATGCTGGTGCTGCGCGTGCTCTCGGCCGAGAAGAGCGGCAAGAACTCGCTCGACATCGCCGGCCTCCTGAAGATCAAGGGCAGCGAGATCCAGCAGCGCTACGCCGAACTGATGATGCTGGCCGCCGGGCCGTTCGCCCTGCCCTTCATCGAGGAGGCCATGGAAGCCGGCTGGCAGGGCAATTTCCCGGGCGGCGTGACCGCCAACGCACCGCTGGCTTCGACGTATTTCAACCTGCGCAAGACCACCATCTACGGCGGTTCGAACGAAGTGCAGCGCAACATCGTGGCTCAGACCGTCCTCGGCTAAGGAGACAAGACATGGATTTCGACTTTTCCGACGACCAGGAACAACTGCGCGACGCCGTGCGCCGCTGGGTGGACAAGGGCTACGGCTTCGAGCGCCGCCGCGCCATCGTGGCGGCGGGCGGCTTCGAGCGCGCCGCGTACGGCGAACTGGCGGAACTGGGCCTCACCGCCCTCACGGTGCCCGAGGCCCACGGCGGCCTGGGCCAGGGCGCCATCGACGCCATGGTGGTGATGGAAGAGCTGGGCCGCGGCATGGTGCTCGAACCCCTGGCGCACGCCTTCATCGCCAGTCGCGTGCTGTCGGCCCATGCGCCGGCCGCGCTGCAGGCGGCCTGGCTGCCGCGCATCGCCAGCGGCGAAGCCCTGGTGGTGCTGGCGCAGCAGGAACGCAAAGCACGCTACCACCTCAAAAAATGCGAGGCAAAAGCGGCTCCAGCGCAAGCGGGGTATACGATTACAGCTACGAAAAGCATAGTACCTGCGGGCGACATGGCGGACGCTTGGCTGGTGCCGGCGCAGCTGGACGGCAGGCTCGCCCTGTTCCTGGTCGAGCGCTCGGCGGCCGGTGCCACGGCGCAGGGCTATGGCACGCAGGACGGCAGCCGCGCCGCCGAAGTGCGGCTGACGAACGCGCCCGCCCTGCTGGTCGCCCAGGACGGCCTGGCAGCGCTGGAGCTCGCCGTCGACACCGGCATCGCCGCCCTGTGCGCCGAAGCCGTGGGCGTCATGGACAAGTCCGTCGCGCTGACGGTGGAGTACATGAACCAGCGCAAGCAGTTCGGCGTCGCCATCGCCAGCTTCCAGGCGCTGCGCCACCGCGTGGCGGACATGAAGATGCAGCTGGAGCTGGCCCGCTCCATGAGCTACTACGCCAGCCTGATGCTCGGCGCCCCGGCCAGCGAGCGGCGCATGGCGCTGTCGCGCGCCAAGGTGCAGCTCGGCCAGTCCATGCGCTACGTCGGCCAGCAGATGGTGCAGCTGCACGGCGGCATCGGCGTGACCGACGAATACATCGGCAGCCACTACTTCAAGAAGCTCACGCAGATGGAAATGACCTTCGGCGACACCCTGCACCACCTGGGCGAAGTCTCGGCCCGCATGCAGGACACGGCCGGCGTGTTCGCCTGAAAAAAGAATTGGGGAAAAAGAATTGGGGTCAGATTCCAATTAATTGAGATTTAATTGGAATCTGACCCCAATTTCCCTCTTAATTGGAATCTGACCCCAATTTCCCTCCCAATTTCCTTCAAGCGGCCAGGCGGGAGGAGCGCGGTACGTGCGCCATGAGGAACTCCATCTGGTCGGCCAGGATGCGGCGGTTGCGCAGGATGAAGTCTTCCCAGAGGCTGGGCACGTAGGGCGCGTAGAGCAGCGGCATGTGCGCCTGCTCGGGCGTGCGCGGGCCCTTGCGGTGGTTGCAGGCGCGGCAGGCGGTGACGACGTTCATCCAGTGGTCCACGCCGTGGCTGGCGAACCGCACGATGTGCTCGCGCGTCAGGTCGGCTTCGTGGAAATGGCCGCCGCAGTAGGCGCAGATGTTGCGGTCGCGCGCGAACAGCTTGGCGTTGGTCAGGCCGGGTCGGCTCTCGAAGGGGTTGGTGCGCGGAACGCCGCGCGTGCCGATGATGCTGTTGATGGCGATGACCGACTGCTGCCCCGTCAGCGCGTTGTGCCCGCCGCGAAAGCGCGCCACCTCCCCCCCCACTTCCCAGCGCACCTCGCCGGTGGCGTAATGGGTGGCGGCCTGTTCCAGCGATATCCACGACTGGGGCAGGCCTTGGGCCGAGAGCTTCAACACCTTCACGAGCAGCCTCCTTCAACCAAAGGCGGGAAACGGACCGGGCGGGCGCCCCGCGCGCGGCACGGGCCGGGGCAGCGGGGCGACTGCGTCACAATATCCGCCAATCGTGACAAATAGGTGTCCAGCGCTTACCCCATGTGCGTTAAACGCTATTAAATTCATACCGCCTCTATGCTCGTTCTCCGTGGATTCCACCATCCGGACATCGCCCCGGCCTGCGCGCTCACCATCGGCAACTTCGACGGCGTGCACCGCGGCCACCAGGCCATGCTGGCGCTGCTCAACGCCGAGGCGGCGCAACGCGGCGTGCCGAGCTGCGCCCTGACCTTCGAACCGCACCCGCGCGACTACTTCGCCAAGGTGCAGCAGCGGCCCGAGCTCGCACCGGCGCGCGTCGGCACGCTGCGCGACAAGCTCTCCGAGCTCGCCCGCTGCGGCGTGCAGCAGACCGTGGTGCTGCGCTTCGACGCCGCCCTGGCCAGCCAGTCGCCCGAAACCTTCGTCCAGGACGTGCTGGTGCGCGGCCTGGGCGCGCGGTATGTGCTGGTCGGCGACGACTTCCGCTTCGGCCGCCAGCGCGCCGGCGACCATCGCCTGCTGGCCGAGGCCGGGCAGCAGTTCGGCTTCGACGTGGCGCGCATGAATTCGTACGAGATCTCCTACCAGCACGCCGCCGCGCCCGGCACCGCGCAGCCGGTGCGCGTGTCGAGCTCGGAAGTGCGCGCCGCCCTGGCCGCCGGCCGCATGGACGACGCAGCGCAGCTGCTCGGCCGCCCCTACGCCATCTCCGGCCACGTGGTGCACGGCCGCAAGCTCGGCCGCGCGCTGGGCGAAGCGCAGAGCGGCGCGGGCGACGGCTTTCGCACGCTGAACCTGCGCTTTGCCCACTGGAAGCCCGCCGCCAGCGGCATCTTCGCCGTGTGGGTGCATGGGCTGGCGCCCGAACCACTGCCCGGCGTCGCCAACCTGGGCATCCGCCCCTCGCTCGACCCGCAAGACGCCAACGGCGGGCGCGTGCTGCTGGAAACCCATTGCCTGGAGTGGCCGGCCCACCTGGGCGAGGAAGGGGCCTACGGTAAAATCATCCGCGTGGAACTGATGCACAAACTGCACGACGAACTCCGGTACGACAGCCTGCAAGCGCTGACGGACGGCATCGCGCGCGACTGCGCCGAGGCGCGTGCCTGGTTCTCCGCCCACGCCGAAACGCGCCGCCAGACCACGCGCGACCGAATTTGAGGCCCGCGCGCGCCGCCGCTGCGCGCCGCACACCGCGCCCCCGCCCTGCCCGCCCGCAGCCTCGCCACCGCGTTCCGCACGCCACGCCTCCAGAACACCCCATGCCAGACGCCACGCACACCCCCGAAACCCCTGCCGCGCAGGACTACCGCAAGACGCTGAACCTGCCCGACACGCCCTTCCCCATGCGCGGCGACCTGCCCAAGCGCGAGCCGGGCTGGGTGGCCGAGTGGAACGAGCAAGGCCTGTACAAGCGCCTGCGTGCCGCGCGCTGCGGCGCGCCCAAGTTCATCCTGCACGACGGCCCGCCCTACGCCAACGGCCAGATCCACATGGGCCACGCGGTCAACAAGATCCTGAAGGACATGATCGTCAAGGCGCGCCAGCTCGAAGGCTTCGACGCGCTCTACGTGCCCGGCTGGGACTGCCACGGCCTGCCCATCGAGAACGCGATCGAAAAGAAGTTCGGCCGCAAGCTCAGCCGCGACGACATGCAGGCGAAAAGCCGCGCCTACGCCACCGAGCAGATCGCGCAGCAGATGGTGGACTTCCAGCGCCTGGGCGTGCTGGGCGAGTGGGAGCACCCCTACAAGACCATGGACCCGGAAAACGAGGCCGAAGAGATCCGTACCTTCAAGCGCGTCATCGAGCGCGGCTTCGTCTACCGGGGCCTCAAGCCCGTGTACTGGTGTTTCGACTGCGGCAGCTCGCTCGCCGAATTCGAGATCGAATACCAGGACAAACAGAGCCAGACGCTGGACGTCGCCTTCAAGGCACACGACCCGGCCCGGCTGGCCGCCGCCTTCGGCCTGGGCGCGCTCGCCAAGGACGCCTTTGCCGTCATCTGGACGACCACCGCCTGGACCATCCCGGCCAACCAGGCGCTGAACCTCAACCCCGAGTTGCAGTACGCGCTGGTGGACACGCCGCGCGGCCTGTTCATCGTGGCCGAATCCCTGGTGGCATCGTGCCTGGCGCGCTGGGGCCTGGAGGGCCAGGTGCTGGCCACCGCGCCCGGCAAAGCGCTCGCCGGCATGGAATTCGAGCACCCGTTCTACGACGTCGATACCGGCTACCGGCGCCTCTCGCCCGTCTACCTCGCCGACTACGCCACGGCCGAGGACGGCACCGGCCTGGTCCATTCCTCGCCCGCCTACGGCGTGGAAGACTTCAACTCCTGCGTGGCGCACGGCGTGGCCACCAGCGACATCCTCAACCCGGTGCAGGGCAATGGCACGTACGCGCCCGAGCTCGCCCTGTTCGGCGGCCAGAACATCTGGAAGGCCTGCCCAGTGATCATCGAGGCGCTGCGGGATGCCGGGCGGCTGATGGCCACCGAGGCCATCCGCCACAGCTACCCGCATTGCTGGCGCCACAAGACGCCGGTGATCTACCGCGCCGCCGCCCAGTGGTTCATCCGCATGGACGAAGGCGTTGGCGTGTTCACCAAGGACAAGGCGCCCGAAACCCTGCGCCAGACGGCCCTGCGCGCCATCGAGCAGACCAGCTTCTACCCCGAGAACGGCAAGGCGCGCCTGCGCGACATGATTGCTGGCCGGCCCGACTGGTGCATCTCGCGCCAGCGCAGCTGGGGCGTGCCCATCCCCTTCTTCCTGCACAAGGATTCGGGCGAACTGCACCCGCGCACCATGGAGACCCTCGACCAGGCGGCCGATATCGTGGAAAAAGGCGGCATCGAGGCCTGGAGCCGCGTGACGGCCGAGGACATGCTCGGTGCCGAGGACGCGCCGCACTACACCAAGAGCACCGACATCCTGGAAGTCTGGTTCGACTCGGGCTCCACCTTCCAGCACGTGCTGCGCGGCTCGCACGCCGGCGCCCACCACGACAGCGGCCCCGAGGCCGACCTGTACCTCGAAGGCCACGACCAGCACCGCGGCTGGTTCCACAGCTCGCTGCTGCTGGCCTGTGCGCTGGAGGGCCGCGCACCCTACCGGGGCCTGCTGACGCACGGCTTCACGGTGGACGCGCAGGGCCGCAAGATGAGCAAGTCGCTCGGCAACGGCATCGACCCGCAGGACATCAACAAGAAGCTCGGCGCGGAAATCATCCGCCTGTGGGTGGCGTCGAGCGACTATTCGGGCGACATCGCCGGCGACGAGAAAATCCTCGCCCGCGTGGTGGACGCCTACCGCCGCATCCGCAACACCCTGCGCTTCCTGCTCGCCAACACCAGCGACTTCGACCCCGTGCACGACGCCGTGCCCGAGGCGCAGTTGCTCGAGATCGACCGCTACGCCCTGTCCCGCGCCGCCCAGCTGCAGGCCGAGATCCTGGCGCATTACAAGGTGTACGAATTCCACCCCGTGGTCGCCAAGCTGCAGCTCTACTGCTCGGAAGACCTGGGCGGCTTCTACCTCGACATCCTGAAAGACCGGCTCTACACCACCGCGCCCGCCAGCCTGGCGCGGCGCAGCGCGCAGACCGCGCTGTGGCAGATCGCCCAGGCCATGCTGCGCTGGATGGCCCCGTTCCTGAGCTTCACCGCCGAGGAAGCCTGGAAATTCGTCGGCAGCAGCGAATCGATCTTCATGCAGCAATACGCCGTGCTCGGCCAGCCGGCCGAGGGCCTGCTCGCCAAATGGGCGCGCATCCGCGAGATCCGCGACCTGGTGAACAAGGAAATCGAGCAGCAGCGCGCCGCCGGCACCGTGGGCGCCTCGCTGCAGGCACGGGTGCAGCTCACCGTCGGGCCGGAAGACCACGCGCTGCTCGCCAGCCTGGGCGAGGACCTGAAGTTCGTCTTCATCACATCAACTATTGAATTGATAGCTGGTGAGGCAATACTGATAAGCGCTGGCGCCAGTTTTGACCAAAAATGCGAGCGCTGCTGGCACTACCGGGCCGACGTCGGGCAGGACGCCGCCCATCCCACGCTGTGCGGCCGCTGCACCAGCAACCTGTTCGGCGCCGGCGAAACCCGGCGGCACGCCTGATGGCGCGCAAGGCCTACGCCGCGCGCCCGGCCGGCAACTTCTGGCCCTGGATCGGCTGGGCGCTGGTGGTCTTCGTCGCCGACCAGCTGACCAAGCTGCTCATCCTGGACGCCTACCGCCTGGGCGACGCCACACCCATCACCGGCTTCTTCAACATCGTGCGCGCGCACAACACCGGGGCGGCGTTCTCCTTCCTCGCCAGCGCCGGCGGCTGGCAGCGCTGGCTGTTCACCGGCTTCGGCCTGGCGGCGGCGCTGTTCATCGTCTGGCAGCTGCGCGCCCACCCGGAGCAGCGGCTGTTCGCCTTCGCACTTTCGAGCATCCTCGGTGGGGCGATCGGCAACGTGGTCGACCGGCTGGTGCACGGCTACGTGGTCGATTTCCTCGATTTCCACTGGGCCGGCTCGCATTTCCCGGCCTTCAACATCGCCGATTCGGCCATCACCGTGGGCGCGATCTGCCTGGTGCTCGACGAGCTGCTGCGCGTGCGGCGAGCGCGGTAAGTACCTGGAATGGGTGTTGCGCGCAGGCCCCAGCCCCCACCCGAAGCAAAGAATTGCACTTTTTTTGCTGGCCGTCCCCGGCGGCCGTGTGATATAAACCCAGTCAACCCGTCCCCATTGGAGAGCGCCATGAAAACAATTGCCATCGCCGTCCTCGCTTGCTGCGCCTTCGGCGCCCAAGCCGCCCCGAACGCCGGCACCCTTGAAAACGTCGTCGGCACCGTCAGCGTGGGAGGCCAAGGCTTCGTCGCCCAGGCCAAGAGCGGCATGCCCCTGGCCGAAGGCAGCACCGTGCTGGTCTCCAGCAAGGGCATGGCCACCATCGCGCTGGCCAACGGCTGCACGGTCTCCCTCATGGGCAGCCAGCATTTCACCGTCAACTCCAAGCTGAGCTGCGAACAGTCCATCGCCTCCGTCAAGAGCCTGGCCGCCACCACACGCCTGGCACAAGCCCCCGTGGGCACGGGTACCACCGGTGGTACGGGTGGCGCCGGCGCCGGCTTCGGCGGCGCAGGTGGTTTTGGCGCCGCGGCTGGCTTCGGCGCATTTGGTCTGGGTGCCATCGCCGCCAACAACTCCGTCAACAACAACGCCAGCGGTAGCTGATTGCCTCGCACCACGCGACACGCTCGCTCCAGCACCAACCAGGCTAGTCACTGGTTGGTGTTTTTTTTGGCTTGCGCACTGCTGGCCGCGGCGCCCATTCTGCGCGGCGGCAACCGGCAGATTGCCCTGGCGGGGCTGCTGGCGCTGAGCGCGGCGCTGCTCGCGCTGCTTCTGGGCTCCTTGAGCTTCGACCGGCTGTTCGGCGGGCCTCCCGCTGCCGGCGAACGCCGCAAGTCGCCCCGCGGCAACGTCTGGTTCGCCCTGGCGCTCGGCATCCTGGGCTCCAGCCCGCTGTGGCTGGGGGTGCTGTACCTGACACCCGTTTCCGTCGAGACCTGGGCCGGCCTGGCCGGGCGCGGCGCGCTGTACCTGGGCGCGCTGGCCGCTGCCGGCGGCACGGCGCCGGAGCAGCTCGCGCTCAGCCTGAACCCCCAGGCCACCGTCACGGCGCTGCTCTCGGTCATTCCGGCCATTGCCACCTTGTTCGCCGCCCTGTACCTGCCCCGGCAGCTGGTGGAAAAGTGCCTGGTGGTGCTGCTCGCCGCGGCCGGCTGCCAGATGCTGCTGGCCGTGCTGCAGTTCTGGATGGGCAGCGGCTCGGCGCTGTACTTCGGCGTGCTCACCCCCATCGGGTTCGTCGGCAGCTTCGCAAACCGCAACCACCTGGCCGATTTCCTGGTGATGCTCATGCCGGTCTGGTTCTACTGGTTCGCGCAAAGCGTCAGCGCGCGCGGCAGCCAGCACGGCGAGCTGCGCTTTGGCGGCGCGGGCGCATGGTGGCTGTTCCTCGGCTTCGCGCTGCTGGTCGTCACGCTGGCCACGCTCTCGCGCGGCGCGCTGCTCTCCGCCGCACTGGTGCTGACGGCCAGCACGCTGCTCCTGGGCGTCAAGCTGAAGTCCCGCCTCAACAAGAAGCAGCGCATCGTGCTGGGCGTCGCCGCCGGGCTGTTCGCACTCATGGCGCTGCTGGGCGTGGGGACGGAACGCGTCGGCCAGCGGCTCGATACGGCCACCCTCGAAGCCGATGCGCAGACCCGGCAGAACTTCACCGCGGCCACCCTGGAGGGCGCACGCACCTTCTGGCCCTGGGGCAGCGGCGCCGGCACCTACGAATCGGTGTTCCCGCGCTTCCAGGCAAGCGATTCGCTCAAGTACGTGGAATACGCCCACAACGACTACGCCCAGCTCCTGATGGAGTTCGGCCTGCCCGGCGTGCTGCTCGCGCTGCTGGTGGCCGGCCTGGTGCTGGCGCAGCTGGTGCAGCTGGTGCGCGCCTACCGCGCCGCCGGGCGCCTTTCGGGCGAACTGGCGCTGCGCGCCTGGTGCGGGCTGGGCGCGGCGGCCCTGCTGCTGCACAGCACGGTGGAATTCAACATGCACATCCCGGCTTTGGCGATGACGGCCGCGTTCCTGCTGGGTGTCTACCTGCGGCCGGTGCGCATCCAGCGCACACGGCATTGAGGCGCATGGCAGGCCGCCCGGATCGCCCTGTGAGCGCGCGCCTGCGCCGCGCCGGCGGCACTCTGTGCGCCGTGGGCGCCCTTGCCGGCTGCATGGCATCCGGCCCCGGTGCGCGCCCGGCCGACAACGCACCCCAACTGGTCCTCAACGCCCAGGGCCTCAAAGAGTGGGACCGCCCGGAAGCCTTCGGCCCCGTGCCGGCCGAGCTGCTGGCCACCGGCCGCCTGCACTGCGCCACGTTCAACAACGGTGGCAAGCGCTACGCCCCCGCCGGCTACCACCCCCACGCGCGCAGTCTCGACGGGTTTCCCTTCGAGGACGGAGGATTCTTCTGCGTGCGCGAATAGCGCGGAGAGCAGGCCGACCGGGCCGCCCCTCAAGCGGCGAAATTGGAATCTGACCCCAATTTTTTCATCAACGGCCCACCACCTCGGGGAAATTGGAATCCGGCCCCAGGTCTCCCGGGTCGTCGGTAGGTGCGTAGCCGGCCAGGCGCCGCAGGGTGCCGCGCACGGTGGCCAGGTCGCCCTCCGTCATCGCGGCGTCCAGCTCGGCCAGCTCGGGCTCCAGCGCGGGCCAGGGGAGCATCTGCTCGGTGGCCTTCATCACGCGCGGGTGGTTGGTGGGCTGGGGGTTGTCGCCGATCAGCAGCTCTTCGTACAGCTTCTCGCCCGGGCGCAGACCGGTAATGGCGATTTCAATCTCCCCGCCCGGGCATTCGGCGCTGCGCACGCGCATGCCCGAGAGCTCCACCATGCGGCAGGCCAGGTCGTAAATGCGCACCGATTCGCCCATGTCGAGCACGAACACCTCGCCGCCGCTCGCCATGGCCCCCGCCTGCACCACGAGCTCCGCCGCTTCGGGGATGGTCATGAAATAGCGCGTGACTTCCGGGTGCGTCAGCGTGATGGGGCCGCCGGCGGCGATCTGCTGGCGAAACAGCGGCACCACCGAGCCCGAGGAACCGAGCACGTTGCCGAAGCGCACGATGGAAAAGCAGGTACCCCCCGAACCGCCCTCCCCCGGGCCCCGCGCACCGAAGGCCTGCACCACCAGCTCGGCCATGCGCTTGCTGGCGCCCATGATGTTGGTCGGCCGCACGGCCTTGTCGGTGCTGATGAGCACGAAGCTCTGCACGCCGTTCTGCGCCGCCGCCCGCGCGCAGCACCAGGTGCCCCAGACGTTGTTGCGGATGCCCTCGAACGGGTTGTGTTCCACCAGGGGCACGTGCTTGTAGGCGGCGGCGTGGTACACGGTGTGCGGCCGCCACGACGCCATGATGCGATCCATGCGCGCTGCGTCCTGCACCGAGCCGAGCAAGGGCACGACCTGGGGCGCCGCGTGGGCCCCGCCCTCCGCCGCCGCCAGCAGGCCCTCCAGCTCGCGGTGGATCTGGTAGAGCGCGAACTCGCCGCGCTCCACCAGCACCAGGCAGGTCGGCGCGCACTTGAGCACCTGGCGGCACAGCTCGCTGCCGATGGAACCGCCCGCGCCCGTCACCAGCACCACCTTGCCACGCACGTTGCGGTTGAGCAGGATGCCGTTGGGCAGCACCGGGTCCCGCCCCAGGATGTCGGCGATGTCGAGCTCCTGCACGTCCTTGAGGGTGACGGTGCCCGTGGCCAGCTCCGACACGCCCGGCAGCGTGCGCACGTGCACCGGGTGCGGCCGCATGCGCAGGAGGATGGCGTTGCGCTCCTTGCGGCCGATGGACGGCATGGCCAGCAGCACGTGGCCCACGTGTTCGCGCGCGATCAGCGCGTCGAGCGCATCGGGCGCGTGCACGCGCACGCCGTCCACCGTGTTGCCGTGCAGGCGCACGTCGTCGTCCACGAAGCCCACCACCCGCTGCTCGCGGCCATTGCGCAGCGCCGACGCCAGTTGGCGCCCGGCCGAACCGGCGCCGTAGATCAGCACACCGGGCAAATCCTTCGCCTGCCACAGGCGGCGGTACAAGTCTCCCAGGAAAAAGCGCACCCCCACGCGGCTGATGCCCACCATCAGGAACATCAGCATGGGCTGGATGACGCCTACGGTGCGCGGCACGCCGGGCACGCCAATGACCGTGAACACCAGCATGTACACCGCGCTGTAGGCCACCACGGCGCGGATCAAACTCAGCATGGCGTTCCAGCCGGCGTGGCGGAAGATGGCGCGGTACAGGCCGAACCAGGCGAACAGGGGCAAGGCCAGGCCAATGGCGCCCAGCACGGCGGGCAGGTACGCGGGGTTCCACACCACCCAGCGCTCGAGCCGCAGGCACAGGGCGAGCCACACGGTGAAGCCGGAGAAGAAGGCATCGTGCGCCACCGCCAGCACGCGCTTGAGTGGGCGCGGCATGGCCAGGAGCCAGCGGGAAAGGGTGGTCATAGCGCCAGTACCTTGTCCGCACGGGCCGGCACCCCGATGGGCCGCGCCAGCAAGAACCCCAGCGCCAGCCCCAGGGCATCGGCCAGCCAATCCCCCAGCGATGCGCTGCGCCCCGGGATGCGCGACTGCAGCGCTTCGGTCAGCACCCCCAGCAGCAGCAGGCCGACCACCACCCGCAGCCGCTGCGGCGCGAGGAGCCAGCTGCGCACCGCCAGTGCGCCCAACAGGGCGAACAGGCCGGCGTGGACGAATTTGTCGGAATACGCGCTGGCATCGGCTGCGTCCAGCGCCGCCGCCATGGGCAGCCACGACGCCGCCCACACCTTGGCGGCCAGCACGGCATCGGCGGGGGCGAGCAGGCACACCAGGGTGAGCAGCAGCGCCAGCCCGAAGAGCGTGCGCAGCACCGCCAGCACCCCCATCACGCTGCGCCCCCTTCGGCCTGGCTGAGCACCTGGCGGATGGCGGCGCAGGTCTGCTGCACTTCGCCCGCCGTCAGCGTGGGGTGCACCAGGAACATCAGGCTCGTCTCGCCCAGCGCGCGCGCCACCGGCAGTCGCTCCGCCGGGCGCCAGCCGGTGCCGTCAAAGGCTTTCTCCAGGTACACCTCGGAGCACGAACCCTGGTAGCAGGGCACGCCCAGGGCGTTGATGGCGTCCACGATGCCGTCGCGCGTCCAACCGGGGGCCAGCGCCTCCGGCCGCACGTACACATAGCATTTGTAGTGCGCATGCGCGCTACCCGGCGCGTGCGCCATGGCAGCGGCGAAATCCGGCACGCGCACGCAGGCGAAGCCCTGGCAGGCGGCACAGATCGCCTGGGCATGCGCGGTGCGCCGGGCCGTCCATTCCTGCATGCGGCGCAGCTGGATGCGGCCCACGGCGGCCTGCACCTCCAGCATGCGCCAGTTGGTGCCAAACCCCTCGATCACCCAGCGAAAGCCCGGCGGGTGCGCGCGCTCGTACACGGCGGCGTAGCTCTTGCCGTGGTCCTTGTAGGCCCACATGGCGCGCCACAGGGCTTCGTCATTCGTGGTGACCATGCCGCCCTCGCCGGCCGTCGTCATGATCTTGTCCTGGCAAAAGCTCCAGGCCCCTATGTGGCCGATGCTGCCCACGCTGCGGCCCCGGTAGCGCGCGCCGTGCGCCTGGGCGCAATCCTCGATGACCTTGAAGCCATGCTGCCCGGCCAGCGCCACGATCGGGTCCATATCGCAGGGCCAGCCGGCCAGGTGCACCACGACGACGGCACGCGTGCGCGGGCTCAAGGCCGCCGCAATGGTGGCGGCCGAGAGGCTGCCGGAATCTGCATCCACATCGGCGAACACCGGCGTGGCCCCGGCGTTGACCACGCAGGAAACGCTGGCCATGAAGGTGCGCGGCGTCACCACCACTTCGTCCCCCGGGCCGATGCCCAGCGCCTTGAGCGCGACATCGAGCGCCAGCGTGCCATTGGCCAGCGCCACGGCGTGGGGCACGCCGCACCAGGCGGCGAATTCGCGCTCGAAATCGCGGCACTCGGTGCCCGTCCAGTAGTTCACCTTGTTGGACAAGAGCACGTCGCGCACGGCGTCGGCTTCTTCGGTCGTGAAACTGGGCCAGGGGGAGAACGGGGTATTGAGCATAAGGAATGCGCCGGCGAGCTAGGTGAAACGATGGGTGGGCACTGGCCGCGGCACATCAACCAGCGAAAACAATAGCATGAGAATCAGTGGGCGATAGCGCTGGAG
>Ga0066256_1000867_pt1 | contig 53318 bp, 56 predicted proteins | sample ThiBio_1000_biof_FD_87107 | JGI IMG/M metagenome (GOLD analysis project Ga0066256, IMG submission 87107) | Wastewater bioreactor microbial communities from Cape Town, South Africa - Thiocy_expt_1000_biof (version 2) | ecosystem: Engineered > Bioreactor > Thiocyanate-remediating >... | reverse complement strand
CACGACGTGGCCGGTAAAGCGGAAACGCTGATCGAGGCCGGCGGGCGCATCGGCCACCCGGCCCAGGGCGAACCCGGCGGGCTTGCAGGGCGCGACAAGGTGCCCGGCCTGGCGGATTTCCGCGACCGTGCCCCACCTGGCCGACCCATGCGTGACCGGCTGCGCGCCGGGCGCGGAAGCGGCCTGAACGGCGGCCGCGCCGATGCTGGCAGCGCCGCCCGGTTCGCCCTGCAAACCGGCCCGCAGATTGTCCAGCCAGGCCCCCAGGACGCGCAGACGATGGCCCAGGGTAGAGCCTTCGCCGAGCTTGGACGCCAGTGCGCCGCAGATGCGGCCGCCTTGCGCATACATGGCGTAGGTGCCAACCAGCGTTGCCGCGATCATGGCCCAGGACGGCAGGAATGGAACCAGCACGAACGCCAGCACCATTGCCGACCCAGGCAGCAGGTAAGCGAGCGAGGCCGCGCCCGCCAGCGTGATCGGGTTTTGCTTGCGCTTCACGGCCACCACGACTGCCCCTAGCATCAGCACGAACAGGACGAAGAAGAAGATGCCCCAAACTTCGGTGATGCGTCGAGCGAAGCCACCGAAATAGCCGCTTGCCGTGTTGCCTGAAAGCTGCTCCCGGCGCGTCGCGGCTTTCTGCTCAACCTGGCCGCGATACTCCGCTAGAACCTTGTCGCCTTCCGCAGCCGCCAGGCCCTTCACGAATTCAACGCCCCGCGTCACGGACTGCTGCACCACATTGACGCCGGCGGTCGCCGCCGCCGCCGGGCGCTGGCCGTCCAGACCGCCGGAAATCCGGGCGCTGAAATCGTCCAGGTTCGCCGCTGTTCCCAGGCCGGCATTCTGCAAGAAAAGGCCGAGATCGGCACGATACAGGCTAAGGATGTTCGCCGCGCCAACGGCGTTCCGGCTTGCCAGCGCGGCCGCTTCCATTTCCTTCAAGACGGGCAGCAATTCGGCCCACTTGGCGCGGTAGGCGTTCCAATCTCCGGCATTCGTCGCCATCGCCAAATCCTGCTGCCCAATGTCGAGCTTTTGCAGGTTCGTTTCCCACGTCCTGTAGGTCGATTCCTGCGCGTCACAAATGCGCTTCACCCAGGCGTCAGCATCGGCCGCGCCGTAGAGCTTTCCGGCCTCGGACGCTGGGTTGCATTCGGGGAAAACGCTGGCGTGTGCCGTGTTCGCCATCGACAGCACGAAAGCCCCAAAAAACACCGCCACAACGGCGGCCCACAATCTCGCAAAAAAATCTTCAAAATCCATCATGCTTCACCTCTCTGTCAGGTAGAAATTGACGGCTATGAACGGTTGCCGCCGTCCTCTCCATCATCGGAAAAAGCCTCATCGCCTGCCGCCTCAAATCGGGCTTTGGTGGCGTCAGCGTTCGGCCCTTTGAGCGCGCCGGCCGCGAGGGTCAAAGCGCCCAAGATCACGGATGCCGGATAGTCCGCCATGCCGGACTTGATGACCAAGCCGCCAAGCTGAATCTTGCGGCGTGCATCTTCTCTCCTGGCGTTCATCCGAAGGCGTCCTAAGTCGCGCTCAGTTCGTGCCAGACGCTGCCGAAGTCGGGGCAACTTGCTTGGCTTCACTTTTGCGAAATTTCGAGGCGATAGCCTCAAACTCCTTCCGCATTACGGCGTCGTCAATGTCGAGATCACCAAGACCTGCGGCAATGGCAATCTTGCCGATGCGTTCGGCGGCCTTGCTTTCGAGTTCGGCCAGCTCTGCCTTGATGCGATTCAGCTCGGCCAGCTTGTCGGCCTTGCGTTCGGATAGGGTCTTTTTTGCCATCGTTACAGCTCCTTTCGAAGTTACGGGGTTATTCGCCTGCGATGTTACCACCCGCACCGATGGCAGGGAAGGCGCGGCGCTGGTATAGTCATGCAGCAAAGCGAAATGCGCACTTACGGGTTGCTGCGCAACCCAAATGCGGCCGAGGATACCCCGGCACCCCTTTTTAGCGGCTAAAACGCCAAGGGAAGAAATGGCTATCTACCACCTGAACACGCACACGATAGGACGGGCGGCCGGGCATAGCGCCGTGGCCGCTGCCGCCTATCGTTCCGCGTCGTCGCTGGTAGATGAGCGCACCGGGGAAGCGTTCGACTTCACCCGGAAAGGCGGCGTCCTTTCGGCGGAGATCGTCACGCCCGCAGGCGTGCCGGTTCCCGAGCGCGCCGCCTTGTGGAATGCCGCCGAAGCCGCCGAGAAGCGCAAGGATGCGCGAGTGGCCCGCGAGTGGCGGGCGGCCCTCCCGCACGAGCTGAACGAAGCCGACCGGCGCGAGCTGGCAACGCGCATGGGTCAGACCATCGCCGACCGCTACGGCGTGGCCGTGGATGTGTGCATCCACGCCCCGGACAGGGAAGGTGACGACCGGAATTTTCACGTTCACATGCTGGCGACAACGCGCACCATTGGCGCGGATGGAACGCTAGGCACTAAGGCCGTCATCGAGCTGGCGAACAAGGACAGGCAGAAGACGGGCATTCCCGGCACCAGCCAGGGCGACATTACCGACATTCGCCGCGAGTGGGCAGAGCTGACAAACGAGGCATTGGAGCGGGCCGGAATCAGCGCCCGTATCGACCACCGCAGCTATGCGGATCAAGGCGTGAAGCTGACGCCGACCCGGCACATTGGCAGCGACGCCGTGGCAATGGAACGGCGCGGACTGGACGCTGACCGCATCGACATTCACAACACCGACCGGCAGGAGCAGGCGCGGCAGATTGCCGAGCGGCCGGAGATCATCCTAGACAAGATCACGGCGACGCAGGCCGTATTCACGCGCCGCGACATTGCCGCCGAGCTGAATCGCTACATTGACGACGCCGGGCAGTTCCAGGGCTTGCTTGCCAAGCTGGAAAACTCGCCGCTGCTGGTCGAGATGGAACCGGCGAACGGCCGCGACCCGGCGAAGTTCTCCACCCGCGAAATGATCGACACCGAGCGCGGCATGGTGGAGAGCGCCCAACGCCTGGCCCGAACCGGGCGACATGGCGTTTCCGGCCCGATCACGAACGCCGCGATTGACGGCGCTGGCACCCTGTCGGCCGAGCAGCAAAACGCCGTCCGGCATGTTCTCAATCCGGGCAGCTTGGCCGTGGTCATCGGCGACGCCGGCACGGGCAAATCGTTCTCCATGAAGATCGCCCGCGAGGCATGGCAGGCCCAGGGCTTCAACGTGCGCGGCGCGGCCCTGGCAGGCAAGGCGGCCGACGAATTGCAGGCGGGCAGCGGCATCGAAAGCCGCACGCTCGCCAGCCTTGAATTTGCGTGGAAGAACGGAAAGGACAAGCTCACGTCCCGCGATGTTCTCGTGATCGACGAGGCGGGCATGATCGGCAGCCGCCAGCTTGACCGCGTGCTGAAAGCCGCCGAGCAGGCCGGGGCAAAAGTCGTCCTGCTGGGCGACGACAAGCAGCTTGCCGCCATCGAGGCGGGCGCGGCTTTCCGGGGCGTGGTGCAGCACGTCGGCGCGGCGGAAATCACCGAGGTTCGACGCCAGAAAGAGGCATGGGCGCGGGCCGCCGGGCAGGAGCTGGCGCGCGGTTCCGTGGCCGATGGCCTGGCGGCCTACGCCGAGCGCGGCCACGTCCAGATTCATGACAGCCGGGACGCTGCACGCGACGGCCTGGCGGCCACCTATGTTGGCGACCAGGGCAAGGGTAGCCAGATCATCCTTGCCCACAGCAATAAGGACGTGCAGGCGCTCAATGAAGCCGTGCGCGAGGCCCGCAAGGAACGCGGCGAGCTACGCGGCACGGCCCGCTTTATGGCCGAGCGTGGAGGCCGGGAATTTGCCCCAGGCGACCGCATTGTGTTCCTGAAAAGCGACCGTGATCTAGGCGTGAAGAACGGCACCCTTGGCACCGTCGAGCGGGCCGAGGATGGCAGCCTGGCCGTTCGGCTGGACAGCGGCGTAGCGCGCCAGGTGCGGGCGTCCCAATATGCGGCCGTCGATCACGGTTACGCCGTCACGATTCACAAGGCCCAGGGCGTGACGGTTGATCGCGCCTACCTGCTGGCGACCCCCGGCATGGATAGGAGCCTGGCCTATGTCGGCATGACCCGGCACCGCGAGGCCGCGACCCTGTTTGCCGGGGCCGATGACTTCACCGACCGGCGGGCCGGGCGGCTGGTCGATCACGGCGCAGCGCCCTACGAGAACAAGCCGGAGAACCGCCCGAGCTACTTTGCCACCTTGGAGAACGACAAGGGCGAGCGGCACACCATTTGGGGCGTCGATCTTGAGCGCGCCATTGCCGCCAGCGGCGCGCAGCGCGGCGACCGCATCGGCTTGGAGCATGGCGGTTCGGAAACCGTGCGCCTGCCGGACGGCACCACGGCCGAGCGCAACACCTGGCACGTTCGCGGCGCGGCCGAGCTGGCCGCCGGCAAGCTGGCCCAGGTGCTGGGCCGCGAGCGGCCCAAGGAAAGCACGCTGGACTTTGCCGACCGGCGCGGCTTCGACGGCGAGAACGTCATGCGCCGCTGGCTGGAACGCGGCCGGGCGAAGGTGGCCGAGCTGGCCGGCAAGATGCAGCGCGCCATGCGCCGCAGCTTGGAGCGCCACGGCCGCCCCGACCTCATGCCCGCGACCGACATTGCAGGCACGCCGGCCGTGCAGCGGCCGCAGCAGATCGAGCCGCCGGCAGCGCCGCAGCGGCCCTTGGCCGAGCGCCCGGCCCCCGACCCCCTGGCCGGGTTCCGCGCCGGCGTGGAGCGGGCCGAGGCGGCCGGCGGCGGCTTGGCGCTGGCCGTGGCGAAGGCACAGCTTGCCGTCGCCCAGGAGTTCCAGGCGGCCGGGAAAGACCCCCGGCACCATTCGGCCGCGATCATGCAGGAAGGCCAGCAGCGGGCCTTTGCGGGCCTGGCGCAGCCGTCCCAGGCGAAGGCCGAGCCGGAGCGCCCGGCGGCCGTCCAGGTCGTCGAGCAAGACCGCAAGCGGGCCGAGATGTACGCCAAGCGGGAGGCCGACCAGTTCAAGGCGCTGGCAGTGAAGCGGCAGGCGGGCTTTGCGGGCTACACCGACCGCAACCCGAGCGCCTGGCGCGAGCTGCCGGCCGAGCTGCGCGAGCGCATCGAGCGGTTCAACGCCATGCCGAAGGAGCGCCAGGCCGTCGAGCTGGACAAGATGCAGCGCGAGCTTGCCGACAGGTATGCACGCGACCCGAAGGAGATCGAGCGCAGCCGCCAGCGGCAGCGCGAGCAGGAACGCGGCAACGGCGGTTTGAGCCGGTGACGCGCAATTTTCAACCAACCAGGAGCACGCACCAATGAGCACCGAACCGACGAACGAAGAGCTGGCGCAGAACTTCGCCAAGCAGATCGAGCAGGCCCAGGAGCGCCGCGAGGCCAAAGACCTTGAGCGGCTGGAACGCCACGGCCAGGCGGCCGCGCAGCAGTCCCAGGCCATTGAGGCCGCGCAGAAGCAAGGCCAGCAGGGCCAGGGCTTCGAGCTGGACGCCAGCCAGAAAGTCGAGCTGAACGAGATCAACGGCCAGCAGGCAAAGACGCTGGCAAAGGAATTGAACCGGGATAACGAGAACGGCGACCAGGTGAAGCAGGCCCGCGCCCGCGAGATCGCCGAACGGTTCAAGGAGAAGGCGGGGCGCGACCGGGAGCAATCCCGCAGCTTTAGCCGCTAAAAGGCGGCGCCAGGGCGGCGGCAACCGGCCCAGGCGCCTAACCACAACCCCATCCGACAGAGGGATGAAATCATGGCTGACATCAATGTTACCGGCGGCACCTGCCGCGAGCTAACGAAATATCGAATGACTTTTGCCGCCGCCCTGGCGGCCCTGGCCCTGGCCGGTTGGATGATCCAGACCGCCTACGAGCAGCACATCAAGATTTTGCAGATCGGCGACAAGTCGGGCGAGCTGCTGCAAATGCGCGGCCTCACCGCTCACCAGGAGGGCGCGCAGCATGAGCAGCGTTAAGACCTGGCGATGCGCCGCCCTGTCGGCCTACATCGCCGCCGGCGTGGCCGTGCCCTTGGCCGGCTATGCCCTGGCGACTACACAGGCCAACGTGAACGCCATCGCGGTCGCACAGCAGCGCCTCAGTGATACCGAGTGGCGCGACCACTTGGTAGACGACAACCAGGTGAGCGCGGCCAGCGCCGCCGGCGAGGGGATGGGCCTGGACTCCCGCCCGTACTCCCCCGCCGTCGATTGGTCGGCCGTGGGCGACCGTGTCATGCCGTCCGTGGTCATGGTGTCCGTCATCGAGCAGGCCAAGGGCGACGGCAGCCGTAACCGTGCCTGGCTCATTCCTGGCGTTGAAACCAACCTGGCCACGGCCTGGCTGACCAGGTATCGCGCCTGGCAGCATGGTTGGGCCAAGGCCGACCAGGAACGCGAGTGGGTGACGATGGGCGCGGGCTTCCTGATCGGCGACGGCCGCCAGGTGGCGACGGCTGGGCATGTCATCAGCGGTTCCGAAGGCGTGCGCGTGAAACTCTCCGCCGGCGAGTGGCGGGCCGCCCGAGTCGTCGGCGTGGATCTCGCCCAGGACGTGGCCCTGTTGCGCATCGAGGGCGAGCCAGGCCAGCCGGTGGCGATCGCGCCGGCCATGCCGCCCCAGGGCCAGGCCGTGGCGGCTGTCGGATCGCCCAACGGCTGGGGCTTCTCGCTGTCGGCCGGCGTGGTGAGCCGCTACGGATCGTCCGCCGGCATGTTCGCAACCCGGCCCATGTTGCAGATCGCCGCCCCGGTGATCGGGGGCAATTCCGGCGGGCCTGTTTTCAACACCAGGGGCGAGGCCGTGGGCATGGTGTCTTTCGGCAAGGCCGAGTTTCAGCAAACGGTGCCGATTGGCCGAGTCCTGGCCGTGGCGGCCCAGCTGGAGCCAGTCGCTCCGTAGTGCAGAAACAGAAGGCCGGGCATCAGCCCAGGTCGATACCGAGCGCCGCCGGCGCTCGATGAACCTAGACCTTTACCTTTGGAGAAATCACCATGAAACACCGCAACGCTTTTGTGCTGGCCGCTGTCGTCCTTCTTTCCCCGCTGGTGGCCCATGCCGCTGGCCAGGACGCCGACGCTGCCCGCTTCACGATCATGGCCCCCGTGCAGGCCGCTTATGACGCCTACCAGGTCACGGCGAGCCGGGCGCAGAACCACATGGACGCCATTGAGGCCGAGCTACGCGACGGCGTGACGGCCGACCGCCGGCAGGCGCTGGCGGTTTCGCTGGCCGCCCTGCGCGCCCGCGAGGCTGCGGCCTTGGGGAGACTGCAAGCCGAATCCGCCCTGGCACAGCTCAAGATGGCGGACTTCAACGCGACCAGGTAGCAGCGGCCGGAAGAGTACGGGCGGCCATCGAGCCGCCCTTGTTACATCATTGGAGGCTTTGTTTTTGAGGGAATGAACAATGAAAAATGACCAGGTACAGCCATTGAACTACTGCGCGCACGCTATCGAAGATATGCGCGAGCTGGAGACCAGCTTGCGCGGTGCGGCTCCCGAGTCGGCCCGCGTTTTTCGGCGCTTGATCGACATGCTGAAACACAGCGTCAAATTCATCTTGCCGAACTGCTGCGACCTCATCGACCCGAGCGAACTACGACAGGCGCATCTAGACCTTACCCGCCTCCCTTTCCCTTGCGTGGCCTTTGAGGCTCCTTGGGAAAAAGAGGACGGTATTGAGCAGCTAGGCGAGTTCCAGCAGACGCCGGCGACCAAGCGCATTGCCCTGTGTTGGGAAGCCAGCCCAGCATATGAGCTGCTGCCAGGGCTAAACAGCATTCTCGACGCCTTCCCGGAAGGTGGCGTTTTCGTTCTCCCGATCTATTGGGGGCCTGAGCATCGGCGATGGACGGTGGCTCTCGGTGGTTCGTTCGTGCCCTATGAAAACACCATGCAGGATATGAAGCTGGAGGAATCCTTGCCGGCCAGCCGCATTGCTCATGCGGCGACCATCGAGGCGGGATTAACCAAATCAAAGGCCAAGCATTTCAGAGCTGAACCCTTCTACCTGCTGCCCGAGTTCTACGAGAAAACCTTGGCCGCGTATGGCGGCAACAGAGAGAAGGCTTACGCACAAATCATCCTTGATTCACGCGACGAGGTGCAGACGGTCGTGCAAGCATGCAGCGTCATTAACTGCGCCAACGTGACAACGGCCGAAGTCAGCGCGCCGGCCGCGCTCAACAAGAAGCGCCAGGAGAAGGGCAAGCAGCCGTTTTTCTCCTACAAGGTTTTGCAGCTCTCGGACGAGCGCCGGGAGGCTGGAAAGGGCGGCGCTGGTGGCAATCATGCCAGCCCTCGCATGCATCTGCGGCGCGGCCACTTGCGACGGCTGGAAAGCAAAGTGGTTTGGGTGCGGCCGGCAATGGTCAATGCAGGAACGAGCACCGGCGCAGTGTTGAAGGATTACGCGGTACAGGCGAAAGGATGAAGGGGACGAATTTTTAGCCGCTAAATTTTTCGCCCCTCAAAAGTCAATATCAGGCCCGCCATGCGCGGGCCTTGCCATGTCCGGCCGCGCTCAATCTGGCTGTTGTTTGACACTTGAGGGGCGGCGTCACTGCACCTCTGCTCGGCGACGTTTCCGCAGGTCCGCCTCCGATAGCCAAGTATCACGTCCATAGCTGTAGCCGGGCCACTCGTCGGCAATGGTCGTTTCACGCTTGAGCAACCGCCTGGCAAGCATCGCCAGTGCTCGAACTTCATCTTCGGAGCGAACCTCAATCGGCGCGACCAAATCGACCGTGGTAGCCGTCGAACATAGACTAACGCGCATTGAGGGGACAACCTCCAAGTCAACAATGCCGGCGCGCTCTAGCTCGTCCTCGCGCTCGTTGACCGCATCGTAGAAGGCCACCCACTCCTCGGCAGTTTTCGGCATCGTTTCGCTAACAACTTTCTTCCGGGAACGGCCCAGCTTGCGCCAACGCTTCGTCCCCGGCTCCTGCCCCGACAAGAATTTGTCCAAGGTGCTCGGGGTGCTCGGCGCGGGAACGTCCGCCATAGCTTGGCGCTCGATGGCATCGTGATAAACGCACCGAGGATGACGCCACCACACGATAACGCGGCGACCGTTGAGAATGAACCCAACATCGTCCCACCATGACAACTTCTTTGCCTCGGCCTCTGGATACGCATGAGGGATGAACAAGCCACCGTCGAGCCTCCAGGGGTGATGCCGGTGGTATTCGCGCATCTTGCGGCGCAAGCGTTCAAGGCGTTGGTTCTTCATGTGCCTTTGTAGGGCGGTAGCACTTCGCGGCCAACGGCAGGCGCATCCACCCATTCGCGTTGCTCCGGCGGCAATGGATACTGGCCGGATGCTTCGGCCTCGGCCAGCAGCTCATCGAGCGTGTAACGCACCCGGTCAGCCGTGACGGCGCGGCCCGGGTCGGACTTCAATGCGTCATAGGCCGGGCCGGCCTTCTCACGCAGCCAGGTTTCCATGTTTTTCGGGTCGGTCATCGGCAGGCCTCATCGAGCCATGCCAACGTTTCAGCATCGCGGGCGGCTACGCGGGCCAGCAGCTCGCGCACGAAGGCTGCCATGCTGATGCCGTGCGCGGCCAGGATAGCCGCCGCTTCGGCCTTCACGTCCGCCGGCACGGCGGCGCTCACTGTTTTCATGCTCATGCTCATGCTCTACTGCCGTTTATTGACACTTGAGGGGCGGCGCTCATTTGAGCGCCCACATGCCGACTAGACCCAAGAGGCCCAGGCCGGCAAGGCAGATCACGACAAAGACCAATCGCACCCACAACGTAACCAGGAACATGCCGGCACGGCCGAGGCCGTGGGCACAGGAAACAATCATGCGGTCTATGAACTCCACGGGCTTACCTCCGGCCCGGTGGCCACTGCCTGGCAGCGTGCAGCACACGCAGCACGCGCACCAGGTCGCCGGCGACGTCATAGACCAGTATGTAATTCTGATGCGCCACTAGCTCGCGGGTGCCTGCGACGCGACCAGGCCGGCCAAGGCCGGGATGATCGACTAAGCGCCCGGCCTTTTCTGCAAACAGTTCATCGAGAGCCAGCGCGGCGGCCGGGTTGTCGGCCTCGATGTAGTCATAAATTTCGTCGCGATCCTGTGTCGCCTCTGGCGTCCAGAATAGCGCCATCATTCGGCAGAGGCTTCAAGTCGGCGGCGCGTAGCTGCCCGCTTGGCAGCGAACTTTGCTTCGACTTCGGCCGCTGGAATCAGGTTGCCGGCATTGGCTGAGTCCAGGCCGATTTGCACCTGGCGACGAAACCAGGTGTCATGCTCTGCCGCTTCCTGCTGCTGCCGAACGAAGTCGCGCATGAAGTCGCGCAGGAGCTGCGCGGCGTTCCGGTCACGGTTTTTTGCTGCGGTGGAAAACTCGGATTTCAGGGCTTCATCGACCCGGAAAGTAAAGGTTGCCTCGCTCATGGCGGTGCCCTCATGTGTTACGTGATAACTACATTGTAGCACATTGCTGGGTGCGCTGAAATTGGCTTGCTGTGTCGCATAAGTCCTAAGTTTTGCGACACGCCCCGCCCCGCCCTTTTCCCTGGCGTTGCCGCGTTGCAAAAGTCGGTCGCAAATAGTCTATTATTTGCGACAATATTTGCAACGAAGGGGCGCACCATGAAAGACAAGCTGCTGATCGGTTACGCCAGGGTATCGACCGATGACCAGGACTTGAGGAACCAACGCGCCGAGCTGGCCGCCGCCGGCTGCTCGCGCATCTTTGCCGAGAAGATCACCGGCGCGCACGCCAAGCGGCCGGAGCTGGCCCGGATGCTTGACCACCTGCGCGCCGGCGACGTGGTGACAGTCACGCGGCTGGACAGGCTGGCCCGCAGCACCCGCGACCTGCTGGACATTGCCGAGCAGCTACAGGCCATGGGCGCGGGTCTGCGCAGCCTGGCTGAGCCGTGGGCCGACACCACCACTGCGGCCGGGCGCATGGTGCTGACCGTGTTTGCCGGCATCGCCGAGTTCGAGCGTTCCCTAATCATTGACCGCACCAGGAACGGCCGCGAAGCGGCCAGGGCGCGAGGCGTGCAGTTCGGCCGCCGCCCTACCCTCGCCCCTGCCCAGGTTGAACATGCCCGCGAGCTGCTGGCCGATGGCCGCACGGCGGTCGAAACGGCCGAGCTGCTGGGCGTGCATCGGGCGACCCTTTACCGCGCGCTGCGCGGCCAGGAAACCAGCCAGGTCGAGGCCCGCCGGCGTGGCGCGTTCGCCGAGGACGCATTGACCGAGGCCGACGCGCTGGCGGCCGCCGACCAGGAGGACCGGCAGGCATGAGAAATGGACACTATCCCCTGCCCCCGCTTCGGCCCGAGCTGCAAGCCGCCCATGACGAGATGGACGCCAAGGGGGATTACTTTGCCTATGCCGTGTGCCGCACCCACGATGGCCAGGCTTGGGAAGTGACCACCAGGCAAGGCGGCATGTATGCCGCGCTTGATGGTTGCTATCTCGACCACGACGAGGCAATGGCCGCCGGTGTGGCCTGGCTGCTGGAGCAGCTTGACCGCGAGCCGGCCGCCGACGAGGCGGCCTATCGGACGCTATGGGAAGGCATCATCAAATGATTAAAAACACATTTACTCATTTGCTCATTGTGCTATGATGCAATGAGTAAATAATCATTTGAGCAACCAACAGGAGAACGCATGAAAGTCATTGCTGTGCTGAACCAGAAGGGCGGAAGTGGAAAAACCACCATCGCCACCCATCTTGCCCGCGCCCTGCAACTGGACGGGGCCGACGTGCTGCTGGTCGATTCCGACCCCCAGGGAAGCGCCCGCGACTGGTCGGCCGTGCGGGAAGATCAGCCGCTAACCGTTGTCGGCATCGACCGGCCGACCATTGACCGGGACGTGAAGAACGTGGCCCGCAAGGTGGATTTCGTCGTGATCGACGGCGCACCCCAGGCGGCCGACCTGGCCGTGTCGGCCATCAAGGCGGCCGACTTCGTGTTGATTCCGGTGCAGCCGTCGCCCTACGACATTTGGGCTACGGCCGACCTGGTGGAGCTGGTCAAGCAGCGCATCGAGGTCACGGACGGGAAGTTACAGGCCGCCTTTGTCGTGTCGCGTGCGATCAAGGGCACTCGTATTGGCGGCGAGGTTGCCGAGGCACTGGCCGGCTACGAGCTGCCCATTCTGGAAGCCCGCATCACGCAGCGCGTGAGCTATCCCGGCACGGCTGCCGCCGGCACTACCGTTCTTGAGGCAGAGCCGGAAGGCGATGCAGCGGCTGAGGTTCGCGCCCTAGCCGCCGAGATCAAACAAAAACTCATTTGAAACTTTAAGGAAATGAGTAAATGAACAAAACCACAACCACACTTAGCGCAGGCCGGCCTAGCGCTCGCACTGACAAGTCCAAGGCCGCAACACTCGCCAGCCTGGCGGATGACGCCGGCAGCATGAAGCGCGTCAATTTCGAGCTGTCGGCCGAACAGCACGCCAAGCTGAAAATCCATGCAGCCAAGGTCGGCAAGAGCATCAAGGAACTGCTGACCGAGTATGTCGCCGGGCTGCCAGATTGATGCTCAAATGCGTATTTACTCATTTGAATTTTAGCGGCTAAAAGGGGCGACAGGATGACCAAGAAGCAGCGAGAAGGGCAGGGCGCGCAGCAGATTGGCGACCTGGTGGATGGCATCGTGGGGAAGGCCGCGGCCACCCAGCCGGCGGCGAAGAAGGCCGAATCGTCCGGGCTGATCCTCAGCGCCCAAGCGGGCAAGCTGCTGGACGTGGCCGCCGAGATCGCCACCAACCCACCGACCGGCGAGGACATGGCTTTCACCCATGCCGTGCTGTGCCAGGTTGGATTGCCCCGCGCCAAGATCGAGGGCCGCGAGTTCATGCGGCAGTCCGGCGCGGCCTGGGTCAATGTCCAAGCCGGCTATCTGGACGAAGGGCGCGGCCCGGTGCTGCAACCTATCCCCTATGGCGTCATGCCCAGGCTTGGCCTGGCGTGGGTGTCCACCTTCGCCGTGCGCAGCAAGGAGCGGGAAATTCCCATCGGCGATAGCGCGGCCGAGTTCCTGCGGCTGATGGGGATGGAGAGCGACGGCCGCCGCTATACGACGTTGCGAAAGCAGATGCACGCACTCGCAGCCGCTCGCCTGCAACTCGGGTTCAAGGGCCGCACCTACAACGGCCAGCCGGTGCAGCAGTTCGACGCTTGGGTGTCGAACAAGGACACGCAGCAGCGCGCCCTATGGCCGGGCGTCATGGTGCTGTCCGAGGACTATTTCAGCTCCCTGATCGAAAGCGCGGTACCGCTGGACAATCGCGCCCTGCAAGCGCTGAAAGGCTCCGCGCTGGCCCTGGACGTGTATGCGTGGCTGGCCCACCGTCTGCACCGCATCGAGGGCAGGGGTGTAACGCTGCACTGGAAGGCGCTGCGCGAGCAGTTCGCCCAGGAGTACCAGGGCAAAGACCCGGACAAGGACTTCAAGAAGGAATTTTTGCCGGCGCTCAAGAAGGTGCTGGCCGTCTATCCGCAGGCGAAGGTGAAGCCCGTCACCGGCGGCGTGCTGCTGATCGGCTCGCCGCCGCCAATCCCCTACAAGGGCGGCCCCACGGTTTAGCTAAACTTCGTGAAATCGCCCCCCCTGCTGCACCGCGCCGGCCGCCCGATATCGAGGCGGCCGCGTCGTTTCTGGAGCTACCAGGGCACACGTCACGGCCAGGCCGGCCGAACTGGGGACAAACCCTGTGGATAGCCGCACTTATCCACGTGAAATCGCCCCCCCTGACTTCGTGAAATCGCCCCCCCCTTGGGTGACTTATCCACGTGAAATCGCCCCCCCTGACTTCGTGAAATCGCCCTCCCCCTAAACCGGTACGGTTATGCCTTTAAGGTTTTCCTATAAATTTATTTCTGGTAATTGGCTGCGCCAATCGGTGGAAAACTCAACCGACAGCGTCAAATTGAACCGCCCAAGGCGGCCTACGGCCGGGGCACCCCTGCGGGGTTCCCCCGGACAAGCCGGCTCCCCCTCCCGCTAAATGGCTGGCCTACGGCCAGACTGCTTACCAAGGGCGCGGCCACGGCCGCGCCGGTAGCCAGCTCCACCGCCTGTACCCTCATCGAGTGTCGCAACGGGCTCGAAGGCCCCAAAAAACAGGTTTAGCAGGAAAAGTGGTTTGCCGAGGTCCGTGGCCAACCTCGAACGCCGGTGCTGACGGGACGGCCGCAGGTTGAACGCCAAGAGGGAAGGGCGACAGCACCGATCAGGCCGCGAGCTGGCCAGCCTCGCCACTTCCAACGATGACGGCCGCCAGGCGTGGATCTTCCATCACCAAGAATGACGAGGCAGGCCCAAGGGCCGGGCACACCTCCAAACTGCCCAGGAACGCCAAGGACGCACGGCGTCGGGCGCGGCAAGGGGGAAGGTCAGACGCCCCCCGAAAAACGCCTCTCCGGGCTTCCTGCGCCATTTTCCGCTGCCGACGTGCTCCCGGCCGGGCGCGGGCCGTGGCCGCCCGCGTAGCGTTTCTGTAGGATTCGTAAAATTTTCTGTAGCCGCTTGTATTTTGTAATATGTAGTAGTACAATACAACATATTACAACGCTACATTTTTACAGGAGCGCATCATGGCAGTGACCAAAGAGCAGATTTTTTCCGCCGCTGACGAGCTGGCCACCGCCGGCCAGAAGCCCACTCTTGAGGCCATCCGCCAGCGTACCGGCGGCAGCTACACCACCATTTCCCCGGCGCTGAACGAATGGAAGGCCCGGCAGGCCACGGCCGCCGCGCCGCTGCGCGAGCCTGCACCCCAGGCCGTCGCCGACCGCCTGGCCGAGCTGGGCGCGGATGTGTGGTCCGTGGCCCTCGACCTGGCAAACGCCCGTCTGGCCGTGGAGCGTGAGGCGCTGGAGAAGGCCCGCGCCGAGCTGGAGGCCGACCGGGCCGAGGCGACCGAGCTTGCCGACAAGCTGGCCGGCGACGTGGAAACCCTGCAATCCCGCCTGGCGTCCATCGAGGCGGCCGAGCAGGCCGCACGCATCGAGGCCAACGAGCTACGCGGGCAACTGACCGCCGCCACAGAGCAGGCTCACACTGCCGAGGCCCGCGCCGTGGAGATTGAGCGTCGCGCCGGCGAGCTGCGCACCGAGCTGGACAGAGCGCACCAGGACGCAGACCAGGCACGCGGGGCGCTGGCCGAACAGCAGAAAGCCAGCCAGGCGGCCGCCGCTCAACTCGACCAGGTGCGCGGCGAGCTGGCAAAGGTGCGGGCTAAGGCCGAGGCCGACCAGGAAGCGCACCAGGAACAGCGCAAGCAGGCGGCGGCCGAGGCGCACCGCATGGCCGAACGCCTCACCTCTGCCCAGGCCGAGCGCGACCAAGCCACGAAGGTGGCCGCGCAGGCGCGCGAGGAAGCCGCCCGGCTGGCCGGTCAGCTCCAGGCGCATCAGGAGCAGGCAGCCGCGTTGCTAGCCCGTATCAACCCGGCCGAAAGCAAGCCAGAGAGCACCAGGAAGAAAGGGGGAGAGTGAGGCCCGCCCCTCAAGTGTCAATAAAACCGCCCGGAACCTCATCGCTGGGCTAGGCCATTGAGGGCGGGGCACGAAAAGGCCCGCACATGGCGGGCCTTTTATTGACACTTGAGGGGCAGCGGATTTTAGCCGCTAAACTCATTTACTCAAAACATCATAAATGCTTTTACTCTTCCGTGCGCCGCTGGCGAAATGCCGCTAGGTCGATTACGTCAGCCGTGCGCCGGCCGGCTGCCTGCATCGGCGTGGCCGGGCGGCCAGGTTCCGCCTGGCGCGGCCGCCGGCGGAACAGTTCGAGCAGGAACGACCCCAGGAAAATGCCCGGCACGAAGGGCAGCACGATCAAGACGCCCAGGGCCGAGGCCAGCGCCCGGAAGGGCTTGGAGAGCCACCGCATCGGCCCGCGCAGCAGATCGGCCAGCAGGCCATCGAGCAGCCAGAGCGCCACGGCCAGGACGAAGCCGCCGGCTGCGACCGTCATCACCGCGCCGCCGCCAAACCAGGCGGCCAGGCCGACCAGCAGCAAATAACCGATGACGACGAAAACCCACATGGCCGCGCCCGTCAGCTATGGTAAGGGTTCGCGTCGAACCGCTCGGCATACTCGGGATCGGCCAGGTAGTTCAGCCGGTCGAGCAGGTAGGGATATTCGCCCTTCACCAGAACGATGGGCTTTTCCGGCCCCAGGCGCATGACCTCATCCGGCGTCAGCAGCTCGCGGCCGGCGAACTGCTGGCTTGAGCCGCTGGACTTGCCCCGGTTCAGGGAGCCGCCACCGCCGGAAACGCCGGTGCCGCTGTTGCGGCCGGTGTTCTCCGTCTCAAACTCAATCGTGGCTTTGCCCAGGCTGTCGCTGATGTACTTGGCCGTGTCGTAGTCGTCCGTTCCATAGAACGACTTGGCGCTGTTCGCCAGGAAGGTTTGCCACTTCGGATAGCTGCCCTTGAGCTGCGACAGGTCTTGAATGAACACCCAGAAGGCCAGGCCGTAGCCGCGCAGCAGGGAAACCGCGTCCTCGATCTGCTTCATGTAGCCGAGCTGGCCGAACTCATCGAGCAGGAACGCGACCCGGTGCGCCGGCTGCACGTTGCTGGACGTGATCGCGGCAATCACCGAGCTGATGAACAGGCGCAGGAACCGGGCATTCGGGCCGATGCGGTTGGCTGGCATGACCAGGTAAACCGTCATGACCGTGGCCTTGATTTCCGACAGATCGAAGCCGGAGCGCGACAGCGCGGCCGCGATGCGCGGATCATCCAGGAATGCCGTATTCCGGCGGGCCGTCGAAAGCACGGAGCCGCGTTCCTTGTCGGCCATGCCCATGAGCGTATTTGCCGCCCTGGCCGGGATGCCGAAGGCGGCCGTTTCGTCGGCGGCCATCATGCCCAGGAGGTCGAAAAACTCCGCTTCCCCTGCCGTCAGCAGCCGGCGCAGCTCGCCCAGGTTCCGGCGCTCCACGTCATCCAGTCCGGCAACGTGCAGCATCAAGCCTTGCAGGAAGTTCTTGGCCGATTCATCGAAATGCACGCCGTCGCCCTTGCTTTCGGCGATCACCAGTGAATCGGCCAGGATGGCCGATTCACTCACGCAATCCGGGTTCCACACGTCGAGCCGGTCAAGCACGTTGAAGGCCGCGCCGCCGTCGCCATTGACCGCGAACGGATCGACCACATGCACGGCCTGGCCGAGCGCCCGGCGGGCACGAGCCGTCACGGCCGCGTTTTCGCCCTTCACGTCGAGCACCAGGGCCGATCCGGGATAGTCCAGGAGGTTCGGAATCACCGCGCCAATGCCCTTGCCGGAGCCGGTCGGGGCGACCGTCACGACGTGGCCGGTAAAGCGGAAACGCTGATCGAGGCCGGCGGGCGCATCGGCCACCCGGCCCAGGGCGAAACCGGCGGGCTTGCCGGGCGCGGCCAGGTGCCCGGCCTGGCGGATTTCCGCGACCGTGCCCCACCTGGCCGACCCATGCGTGACCGGCTGCACGCCGGGCGTGGAAGCGGCCTGAACGGCGGCCGCGCCTATGCTGGCAGCGCCGCCCGGTTCGCCCTGCAATCCGGCCCGCAGATTGTCCAGCCAGGCCCCCAGGACGCGCAGCCGATGGCCCAGGGTGGAACCTTCGCCGAGCTTGGACGCCAGCGCGCCGCAGATGCGGCCGCCCTGCGCATACATGGCATAGGTGCCGACCAGGGTTGCCGCGATCATGGCCCAGGACGGCAGGAAGGGAACCAGCACGAACGCCAGCACCATTGCCGACCCCGGCAGCAGGTAGGCGAGGGCGGCCGCGCCCGCCAGCGTGACCGGGTTTTGCTTGCGCTTCACGGCCACCACGACCGCGCCGAGCATCAGCACGAACAGGACGAAGAAGAAGATGCCCCAAACTTCGGTGATGCGCCGGGCGAAGCCGCCGAAATAGCCGCTTGCCGTATTGCCGGAAAGCTGCTCCCGGCGCGTCGCTGCCTTCTGCTCGACCTGGCCGCGATACTCCGCTAGAACCTTGTCGCCTTCCGCCGCTGCCAGCCCCTTCACGAACTCAACGCCCCGCGTCACGGATTGCTGCACCACATTGACGCCGGCGGTAGCCGCCGCCGCCGGGCGCTGGCCGTCCAGACCGCCGGAAATCCGGGCGCTGAAATCGTCCAGGTTCGCCGCTGTTCCAAGGCCGGCATTCTGCAAGAAAAGGCCGAGATCAGAGCGGTACAGGCTAAGGATGTTCGCTGCGCCAACGGCGTTCCGGCTTGCCAGGGCGGCCGCTTCCATTTCCTTCAAGACGGGCAGCAATTCGGCCCACTTGGCGCGGTAGGCTTTCCAGTCTCCGGCATTCGTCGCCATCGACAAATCCTGCTGCCCAATGTCGAGCTTTTGCAGGTTCGCTTCCCACGTCCGATAGGTCGATTCCTGCGCGTCACAAATGCGCTTCACCCAGGCGTCAGCATCCGACGCACCGTAGAGCTTTCCGGCTTCAACCGCCGGGTTGCACTCAGGGAAAACGCGGGCGTGCGCCGTTGTCGCCAGCGACAGGCAGAACACGCCGAAAAACACCGCCGCCACGGCGGCCCACAATCGCGCTGCTAGAGCTTCAAAATCCATCATGCTTCACCTCTCTGTCAGGTAGAAATTGACGGCTAGGAACGGTTGCCGCCGTCCTCTCCATCATCGGAAAAAGCCGCGTCTCCCGCCGCCTCAAAGCGCGCTTTGGCGGCGTCAGCGTTCGGACCCTTGAGCGCGCCGGCCGCGAGGGTCAAAGCGCCCAAGATCACGGATGCCGGATAGTCCGCCATGCCGGACTTGATGACCAAGCCGCCAAGCTGAATCTTGCGGCGTGCATCTTCTCTCCTGGCGTTCATCCGAAGGCGTCCTAAATCGCGCTCAGTTCGCGCCAGTCGCTGCCGGAACCGGAGCAGCTTGCTTGGCTTCGCCTTTGCGAAATTTCGAGGCGATAGCCTCAAACTCCTTCCGCATGGCGGCGTCATCGATGTCGAGATCTCCAAGACCGGCGGCAATCGCAATCTTGCCGATGCGTTCGGCGGCCTTGCTTTCGAGTTCGGCCAGTTCAGCCTTGATGCGGTTCAGCTCGGCCAGCTTGTCGGCCTTGCGTTCGGACAGGGTTTTTCGTGCCATCGTTACAGCTCCTTTCGTGATTGCGGGTTATGCCCGCGCGATGTTAGCACTTTGCAACGCTGGTAGGGAAGGCGTGGCGCTGGTATAGTCATGCAGCAAAGCGAAATGCGCACTTACGGGTTGCTGCGCAACCCTCCTGCGGCCGGGGATACCCCGGCACCCCTTTTTAGCGGCTAAAACGCCAAGGGAAGAAATGGCGATCTACCACTTGAACACGCACACGATAGGACGGGCGGCCGGGCATAGCGCCGTGGCTGCTGCCGCCTATCGATCCGCGTCGAAGCTGGTAGATGAGCGCACCGGGGAAGTGTTCGACTTCACCCGGAAAGGCGGCGTCCTGTCGGCCGAGATCGTCACGCCCGCAGGCGTTCCGGTTCCCGAGCGCGCCGCCTTGTGGAATGCCGCCGAGGCCGCCGAGAAGCGCAAGGATGCGCGAGTGGCCCGCGAGTGGCGGGCGGCCCTGCCGCACGAGCTGAACGAAGCCGACCGGCGCGAGCTTGCAACGCGCATGGGGCAGGCTATCGCCGACCGCTACGGCGTGGCCGTGGATGTGTGCATCCACGCCCCGGACAGGGAAGGCGACGACCGCAATTTCCACGTTCACATGCTGGCGACCACGCGCACCATTGGCGCGGATGGAGCGCTAGGCGCTAAGGCCGTCATCGAGCTGGCGAACAAGGACAGGCAGAAGGCGGGCATTCCTGGCACCAGCCAGGGCGACATTACCGACATCCGCCGCGAGTGGGCGGAGCTGACAAACGAGGCATTGGAGCGGGCCGGAATCAGCGCCCGTATCGACCACCGCAGCTATGCGGATCAAGGCGTTGAGCTGACGCCAACCAAGCACATCGGCAGCGACGCCGTGGCGATGGAGCGGCGCGGGCTGGACGCCGACCGCATCGGCATTCACAAAGCCGACCGGCAGGAGCAGGCGCGGCAGATTGCCGAGCGGCCGGAGATCATCCTAGACAAGATCACGGCGACGCAGGCCGTATTCACGCGCCGCGACATTGCCGCCGAGCTGAACCGCTACATTGACGACGCCGGGCAGTTCCAGGGCTTGCTTGCCAAGCTGGAAAACTCGCCGCTGCTGGTCGAGATGGAACCGGCGAACGGCCGCGATCCGGCGAAGTTCTCCACCCGCGAAATGATCGACACCGAGCGCGGCATGGTGGAGTGCGCCGAACGCCTGGCTCGCGCCGGGCGGCATGGCGTTTCCGGCCCGATCACGAACGCCGCGATTGATGGCGCGGGCACCCTGTCGGCCGAGCAGCAAAACGCCGTCCGGCACGTTCTCGAGCCGGGCAGCCTGGCCGTGGTCATCGGCGACGCCGGCACGGGCAAATCGTTCTCGATGAAGGTTGCACGCGAGGCATGGCAAGCGCAGGGCTTCAACGTGCGCGGCGCGGCCCTGGCAGGAAAGGCGGCCGACGAATTGCAGGCGGGCAGCGGCATCGAAAGCCGCACGCTCGCCAGCCTCGAATTTGCGTGGAAAAACGGAAAGGACAAGCTCACTTCGCGCGATGTTCTCGTGATCGACGAGGCGGGCATGATCGGCAGCCGCCAGCTTGGCCGCGTGCTGAAAGCCGCCGAGCAGGCCGGGGCAAAAGTCGTCCTGCTGGGCGATGACAAGCAGCTTGCCGCCATCGAGGCCGGCGCGGCGTTTCGTGCCGTCGTGCAGCACGTCGGAGCGGCGGAAATTACCGAGGTGCGCCGGCAGAAACACGCCTGGATGCGCGAGGCCGGCCAGCAGCTTGCGCGCGGTTCCGTGGCCGATGGCCTGGCGGCCTACGCCGAGCGCGGCCACGTCCAAATCCACGGCAGCCGGGAGGCGGCGCGCGACGCCCTGGCGGCGTCCTACGTGGCCGACCAGGGCAAGGGAAGCCAGATCATCCTTGCCCATTCCAATGCGGACGTTCAGGCGCTTAACCAGGCCGTGCGCGATGCCAGGAAGGAGCGCGGAGAGCTGGCCGGTTCCGCCCGGTTCATGACCGAGCGCGGCGGCCGCGAGTTCGCTGCCGGCGACCGCATCGTGTTCCTGAAAAACGACCGCGATCTAGGCGTGAAGAACGGCACCCTTGGCACCGTCGAGCGGGCGGAGGATGGCAGCCTGGCCGTGCGCCTGGACAGCGGCGAAGCGCGCCAGGTGCAGGCGTCCCAATATGCGGCCGTCGATCACGGCTATGCAGTCACGATTCACAAGGCCCAGGGCGTAACGGTTGATCGCGCCTACCTGCTGGCGACCCCCGGCATGGATAGGAGTCTGGCCTATGTCGGCATGACCCGGCACCGCGAGGCCGCGACCCTGTTTGCCGGGGCCGACGACTTCACCGACCGGCGGGCCGGGCGGCTGGTCGATCACGGCGCAGCGCCCTACGAGAACAAGCCGGAGAACCGCCCGAGCTACTTTGCCACTTTGGAGAACGACAAGGGCGAGCGGCACACCATTTGGGGCGTCGATCTTGAGCGCGCCATTGCCGCCAGCGGCGCGCAGCGCGGCGACCGCATCGGCCTGGAGCATGGCGGTTCGGAAACCGTGCGCCTGCCGGACGGCACCACGGCCGAGCGCAACACCTGGCACGTTCGCGGCGCGGCCGAGCTGGCCGCCGGCAAGCTGGCCCAGGTGCTGGGCCGCGAGCGGCCGAAGGAAAGCACGCTGGACTTTGCCGACCGGCGCGGCTTCGACGGCGAAAACGTCATGCGCCGCTGGCTCGAACGCGGCCGGGCCAAGGTGGCCGAGCTGGCCGGGAAGATGCAGCGCGCCATGCGCCGCAGCTTGGAGCGCCACGGCCGCCCCGACCTCATGCCCGCGACCGACATTGCCGGCCGTCCGGCCGTGCAGCGGCCGCAGCAGATCGAGCAGCCGGCAGCGCCGCAGCGGCCGCAGGCCGAGCGCACGGCCCCCGACCCGCTGGCCGGGTTCCGCGCCGGCGTCGAGCGCGCCGAGGCGGCCGGCGGCGGCCTGGCGCTGGACGTGGCGAAGGCACAGCTTGCCGTCGCCCAGGAGTTCCAGGCGGCCGGGAAAGACCCCCGGCACTACTCGGCCGCGATCATGCAGGAAGGCCAGCAGCGGGCCTTTGCGGGCCTAGCGCAGCCGTCCCAGGCCAAGGCCGAGCCGGAGCGCCCGGCGGCCGTCCAGGTCAGCGAGCAAGACCGCAAGCGGGCCGAGATGTACGCGAAGCGAGAGGCCGACCAGTTCAAGGCGCTGGCCGTGAAGCGGCAGGCGGGCTTTGCAGGCTACACCGACCGCAACCCGAGCGCCTGGCGCGAGCTGCCGGCCGAGCTGCGCGAGCGCATCGAGCGATTCAACGCCATGCCGAAGGAGCGCCAGGCCGTCGAGCTGAACAAGATGCAGCGCGAGCTTGCCGACAGGTATGCACGCGACCCGAAGGAGATCGAGCGCAGCCGGCAGCGGCAGCGCGAGCAGGAACGCGGCAACGGCGGTTTGAGCCGATGACGCGCCGTTTTCAACCAACCAGGAGCACGCACCATGAGCACAGAACCGACGAACGACGAGCTGGCCCAGGGCTACGCCAAGCAGATCGAGCAGGCGCAGCAGCGGCGCGAGGCGAAAGACCTTGAGCGGCTGGAACGCCACGGCCAGGCGGCCGCGCAGCAGTCCCAGGCCATCGAGGCCGAGCAGAAGCAAGGCCAGCAGGGCCAGGGCTTCGAGCTGGACGCCAGCCAGAAAGTCGAGCTGAACGAGATCAACGGCCAGCAGGCAAAGACGCTGGCAAAGGAATTAAACCGGGACAACGAGAACGGCGACCAGGTGAAGCAGGCCCGCGCCCGCGAGATCGCCGAACGGTTCAAGGAGAAGGCGGCGCGCGACCGGGAGCAGTCCCGCAGCTTTAGCCGCTGAAAGGCGGCGCCAGGGCGGCGGCAACCGGCCCAGGCGCCTAACCACAACCCCATCCGACAGAGGGATGAAATCATGGCTGAAACCAATGTTACCGGCGGCGCCCGCCGCGAGCTAACGAAATACCGCGTGACCTTCGCGGCCGCCGTCATCGGCCTGGCCGGGGCCGGCTGGATGTTCCAGGCGGCCTATGAGCAGCACATCAAGGTTTTGCAGATCGGCGACGACACCGGCCAGCGCCTGCAAATGCGCGGCCTCAACCACGACCAGGAGGGCGCGGAGCATGGGCAGCGTTGAATCCTGGCGGCGCGCTGCCCTGGCGGCCTACGTCCTGGCCGGTGCCGGCCTGGCCTCGGGCGGCTATGCCCTTGCCACCACGCAGGCGAACGTGAACGCCATCGCGGCCGCGCAGAAGCGTCTTGATGACGACGAGTGGAGCAAGCATCAGGCGCACGCCAAGACCGACAGCGCCCGCAGCGCCGCCGGCGAAGGCGTGGCGCTGGACGCCCGCCCCTACCCTGCCGCCGTCGATTGGTCGGCCGTGGCCGGCCAGGTGATGCCGTCCGTTGTCATGGTGGCCGTCATCGAGCGCGCCAAGGGCGACGGCAGCCGTAACCGGGCATGGCTTGTCCCTGGCGTTCAAACCAACCTGGCAACCGAGCTGCTGACCCGTTACCGGGCCTGGCAACACGAATGGGCGAAGGCCGACCAGGAACGCGAATGGGTGACGCTGGGCGCGGGCTTCCTTGTCGGCGACGGCCGCACGGCGCTGACGGCCGCGCACGTCCTGGCCGGCATCGAGGGCGTGCGGGTGAAGCTGGCAAGCGGGGAATGGCGCAGCGCCCGCGTGGCGCGCATCGACCATGTGCGCGACGTGGCCGCGCTGCTGATCGACGGCGAGCCGGGCCAGCCGGTGCGCGTGGCCCCCGCCCTGCCACGCCAAGGCCAGGCCATCGCCGCGATCGGCTCCCCGAAGGGCTTGGACTTCTCCATGAGCGCGGGCATCGTCAGCCGTCACGGCCAGGTCGGCGGCCTGATTGGCGCGGCGGGCATGTTGCAGATCGACGCGCCCATAGCGGGCGGCAACTCCGGCGGCGTTGTCGTCAATGGCCGGGGCGAGGCCGTGGGCCTTGTGAGCCACAGCGCCGGGCCATTCACCCAGGCCGTGCCCATCGGCCGCGCCTTGGCCGTGGCGGGCTTGTAGAGGCAACCAGGAACAGCAAGGGCGGCCAGGTCGCCGCCCTTTTCGCTTCCGGGCCTGCACCGTCAGAAATGGCGATGCTGGCCAGCCCTACCCGTCCAGGCCGTGCATGGCCCTGGCCCGCGCCGCGACTTCGCAGGCGTGCTGGATATAGGCCGGGTCGGCCGTAGCTTCGGCGTCGGCCAGGAATGCGGCCACGGCCTCGGCACTGGTCAGGAACTCGGCCGGGTCATAGGGCGTCAGCACTTCATGGCCGACCGCCGGCGCATCCACCCATTCGCGTTGCTCGGGCGGCAATGGATACTGGCCGGATGCTTCGGCTTCGGCCAGCAGCTCATCGAGCGTGCGGCGTACCTGGTCGGGCGTGACGGCGCGGGCCGGGTCGGCCTTCAATGCGTCGTAGGCTGGGCCGGCCTTCTCATGCAGCCAGCTTTCCAGGTTCTCCGGCGTGTCGTCAGCTTTCAGATCGGCCAGCAGCTCATCGACCGAGCCGAACGGCCCGGCAACGCGGCCGACGCGGCTATCTGCAATCGCTTCTTCGGTTTTCTTCCTGCCCATGTCCTATTGCCCCTTTCCGGCCAGGTGCGGCGGCCCTAGGAAATCTAGCAGGGCTTGGCGCGTGGCCTCATGGTTCTTGGTTTCGCACTCCCAAATCACCAGCACTTCCCACCTAGCGGCGGCGAGCTGCGCAAGCGCGGCCTTGTCGCGCTCTATGTTGCGTTCGAGCTTGGGAAGCCAGTAGGCGGCATTCGACTTGGGCGGCCGCCCTTCCCTGCACCCCGGATGCTGATGCCAGAAACAGCCGTGAATGAAGATCACTTTCCGGCGGCCGGGAAACACCAGGTCGGGCTTGCCGGGAATGTCCTTGCGGTGCAGCCGGTAGCGGTAGCCCAGGCCATGCGCCAGGCGGCGCACGGCCATTTCCGGGGCGGTGTTCTTGCTGCGGATGCGCCGCATGTTCTCGCTGCGGTTCATCCCCATGCGCTGGCCCCTACTTGCCCCGCTTCACGACCCACGACCAGCCGAAAGACTCGACCAGCTTCCGCGAGCGCAGCAGCTCCCAGCCCAGGCGCAGGGACTCGGCCCGGCTTTCGGCCGTCACGCGGCCGATGTACTTGGTAACGGTCTTTCCGTGGGCCTTGAATTGCAGATAGCCGTACAACTGATGCGAGCGAGAATAGTGCCGGGCAGCTACCGAGGCCGTGACGACCGTTCCATCGGCTAGGCGCAGCTCGCGCCGCTCAGGCCCGCCGGCGGCCTCGTCCTGTTCGCGCTGGCCGGCCGTCATGGCTCACACTGCCAGGTCAAGCGGCAGGTCTGAAATGTCTTTCAGGCGCTTGCCATCGACCATCACCGCCAGGAGGTCGGCCGCATCGTCCATGCCCAGGGCTTTCACGGTGGCTTGCAGCTCATACAGGGCGAAGTGATACACGCAATCAATGTCCCCTGTGCCCAGGGCGATAGATGCCAGGCGGCTCGGTGTTGGTTCGGCCGTGACGACCACCACATGCGGCAGACGGCCCTTGCGGTTGCGCACCAGGTTCAATGCTTCGGAACGGGCGTTTTGCGCCCGGTCGCTGCGGATCGTCCACTTGCAGGAAATGCTTGCATGCAGGAGCGGCAGGCCGCCGTTTTTCTTCCGCAGGCTGGCAAGCGTGGTCACGCTGTCATCGACCAGGCACGCCGGCGCATTGATGGCGCTGTCGTCCTCGGTGTCGCGCACGACCACGATATCCGGCGTGATGGTGTAGTCGCTTCCCAGGGCGGCGGCCAGTTCGGCATCGGCCTTGGCAGCCCGGTCAAGGGCGACCAGGTGCGCGTATTGCTCATACCGGGCGATTTCCAAGCGATTGCGGCCGGAGACTTGATGCACGTCCCAGGTGCCGGGGCGGAGGTGCCCCAGCTTGAGGAAGGTTTCCTGCACGAAGGCCGCGCAAATGCCCTCGAACTGGTTGCCCGAGGTCTGGCCCGCGATCCGCTCCCCGATGGTTTCGGCCTTGAGCAGATCGGCAATGCCCTTGGCAATCGCCTTGCTCGTCGTGTTGCTGCTGTCGGCGTTGCTGACCACCCCCGCGCTGTTGATGGTCAGGGTTGATTGAAGCAGCGAGGCATGGAACGCCTTGCGGGCTTCCACGAAGCCGGCGGCCGTCGTCATCACGCCACCTTGAAAATGCGCTTCACGGACAGGGCCGCGAATATCTGACGGGCCACGGCCGCAGCGACCGGCGGCGGGAAGGCGTTGCCGATCTGGCGATAGGCGGCCGTCTTGCGCCCGTAGAACTGCCAGTCATCGGGGAAGCCCTGAATCCGTGCCGTCATGCGCGGCGTCAGGCGCGGCATGCCCACGAAGTCACGCGGCGGGGCCTCGTCCCACAACCCCATGCCATCTACGCCGAGGGCGGCCCAGGCGCGTTTTGCGCGAGTCGGGCCGAGGTCTGGCCCGCCGTGCTTCTTGGAGCCGCCTACCAAGGTCGGGGCAATGGTGCTGGCCTGTTCGCGCCAGCGGTCAGCGCCACGCCAGCCGTTGGCGGCCATGAGATCGTGCAGCAATTCGCCCACAGTCGGCGGTTCAGTCTTGAGAGGTTCCGGCCAGGAGAACCCGGCGGCCAGGTCTTTGCGGATGCCCACGAACACCACACGCGGACGGAGCTGGGAAACGCCATAGTCCGAGGCATTGAGCAGCCGCCAACCAGGCACATAGCCCAGCTTCTTGAGCTGCTTTTCGACCTTGTTCCGGTAGTCGTCAAAGACCGCATCGAGCAGGCCGCGCACGTTCTCGAGCATCACCGCTTGCGGGCGGCACTCGTCGACCAGGCGGATAGCTTCGGGGAACAGATCGCGCTCATCTTTCGCGCCGAGCTGCTTACCGGCCTTGGAGAACGGCGGGCAAGGCACGCCACCAGCTACCAGGTCGATGCCTTGATAGGGGCGGCCATCGAAGCGGCGCAAATCGTCCTCAATGACGTTCCAGGCGGGACGGTTCAGCCGCAGCGTGGCGCACGCGGCCGGTTCCAGTTCGACCAGGGCCGCATGATCGAAGCCAGCCATTTCCAGGCCGAGCGCCTGGCCCCCTGCCCCTGCGCACATTTCCAAAGAATTGAATTGGCTCATATCGCTTTTCTCTTGGTTGATTGACGTGGCTTTCTGGCTGGCGACGCTGCGAACATATCCGGCTGCAAGCCGCCTTGGTGCTTGTCGGCGAACGCCTGCATGAACTCGCGCAGCACTTCCGACGCCTTCCGGTTTTCAGCCAGACAGGCCCCTTGGAACGCCTCGCGGAGTTCCCTTCCAACACGGATACGAAGGCCAACGTCTTTGCTCGACATAACGGCGGATTATTGCATGTGTCATTTTCAGAAGACGACTGCACCATTCAGCGCGGTTTGAAGCCTGTTGTGCATACGGCTCCTGATAACCCGATATCAGGATTCCTCTGCACAAAACTCGTCTATGCTCAATACTCGTGTGCACCAAAGCGAGGTGAGCATGGCGACCGATACCGCACCGATTACCGAGCACGGCGTGGCCACCCTGCCAGAACAGGCATGGGAGCGTGCGCGTCGTCGTGCGGAGATCATTGGGCCGTTGGCGCAGTCGGAGACGGTTGGGCATGAAGCGGCCGACGCGGCAGCCCAGGCATTGGGGCTGTCCCGGCGGCAGGTCTACGTCCTGATCCGCCGTGCCCGGCTAGGTTCGGGGCTGGTCACTGACTTGGCTCTTGGGCAGTCGAGCGGTGGCAAAGGTAAAGGCCGCTTGCCGGAGTCGGTCGAACGAATCATCCGCGAGTTACTGCAAAAGCGCTTCCTGACCAAGCAGAAGCGTAGCTTGGCGGCGTTCCACCGCGAAGTTGTGCGGGCGTGCAAGCTGCAAAAGCTGCGGGTGCCGGCGCGCAACACGGTGGCACTGCGGATCGCCGGCCTCGATCCGCGCGAGGTCACTCACCGCCGGGAAGGACAAGATGCCGCCCGCGACCTGCAAGGTGTTGGTGGTGTTCCGCCACCCGTCTCCGCGCCGCTGGAGCAGGTGCAGATCGACCACACAGTCATCGACCTGATCGTGGTGGACGAGCGCGACCGGCAACCGATTGGCCGTCCGTACCTGACCCTCGCCATCGACGTATTCACCCGCTGCGTGGTTGGCATGGTCGTTACGCTGGAAGCCCCGTCCGCCGTCTCGGTCGGCTTGTGCTTGGTGCATGCCGCCTGCGACAAGCGCCCTTGGTTGGAAGGGTTGAACGTAGAGATGGATTGGCCGATGAGCGGCAAGCCCAGACTGCTCTACTTGGACAACGCGGCTGAGTTCAAGAGCGAGGCGCTGCGCCGTGGCTGCGAGCAGCATGGCATCCGGTTGGACTATCGCCCGCTCGGGCAGCCGCACTACGGCGGTATCGTGGAACGGATCATCGGCACGGCGATGCAGATGATCCACGACGAATTGCCGGGGACGACCTTCTCCAATCCTGACCAGCGCGGGGAATACGCCTCCGAGAAGATGGCCGCCCTGACACTGCGCGAGCTGGAGCGCTGGCTCACATTGGCGGTCGGCACCTATCACGGCTCTGTGCACAACGGCCTGCTCCAACCGCCGGCCGCGCGCTGGGCCGAAGCTATCACGCGGACCGGCGTGCCAACCGTCATCACTCGCGCTACGGCTTTTCTGGTCGATTTTCTGCCCATCATCCGCCGCACGCTGACCCGCACCGGCTTCGTCATCGACCACATCCACTACTACGCCGATGCGCTCAAGCCGTGGATAGCTCGGCGGGACCGCTTGCCTGCGTTCCTGATCCGGCGCGACCCGCGCGACATCAGCCGCATATGGGTGCTGGAACCAGAGGGGCAGCACTACCTGGAAATTCCCTACCGTACCTTGTCGCACCCGGCTGTCACCCTCTGGGAACAACGACAGGCGCTGGCGAAATTGCGGCAGCAAGGGCGCGAACAGGTGGATGAGTCGGCGTTGTTCCGCATGATCGGCCAGATGCGCGAAATCGTTACCACCGCGCAGAAGGCTACGCGCAAGGCGCGGCGCGACGCGGATCGACGCCAGCATCTCAAGGCAACGGCACCGCCTGTCAAAACCACGCCACCACCGGGCGCTGACATGGATGGGCAGCAGGCAGACAACCAGTTGCCGGCCAAACCGTTCGACCAGATTGAGGAGTGGTAGCCGTGGAAGAATATCCCATCATCGACTTGTCCCACCTGCTGCCGGCGGCCCAGGGCTTGGCCCGTCTCCCGGCGGACGAACGCATCCATCGCCTTCGCGCCGACCGCTGGATCGGCTATCCGCGAGCAGTCGAGGCGCTGAACCGGCTGGAAACCCTGTATGCGTGGCCAAACAAGCAACGCATGCCCAACCTGCTGCTGGTAGGCCCGACCAACAACGGCAAGTCGATGATCGTCGAGAAGTTCCGGCGCACGCATCCGGCCAGAGCCGACGCCGACCAGGAGCACATTCCGGTACTGGTCGTGCAGATGCCATCCGAACCGTCGGTAATCCGCTTCTACGTCGCGCTGCTCGCGGCGATGGGTGCGCCATTGCGACCGCGCCCACGGCTGCCAGAAATGGAACAACTGGCGCTGGCACTGCTGCGCAAGGTCGGCGTGCGCATGCTGGTGATCGACGAGTTGCACAACGTCTTGGCCGGTAACAGCGTCAATCGCCGGGAATTCCTCAATCTCCTGCGCTTCCTCGGCAATGAACTGCGCATCCCACTGGTCGGGGTCGGCACGCGCGACGCCTACCTGGCCATCCGCTCCGATGACCAGTTGGAAAATCGCTTCGAGCCGATGATGCTGCCGGTATGGGAGGCCAATCACGATTGCTGCTCACTGCTGGCCAGTTTCGCCGCTTCGCTTCCACTGCGGCGACCCTCGTCGATTGCCACGCTGGACATGGCCCGCTACTTGCTCACACGCAGCGAGGGCACCATAGGCGAACTGGCGCACTTGCTGATGGCGGCGGCCATCGTCGCCGTGGAGAGCGGAGAGGAAGCGATCAACCACCGCACGCTCAGCATGGCCGACTACACCGGCCCCAGCGAGCGGCGGCGGCAATTCGAGCGGGAACTGATGTGAAGCCAGCGCCACGCTGGCCACTGCATCCGGCCCCCAGAGAAGGCGAAGCCTTGTCTTCGTGGCTCAACCGCGTGGCCCTTTGCTATCACATGGAGGTGTCCGAGCTGCTGGAGCACGATCTTGGTCACGCTCAGGTTGATGACCTGGATACCGCGCCACCACTGGCGCTGTTGGCGATGCTCTCCCAGCGGAGCGGCATCGAGCCGGACCGGCTGCGTTGCATGAGTTTCGCCGGCTGGGTGCCTTGGCTACTGGACAGCCTTGATGATCAGATTCCAGACGCATTGGAAACCTATGCGTTCCAGCTCTCGGTGCTGCTGCCGAAACTCCGCCGTAGGACGCGATCCATCACGAGCTGGCGTGCCTGGCTGCCCAGCCAGCCGATACATCGCGCCTGTCCGCTCTGTCTGAACGACCCGGCAAACCAAACCGTACTGCTTGCATGGAAGCTGCCCCTGATGCTGAGCTGCCCGCTGCATGGCTGCTGGCTGGAATCCTATTGGGGCGTGCCTGGGCGGTTTTTCGGCTGGGAGAACGCCGACACTGCGTCGCGCACCGCCAGCGACGCGATTGCAGTGATGGATCGGCGTACCTGGCAGGCACTGACGACCGGCTATGTGGAACTGCCGCGCCGACGCATCCACGCTGGATTGTGGTTTCGACTGCTACGCACGCTGCTCGATGAGCTGAACACCCCGCTTTCGGCGTGCGGAACCTACGCGGGGTATCTCCGCCAAGTCTGGCAAGGCTGCGGGCATCCGCTGCGTGCTGGGCAAAGTCTGTGGCGACCGTATGAAACCCTGAACCCGGCAATACGGTTGCAGATGCTGGAGGCGGCGGCAACGGCAATCAGCTTGATCGAGGTGAGGGATATCAACCCGCCAGGCGAGCATGCAAAGCTGTTCTGGTCCGAGCCCCAAACCGGGTTCACCAGTGGTCTGCCGGCGAAAGCGCCGACGCCCGAACCCGTCAATCACTGGCAACGGGCGGTCCAAGCTATCAGTGACGCGATCATTGAAGCGCGGCGCGACCCCGAGACGGCACGCTCGCTGTTCGCGTTGGCTTCCTATGGTCGGCGCGATCCCGCTTCCCTGGAACAGTTGCGCGCCACCTTTGCAAAGGAAGGCATCCCCCCGGAATTTCTGTCACATTACGAGCCTGCTGGACCCTTTGCATGTCTTAGACAGAATGACGGGTTAAGTGACAAATTTTGACGACCAGAACTTTCCGGTTCACACTGTCACATAATCGAACGTATATGTGACAGGCAAAACATGCTGATTGGCTACATGCGGGTATCGAAGGCGGATGGCTCCCAAGCCACCGACCTACAGCGCGATGCGCTGATTGCGGCTGGTGTCGATTCGGCCCATCTTTACGAAGACCAGGCATCGGGGAAGCGCGAGGATCGGCCTGGTCTGGCAAGCTGCTTGAAGGCGCTGCGCTCAGGCGACACGTTGGTCGTGTGGAAACTGGATCGTCTCGGGCGCGACCTGCGCCATCTGATCAACACCGTGCACGACCTGACCGGACGTGGCATCGGTCTCAAGGTGCTGACGGGGCATGGTGCCGCCATCGACACCACGACGGCTGCCGGTAAACTGGTTTTCGGCATCTTCGCGGCGCTTGCCGAGTTCGAGCGCGAGCTGATTGCCGAGCGCACCGTGGCTGGCCTGGCCTCGGCGCGGGCGCGGGGCCGCAAAGGCGGGCGGCCTTTCAAAATGACCGCCGCCAAGTTGCGCTTGGCGATGGCCGCGATGGGGCAGCCAGAAACCAAGGTCAGTGATCTGTGCCAGGAGCTGGGCATCACCAGGCAGACGCTGTACCGGCATCTCTCGCCCAAGGGAGAGTTGCGTCCGGATGGTGCGAAATTGCTGGGGCATGCCTGACGGCCTTAAGGTCACTCGGTCGTACTCGGACTCCAGAATGCCTGGCGAACAGCCGGTAGTGCCGCAAGTCGTTTGACCAGCGCATCCAGGTCGTCACCATCGACCGACGTGGCCACCAAGGTCGCTTCGATCTCGACATCCTCCTCGCCGAAGGCGTGAATATCGAGGTCTCGCGTCGGATAGCTGCTGCGTTCCAGCTCTTCCTCAAGCTGGGCCATCACCATCTTCTGATGCGCTCGCTCGGCGATCACATAGACGGTATTCGTCACCTCGACCGATTCCACGTCCAGCGGCTTGCGGTTGATGGTGTTGACGATGGGGCGCAGCAGGGTGTTGGCTGCCAGCACGAACAAGGCACCTAATACTGCCTCCACGATCAGGTCGGCACCCGCTGCCGCACCGACTGCCGCTGACCCCCATAGGGTGGCGGCGGTGTTCAGGCCGCGCACATTGCCCTCTTCGCGCATGATCACGCCCGCACCGAGGAAGCCGATGCCGGACACCACATAGGCCATGACATGCACGGCCCCATCGTGACCGTGCAGCCGATTGGCCAAATCAACGAACAAGGCCGCGCCCACGGCCACCAGTACGTTGGTGCGCAGGCCCGCCGTGCGTTGCCGGTACTGCCGCTCGAAGCCGATCAGCCCACCGAGCACGAAGGCTGCGGCCAGGCTGATCAGGGTGTCGAGCAGGGAGGTCAGGTTGATGTTTTGAATTGCCTCCATGCTCGCCTCCTTATTGCCAGCCGTAGCGGCGGAAATAGATGCCCTTCATGGCCTGGGTCAGCCCCATGTACGCCAGCAGGATCATGGGCAGAAACACGAAGTACAGCGGCGGCAGGGCTTGCAGCTTGAAGTAGTGCGCCAACGGCCCCATCGGCAGGAAGATGCCGATGGCCATGATCACCGCCGTCATCACCAGCAGCGGCGTCGCTGCCCGGCTCTGGATGAACGGAATTTTCGGCGTGCGGATCATGTGCACGATCAAGGTCTGGGTCAGCAGGCCGACGATGAACCAGCCGGACTGGAACAGGGTTTGTTCTTCCGGCGTGTTGGCGCTGAACACGAACCACATCATGGCGTAGGTGGTGATGTCGAAGATCGAGCTGATCGGCCCGAAGAACACCATGAAGCGGCCCACATCGCCCGGCTGCCAGCGCTGCGGCTTCTTCAGCAGTTCGTCATCCACATTGTCGAAGGGGATGGCGATCTGGGAGATGTCGTACAGCAGGTTCTGCACCAGCAGGTGCATCGGCAGCATCGGCAGGAAGGGGATGAAGGCCGAGGCCACCAGCACCGAGAACACATTGCCGAAGTTCGAGCTGGCCGTCATCTTGATGTACTTGAGCATGTTGGCGAAGGTGCGGCGGCCTTCCAGCACGCCTTCCTCCAAGACCATCAGGCTCTTTTCCAACAGGATGATGTCGGCGGCTTCTTTGGCGATATCCACCGCCGTGTCCACCGAGATGCCGATGTCGGCTGTGCGCAGCGCCGGCGCGTCATTGATGCCGTCGCCCATGAAGCCAACGACATGGCCGTTGGCTTTCAGCAGGCGCACGATGCGCTCCTTGTGGGAGGGCGTGAGCTTGGCAAAGACGTTGTGGCTTTCCACGGCTTCGGCCAGCACCTTGTCGCTCATGCGCTCGATGTCGCTGCCCAGCAGCACGCCCTGCTGATCCAGCCCGACCTCGCGGCAAATCTTGGCCGTCACCAGCTCGTTGTCGCCGGTCAGCACTTTGACGGTGACGCCATGCTCGGCCAGTGCTTTGAGCGCAGGCGCGGTCGATTCCTTTGGTGGGTCGAGGAAGGCCACATAGCCGATCAGGGTCAGCTCGCGCTCATCGGAAATGCCGTAGGTGTCTTGGGTCGGCGGTACCTCCTTCATCGCCACTGCCACCACGCGCAGCCCCTCTTCGTTCAGCGCGGCGGTGACTTCGCGGATGCGGGCCAGCAGATCGGGCGTCAGCGGCTCCACGGCGTCGCCATGGCGCACCTGCGTGCACACGCTCAGAATTTCTTCGACAGCGCCCTTGGTGACCAGCTCGTGGTGGTCCTCGCGCTCACTCACCACCACCGACATACGGCGGCGGTTGAAGTCGAACGGGATTTCATCGACCTTGCGGTAGTTGTTGGCCGGGTTCAGTTCCTGATGCACTTCCACGTGTTCGAGCACTGCCACGTCCAGCAGATTTTTCAAGCCGGTTTGGTAGTAGCTGTTGAGGTAGGCCGCTTCCAGCACCTCGTCGGACTCCTCGCCCCAGACATCCACATGCCGGGCCAAGAAAATCTTGTCCTGCGTGAGCGTGCCGGTCTTGTCGGTGCACAGCACATCCATCGCACCGAAGTTCTGGATCGCGTCCAGGCGCTTGACGATGACCTTCTTGCGCGACAGGATCACCGCGCCCTTGGCCAGCGTTGAGGTCACGATCATCGGCAGCATCTCGGGCGTGAGGCCCACCGCGATGGACAGCGCGAACAGCAGCGCTTCCATCCAGTCACCTTTGGTGAAGCCGTTGATGAAGAGCACCAGCGGGGCCATCACGAACATGAAGCGGATCAGCAGCCAGCTCACCTTGTTGACGCCGGACTGGAATGCCGTGGGTGCGCGGTCGGTCGCCGTGACGCGGGAAGCCAGCGCGCCGAAGTACGTGGCGTTACCGGTGCCGAGCACCACGGCCGTGGCCGAGCCGGACACTACGTTGGTGCCCATGAACAGGATGTTGTCGAGTTCCAGCGGGTTGATCGCCTTGGCGTCGCGTTGGGTGGCGAACTTCTCCACCGGCATCGACTCCCCGGTCATGGCGGCCTGGGCCACGAACAGATCCTTGGCGCTGAGCACGCGGCAGTCGGCAGGGATCATGTCGCCCGCCGACAGCACAATCAGATCGCCAGGTACCAGCAGCTTGATCGGCAGCTCGATGCGATTGGCATCTTTCACATGCAGATGCGCGCCGTAGTACTGCTCGAAGATCGGCGCGGCATCCTCGGACAGATCACGGCGGATGACGGTGGCCGTGTTGCTGACCATGGCCTTGAGCGCATCGGCGGCCTTGTTGGACTTGGCTTCCTGCCAGAAGCGCAACAAGGTCGAGAGCACGACCATGGTGCCAATCACCACGGTGGCCTTCATATCCTCGGTAAGGTAGGAGATGACGGCCAGCAGCGTCAGCAGCAGGTTGAACGGGTTCTTGTAGCAGTGCCACAGGTGGGTCCACCAAGGCAGCGGCTTCTCGTGCTCAACCTCGTTCAGGCCGACGCGGGTCCGAACGGCCTCGGCCTGCGATTCGGACAAGCCATCGGCGTGGCTGTCCAGTTGCCGCAGCAATGTGGCGGGGTCGGTCGTCGCGGCGCTGACCAGGGTCTGGGTCAGCTCTGGCGGCACTTCGCGGCTGACGCCGGTCTGTGCGAGGGTGTCCAGCAGCGTCAGGCGGCGGAAGTGTCTGGCGAGGTGCCGGGTACGCAGGAAGCCTGCGAACAGCTCTTTCAGCAGTGTGAAGTTCATTCTTGTTCTCCGGGGCGGCCTGCCCGATCCACACTGTTGAAAGCGTGCTCAGGCAGGCAGCCGATATTCAGGGTCTGGCATAGTTTGCTAAGGTTTTGTGACGGTCATGGCATCACGGCAGGAACGGCACCGACAGCAGGCGCAGGCCGATGGAAAACCATCGTTCGCCGCCGCCGTTGCGGTTGCCGTAAGTCGCATCGAGCTGGATGCGATCCGGCACCAGCCAGTGACGCAGACCCAGTTGATGAAAGGGCTTGCCCTGGTTCTGACCGAAGGTCTCGGCGATCAGCCAGGTGCGTTCAGTGAGCTGGGCTTCGGTGCCCAGGCCCCAGGTCAAACGGTTGTGCCGGGGCTCCCCCTCGCGCAGCCAGCCCACATTGGTATGAACGACCACGGCATCGTCGCGGAAGGAAAAGCTGGTCGGCACATAGGCATACCAGTCGCGGGTATCCGCTTGTGGGTGGCGAACCGTACCGACCGCCAAGCCGATGCCCCAGCCATTGGTGTCCATGGTTTTGAACAGGGTCTTGCCCTGCATGACGACATCTGTGGTTTTGGCACTGCCCGCTTCGCGGGTGGAGGCTCCGCCCAGGGTCAGCTCCAGATTGCCGGTGAAGTTGCAAGCCGGAAGCGCCCAGAATTCAGTGCTGTCCGGGTTCTTCTTGACCCAGCTTTCGAGCTGGCACGCCTTGGCATCGACGATGCGGGCGTCGTCGGTAATCATGGGGCGTGCCGCATGGGCGGTGCTGCCTGCCAGCAAAGCGGCACTCAGCAGCGCCGACCGGAGTGGCGGGTAGGCCGCGCCGAAGCGGCCGGGGTGTCGGAAACGGGTCATACGCACAGCGTTCTCCTCTTGGATCGAGGCGAAGCCCTGTCGCGTGCACGGCTCATCGCGTGGCACCTTGGTTGATGCACACGGCAAGCGACGTTCGTGGCCGATCACCTTGGGGCGATCAGCCAATCAGTCGTCTGGGAGGCGAATGACGTGCAGCGGATGCTGCGACGGGTTGCCGCCTCTCGCGTTCGGCGAGACAGCGGCAGGGAGAACCTGCGCGTTATCTTGCCGAGAGGGTGCCGGCGCTTAAAACCGGCTGACTACTGTCACTCGAACAAGTGCCCACTTGGGAACTCCGCAGTTGATGAAGGCCGTAATTCTACTCTCACGGCATTGACTGGACAATCCCCGAACCCAAGAGGTAGAGCAAGCTTCTCCTATTTGCCATAGTGCAGTGCACTTTTGAAAATGTGTGCAATCGCCTTCTGAAAACGACAGCATGGATACACATTTGTGTATCCAAAAAGTTAGCCGGCCGTGTCGCGTAAATCCTAATTTTTGCGACACGCCCCGCCCTGCCCTTTTCTCTGGCGTCATCGCGTTGCAAAAGTCAGTCGCAAATGGTCTATTATTTGCGACGATATTTGCAACGAAGGGCGCACCATGAAAGACAAGCCGATGATCGGTTACGCCAGGGTATCGACCGACGACCAGGATTTGACGAACCAACGCGCCGAGCTGCACGCCGCCGGCTGCACGCGCATCTTTGCCGAGAAGATCACCGGCACCCATGCCAAACGGCCGGAGCTGGGCCGGATGCTCGACCACCTACGCGCCGGCGACGTGGTGACGGTCACGAGGCTGGACAGGCTGGCCCGTAGCACCCGCGACCTGCTAGACATTGCCGAGCAGTTGCAGGCGAAAGGCGCAGGCCTGCGCAGCCTGGCCGAGCCGTGGGCCGACACCACGACCCCAGCCGGGCGCATGGTGCTGACCGTGTTTGCCGGCATCGCCGAGTTCGAGCGTTCCCTAATCATCGACCGCACCAGGAACGGCCGCGAGGCGGCCAAAGCGCGAGGCGTGCAGTTCGGCCGCCGCCCTACCCTCACCCCCGGCCAGGTCGATCATGCCCGCGAGCTGCTGGGCGCTGGCCGCACGGCGGCTGAAACGGCCGAGCTGCTGGGCGTGCATCGGGCAACCCTTTACCGGGCGCTGCGCGGCCAGGAAACCAGCCAGGCCGAGGCCCGCCGGCGCGGCGCGTTTGTTGAGGACGCATTGACCGAGGCCGACGCGCTGGCCGCCGGCGACCAGGAGGGCATGAAGGCATGAGAAACGGACACTATCCCTTGCCCCCGCTTCGGCCCGAGCTGCAAGCAGCCCACGACGAGATGGACGCCAAGGGGGATTACTTCGCCTATGCCGTGTGCCGCACCCATGACGGCCAGGCTTGGGAAGTGACCACCAGGCAAGGCGGTATGTATGCCGCGCTCGATGGCCGGTATCTCGACCACGACGAAGCGATGGCCGCCGGCGTGGCCTGGCTGCTGGAACAGCTCGACCGCGAGCCGACCGCCGACGAGGCGGCCTATCGGGCGCTATGGGAGGCGCAGGACTTTAGCCGCTAAAGACCGTTTTTAACGGTCGCTTTTAATATTAAAAGAACGTTCAAAAAGTGCGCTAACCCTATTGACGCAACCGAGCCGGGTCGGCACAATTAGGCACTGTCAGTTAATATTCTTCTGAGGTGCCAATGTGATTATTACAGTAGGAAACACCAAGGGCGGCGTCGGCAAGACGACGTTGGCCGTTCAGCTCGCCATCGCCCGCGCCTTGGCAGGGCGCGACGTGTGGCTGATCGACGGCGACCGCCAGGGCACGGCAGCGGCGGCCATCGCCGCGCGGGCCGAGAGTGGCCGGCAACCGGGGATTGCCTGTGCGCAATACGCGGACGGCCCGGCCCTGCGCGGCCAGGTTCAGCAGCAGCGGGACAAGTGGCAGGACATCATCATCGATGCCGGCGGCCGCGACTCGACCGCGCTGCGGGCGGCGCTGATCTTGTCCGATGTGCTGCTGGTGCCGTTCGCGCCGCGTTCCTATGACGTGTGGGCGCTCGATGACATGGCGGCGCTGGTGGATGAGGCCCGGAGCGTGCGCGACGGCTTGCGCGCCTTCGCCGTGATGAACCAAGCCGACCCCGGCGAGCACTCGGCCGACAACGCCGACGCGGCGGCAGCCGTGGCCGAGGTTCCACAGTTCGAGTACCTGGCAACCCCGATCCGGCGGCGCAAAGCGTTCAGTAATGCCGGCGGCGCGGGCCTGGCCGTGTCCGAGCTGGCCCCCCGCGACCCGAAGGCGATAGCCGAGATTGATAGTCTCGTTTCATCGCTTTTTAATATCCAACAAATCGCCTAACGGGAGTTTTTAGCATGTCAATACAGCGCAAACCCAAGACCGCCACGGCAACCGCCGCCCAGGATGCTTTCATCCAGGGGGCACCCGACGCCAGCAAGGCCGAACCGGCGGCCGCCTATGAGAAGGGCATCCCCAAGGGGCACAAGCGGCAGATCACCTTGACCATTGCGCCCGAGCTGCTGCGCAAGGTCGATGAGGTCGCCAAGCGCACCGGCCAGGCCCGCGCCGCCGTCATCAACATGGCGATTTTCCGCGCCTTGGAAGGCGATATTTTCCAGAGCTAAACGACATTCATAAAGAATGAAATTAATATCCAAGGGCAACCCATGAGCATTTGCGCCGCTTTAGCGGCTAAAACCAGGGCGAAGAAGGCCGAGCGGATAGCGCAGAACCTGGCCCAAGCGGCCCGCGAAAACGCGCAGCTCGGTTTGCCGGCACCGTGGCGGCTCAATGGCATTTGGCTGGTGCCGCTCGAATCCGGCCGCGTGAAGCCCATAGGGTCGGCACCGTGGCGGCGGCCCAGCAGGTAAGGGGAGAACACATGACCAAGCGCAACAACGGCCCGCAGCAGATTGGCGACCTGGTGGGCGGCCTGATCGTGAAGGCGCAGGCCAAGGCAGAGGACAAGACCAGGAAGCCCCGCGCCGGGGCCAAGATCACCCCGGCCGGCATCATCCTGACCGAGCAAGACCAGAAGTTGATCGAGGCCGGCGCAGAGATCGCCACCAACCCGCCGAGCGGCGAGGACATGGCTTTCACCCATGCCGTGCTGTGCCAGGTCGGTTTGCCTCGCTCGAAGGTCGATGGACGCGAGTTCATGCGCCAGTCTGGCGCGGCCTGGGTCAATGTGCAGGCCGGCTATCTGGACGAGGGCAGGGGGCCGGTGCTGCAACCTATCCCCTATGGCGTCATGCCACGCCTGGCCCTTGCTTGGGTGTCCAGCTACGCCAAGCGCGACAACACGCGGGAAATCCCCATCGGTGACAGCGCGGCCGAGTTCTTGCGGCTCATGGGCATGGATGACCAGGGAGCGCGTTACACCACCTTGCGCCGTCAAATGCACGCCCTGGCCGCTTGCCGCCTGCAACTTGGATTCAAGGGGCGCACCTACAACGGCCAACCCGTCGAACAGTTCGATGCCTGGCTGGCGAATGGCGACGCGCAGCAGAAATCGCTTTGGCCCGGCACGATGGTTCTATCAGAGGGCTATTTCAACTCGCTGATGGATAGCGCCGTACCGCTGGACAATCGCGCCCTGATGGCCCTGAAAGGTTCCGCGCTTGCGCTGGACGTTTACACCTGGCTGGCTCACCGACTGCACCGCATCGAGGGCAGGGGCGTAACGCTGCACTGGAAGTCCCTGCGGGAGCAGTTCGCCCAGGAATACACCGGGAAGGATGCAGACAAGGACTTCAAGAAGAAGTTTGTGCCGGCACTCAAGAAGGTGCTGACCGTCTATCCGCAAGCGAAGGTGAAGCCCGTCACTGGTGGCCTGCTGTTGCTTGGCTCCCCGCCGCCCATTGCCCCTAAGAACGGCGGGAAGTTTAGCTAAACTCCGATAGATCAGACCCCCCCACACGCAGCACACTGGCCGCCCGATCAAGGCGGCCGCGTCGTTTCTGGCCGATGCCCCCTCCTGGCGGCCAATCTTGGGGATAAACCCTGTGGATAGCCGCACTTATCCACGATAGATCAGACCCCCCCGCTCCGATAGATCAGACCCCCCCACCCCCTGTTTTCTCCGATAGATCAGACCCCCCCAGGGTCGTTAGATCAGACCCCCCCTAAACCGGTACGGTTAAGCCTTTAAGTTTTCCTATAAATATTTGCCTGTAATTGGCAGGCCAAATCAGTGGAAAACTCAACCGACAGCGCGAACCGAAACGCCCAAGCGGCCTAACGGCCGGGGCACCCCTCCGGGGTTCCCCCACCTTCGGCGGCTCCCCCTCCCGTTCATCGAGGCCCCCCCAGGGGGGCCGATCTACCAGCCCCCCCGCCGCAGCTCCCCCGCTTCCGCCAAGATCAAGCATCCCAGCAGCTCAACGGCCGCAAAAGGCAGTCAGCAAGATGGGGCAGGCCGACCGCCTGCGCCTCGATCCAACAGCGTCACAGGACGGAAGGCCGCAAGGTTGGACGCCAAGAAGAGGGGCCGCCCCTCAAGAGTCAAATGGTCAACCTGGATCTGGCATCGCTAGAAATGGCGAGGCTGGTCAAGGTTGGCATCGGCCCCCAGCGCCGCCGGAGCGCGCCCAGGACGCACGATCACGCCCAAGGCCAGGGGTTGGGCCGTCCGACCCTCGAAAAACGCCTCTACGGGCCTCCTATGCGGTCGGAATCCGCCGGGCCAGGTGCGCAGCGGCCGAACTGGCCGGGCGGGCGCGTAGTATTTTGCCCGTATACTTGTAAAATGTAGTATGTAGTAGTATTATACAACATACTACAACGCTACATTTTTACAGGAGCGCATCATGGGGTCGCCTCAGAAAACGGAAAATAAAGCACGTTAAGGCAAAACGGCTCCGCCGTTGGGCATCAATACGGCTTTGTCATTGACGCGCTGTCGCGCATTCCTGGCAGAACACAACAGCAGGATCGGCGTTCAACAGTTCCGGCTCCAAATCACTGTGACAGGCGCAGCACAGCCCATAGGTGCCAGAGTCGAGGCGGGCCAGCGCAGCTTCGACCTTGCGCTTGCGAATGGTCAGCCGCTCCCGCAATCCTTGGGCAAGAGCCTGTTGTTGGAGGGCGTCGATACGCGACACCCTACCGACACAGGATTGATCCAGCTCGACCGGCGCGGCGGACTGTTGAGCCTGCTGGATTGCCTCAACGGTTTCCCTTTGCTCGATCAGCAGTCGAGCGCGGAACTGTTCCATGTCCATTGAGGCGACTCCTTCGCTATCGCAGTAGAAGCGTGGGGATGGTCGAGGAACGCAGCAGGTCAGCGGTCTTGCTGCCGAACATCAAAGTGCGCAGCGGCGAGTGACCGAATGCGCCCATGATGAGCATGTCGATGGACTGCTCCTTGACCGTCTTGGCGATGATGCTTTCCGCATCGCCGGGGATCAGTGAGGCGGTGACGTCGAAGCCAGCCGATTCCAAGGTGGTCTTGGCCCAATCAAGCTGCTTGGGTGCATCCTGGCTTTTCTTCCCCGACATCAGCAGGATGATAGGCAAACCTCGGAACAGCGGGCTGCCAGCGACCATTTCGACGCCACGCCGGGTCACGACACCGCCGTCGAAGGCGATCATCACGCGCTGCGGCTCTTTGAAGCCTTCGGTCACGGTCAGGATCGGTTTGTGCAGCGAACGTACCACCCGCTCCACATTGCGGCCCAAGTCGCGCTGTGTGGCTTCTGCGGCTTCGCCACGGCGTCCGAGTATCAGCAGGCGCACGCCGTCTTCCTGTTCGGCCAGCGTTGCTTCAAGTTCGCCGTGCCGCTGGCGAACATCGACCAGCGCGGCACCGGCAGCGGTGGCCCGTTCGCGCAGTCGGTTCAGGAAGATGCGGCCTTGCTCGCGAGCATTCTTGGTGCGGGCCTCGTCTTCGGCGGTGAGCTTGGTCAGCAGATTTTCCTGGGCGTCAATGCCGATGGCTGTTGGCGCCGATGCGCATCTCAATCCGGTCTCGCAGGTTCAGTTCCGAGGCGCCCGTCGGCGCATCGAACAGGTACTGCACGTCGCCGCCGATCAGGAGCGAGGCGCTGTCGGTCAGAACTGGCAGGAACACCACCCGTCCGGTCGCGGCGGTCTGCCTTGCATCGTGCGATGTCCTGCCGGAGGCCGGTCCCGTCAGGAAGGCGCCGGCCCACCATTGCCGGTCGTTGGCGGTAATGCCGAAAGCGGAACGCGTGGCTCCGCCGATGCCGGCGGCGACTTCCACGGGCGCGGCTCGCTCCATAAAGGTGATGTTGTTGTTACTTGTCGCTCGGTCGAGCATGTAAGGCACGCTGAGAATGCCGCCCCAGATCTTGAATGGTTTGAAACCGCTATAGGTAAGGTAACCTTTGTCGAAGACCGCGCTGGTGGCGCCGCCGGACCCGCCGCCCTCAAAGACGAGGTTGTACTCCCAGTCGTCCAGGAACGTGCCGATAACGCCAAACTGCGCTCGGCGCGCGATCGCGCCGCCGACAAGGTCCTGCGGCGTCGTGGCTATGGTGTTCGGCCGGTAGTTGTAACCGCCGAAGTCGAGCTGCAGGCGGCTCGTGAGAGAGATGCAGTTTCGTCCGTCGGGGCTACAGATCGTCGGCCGGTTGCTGGAGGACACCCGGACGCTAGGTGCGTCGGCGGGCGTCGCCGTTCTGGCCGCAACCACCTGTTCGGCGGCCCCTCTGGCTTCTTCCCGCCCCTCCGCAACGTCCCCTTTCAGGGTCGCGACTTCGTTCTGCAGCTTGCTGATTTCCGCCTGCAGCGCCTCCAGCCGGGCGCTGACGGAATCCTGTGCGACAGCGGGCCCGCAGGCGAGGATCACAGCGACAGCCGCCGTCGCCGTGAGTAGATTCCGCATCGCTTCACGCAATTGCATCCTAGTCTTTCAATGGCTTTCGGATGGATTTTCCTTTGCCTTTTTCAGCCACAATGAATTCCAGCCATCGAACACCTTCAGTCTCGCTAGGATTCCAATGGGAATGAGTGGTGCCGGCCGGAACAAGCAGGCTTTCACCAGGTTGTAGGGTAATGGGTTCCTTGCCCTCCTCTTGGAAAACTGGTGTCCCGGAAATTACATAAAAAGTGACCGCCGCCGGATGAAAATGGCGACGGTTAATACCACCCGGCTCGTACTTCACATCTATGACTGTGAAGTCCAGATTCGCTGTGCCGTCCACACCGCGTACTACGAGATCAGTAGGTGTTACACCAGATTTTTGTGGGATGTCTTTCGGATCTTGTGCTTGAGCTACAGATGTAGCAAGAATCGCCACGCAAAAGAAACCGATAAGTTTAGTTAGTAGATTCATTTTCAATCTCCATTTCGATGAGTGGATTACGCGATGGTGCTTCTTGCCGCCTAACGCTTGAATTAAGCCGCGCCACGAAGCGGCGTTGGCTTATGGTCACACCTTGCCTCGCGACGTACTGCGCAGCCCATATTGCCGGGTCTGACCGGAACTGGACGTTGCACTGACGTTAGCCCATTAAAAACTGAGTCTGAACCAGTGCGGCAGTGCATGCGCGTCCTCCGCATGAAGCGAGTTTATTGATGGAATAATAAGGGTAAATTACTTTCCGGACAAACGCTTTTAACTTACCCTATCACCAAGGAAAAATTGGGGTATAAAATGGAAGAGGTTTCATATGGTACGACGACTTCCCTCACTGAACGGACTACGCGCTTTTGAAGCAACGGGCCGGCATGGCAGTTTCACCGCCGCGGCAAGAGAGCTGAACGTCACCCAAACTGCGGTAAGCCGCTTGGTCCGTCTGCTGGAAGATCGCCTTGGTTTTCCTCTGTTTCGGCGACATGCAAACGCGCTTGAGCTGACGGCGCAAGGGCAGGCGCTGCTGTCCGGTCTAACTGATGCTTTCGATTCCATCTCCCGGATCACTGAAAGCGTTACGGCGATGCGTAGTGGCCCCGTGTTGACGGTTGGGGTCGGCCCAACCTTGGCGATCACTTGGCTGATCCCGCGACTGGCAAACTTCTATCGCAGCCATCCCGACGTCGAAGTGCGCGTGGCGACGGGTGGCGCCACGCGCCCGGTACGCGATGACTGGACCTGCACTATCCGACGCGATACCGACGCGTTGCCGGGCTACAATGCAGAGCACTTATTCCCGAGCGCCGTCGTGCCGGTCTGTACGCCTACGCTCGCATCCACGCTGCGCTCGCCTGACGACTTGCGCACCGCGACTCTCATCACCGTGTCCGGCATGCCCGATGAATGGCCACACTGGTTCGAAGCGGCGGGCTTAGGTTTCCCCCTGCACCCCGCCGGTGAGGTGTCATTCGAGAGCAACGTCATGGCGATGCAGGCAGCGCTCGACGGGGTCGGAGTCGCTATCGCTCAAATCCCTTACGTCAGCGATGCCCTGGCGGCGGGCCGCCTGGTTGCGCCATTCCCGATCGTCGCGCACACAGTCGGGGGTTGGCTTCTAGAATATCGCGCTATCCGAAAGGAAGACCCGGCACTTTTAGCTTTTCGTGCTTGGTTGCACCAGGAAGCTGATCTGGCGCGTCAAGTTGAGATCGTGCTAGGGCGTGCGAACACAAACGGAAGCGCTCGGCGATCAGCAGGCCACCCGCCGCGCGATTGACGCCGGCTTCGAGACGTGGAGCTGCATGGGGCATCCGACACTAGACGGATATGCCCTTGGTACGTCCGATTTCCCACGACACGCCACCGCCTCGCACCGTGGCGGCGATCTGCTGTCCCAGTCTCTGTTCGATCACCGGCCGCCACGGGACCAGACGGAACCCAATGCCGTCATCGAGCATCGCATAGCGCCCGCTGGCAAGTATGATGCTGCGCCGATAGATGCCGGCCACGCGCTGCCCGTCGGCCACTGAGCGATGCTCCAGCCCGGTTTCGGTGGCAATGTCCTGCGCGGCCTGCGTCAGTTCCCGATTGCGCAGCGTCGCCAGCAGGTTGCGCGCCAGGATCACCCGCTGGCCGCGCCGCTCGGCCAGTCCCTGTTTGGCCAGGAAATCTGCCCGATTCTGTAGCGCGTCCTTGACCTCGCTGCCAAAGCCAAAATCTCCAAATCTCTTGCCGCCACCGATCAACTGCTGATCCAGCCAGGTAGCCCCGATCACGTGAGCCTGCCGCTCGATGGGCAGGTGCGATTTCAACTCCACGGCCACGCCGCCCAGGCGCTGCGCGTCATACTGATGCCCGCGTGCGGGCAGATCGTCCGGCACCTTCCACAGCCCCTCGGCCACACGCTCCACGATACCGGCCCGGCGCAGGGCTTCCAGCCGACGGACATGGGCCGCAACGACTTCCTGCGGATCGCGGCCGGCCTGCGCCTGACCTTGTGCAATCGCCAGGTGATGATCGGTGCGATACAGCCCATCGCTCGCCAGCGCGGCGATGTTCCTGTCCGCCGTCCGCACCTCGGCGGAACCGTGCACTTCCACCACAGCGCCGGTCGGGTAGTTGCCGGGTGCGTCGCGGGCGTTGAGCGCGACATAGTGGGCCTTGCCATCCACGCCGTCGATGATCAGATAGCCCCGGTCGAGCAGTTCGTCGGCCAGCCCCTTGGCGGCCACCCGGCCGATGACGGTTCGGCCGTCCTCACCTGGCTCGAAGACAGCCAGCTCGCGCGGCTGGCCGCTCATGGCCCGTTGCATGGTGCGGATGATGTCGCCGCGCTCGCCCATCGCGCGCAGCGTTGGTTCCGCGTCGGCATGAACGGCCCACACACCAGGCTGGCTTTCACTCGCTAGTCCCATGCGCTGCAAGCGTTGCAGGCGGCCAACCAGCAGCAGGCGCTGGCGTTGCAGCCGGGGTTCGTTGAAGTGTTCGACATGCACCAGGCCGTCCGCCGCTTCACGCTGTAGGGTACGGTCCAACCCCGTCCACCGTTCCTGTTCCACCTCGCGCGCCATGCTGCGCTGGATCTCCAGCTCGGTGCGAGGCCCGAGCCATTCGGTGGCGAGTTCGGCGGCACGTTCGCGCATGCCGCGCGTGATGTACTCCTGCGAGATGATGAGGTCTTTGCCGGTGTCGTCCTTGCCGCGCAAGACGACATGGGTGTGCGGGTTGTCGGTGTTCCAGTGATCGACGGCAACCCAATCGAGTCTCGTGCCCAAATCGGCTTCCATGCGGGTCATCAGGTCGCGGGTGTAGCGCCGCAGGTCTTCCAGCTCGGCGGCATCTTCCGGCGAGACGATGAAGCGGAACTGGTGACGGTCCTCGCGGCCACGTTCCTCGAAGGCGGCCAGGTCGGCGTCGTCGGTGGTCGTGCTGTACGCCTGCCCCGGCTCGCCGTCGCGGCCGACGCCTTCGCGCTCGATGTCCGGCGTCGTCCATCCATCCGGCCGGAAAGCGCTCATTCTCTTTCCCTGAATGCCCGCAACGCCCGCGACAGGGACAGAAGGAACAGGCCGGTCAAACCGAGCGCCGCGATGACCCAATGCTCGCCGAGGAAAGCACCGGCGGTTGTGCCGGCCAGCACGACAGCGAGGATGGGCAGGTGGCAGGGGCAAGTCAGCACAGCCAGTCCGCCCCACAGGTAGCCGGTGATCGGTTTGTGCGTCTCGGACGGCAAGCGCTCGGGGTTGTTCATGGCAGACTCTCCGCGTGCTGTGCCGGCTCGGTCGGCAGGGTGGCCAACTGCACTTCCAGATCGGCCAACGCTTCGCGCCGACGCTCGACGAACTGACGCAGCAGGGCAAGCTGCGCGGCCGCTTCGTCGCCGTCCGCCGCATCCAGCGCCCGGCACAGCCGCGCCAGCGCGTCGAGGCCGATGCCCGCCTCGAAGGCCGCCCGCACGAAGCACAGCCGTTGCAAGGCGGCGTCATCGAACAAGCCGTAGCCGCCTGGTGTGCACGCCACCGGGCGCAGCAATCCGCGCAGCAGGTAGTCGCGCACGATATGCACGCTCACCCCGGCATCAAGAGCCAGCCGGGACACCGTGTAGGCGTTCATTGAACACCTCCTTTTTCTCACCCGGCGCAGCAGGAAAGCTGCTTCACATCCTTGTTGAAGGTCTGCGCCGCGAGCTTCAACCCCTCGACCATCGTCAGGTAGGGGAACAACTGGTCGGCCAGTTCCTGCACCGTCATGCGGTTGCGAATGGCCAGAGCCGCCGTCTGGATCAGTTCACCCGCTTCCGGCGCGACCGCCTGTACGCCGATCAGCCGATGGCTGCCTTCCTCGATAACCAACTTGATGAAGCCGCGTGTGTCGAAGTTGGCGAGCGCACGCGGCACGTTGTCCAAGGTCAAGGTGCGGCTGTCGGTCTCGATCCCGTCGTGGTGGGCTTCCGCCTCGCTGTAGCCCACGGTCGCCACTTGCGGATCGGTGAACACCACGGCCGGCATTGCGGTCAGGTCGAGCGCCGCATCGCCGCCGGTCATGTTGATCGCGGCACGGGTGCCGGCCGCTGCCGCCACATAGACGAACTGCGGCTGGTCGGTGCAGTCGCCGGCCGCGTAGATGTTCGGGTTGCTCGTGCGCATGCCTTGGTCGATGACGATGGCACCTTGCGCATTGACAGTGACCCCCGCTGCGTCCAGCGCGAGGCTGCGCGTGTTCGGTGTCCGACCGGTGGCAACCAGCAGTTTGTCGGCGCGCAATTCACCGTGCGTGGTGGTCAGCACGAATTCACCGTCCATATGGGCGACCTGGCTGGCTTGCGTGTGCTCCAGCACCTCGATGCCCTCGGCACGGAAAGCGGCTGTCACCGCCTCGCCGATGGCCGGGTCTTCACGGAAGAACAAGGTATTGCGCGCCAGGACCGTGACCTTGCTGCCCAGCCGGGCAAAGGCTTGCGCCAGCTCCAGCGCCACCACCGACGAGCCGATTACGGCAAGGCGTTCGGGAATGGTGTCGCTCGCCAGGGCCTCGGTGGAAGTCCAGTAGGGTGACTCTTTCAACCCCGGAATCGGCGGGACCGCCGGGCTGGCACCCGTGGCGACCAGGCAGCGGTCGAACATCACGACGCGCTCGCCACCCTCGTTCAAACGGACGGTAAGGCTCTGGTCGTCCTTGAAGCGCGCCTCACCGTGCACAACGGTGATGGCCGGATTACCGCCCAGGATGCCTTCGTACTTGGCGTGCCGCAGTTCGTCGACGCGGGCCTGCTGCTGGGCCAGCAGCTTACTGCGGTCAATCGTAGGCACAGTTGCCGCAATACCGCCATCGAACGGGCTTTCCCGGCGCAGATGGGCGATGTGGGCGGCGCGGATCATGATCTTGGACGGCACACAGCCGACATTGACGCAGGTGCCGCCGATGGTGCCGCGCTCGATCAGCGTGACCTGCGCGCCTTGCTCGACGGCCTTCAGCGCCGCCGCCATCGCGGCTCCACCGCTGCCAATGACCGCTACCTGCACCGGGGGCTCGTTGCCACTGTGCTTTTCGGCGGCGGCCATCCATCCCCGCACCTTGTCGAGCAGTCCGACGCGGTTGTCCGCCAGTGGCGCATCGGCTAGCGTTGCCTTGTAGCCCAGTCCGGCCACGGCGGCAGTCAGCGCGTCCGGCGATGTGCCCGGCACGATGGCGAGTTGCGCTGTGCCCTTCGGATAGGACACCAGCGCCGACTGCACGCCTGGCACTTTTTCCAGCGCTTCCTTGACGTGCGCCGCGCACGAGTCGCAAGTCATGCCGGTGATTTTTAGATGGGTCATGCAACAGATCCTTTATCGTTTGTGGCGCCAGACAATGACGTCCGTTGTGCTGCGGTGCCGTTTTCAGTGACTCACTGCTTGACGCTGGACGGATAGCCCGCGTCTGCGGTTGCCTTGGTCAGCTTCTGCACGCTGGTCTTGGCATCGTCGAAGGTGACGACCGCTTGGCGTGTCTCGAAAGTCACGTCAACTTTGCTGACGCCTTCGACCTTGGAAATCGCCTTCTTGACAGTGATCGGGCAGGCGGAGCAGGTCATGCCCGGTACGGACAGCGTGACGGTCTGGGTGGCGGCCCAGACGGGGGCAACAACGGCGGCGAGGGCGAGGGAGGCAAACAGTTTCTTCATGGTGAACTCCGATCAGTAGAAAAATGGCATGACGTAGGGAAATCCGAGCGCGACCAGAACCAGCGCGGCCACGATCCAGAAAATGAGCTTGTAAGTAGCTCGCACTTGGGGAATCGCGCAGACCTCACCCGGTTTGCAGGCCGCTGCCTGCCGGTAGATGCGCCGCCAGGCGAAGAACAACGCCACCAGCGCCACGCCGATAAAGATGGGGCGATAGGGTTCCAACACCGCCAAGTTGCCGATCCAAGCGCCGCTGAACCCCAAGGCGATCAGAACCAACGGCCCGAGGCAGCAAGCCGAGGCGAGGATGGCGGCAAGCCCTCCAGTGAAGAGCGCGCCGCGCCCGGTTTTTGGTTCAGACATGCGCTTGTCCTTTCGAATTGAAATTGGATAGCGTAACCTTACTTCCGTACTCATGTACGGAGTCAAGCGATATGGAAAACAATTTGGAGAACCTGACCATTGGCGTTTTCGCCAAGGCGGCCGGGGTCAATGTGGAGACCATCCGTTTCTATCAGCGCAAGGGCTTGTTGCTGGAGCCTGACAAGCCCTATGGCAGCATCCGCCGCTATGGCGAGGCGGATGTAACGCGGGTGCGCTTCGTGAAATCAGCCCAGCGGCTGGGCTTCAGCCTGGATGAGATCGCCGAGCTGCTGCGGCTGGAGGATGGCACCCATTGCGAGGAAGCCAGCAGTCTGGCCGAGCACAAGCTCAAGGACGTGCGCGAGAAAATGGCTGACCTGGCGCGCATGGAGGCCGTGCTGTCTGAGTTGGTGTGCGCCTGCCATGCGCGAAGGGGGAACGTTTCCTGCCCGCTGATCGCGTCACTACAGGGTGGAGCAAGCTTGGCAGGTTCGGCTATGCCTTAGCGTGCTTTATTTTCCGTTTTCTGAGACGACCCCATCATGGCCGTGACCAAAGAGCAGATTTTTTCCGCCGCTGACGAGCTGGCCGCCGCCGGCCAGAAGCCCACCCTTGAGGCCATCCGCCAGCGCACCGGCGGCAGCTACACCACCATTTCCCCGGCGCTGAACGAATGGAAGGCTCGGCAGGCCACGGCCGCCGCGCCGCTACGCGAGCCAGCGCCCCAGGCCGTCGCCGACCGGCTGGCCGAGGTCGGGGCCGAGGTGTGGAGCATCGCCCTGGAACTGGCGAACGCCCGGCTTGCCGTTGAGCGGGAGGGGCTGGAAAAGGCCCGCGCCGAGCTGGAAGCCGACAGGGCCGAGGCGACCGAGCTTGCCGACCGCCTGGCCGCCCAGGTCGATGACCTGCAATCCCGCCTGGCGTCCATCGAGGCGGCCGAAGCGGCCGCACGCGGCGAAGCCGACGAGCTGCGCGGCCAACTGGCCGCCGCCCAGGAACAGGCGCACACCGCCGAGGCCCGCGCCCAGGAGATCGAGCGCCGCGCCGGCGAGCTGCGCACGGAGCTGGACAGGGCGCACCAAGACGCCGAGCAGGCGCGCGAGGAACTGGCAGGCGTCCGCGAGGAAGCCGCGCGCCTGGCCGGGCAGCTCACGGCGCACCAGGAACAGAACGCCGCACTGCTGGCCCGCATCCAGCCGGCGGCCGACCAGGACAAGCCGAAGGGGCGCAAGTGATGCGGGCAGGGCTGGCCGCGTTCGCGGTCATCCTGGCGGCGACAACCGCCCACGCCGGCGAGCTGCGCGGCCGGGTGGTGGCCGTCGCCGATGGCGACACGCTCACCATTCTGGACGCCAGCCGACAGCAGCACCGTATCCGGCTTGCCGAGATCGACGCGCCCGAAAAGCGGCAGCCCTTCGGCCAGCGGTCGAAGCAATCGCTTTCCGATCTTTGCTACGGCCGGGATGCCGCCATCGAGGACGGCGGGCGCGACCGCTACGGCCGCACCATTGGCCGCGTGAGCTGCGCGGGCATTGACGCCAACGCCGAACAGGTGCGGCGCGGCATGGCATGGGTTTTCGACCGCTATGCGACCGACCGGAGCCTCTACGCGATCCAGGACGAGGCGAGGGCGGCCCGGCGGGGCCTATGGAGCGATCCTGCGCCGGTTCCGCCGTGGGAATACAGGGCGAAACGATAGGAAATGCACTGTTTTTAATGTTAAAAACAGTGCATCAATCGGGCTGATATTGACACTTGAGGGGCGGCTTTAGCCGCTGAAAAACTACTGGCCGCCGCGCCGCCGCCGGAAGGCCGCTAGGTCGATCACGTCCGCCGTGCGCCGCGTCGCGGTTTGCATCGGCGTGGCCGGGGCAGGGCGGCCGGGTTTCGCCTTGCGCTGCCGCCGGCGGAATAGTTCGACCAGGAACGACCCCAGGAAGATACCGGGGATGAACGGCAGCACGATCAGGACGCCCAGGGCCGAGGCCAGCGCCCGGAAGGGCTTGGCGAGCCACCGCAGCGGCCCGCGCAGCAGATCGGCCAGCAGGCCATCGAGCAGCCAGAGCGCCACGGCCAGGACGAAGCCGCCGGCGGCGACCGTCATCACCGCGCCGCCGCCGAACCAGGCGGCCAGGCCGACCAGCAGCAGATAACCGATGACGACGAAAACCCACATGGCCGCGCCCGTCAGCTATGGTAGGGGTTCGCATCGAACCGCCCGGCATACTCGGGATCGGCCAGGTAGTTCAGCCGGTCGAGCAGGTAGGGATATTCACCCTTGACCAGCACAATCGGCTTTTCCGGGCCGAGGCGCATCACCTCGTCAGGCGTCAGCAGCTCACGCCCGGCGAACTGCTGGCTTGTGCCCTTGCTCTTGCCGCTGTTCATCGAGCCGCCGCCGCCGGAAATGCCGGTGCCGCTGTTGCGGCCGCTGTTCTCTGTCTCGAACTCGATGGTTGCTTTGCCCAGGCTGTCGCTGATGTATTTGGCCGTGTCGTAGTCGTCCGTTCCATAAAACGACTTGGCGCTGTTCGCCAGGAAGGTTTGCCACTTTGGATAGACGCCCTTCAACTGGCTCAAGTCCTGGATGAACACCCAGAAGGCCAGGCCGTAGCCGCGCATCAGGCTAACCGCGTCCTCGATCTGTTTCATGTAGCCGAGCTGGCCGAACTCATCGAGCAGGAAGGCGACCCGGTGCATGGGTTGCGTGGTGCTCGACGTGATGGCCGCGATCACGGAGCCGATGAAGGCCCGGACAAAGCGGGCATTGGGGCCGATCTTGTTGGCGGGCAGCACCATGTAGACCGTCATCAGTTCGGCCTTCATGTTCGCCAGGTTGAAATCGGAGCGCGACACGGCCGCCGCGATCCGTGGATCATCCATAAAGGCCGTGCTCTTCTGCGCCGTGGAAATCACCGAGCCGCGTTCACGGTCGGGCATCCCCATGATGGTGTTTGCCGCCCGCGCCGGAAGGCCGAAAGCGGCCTTTTCGTCGGCGGCCATTTCGGCCAGGGTCTCAAAAAGCACTTCCTCGCCGGCGGTCAGGATGCGCCGCACTTCGGGCAGATTGCGCCGGCCTTCATCCAGGCCGGCAACGTGCAGCATCAGCCCTTGCAGCAGCGTCCGGGCCGACTCGTCGAAGTGCGCCTGCCCCTTCGGGTCTGGAATCACCAGGCAGTCAGCCAGCACGGCCGATTCACCGACGCATTCCGGGTCACTCGTATCGAGGCGATCCAGCAGGTTGAAGGCGTGCGCCTCGCCCTTGGTCACGCCGAACGGATCGACCACGAAAACCTTATGCCCCAGCTCGCGGCGGGCGCGTGCCGTCACGGCCGCGTTTTCGCCCTTCACGTCCAGCACCAACGCGCTGCCGGGGTAGTCCAGGAGGTTCGGAATCACCGCGCCAATGCCCTTGCCGGAGCCGGTCGGGGCGACCGTCACGACGTGGCCGGTAAAGCGGAAACGCTGATCGAGGCCGGCGGGCGCATCGGCCACCCGGCCCA
>Ga0066256_1000861_pt1 | contig 53659 bp, 47 predicted proteins | sample ThiBio_1000_biof_FD_87107 | JGI IMG/M metagenome (GOLD analysis project Ga0066256, IMG submission 87107) | Wastewater bioreactor microbial communities from Cape Town, South Africa - Thiocy_expt_1000_biof (version 2) | ecosystem: Engineered > Bioreactor > Thiocyanate-remediating >... | reverse complement strand
GGTAAAGGGACTAACATTGCGAACAGGCTAATTGCCCAATGACGGGAAGCAGTCTTAGCCTTTACCCTTTCTTCTGCAATGTTTAATTTACTCTATACTTGTCTGTTTGCAAACATAGGATGACGGGGTGGGGGATGCTTTGCCCACGCTTGCCCACGTGCCCACGATGCTCACAGTGTGGGCGTGGGCAGATTAAAATTGAATGTCGCTTTTAACATCCAAAACAAGTTTCACCCATGGACTCATTTGAAACGCATTAACTATGGAAGGTAAATTATTAGGGCTGAAGCATATTATATGAATTATAAACTCTTTGCGCCTAATTTTTTTTACATCTAAAATACCTATCGACAACCCACTTTTTTCGCTTACCAAATCAATTAATTTTAATTCCACGTTATTGACAGTATATTCTTCATCAGTAATAATCGTCAAAAAGACCCTATCACTTGTTTTAAAAAGAGAATTAGAATTATAAGCATTTTCAAAGCTACTCTCATTCGAAAGCTTTCTGTCTATTTCATCTAACCTGTCAAGTATATACCTCTCGGTATCAGTACTTTTAGCAACCGCAACCTCCCGCATAATACTATCCTCAATTGCATTATATATTGGATTATCAGGATTCTCATCTTCTAATGCTTTTTCAATGGCAGCTTTCAATTTTGGCTTTAATAATTCTACGCCTAACATATCATTTGTATAAAACAATGTTCTTTCCTGTGCTATATCAAAAGGTAGATTAGTACCGTTCTCTGCAACCACAACAACCGGCTTGCGTTTGGCATGGCGTACCGCCAATTCATACATCACATTGGGGTTAAGTTCTGTAAGGTTTGCAATCACCAGGTCATCATTTACTATACGCTGTATCACCTGCTTTGTAATAGATCCCGATGCTTCAATGTGATGCGCTGCATGCCCTTCAATGTCCAATTCTTTAAGTACGGGTAATATCACAGCTTGAATTAGCCCTTCTGCTCTTAATCTTGTGTTAGAACTGTCTCCACCGATAGGCGTAATGATAAAACACTTTTTCTTTTCAGGTTGAGGTTTGGTCTTGGTAGTTGTCATCTTTAAAATTACCAAATATTCAGATTCGTAACTCCTTCATAATGTGAGATTGCTTCGTTCCTCGCAATGACTGTGGTTGTTTTGCCCACGCCCACACTATGGGCATCGTGGGCACGTGGGCAAACGTGGGCAAGATTAGATCCCGAGGTATTTACTTACCGTTCCCTTCCCTATCCCCAATTCCGCTGCTATCTCCCGTTGCGTCATACCCTCACCACTCAATCTTTTCACCTCGGCTATTAAGAAGTCGCGGTCTTTGGTGTCTTGCTCCCGCAGATGCTCCCGCTCCGTACCATTACCGGCATGGGTAAAGCCCAGGAAGTTGAAGGGCTTTTCTATACGGCAGAGGCATACATTGTCGCCATCGTAGATGTGCTCTGTGTTGCGGGCTTTTATCTGCTTCAGGTAGCGCAGGCTTTTATCGCGGCTGCTCTCGCCTATACAAAAAGCACTGTCTGCAAAGTTGATGAGCATCTTACTGCCCTGTAGATCGTTGCGGGTAAGGGGTTTGCTCATATCGCGCTTCGGGGTGTGTGCCAGTGCCAGTATGCTCAGCTCAAATTTCTTCTTGATGTCCTTCAGGTGCTTCATCAGGGGCAGGGCATCTTTGGCACGTTCGGTCTCGCTTTTTAGGTAGGTTACGTTGTCTATCACCAGTACACGGGTCTTGGTCTCCAGTATCGTTTTCTCCAGCGAGAAGTAGAGGTATTCCTCAAAGGTCTCAAACTCTTTGGGCATATCCATATCATTACTCAGCTCACTGCGGTACATGTTCTTGTCGAAACAATAATGTTGTGTAAAATTGTTACTATACCGTGCTTCAAATTGTTTGTCGAACAGCTCGAAGTCGAAGTACACCACCGTTTGTGGCTGTGCCGTTATCTTAAACCCCGGTATAGGTATCCCCCTGCTGATGCTGTCTGCTATCTGCACGGCAAGGATGCTCTTGCCCGTGTTGGTGTCTGCGAAGAGCATACACAGCTCTCCCTCGTACCAAAACTCGCTGAAGAGCATATTGGGTATCGGCCTTCTGCTGGCTTGCTCCATCCATTCATTACAGCTCATTACGGTAAACAGTCCTTTCTCTTTGGGCTTGGGCAGGCTCAGGATCCATTCTGCTTCTTTTAGTAATGCCTCCAGGTTTATCTTCGGGTTGACGGTGATGGGCAGTGGCAGTTTGCGTTCAAAGTCAAAGTTCTCTTCGCTGTCGGGTTTTACAGGTTTGGGATTTTCGCCATTGTTTTGGGAGTTACCCTCATGGTTCGGATCTTCGTGCGGGACGTAGTTGTCCCCTGTCAAATTTGTCATAAATTGGTGATAGGTATTTTATAATTACAAACATTTGGACAAATTTACAGAACATTTGGACAATTATCCAAAATATATTTTTCGACATAAAACGAATAGCTGATTTTACGTTAATTAGTTTACCTAAATGATAGCAACATTAATATTGGGACTTGTTTTTTTGCCGGTTATAGCCTGGTATTTGGTCGGCATTCCATTATCGCGTATTGGCATGAAGTATGGTCGTAATACTTTGCTTTTCGGGTTGGTATTATTGGGCCTGCGTGCATTAGATACAGGCTTTAAGGAGCCTGCTATATCAATTGCTCTATGTACACTGGCAATTGTAGCCTGTGCCGATCTGCTGTATGCAATATTTATGCAATGGCAACAGATAGCAGGTGTGATGGAGAAGATATATAATCTGTTGGCTGCCTATATACCCGTAATATCTTTTCTGTTATTCGTGCCGGTATCTATATTGCTGGATACATATCAATACCCTGATCGCCCTTTTATTGCCCTGATGTATGCAGCTAACCTGGCATCTGCGGTGCATAACAGCCGAAACAGAAAAGAAGATACTGCCGCAGCCCCGCTATTGGTACTGTTGTCACTTGTAGTAATGGGTATCGCTGTGTTGCTGGAAGCGTTTCAGGATTTTACATTGCCATTGTAACAGATCGGATGCTGATTTTAAGCTGTTTATAAAATAATACTATTAACTTATTTACCGGGCGTTTGTCCCGGCATTTTATTTTCTTATTTTTCACCCGGAGAAAACCCGATATGCATAAGATAGCATTGCTGCTGCTATTGTGTTGTATGCCTGTTTGGGCATCGGCACAAAGCCAGGCCATTATAGATTCACTAAAGGGAAACCTGGCTAATAGCCCGAAAGCCGATACCAACCGGGTAAAGAATCTGTATGATCTATCCTATGCCTTTTATAATGTAGATCCCGCACAGGGCATCATCTATGCACAGCAGGCACTATCGCTGGCGCAGCAACTGCATTGGGAAAAAGGTATTGCCACCTCTTACACCATGCTGGGCATCAACTACGGCACGCGGTCAGAGCATCAGCAGGCATTGAGTAATTACTTTAAGGCTGTCACATCTTACGAGCATCAGAAGAATAAAAAAGGGATAGCCTCGGTATATGCCAATATATCGCTGGTGTACCAGGTGCAGGGCGATTACCCCAAAGCGCTGGATTACGATTTCCGCGCACTACATGCCCACGAAGAGCTGCACGATAGCGGCAGTATTGCGGTGATAGAAGAGAATATAGGTTCGCTATACTTTGAAAGGAAGGATTTTACCACTGCTATGCAGTACTATAATGCAGCAATGCAGGTATATCGCCGGCTGCAGGATACTGCCTCTGTAGCAAGGAACCTGGGCAATATAGGTATGGTGCATGATGCCATGGGCAATTATAAAGAGGCATTAAGTTATCATCAGCAGGCGCGGGACATCAACCAAAGGCATGGCTTTAAGAAATCAGAGCAGGTAAATATAGAGAACATAGGCTATGTATATAGCCATATGCACGATTACCCGAGGGCTATAGCATATCAGCGCCTGGCACTGGATATGAGCGTGCAGCAAAAGATCGATAACGCTATTGCAATAAGCGTGGGCAATCTCGGCGAAACCTATTATGCCATGGTTACCGATACCATCTATAAGCCTGCCGTCAATAAAAAACAATACCTGGATAGCGCCATCAGCTACCTGCACTGTGCCATCAGTATATGCGAAAAGACCAGTTTTACCGGCCCTATGATGGAGTTTGAGCAATACCTGTCGGACGCATACCTGGCAGCAGGTAAGTATAAAGAGGCATTGGTACATTATAAAGACTATGTAGCCCTGCACGATACTTTATTTTCGCTGGAGCATAAAGTGCGCATAGCCCAGCTGGAAACCGACAGGCAACTGAAGCTGCGCGATAAGCAGATTATCATTGAGCAACTGCAGGAACGCAACAAGCGAAATGAACGCAAGCTGTTCTACACCGGTATAGCGCTGCTGGTAGTCATTACACTAGTGGTACTGAGGCTGGCATGGTACTACCGACGGTCTAGCAAGGTATTGCTGCGCGAAAAGAAGGCCTTGCTGACACGTATAGAGATACAGGTAGAGCGCATCAAAGAACAATCGGATATGCTGGATGATATAGCGCATACACAATCGCACGATATACGTGGCCCGGTAGCTACTATACTGGGGCTTTCGCAGCTATTCAATCCCGATAACCCGCAGGATCCTGCCAATAAAGTAACCATGCAGGGCATCAAATCCATGGCAGAGAAACTGGATAGAGTGGTGAAGGATATTGTTGACAAAGAGAATAAGCTATAACGTACGAAATGTATAAAAACACAAAAAAAGGGTAGCAATAGGGGGCTATCCTTTTTCCTTGTGTGTAGTTTCTCATAGCAAGTTAGCTATAACGAAAGGGTACATAAGGGCGGCATCGGCGGTTAATGTAAGGGTAGTTAATAGGGCCGGGCTTATAGCTGGTGTTTGTATAGATCAAAGGTATAACTCCCTGATACTGTGGGCAAGACATGTTTAATTAACGGTAGAAATACTTAACTAACGGGTAATAAGTTGCCAAAATGGGCATAAAAACGGATAGAAACCCTTGCGCCGGAGGTGCCTTCTGTTGCCTGCCTGTCGGTAATATCCAGCTTGTATTGCACTTTATAGAATTCAGATAGCTTCTGCAGCCTGCGCCTGGTGGCATCTACACCAATGGATGTTTTATCTTTGAGCACCTGCCGTGCCTGTTTGGGTTTGTTTAGCCCCAGCCCGTTATCTGTGATGTTGATAGATACATAATCCTTGCCGTCGGGGTGTAGATCTATAGTGATGGTAAAGTCTTTGATATCGGGAGAGAAGCCATGCACTACAGAGTTCTCTACAAAGGTATGTATCAGCAACGGTGGCAGGCATAGCTTATCTGTATCGGCAGTGTTGTTTATCTGCAAGTGTATCTTATCGCCAAAGCGCAGGTTTTGCAGGTAGATGTAGTTGCGTATCAGGCTTAGTTCTTTATCTGCTGTAATGAGGTTGAACTGCAGGTTCTCTATATTCTGCCGTATCAGCCTGCTGAGGCGTGCAAGGTATTCATTGGCATCATCTACGCGGTACTTGTTTACCAGGTTTTGTATGTTGTTGATGGCATTAAACACAAAGTGGGGATTGAGCAGGGAGTTGATGGCTTTATGCTCCAGCTGCAACTGATCCATTTCTTTTTCGAATTTAAGCTTCCTTCTCTGGTTATTTAAATACACCATATACACTATCAGCGCAACAAACAACAAACCAATAATAGTAAAGAACCACCAGGTGAGATAGAAGGGCGGAGGCCAGCTTACATACAAGAATTGTGATGCGGAAGTATTATTATTATCAGCAACGGCAGCGAATTCTATCTTGTAGTCTCCGTATGAGGGTAGGGACAAGTTGAACTCCCCGCCATCGCTATGGAACCATTGGCTACTATTATTGTCTTTAATAAAACGGTATTTGTAGCTGATATTGGGGTTGCCAAAGTATAGGGCATTGAGAGATATAGTAATGTTGCTATTGCCTTTGTCGTTGATGGTAATATGCCGGCTGGTGTCTTTAACATTATTCACCAGTACATTATTAATGAAAAACACAGGCCTGGTAATATGTGTATTAATGAGTTTTGGATCTACTTTATACAGGTTATTATTAACCGCCATTAGCAGGTTAGTGCCACAGATATATACCTGGTTTATTTCAGCGCTGTTAAAGGGATAGGTAATGGATTGCATTGAAATATTCTTCGTTGCGTCGGTGAGTGTAAGTATCTTGTATTCTTTGTTTGTAACAACGATGAGCTTGTTCCTGCTAAGAGAAATGATATTGCTTATTCCCTTACCGTTAAAATCATAAATGGCCCTTTTGCGGGAACCAAGGGTGTACAAGATCATTTTACCGGCAGAAGATGTAACTGCAATATGATTGTCAAAACAAAAGAGATCAGAAGGTAAATAGTGATTGTAAAAAGAATCGATCTTTATTGTTTTATTAGTTGCAGGGTCAAACTCCAGCAAGTCAACAGCAGAAAGAACGTAAATACGGCCGTTCGATGCACATTTTTTTGGGCATAACAACTTGGCTTCATGCGTAAGGAAGTCGGCATCCCAGTAAGCATAATTATTCTCGATGCGAGCGCAATAGTATTGTACATTTCCCGAAAAGAACAGCTTGTTTTTATCAACCGGTATGAAGTACCCGGCTACCGGCCTTACAAGTTCCTTATCATCCTTCCATGGTTTTGCTTTTTCCCACACTTTGTCATAGATAATTCCGGTTTTCTTGTCAATAAGAATGGTATTTGTGTTGGTTGCGCAAACCAGGTAATGGCCGTTTTCCCCGAGTATCTTCCAGGCACTGTTATATTTTACCCTGATCGGTTCTTGCCGGAGTGTTGATGTATTGAAACTATAAACACTGTCTGTAGTGACACGGTACAGGTTGTCATTTTTTTGTAGCAGATCGCTTTCTGCAATATTAGTGATAGGTTCTATGCTGGTGAGCTCCCTGTTTAGTTTGTAAATTCCTTTGTTTAATGCAGTTGCCCAATAGTTGCCGGATATACTTTGGCAAATACTGGAGATTTTCAGGTCTTTTAGAAGCCAGGTTTGAGTGTGGTTGATAAAATCTACCAGCAGGAGCCCATTATGGGTGCATGCGAAAAAGCTATGCGCATCGCGAGTAACTATTTTAATGATTTTTGAGTATCCTATGTTTTTGCTGCTATAAGAAGCTACCCGGCGATTGTCTTTATTAATAAAAACTGTATCATCATGTACTATGTATTGCGTCTGCCCGTCAATAAAAGTCATGGAAAGAGGCATCGATATAGATCCGGCGTATTTATCATGATATAGCTTAGTGCAAGAATTTGTCTGATCATACACATATAGCGTATCTTTTGCGTATTGCAACGCGCAGAGTGCCGGCTGAGGTTTGCCTCTTGCAACATGGTACATCATTAGTGTGCTTATGGTGGTATCCGTTACTTTTAAAAGTGGGGTATTGGTGTAAGCGATATATAGAGAAGAATCGGCCCCGTTGCACATAACCCGTTGGAATGATACTGCCGGCATTTTAGCAAGCAACCTGTCGTTACCGGCATTGTGCACCTTATTGTTATATATATAGCATCCGCCACCATTGAAGCAATAAAGCCATAATCTTCCTTTAATATCTTCAAAGAAGTCTATAACAGAATTATCGGGCAGGCCATCTTCTGTAGCATAGATTTTAAAGTTCTTACCATCAAATCTGCAAGCACCCTTGTCCGTACCAAACCAAATATAACCCTTGCTATCACGAAAAGAATTGTAAACAGTATTGCTTGGCAACCCGTTGGCGGTAGTGTAGTGCTGCTGTGCCCGTACGAAAGTGCAAGACAGAATTGCTATGAATGAGATCAGAAATATTTTATACCTCTTTCGCATTTTAGTTAACGGGTAATAAGTTGCCAAAATGAGCATAAAAACGGATAGAAACCCTTGCGCCGGAGGTGCCTTCTGTCGCCTGCCTGTCGGTAATATCCAGCTTGTATTGCACTTTATAGAATTCAGATAGCTTCTGCAGCCTGCGCCTGGTGGCATCTACGCCAATGGATGTTTTGTCTTTGAGCACCTGCTGTGCCTGTGTAGGTTTGTTTAGCCCCAGCCCGTTATCTGTGATGTTGATAGATACATAATCCTTACCATCGGGGTGTATATCTATAGTGATGGTAAAGTCTTTGATATCGGGAGAGAATCCATGCACTACAGAGTTCTCTACAAAGGTATGTATCAGCAGTGGTGGCAGGCATAGCTTATCTGCATCGGCAGTGTTGTTTATCTGCAAGTGTATCTTATCATTAAAGCGCAGGTTTTGCAGGTAGATATAGTTGCGTATCAGGCTTAGTTCTTTGTCTGCGGTAATGAGGTTGAACTGGAGGTTCTCTATATTCTGCCGTATCAGCCTGCTGAGGCGTGCCAGGTATTCATTGGCATCATCTACCCGGTATTTGTTTACCAGGTTTTGTATGTTGTTGATGGCATTAAACACAAAGTGCGGATTGAGCAGTGAGTTGATGGCTTTATGCTCCAACTGCAACTGATCCATTTCTTTTTCAAATTTAAGCTTCCTTCTCTCGTTATTTAAATACACCATGTACACTATCAGTGCAACAAACAACAAACCAATAATGGTAAAGAACCACCAGGTGAGATAAAAGGGCGGAGGCCAGCTTACGTACAGGAATTGTGATGCAGAGGTATTGTTATTATCAGCAACGGCAGCGAATTCTATCTTGTAATCTCCGTATGATGGCAGCGACAAGTTGAACTCCCCGCCATCGCTATAGAACCATTGGCTGTTATTGTGATCTTTAATAAAACGGTACTTATAGCTGATATTGGGATTGCCAAAGTATAGTGGACTGAGCGATATAAAGATGTTATTGCCGCCGGTATTGTTAAGAATAATATGCCGGCTGGTGTCTTTGATATTATTTACCAGTACATTATTAATGAAAAACACTGGCCTGGTAATATGTGTATTAATGATTGTAGGATCTACCTTGTACAGGTTGCTATTAACATTCATGAGCAGATGGGGGCCGCAATTATATACATAGCTGATATCGGAACTGTTAAAAGGCGAAACAATGTGCTCATATATAAGTTTGGCGGGAGTATCTAAGAACGTTAAAAGCTGGTAGCCGGTGTTGGTAGCTGCAACGAACTTATTGCCCGATGCACGTACTATATTTGATAAGCCAAGCCCGTTAAGACTGTATATAGTCCTCTTTTTTGTTCCCTGCGTGTACACAATGATCTTATCAGCAGCGGTAACCATGATATGGTTGTTAAAACAGAATATATCCAGCGGAGCCAGGTCTGTATATCTATCTATGGTTTTCTCATTATTGCCATTTGCGTCAATTTCACGGAGGATATTGCTGGTAAGCATGTAAAGATGCCTGTTAAACAGGCATCCTTTTACTCTTTGTCCGTTTCTTTCGGCTAAGTAATGGTCAAACGTATAATGGGCTTTCCCATTTGTTATGAACAGGTTTGCATAGTCAAAGGGAGTCGCAACGTAGTATTGGCCATTATCGTGCGGAATACAAACAGAATATGCCGGTAATCGCCCGGCAATAGTTGGAGTAAATGAATTTTTGTAGGCTATGCCCGTTTTTCTATTGAGGAAAACAGTATTGTTATATTGATTGTAAATAAGATAATCATCGTCTTCTGCCGCAATATTCCATGATGTTTCATATTTGCATTTAATAGCTTCCTGTGCCAGGGATGTTCTGTCAAAAGAATAAAGGCTATCATTATGCACTCTTAGGAGATGATCGTTGCATTGTAACAGGTCATCTTCACCCAGCTCTGCTATAAGAGGCACATCAAATATTTGCCTGTTTAGCTGGTATATTCCTTTGTCCAATGTAGTAACCCAATAATTGCCGGAAATACTCTGAGAGATGCTGGTAACTTTTATCCCTGTCCATATCGGTCTTTTCCGGTGATGGGTATAATCTACCAAAAACAGCCCATCTCGTGTACAGGAAAAAAAACTGTTATTATCATACGGGACAATCTTTATAACAGTCTGCATAGTGGGGTGGTCTACCGAGGCTACCAGCGTAGCGTTTTTATAGACATCTGTTTTAGTTCCGTATGTCGTAAATCGGGTAATACCATAGCAGGAACTGATATTCACGCGATCATTATTTATGCTAATGATCTTATCGTGATAGTATTTAATGCAACCATTCCATGTATCATAAACGTATAAGGTATCATGCATGTATTGCATGGCCGGTATCACTACTGCCGTGTCAGGAGTGATATCTGTAACGGCTCCGTTATTTAAATTGAGTTTTATTAACGGACCCCTTGAGTAGCCTATGTACATTGTAGAATCATCTCCATCGCACATCGTACGCTGAAAAGCTACCACAGGAAGGTTAGCGAGTACTTTGCTGTTGGATGCTGTGAATACTTTTTCGTGGTAGATGTAGCAACTGGCGCCATTTACACAAAACAACCATAACCTGCCTGCCCTGTCTTCAAAAAAATTTACGATAGAATTATCCGGTATGCCATCAGCAGTGGTATAGTTTTTAAAATTCTTACCATCAAAACGGCTCACACCTTTGTCAGTACAAAACCAAATATAGCCCCTGCTATCGCGGAAGGAGTTATAAACGGTATTGCTTAGTAACCCGTTTGATTTGGTATAGTGTTGCTGTGCGTGTATAGTGCTGCAATACAATGTCCATGTCAACAAAAAAAACAGTATCCTATACACGTCTTGGTATTATTGAGTTTCGAGGAAAGTAAAGAATTCTCGGGTTCTGCGTTTGGCAACAGGTATCCAAAGATCGTCGCCAATGCGTACGGTTACAATATCTGATTTGTTGATCTCTGCTATCTTGTTCAGGTTAATGATGTACGATTTATGTACTCTGAAGAAAAAAGAGTGGCCGTATTCCTTTTCCAGGTCGCCAATGGGTTTGCTGATAGTAATACTTTTTATCTTGCCCGCGTGCTCAAAAGCTATTTGTGTATATACGCCACTCGCTTTCAGGTATATCACATCCTCATACTTTATTACATAGACTTTCTCGCCATTACGCAATACCAGGTTGCTGGCATCTGGGTTTCCTGTTTGCTGGGTGTTTTTTTTATCGGCAAAGCGTCTTAGTATCTTTTTATAGCATTCCAGCACGTCCGCCTTCAGCAATGGCTTCATCAGGTAATCAAATGCCTGCACCTTAAATGCCTTTACCGCATAGCTTTCGTAGGCCGTAACAAATACTATATCAAAATTGTGTTCCTTGTTATCGTTAAATAGCGAAAAGATATTTTCATTCATCAGCTCAATATCCAGGAAAGCTAGGTCAAAGGTTTTTGTTTTGATGATGTTTTTAGCATCAGTAACGGTGTAGCCTTCAGAAACAATATTTATTTCCGGGCAGTATTTGCCCAGGTAATACTTCAGGTTAGATACACAACCGGGTTCGTCGTCAATAATAATTACGTCTATCATTTTATAGCAAAGGTTTGTTTAGGTGAGGTAAAAATAGCAAACCGGCTGTATCTATTGCAATATTGTATTACAAAAAAGCCACCTTTTACAAGGTGGCCGCTATTATAATGGGGGTAATCAGGCTTATTTTTCCTGTTTTGGCTTCATTTGAGCTTTGGTAATGTATTGGTGGTGGCCTTTTTTATCTACATAGTAATATTTACTATGGTTGTCTATATAGATCTTTTCTCCGTTGGGCCCTACTTTATCTTTGTATACCTGGTCTGTAACGGTAGCAGCAGTCTTAGAAGCTACCTCTGCTGTTTTATTACCTACAGCATTAGCGTCTTTTTTGATCTCTTTTTTTACTTCCTGTGCACTGGCAGACAATGTTGCAATAGCCAGTGCAAATACGGGAATAAGCTTTTTCATAACAGTATCTTTTATTGCAGATAATATAAAATAATGCCATGATAACCTATTGTATTCTAAATAATTATGTGGGTATGCTGGCTCGATTTTTGTCTAATTGACTTTTAAAATATAGGGATATGAAAAAAATAGCAATTGTAGCGGCTATTGCTTTAGCTGCTTTCAGTACATCGTGCAAGAAATCGGATAACAATAACGGCACGACCAATTCCAATGGTACAGCACAGGTAAACATGCATCTTACAGATGGTCCTGCAATTTACGATCACATTTATCTGGATGTTCAGCAGATAGAAGTGACGATGAATGGGAGCGCGGCCGTTACACTTACGCCTGTAAGGCAGGGCATATACGATATATTGCAATTTAGAAATGGCCTGGATACGCTGCTTGCAAGGGCATCTGTTCCTGCCGGCACTGTAGCACAGATAAGATTGATATTGGGTAGCAATAACTCAATAGTGGTAAATGGAACCAGTTATCCTCTAAACACACCATCTGCACAGGAAAGCGGTCTCAAACTAAATTTGAACCAAACATTCACAGCCGGTGGCTCTTATGACATCTGGCTTGATTTTGATGCCGCAAAATCTATCGTACAAACAGGTAACGGCTCCTATAAGCTGAAGCCTGTAGTGCGTGCATATAGCGCAGTTACCAATGGCCGTATTAAAGGGTATGTGCTTCCTTTAAATGCTATGGCTACTGTTTATGCAATACAAGGTACGGATACGATGGCGGCGATACCCAATGCTGTTGACGGGTATTTTATGTTTAGCGGCCTTGCCGATGGCACCTATACCATCATGGTAGATCCCGGCATTAGTACTTTGAAGATTTATACTAAAACCAATGTAGCAGTAAGCTATGGTGTTGTTACAGACATTGGCACTATTACCCTGGTACCTTAATAAATATAAAGATGCTATTTGCGAAGGCTCGGCTAATTGCCGGGTCTTTTCTTTTTGCGATTCGAACTAAGAATAAAAAAACACCCACAAGACTATGGGTGTTTCCAATCAACAATCTTTCATTGTCAAATGGTAGGACTAGAAATCAATATACAATATACTAAAAACCTGTGGTTTCAAAAGGCGGTAAGCTGGTAATCGTTTCGGTATTCAGAGTTCAGCCAATTTCGTAGCTTAGTTTTTCAAGGCACATTATGATATTCGATTTCAGATTGCAGGTTTTTAATGCCGTAGCCCGCAGGCTTAGTTATACAAGGGCTGCAGAAGAGTTGTACATCACACAGCCTGCTGTTACCAAGCATATAAAAACATTGGAGGAATATTATAAGACACGTTTGTTTGAACGTAGAGGTAATAGCATCATCCTGACCGATGCGGGCAAAACTTTATATAAATACACTACCCGGATGGCACAGCTACAGGAGGAGTTAGAGCAGAACATGGGTACCGCAGATAATGAATGGAAGGGTACATTGCACGTTGGTGCAAGCACCACTATTATGCAGTACGTATTGCCTAAAATAATAGCCGCATTTAAAATTGCTTATCCTGATGTGGTGCTGAAAATTGACAGCGGCAATACTGAGCATGTAGAAGCTGCTTTATTGAACGGAAGTATTGATATTGGTTTTATTGAAGGCTTTACCCGCAACAGGCTAATAAAATACATACCCTTTGCTAATGATGAATTGGTATTGACAGGCAGGAAAGCTAATCCCGCTTTAAATAGAAAGACTACCACCATTGCCGATCTCTATAAGATGTCATGGGTAATGAGGGAACCAGGTTCGGGTACGCTCGAGGTCATCATGCAGGCACTTAAAAAAGCCAAAGTATCATCGAAGGATCTTATGATAGACATCCAGCTGGATAGTACAGAAGCTATCAAGTCCTATATACTTCATTCTGATAGTGTTTCTTTTATATCGCGTTATGCCATAACACAGCACGAAGAAGGCCTTTATAATATAGCCGGGGTGAAAGGCATAAATATAACAAGGCCATTGTATGCTATTCATCCTCATGGGCAACCATCACGCCTCGTTGCCCTTTTCTTGAAGTTCGCAAAGTCACATAACTAAAAGTTATTTGTCAGTACCAATAGTAATTAGTATAGGTTATGTATAATGCAGACCTTTGTATGCATAAATATAAAGGATATGCAAACCATCAATAGCGATCACCAGGTTCATCAAAAGCTGCTTCGTATAGATCCGTCTGCACGTAAAGCTATTTTCATTTTAGCCGCAGCTATCTGTCTTACTCCGTTTATGTCTGCACCACTCGCATTGGCATTAGGGATAGTTTTTGCCAATACTTTAGGGCACCCATACCTGTACCTCAATGGCAAGGCTACAAAGATATTGTTGCAGGTTTCCGTGGTAGGGCTTGGTTTCGGTATGAATGTACATAGCGCATTAAAGGCAGGTAAGGAAGGCATCATGTTTACCATTGTGTCGATTGCAACCACCCTGTTGCTGGGTTTTATATTAGGCAGGCTTTTTAAGATAGATCGTAAGACATCCATACTAATATCGTCGGGCACGGCAATTTGCGGCGGTAGTGCTATCGCAGCCATATCGCCTGTTATCAAGGCAGGGGAGAAACAGATATCAGTCGCATTAGGAACCGTATTTATCCTTAACTCTATAGCACTTTTTCTTTTCCCTGTTATTGGTCACTATCTACATCTTTCAGAAACACAATTTGGGCTTTGGGCTGCAATAGCTATACACGATACCAGCTCGGTAGTGGGTGCGGCAGGTAAGTACGGACCTCATGCTTTAGAAGTGGCTACAACCGTAAAGCTTGCACGTGCCCTCTGGATCATCCCGGTATCATTAGGCATGGCATTCCTGTTTAAGACAGGCAAAGGGAAAGTGAAGATACCCTGGTTCATCTTCCTGTTCATCATAGCAATGGTAGCTAATACTTACCTGCCTGCTATAGCCATGGTGGATGCATATATTGTTACTGTTGCAAAAGCAGGCCTAACGCTTACCTTATTTCTTATAGGTAGTGGTTTGTCCTTTGCTGCTCTCAGGTCGGTAGGTATAAAGCCATTATTACAGGGGATATTACTCTGGATATTTATTTCATCAGTGGCATTATGGGTCATTACAACTATTTCCTGATGATGATATGCCCGGGACATATAACAAGTAAAATTTTTTGAGAAAGGTTTTGGAGAAATCATAAAGCTGCCTATCTTTGCAATCCTTTCTGAAAGGAACGGAAGCATAGCTCAGCTGGTTCAGAGCACCTGCCTTACAAGCAGGGGGTCCGCGGTTCGATCCCGTGTGCTTCCACAGAATAAGCCCCGCACAATTCGCGGGGTTTTTTATTTTAACCCGGCCCGAAAGACTTTAGCCGCTTTTTACTCCGGGCTTTCTTATTTTCGCGCCAAAATATACAAACTATATGCAGGCAAATTTGCACCAGATGATAGAGGCTGCTTATCAAAACAGGGAACTTCTCAAAGACGAACAATACAAAGATGCCGTTCGTGCAGTGATAGAAGAGGTAGATAAAGGCCGCCTGCGTGTAGCGCAGCCCGGTGCTAACGGCTGGGAAGTTAACCAATGGGTAAAACAGGCTATCCTGCTTTATTTCGGCATTCAGCAAATGCAAACCTGGTCGGTAGAGCCTTTCGAGTTTTATGATAAGATGCTGCTGAAGAAGGATTATGCTTCTCTTGGTGTGCGTGCCGTTCCTCATGCTGTGGCCCGTTATGGCGCTTATATAGCTAAGAATGTGGTATTGATGCCGTCTTATGTAAACATTGGTGCTTTTGTTGATGAGGGAACGATGGTAGATACATGGGCTACTGTAGGCTCCTGCGCGCAAATAGGCAAAGGGGTGCACCTAAGCGGTGGTGTAGGCATTGGCGGTGTGTTAGAACCGTTACAGGCTTCTCCTGTAGTGATAGAAGATGGCTGCTTTATAGGTTCCCGTTGTATAGTGGTAGAGGGCGTAGTGGTAGAAAAAGAAGCGGTACTGGGTGCCAATGTAGTACTTACGCAAAGTACCAAGATCATAGATGTAAGCGGTGCAGAACCGGTAGAATATAAAGGCAGGGTGCCGGCACGTAGCGTGGTAATACCGGGTAGCTATACTAAGAAGTTTCCTGCCGGGGAATACCAGGTAAGCTGCGCATTGATCATCGGCCAGCGCAAGGCATCAACAGACCTGAAGACCAGTCTCAATGATGCATTACGAGAGTTTAACGTTTCAGTATAACTTTATAACGGAATTTAGCCGTTGTAAATGAACACATTGCTGCAAATAGATTGGAGTAATCTCCAGACAAGAATAGGAGGGGAGCGTTTATCGAATCTCCTCCTATGTGTTGTTATCATACTGGCTACATTACTGGTCAAGAAACCTCTTGCAAAATTGATAGCGAGGTTCATAGCCAGGATCACCAACAAGTTTACAGATCAGAATCACGGTAAGGTATTCAGCGATATGCTGCAAAAGCCTTTTGAGGCCTTATTGCAGGTGATATTGTTTTACATTGCCATCAACCAGCTTAATGTATTGCTAGGCAGCTTCCTGCTGCATCGTATCAAGAACAAGCATGAAGAACTGGCAGTACGCTTTGGCGATATTGTAGACCATGTTTTTCTTTTCCTTATTATCGTCTACACCACTATACTACTGTCGCGAATTGTAGATTTTGTATATCACGTTCAAAAACAGAAAGCTACCGACGATGATAATAAGGAGCGGATGCAGTTATTGCCCATCGTTAAGGATGTAGTAAAAGTATTGCTGTGGACCATTGGCATATTCTGGATACTGGGCAGCGTATTTCATGTCAACATACCGGCACTGATCACCGGGCTGGGTATTGGTGGTGTAGCCATAGCCCTGGCAGCAAAAGAAAGCGTAGAAAACCTGTTCGCTGCTTTTACTATTCTCACAGACAAGCCATTCCAGGTAGGCGATAGTATACGACTGGGCACGCTGGAGGGCAAGATAGAACGTATTGGCTTCCGCAGTACCCGCCTTCGTACACCTGATGGGTCTGCATTCATCATTCCCAATAAAAAGCTGGTATATGAAAACCTGGAGAACCTCAGCAATCGTTTTTCAAGGCGGGTGAAACTGGTGGTAAATATCAAATATGGGGTTGCACATGCAGATCTGCAGGCATTAAATAAGCAATTGCGCGATGCCATGCTTCATACCCTATATGTGATAGAGCCTATAGAAATACTGTTAGATGGTTTTGCGGAGAATGTATTTCAGCTATCTGTTAGCTATTATGTGCAGGAGCCCCTGCCATCTGGTGCACATCTTAATGAGATAAAGCACGAGGTGAATATGAACATCTATAAAATAGTGTCCAACTATACTTCTGCCGCCCAAATAACCACTCCACCGCCTCCGCAGTTGGATGTTAACGATGCTGATGATGAAGGGTAAATGATAAGTCGCCAAATATTTGAAAAGCTTGTATGGTAAGGCATACAGGCTTTTTTTATGCCTTGGAGGCTTGTTAATTGCTCGTTAACCGATTGCTAATCAGGGGTTAAGCTGCCTTGAAAATTTCTGTATGCGGCCGCCATACCCCCATCTTTGCATCATCAAACGAACAAACAACACAAACAAACAACAAACAAAATGAAAAAGTTAATCGCAATCGCAGCTATCCTTACTTCAACTTACGCAGCAAACGCACAGGTTTCTTCTACAGCTACGCAAACTGTTAACCTGAACCTGTCTAACGCTATCGAACTTACCTTCACAGGAAGCGGTAATGCAAACGGAGCAGATGTTAACCTGGCTTTCAATACTGTGAATGATTATGCAAACGGTGTAACATCAGGCGCACAGGAACTGAAAGTACGTTCTAACAAGAACTTCAGCGTAACGGTAAAGACCAGCTCTGCTAACTTTTCTTATACAGGGTCTACTACTCCTGCACCAACTATGCCTGTAAGCGGTGTACTGGCTCTTAAAGTAAGTGCAAACGCTACCAGTGGAACAGTAGCAACACCGTTCTCTACTACAGCTTATGCAGGCTTAACAAGCGCTAACCAAAACCTGATATCTAACGGTAGCCGTGGTGGTAACCAAACCTTCAGCGTAATGTACCAGGCAACACCTGGCTTCAGCTACCCTGCAGGTACTTATACAACAGATGTAGTGTACACTGCTACTCAGCTTTAATCAGCTCTCTCTCTTATCCCTTATAATAAAAGAGCCCGTACGGGCTCTTTTTTAAGATAACGGTTAATGTCATAACGAATTATAAATGTATATAAAGCATAAACGAGATTTATTATTTTTGCCGCAAAGAGGATTTTAAAAAAGACCAGCCTGCAAACTGACCCGTCTTTTGGCAACACACAACATAAAAAATACAACGGCAGGCTGTAATATTAATGAGAGGAGAAAAAACATATAGCCCATATTGTGTCAAGATCACCCTGGCATTGCTCATCAGCTTGCTATCGGTCTTTCAGTCATCGGCACAGCTTAGTAAAACCATTTATAAAACGAGCCTTCTGGCAGATACCCTGGTGGCATCCGGCAATCGCGATTTTCTTTACAATACGATCAATATCACCAATACTACGCAGGATAAGATTAGCGTACTGGTTACCATTACACCTCCTCCCGGCTGGGACATGGTCACCCAAAAAGTCATTACCGTTAGCCTCGATGCCAATGGTAACACCAGTATCCCTATTCGTTTGCTTCCGTCCAAGTCCAAAACTGCGGAATGGGAAACCGTAAAAATTGAATATCGCCTGAATGAAGGGCTGGAGAAGCTTACTGATACCTTCCGCGTAAGGGTAAAGGAATTCACCAAATTCAAAGCCTATCTGCCCTTGTCCAATTTCGTTAAGGCCGGCTATGAACGCAATGTACAGTTCCCATTATACCTGAAGAACATGGGTAATACACCCAATAACTATATTGTTTCCTATTCCAATACTTTCCTCGAGCTCAATTATAAAACAACTTTTCACCTGACTCCGGGCGCAGATACTACCTATAATATTCCCCTGCACATTTCAGAAAAACAATGGGCATCGTTGAGGAAAGAAGAAATTAAGGTACAGGTAACGGTAGAGAACGGCGAAACCGTAAACCTGACACAATTATTTTCACGTCTTGGAAATACTTTAAAAGATCACCGCTCTGCTTATGCAGATATGCCTTTGCAGGTAGAAACGGGCTTCACCTACCAGGGAGATGATAATATCCAATACTATGCTGCTTTGCACGGCGGTATTGAGATATCTCCGCAAGATAAGGTAGCGTTTGACCTTCGCAGTAAAACTCTTTCCAAAGGCCAGGCGTCAGACAATAGCATCATTCGTGGCGAATACATAGGCCAGAACTGGCACGCTACAGCCGGTAATATCAATGAGCTTACAGACTTTTATATGGATGGCTATGGTGCTAAAATAGGATATGCATGGTCTCAGCGGGATAAGGTGGATGTATATAGCCTGCTCAGCAGCCGTACGGGTAATAGCAAACTTGGAGGGCTCAATTATATGTACGGCGGCTTGTCAGAAAATGTGCTTTTGTCCGGAGGGGCCACTGCCAATTTTGATATAGACAGGCAGCTGAACAGCTACTTGATAAAGCAGCAGGGAGATATAAAACTGGGGCAAAACGGTAAGCTGAGCATCAGTGCAGGCGCTGGTATCGAGCAGTCGCACGCGCAATTGGTATCCGGTACTGCAACCTCTATGGCCGGTACATCTTTTGGCTATAACCTTTTATGGGCCAACAAGTTTTTGAACGTTAGCTCCGTGGTGCTACAAAACAGTAATTCTTACCCGGGTATATTCAAAGGTCAGCGCCTGCAAAGCCACGATCTGCGGTTTGTATTCGGCAGGTTCTTCGCCGGTGGTTATTATGAGTTCAATCTTCGCAAACAGAACTTCTACCAGGATACTACTTTGTTCTCTGATGTATTCAATCTGCAGACAGAAAACTATGGCGCCCGTTCGGGTTTCAGTTTCAAAGGTGGTTCTGCTACGCTATCTGCAGGTAAGCAGTTGCAGGTGCAGAGTGATACCGGCCAGTTTGCACAATACGAATTCGACTATTTGAACCTCAATGCCTCTATAGTATTCTTTAAACGCCTTGCCCTGACGTTAAACTCTTACTACGGAAGGGGTTTGATACCCGGCCAGGAAGATACTACTGCGGTAACTGTAAACAGCAACCAGGGCAATCTTCAATATAAATGGATCGGTATGTCGTTTCGTTACGATAATGGCCCTTATTACTATCACGACTTTATTTCCTACACAAAGAAGAAAGAAACTTACGAACGTGTAGTTGTAAGCCCGTTTGTTGATCTCAGCTTGTTCAAGCATTCCCTGAACTTCCGTGCACAATACAACTATGCAAAATCACAACCGGATAATTTGAAGTCATCCAATGTGATGCTGAACATCAATTATACTAATTTCAAGCACGGTTACGATTTTAATATTATTGGTCTCGTACCTATTGATCAGCCACAGGCTACTCCTTATGTATCGGCTTCTCTGCGTGTACGGTTGGTAGCACCATTTGTGGCTATCCGCAAATACTCTTCATTAAAGATCATACTGTTTAAGGATGCTAACAGTGATGGTATCATGAACCCGCAGGAAGAACCTATTGGCGGCCAAATGCTGTCGGTAAAGGACAATCTGTTTGTTACCGATAAAGACGGCAGCATTTTATTTAAGAACATAGAAAAGGGCGATTACAAGGCTGATTTTGGCTATGGTAGCAAGGTGAAGGGATGGGTACCAAGTAACGGCCCGGTGCAGGTATTCACCATAAAAGGTTCACAAATTGCATATGTGCCCTATAAGAAAAGTAAGGTGCTGCAAGGTAAGCTGAACCTGGAAATAGATGAGAACTCCAACCTCTCCTTCAAGCTGGGTAATATCAAAGTAATGGCCGAAAGCATAGATAGTAAGGATACGCTTAAATACTCTACACTTACGGATGAGAATGGCGAATTTTACTTCAACCTTCCCGGTGGTAATTACAACGTAACGCTCAGTCAGCTCGCCTTCGACGAAAACTTCCGCCCTTCAACATTTACCCAACCGGCAGACCTGAAGAACAATGATGAAAAGACCATTTATTTCGAGATCAGGCAGCGTAAACGTAGCATCAATATCCGTAAAAAAGACTAATAGTACATTGTCATTATAACTTTCCAAAGCTCGTTTTCGCGGGCTTTTTTCATGTTATTATTTGTTAATCGCTCGTTAACGGCTTGCAAAGACGTGGTTAACGGATGCGGTTTTTTTGCAATGGGTAGGTATAGATGCAATATTTGTATTCTCACACACACAACACAACAAATCACAAACACCACACGCACATGAAGAACAAAGAAGCATCATTAGCAGTATTTACCCGCTTTTCGAAGTTCGTGGTAGAAAGGCAGGTAAAGATAGGAGGTTCAAGCTCCTATGAATACGTAGGCCAGCTCATCAACAATATGCAGGAGATCAATCAATCTCTAATGCTGGCGGCCATCAAGCTGGTAAAGAAATTGCGCGCAGAAGGCAATATCTATACTGATGAATTGATTGTCGAATTCAGGAATATCATACACGGCTGCGTGTCAGAATACGCACAGCGTGCATAGTACATAGTTTCGCTAGGTCCCCAATGGGGAATAACAATTACCAAAAATAAAAACCACCTTTTTCGAGGTGGTTTTTTAATGTCATTATGTAGCGTTGAGATTAAGCTATTTTCTCTACCTGCATGTAGTTTAGTTCTACAGGTGTAGCGCGGCCGAATATTTTCACCACCACTTTCAGCTTTTTCTTCTCTTCGTTTACTTCTTCTATAGTACCGTTGAAGTCGTTGAAAGGACCGTCTGTTATGCGTACAGTTTCACCAACGATGTATGGTTCTGCATAGCCTATGCCCTGCTCGCTCACTTCGTCCATCTTACCGAACATCTTGTTCACTTCAGATTTACGCAGAGAAGTAGGATTGTCTTTTCCTAAGAAGTGAATAACACCTGATACATTCTTAATGGTTTGTATCATATCATCGTTCAGCTTGCCATCAGCGGCTTCTATCATCAAATAGCCCGGATACAGTATCTTTTCGCGCAGCACTTTTTTACCTGCCTGCACCTTAAACACTTTCTCCACAGGGCACAGCACCTGGAATATGGCATTAGCCCATCCATGTATCTTCACCTCTTTGTCTACGTATTCCTTGGCCTTCTTTTCTTTACCACTGATCACACGTAGCACGTACCACTTTGTTTCCTGTGTTGTAGTAGTTTCGGACATTCTGTGTTTCTTTACTTACCTAAAATTTTGTACAGCAACGTCAATATTTGTTCTGAAGCGAAGTCCATACCAAATATCACAGCTGTAGTAATAGCGAGAGCTACCAGTACTATCACGGTAGTCTGTTGCAACTCTTCCCAGGATGGCCAGCTAACCTTGTGGACCAGCTCATCATACGCCTCCTGTATATAACTGCCAAATTTGCTCATAAACCAGTTTTAGGGACTTTCCTGTGTAGGGGTTACCCTGGTTTTTAAAATTATTTAATGCGAGTCAACAAATCAATAGTTTGATATGTTGATTTAAGCAGCACGGGAACGCGGATTCGAACCACGATCAAAGGTTTTGGAGACCTCTATTCTACCGTTGAACTATTCCCGTAAAAAAAAGCCCCCTCATCAGGGGCGAATGCAAAAGTAATAAAATTCCAATCAATTTTCCCAAAATAAATCAGGTTTTGGGATGAATATCTTGTTATTTATTTGAAATCTTTCAGGCAATTTATCAGCGTAACTATATCATTTTCAGAATTGTAATAATGCATACTGATCCTTAAGTAGCCATTTCTGTGGGTTACTGTGATATGATGTCGCTTAATATGCTCGCCTAATCCATCCTCATCTTTCAGGAAGATAATCGAAGCACGGTGGTCCATTCTGTAGTCTCCAAGCATCGAAACGCGTAGATCCAGAGCTTTCAATTGGTTCAGCAGGTATTGAGTCAATTGCCTGTTATGCCGTTCTATATCAGGCACACCCAGCTTCATCTTATGTTCTATGGCAGCATTTAGTACCGTAAGCCCATACATATTAGGATGCCCTGGTTCATAGCTCAGCGCCGATGGCACATATTTCCATTCGCTGCCTACTACCTGGTAGCTGTTATGGCCACCTACAACAGGTACATATTTCTTCAGGAAGCTTTTTTTAATGCTCATTACACCTGTACCAAAGCCTGCATTCATCCACTTATAATTGCTGGCTATAAAAACGTCTATGTTTAGCACACCAAGATCTATTGCCTGGGCACCCATGCTTTGCGTGGCATCTACAATAAACAGCACGCCATATTCTTTACAGAGATCGCCGATTGCTTGTAGGTCTATTTTATAGCCCGATGACCATTGCACATGGCTCAGGGCTACTATATCGATCTTATGTTCCTTAATGAGTTGTTTTATTTCTTCTTCGTTAACTGCAAAGTTATCTACCGGTTCCGTCAAGGTGATGTCAAAGCCGTTAATACGAAACGGTTCTATAAAAGAAGGGTAGTCATTGCGATACAGCAATACACGTTCTGATCCTTTCAGGGATTGCACTACGCCATTCAATGCCCAGGAGAAGTTAGGGATCATGGCAATGCTATCAGCAGGCGCATTCAGGAAACTGGCTATGTTATTCCGTATAGCACCTTCTTCATGCATTCTCCATTGTTCTGCACGGGTACTTCCTTTAGTTTCCAGTTCCGTATAAAGCTGATTGGCTGCTGCTATGGTTTCGGCAGGTAACAGTCCGCAGGCTGCTGTATTAAGATATATTGTTGGGTGATTCATTATGGTGTCAACTTCTGAAAACAAATATCCTTATTTCTGCAACACGTTTATGATAACAAGCTGATATAGGCAAAATAAAAACGCCCCGAATATCGGGGCGTTTTCTATAGATCAATTAATCTAAGATTATTTGATGATTTCAGTTACCTGACCGGCACCTACTGTACGGCCACCTTCGCGGATCGCGAATTTCAGACCTTTTTCCATCGCGATTGGAGCGATCAGATTTACGTGCAGGTTTACGTTATCACCAGGCATTACCATTTCTACACCTGCAGGCAGCATACACTCACCTGTAACGTCTGTAGTACGGAAATAGAACTGAGGACGGTATTTGTTGAAGAATGGAGTGTGACGGCCACCTTCTTCTTTGCTCAGTACGTAAACTTCGCCTTTGAATTCAGTGTGCGGAGTGATGCTCTTAGGAGCGCAGATAACCATACCACGACGGATATCTTTCTTTTCAATACCGCGCAGCAGAAGACCTGCGTTGTCACCAGCCTGGCCTTGATCAAGCAATTTCTTGAACATTTCAACACCGGTACATGTAGAAGTCAGAGCAGCGTCATTGAAACCTACGATCTCAACGTTCTCACCAACTTTAATGATACCACGCTCGATACGACCTGTAGCAACAGTACCACGACCAGTGATAGTGAATACGTCTTCTACAGACATCAGGAACGGTTGATCTACCGGACGAGGAGGCAGAGGAATGTAAGTATCTACAGCATCCATCAGATCTTCTACAGCTTTAACCCATTGAGCTTCACCAGCCAGGGCGCCTGTAGCAGAACCTTTAATGATTGGTGTGTTATCACCATCATATTCGTATTTGCTCAGCAGTTCACGGATTTCCATTTCAACCAGGTCAAGGATCTCAGGATCATCAACAAGGTCTACTTTGTTCATAAATACAACGATACGAGGTACACCTACCTGGCGAGCCAGCAGGATGTGCTCTTTAGTTTGTGGCATCGGACCATCCGTAGCAGCAACTACCAGGATAGCACCGTCCATCTGGGCAGCACCTGTGATCATGTTTTTCACATAGTCAGCGTGGCCCGGACAGTCTACGTGTGCGTAGTGACGGTTAGCTGTTTCATATTCTACGTGTGCAGTGTTAATTGTGATACCACGTTCTTTTTCTTCCGGAGCAGCATCGATCTCATCATAACCTCTTTTTTCTGCCAGACCTTTGTTTGCCAGAATAGTCGTGATTGCTGCAGTCAATGTAGTCTTACCATGGTCAACGTGGCCGATGGTACCGATGTTTACGTGGGGTTTTTCCCGCTTAAAGGTCTCTTTTGCCATTTTTATTTGTGTTTAAAAAATTTAAATTTCTACTTTAAAAAGTGTGCAAATATAAGTTATTTTTGATTAAATGCATTTATTTTTCAGGGATGCCTTCCTGTTTTCATTTTTCCGCACCAAATGCCTGCTTTTCAACAGTTTCGGTCCTGAATTATTAACAGATAAATAATCTTACTCCCGTAATAAACAACTACTTGTTCTTAACCTGGAGAGGTTAGATCAGCGTATTTAATCAATAAAGTCTAAAAGGAAAAATAAAGAAAAGCAGGTGAGCTGTTGAGCAGGATTGAACTGCCGACCTCTTCCTTACCAAGGAAGTGCTCTACCACTGAGCTACAACAGCTTTGATGAAGAGCGGGAGACGAGATTCGAACCCGCGACCTACAGTTTGGAAGACTGTCGCTCTACCGACTGAGCTACTCCCGCTTACGGTTCAAAATTAAGTGGGCAGAGAAGGATTCGAACCTCCGAAGTCGTAAGACAGCAGATTTACAGTCTGCCCCCGTTGGCCGCTTGGGTATCTGCCCGCTTGAAAACAAAAAGAGCCACTTGCCGGAATCGAACCAGCGACCTACTGATTACAAATCAGTTGCTCTACCAGCTGAGCTAAAGTGGCTTCTTTAAATTCTTAAAGTGTGAAAGAACTTTCCTCGTTTCGAGGGATTGCAAAAGTAGACAACAAATTGATTTTTACAAATTTTTTTGTGCCGATTTTCAAAAAGAAAATAGCGTAATATATTCCCTGACAGGCGCTTATTATTTCTTCCAGGTAAAGTTGGTGGTAATGATCGTATCCTTTGTTGCCAGTTTCTTTGTTACTATATATGTCCCTGTAATATTCCCTGATATAGAATCTATCATTCCATTGCCGCTGTTGATGGTGGTAACAGAATCAGGCAGCTTTTGGCCGCTTTGTATAGAGAAGCTTCTGTAACCTGTATGTGCGCATACAACAAAAGAACTGCTGCTATTGGCAAAGCCTGCTACATAAAAACTATCAAGGGTGCTATTGGCATTGATGTACACATCAAATAAATGGTGTGTTGTATCGCGAAGAAGTATCTCGTCGGCATGCCAGGTACCGCCAAATTTTTCATTCCATTGTTTAGTGCACCCATTGCCTTCATATCCTGATGGGCACGAGCAAATGCCTGCCACACATACACCGCCATTAAAGCAGGTTACAGTTTCGCACTTGTTTTTGATGCAGGATGTATAGATCACCATACTACTTACTGCGATGAAAAATAGGGTGGTTACTAAAGCCAGTTTATTGCGTTGATGCATATCGGCAAAGATAGAATATTGATTCATGCCAATAAAAAGAGCCTTCTGATAAAGAAGGCTCTGTATGTATAATTCAAGAAACGGCTTTACATCTGTTTCAATTCTGCCACCAGGTCTTGTAGCACTTTCTTAGCATCACCAAAGAGCATAGAGGTCTTGGGCCTGAAGAAAAGTTCGTTTTCAATACCTGCATATCCGGGCTTCATGCTTCGTTTGTTTACGATCACATGCTCTGCCTTTTCTACTTCAATAATGGGCATACCATATATCGGGCTCGATGGGTCGTCTTTCGCCGCAGGGTTCACCACGTCGTTAGCGCCAAGTATCAATACTACGTTGGTGCTACTCATCTGGTCGTTGGCATCTTCCATTTCTTTTAGTTTATCGTATGGCACGTCTGCTTCTGCCAGTAACACGTTCATGTGCCCCGGCATACGGCCCGCTACCGGGTGTATGCCATAGTTCACCTCCACACCTTTTTCTTCCAGCAGTTTTTCCAGTTCGTGGCATGCATGTTGTGCCTGTGCTACGGCAAGCCCATAGCCGGGCACTATCAGTACTTTGTTTGCATAAGCCATCAGCGTAGCTGTATCGTTCAGCGATATTTCTTTATAGCTGCCTTGCTCTTTAGAGCCGCCTCCTCCTACTGCCTTATTACCTCCGCCAAACGATCCTATCAATACATTCTTCAATGAACGGTTCATGGCTTTGCACATCAGTATGGTAAGTATGGTGCCGGCAGAGCCTACCAATATACCACCGGTCAGCATCACGGGGTTGTCATACAGAAAGCCACCAAATGCCGCAGCCACACCGGTAAAAGAGTTGAGTAATGATATCACTACAGGCATATCCGCACCACCGATCGGGAAGACGAACATCACTCCGTATAACAACGCCATACCTAATACCGTATAGAACAGCATAATAGTATTGTCAGGCCGCGCAGCAATAATGTAAACGGTAAGTGCTGTGATAATACCTAGTAACAGCAGGTTTACAATATGTTGCCCGTTAAAAGAAAAGTCTTTGATCTTACCATTCAGTTTGCCCCATGCTATGATACTACCTGCAAAGGATACGCTACCAATCACCATACCAACGATGATGGTAATAAATAAAGTACCCGGTATAGTACTGAAGATGGAGCCGCCCGCTTCTTCGTACAATTCTGTCATACCCGTAGTATGATGCTTGAATTCTATGATAGATATCAGCATGGCGCAGGCGCCGCCCATACCGTTAAAGAGGCTCACCATTTCGGGCATTGCCGTCATTTGCACTTTTTTGGCAGCCAATGTTCCTACGATGCTACCTATGATCAGGCCGCCGAATATCCAGCCGTAATTGCCGAGTTTATTGCCATCTTCATCAGTGTATAAGAAGATAGTAGCAAGTATCGCAATGGTCATACCAACAGCGGCTACCATATTACCACGGCGTGCGCTGTCGGGGTGAGAAAGCATTTTAAGCCCTATGATAAATGTTACCGATCCGATCAGGTAACTGAGAGGCAGAATAATTTGTGTCATACTAATGGCTTATGCTTTTTTTGCTTTTTTCTTTTTGTCAAACATTTCCAGCATCCTGTCGGTAACCACAAAACCACCTACCACGTTTAGGGTGCCTAATACTACGGCAAGGAAGCCAAGTGTCAGCGCTACATAATCATCTGATGGCGCCTGCCCCATTACTATAATGGCGCCGATGATTACCACACCATGTATAGCGTTAGCGCCACTCATCAGCGGAGTGTGCAGCACAGATGGCACCCTGGAGATTACTTCAATACCCAGGAATACAGACAGGATCACAATGGTAAGCAACCGGTATGTGGCCGGGTCAGAAAATAGTTGTGTAAGGAAATCCATATAGTTAATTAAGCATTTGCTGTTTGAGGATTAATTAAAGACAGTACTCTTTCGTTGGTGATATTACCACCATGCACGATGCAGGTACCTTTCACCAGGTCATCTTCAAAGTTCAGGTTCATATTCCCGTCTTTGTCTATGATCAGTTTCAGAAAGTTCAGTGCGTTCTTGGCATATACTTTACTGGCGTCTGCGGGTGCCGTTGCAGGCAGGGCCGAATTACCTATGATAGATACGCCGTTGTGTACTACTGTTTCTTTGTCTTTTGTAAGGTCGGTATTGCCACCTGTTACAGATGCTATATCAATGATCACAGATCCCGGGCGCATATCTTCTATCATCTGTTTGGTGATCAGTATTGGTGCTTTTCTTCCCGGTATTTGTGCGGTAGTGATAATGATATCTGATTTCTTTGCGTGTTCGTGTATCTTGTTCTTTTGCCTTTCCTGGAATTCAGCAGATTGCTCTACCGCATATCCTCCGGCTTTTGACGCATCTGCAGCACCTTCTACTTCTACGAATTTGGCACCAAGGCTCATTACTTCTTCCTTAACGGCAGGGCGTGTGTCGAACACTTCTACAACAGCACCAAGTCGTTTAGCAGTGGCAATAGCTTGCAAACCTGCAACACCTGCGCCAAGTATCAGTACTTTAGCCGGTGGTATACTACCTGCCGCTGTCATGAACATCGGGAAGTAGCGTGGATACTGATAGGCGGCAAGCAGCACGGCCTTATACCCCGCAATGTTCGCCTGGGAGCTGAGCACGTCCATAGCCTGTGCGCGTGTAGTACGTGGTATGGTATCAAGGCTGAATACTGAATATCCTTTCCCTGCCCAGTCTTGCATGGCCTTTGTGTTAAAGAGCGGTTGAAATACTCCCATTAAAACGGCTCCGGATTTTATACCTGCAGGTACATTATCCGCATGAATGGTTAGTAATAGGTCGGCTCCGCCTGCTACTGTTGCCTTATCCTTAACAGTTCCCCCCGCGTCAGTATATGTTTTGTCGCTATGAAATGCATTATCTCCCGCTCCCTGTTCTATCCATACCTGCACATTCATTTTAGTCAATGCAGCTACTACTTCGGGCACAAGTGAAACTCTTGTTTCCGGAGCTTGCTCTTTTAGCACACCAATTATCATAAGGTGAAATTCTTTTTTAGATGATGAAAAATAACTTTTTTATATGATAAGTCAAAATTTGTTACTTGATTCTCGATGCTGGATTCTTGATCTTGACAAATACCAATTCCCCCTGAAAGTTATAGGTGTTTGATCTGAAATTTTATTAGCAATAGGTTAAGTTTGAGGATGAGCTACAAAAAGTTGGAAATATGGCAGATCGCCCGTGAAGTAGTGATAGATATACATAAGATGACGCTGGAACTTCCAAAATTTGAAATGTTTGAAGAAGGGCAACAAATAAGGCGATCTAGTAAGTCTGTTAGAAGCAATATTGTTGAAGGATACGGACGACGTGCGTATAAACAGGAGTTTATACGTTTTCTCATTTTCGCACTTGCTTCTAATGATGAAACTATTGATCATCTTGAGATGTTATATGAAACAGGTTCTTTAACCAACGAGACACAATACAGGGCAACTTGGGGCAAGCTGGATTTATTAGGTCGAAAACTCAACAGTTTTATCGAAGCGGTTCAACGGCAACATAACAATATAACCTAAGGTGTTAGCGCAGATCCAATAAGATCCGGCATCCAATATCGAATATCCAGTATCCAGCATCCAGCATCCAGTTTGTATCTTTGCACCCTATGCATTACGTTTCAGCAGAGGGGATTAGTAAGTCTTTCGGAGTTAAACCTTTATTTAGCAATATTTCATTTCATATAAGCGAGGGCGATAAGATTGCGCTTATTGCCAAGAATGGTAGTGGTAAATCCACCCTACTAAAGATACTGTCAGGTAAAGAGCAGCCTGATGATGGTAAGGTATGGATCAATAAAGATGTGACAGTGGCTTTGTTCGAGCAGGATCCTACTTTTAGCGAAGAACTGTCCGTTGCAGATAACATATTCCATTACAAACATCCGGTAGCAGAGGCTTTGCGCGATTATGAAAAGATACTGGAGAGCCCGGAAAAAGATCCGGTTGCCTTGTCTGAAGCGTTAGCAAAGATAGATGACCTGGGCGCCTGGGATTTTGAAGCCAAGGTAAAACAAATACTAGGCAAGCTGAATATCCATAATCTCGATCAGCCCGTGAAGACTTTGTCAGGCGGGCAACGTAAAAGGGTAGCGCTCGCACAAACTCTGATTGATATTGGTTTTGAGCATAAACACGTATTGCTGATAATGGACGAACCTACCAACCACCTGGATGTGGAAATGGTAGAGTGGCTGGAGCATTTTCTGAACCAGGAAAATGTGACTTTGCTTTTGGTAACCCACGATCGTTACTTCCTGGATGCGGTCTGCGAAGAGATATGGGAACTGGATGGCAGTGATCTTTTTGTGTACAAGGGCGATTATGAAAATTATATTGAAAAGAAGGCAGCTCGTATAGAAAGCCACCAGGCCAGTATAGACAAGGCTAAGAACGAGTACCGTAAGGAGCTGGAATGGATGCGCAAGCAACCTAAAGCGCGGAGCACTAAAGCCCGCAGCCGTATAGATAACTTCTACGACGTAGAAGCCAGGGCAAAGCAGCGTATAGAAGATACAAAGGTAGAGCTGCAGATGAAGATGAACCGCCTGGGTGGTAAGATCGCGGAACTAAAGAAAGTATATAAGAGCTACGGCGATAAACAAATTCTCAAGGGATTCGACTATACATTTAAGAAGGGTGATCGCATAGGTGTAGTTGGTAAGAACGGCGCCGGTAAATCTACATTCCTGCAAATGTTGCAGGGGCTGGAGCCTGCAGACAGCGGTAAGATCAATATCGGCGATACGGTGGTGTTTGGTAACTTTTCGCAGCAGGGATTGGTTTTTAAAGAAGACATGCGGGTGATAGAGTATGTGAAAAATATTGCGGAAAGCTTTCCTTTAGCTGGTGGTGGCAGTCTCAGTGCAGCGCAGTTTCTGCAGTTGTTTCTGTTTCCGCCAGATCAGCAATACACCTACCTGTCCAAGTTGAGTGGAGGAGAAAAGAAGCGCTTACAGTTGCTGACAGTATTATTCCGTAATCCCAATTTCCTGATACTAGATGAACCCACCAACGATCTGGACCTTCCCACACTCTCTGTGTTGGAAAATTTCCTGAGCGAATACCAGGGCTGCCTGTTGATAGTATCGCACGATCGCTATTTTATGGATCGCCTGGTAGATCATCTTTTTGTGTTCGAAGGAGATGGCGTGGTCCGCGATTTTCCCGGCAACTATACTTTGTATCGCATTGCCCAAAAGGAAGAAGAGCAAAAAAGGAAACAACAGGAGCAAACGGTTATTCAGCAAGCGCCGCAGCAAACACCTGCGGGTACCAAAAAGAAAATGTCTTTTAATGAGAAACGGGAGTTCGATCAATTAGGAAAAGACATCCCGAAACTGGAACAAGAGAAGGCAGATATTACTGAGAAAATGAGTACAGCTAACCTTCCTTTTGATGAATTGCAGAAACTAAGCGCCCGTATTACGGAGATAACGGATCTATTGGAGGAGAAAGAAATGCGATGGCTGGAACTGAGTGAGTTAGCCTCCTAAAAGTAAAGCCACGCATTGCGTGGCTTTACTTTTATTATAACAGAATTGTCATTACTACGGAGTAGTAACTTCTTCTTTTTTGATCTTGTCAAATTCAAACATCAGCGAGAAGCGGAATGTGTTTGAAAGTGGGTTACGGTTGATGCCGCTGCCTGAAGGTACCAGGTAAGCAAAGTTCAGGTTGAAGATGTTGTAACGAACACCAAGGCCGCAAGTGAAGTATTTACGGTCACCTTTAGTCTTGTCTTCGTAGAAATAACCTGCACGTACTGCAAACTGATTTTGATACCAGTATTCAGCGCCTAAAGAAACCTGGAATTCGCGAAGTTCTTCGCTGAATCCGCCCGGAGCATCGCTAAAAGAACCCAGCACGCCGGATGCTACAGATTTATTAGGGATGTAGTGGTATAGCTCGCCCATATTATTAGACATAGTACCAACACTGTCCTGAGGCGTTGGCACCATAAGCTTGTTTACGTCCAATGCAAAAGTCAGTTTGTTATACTCGTCCATCTGGTAAGTATAGGCAGCGCCTAAACCTAAGTTGATGGGTATAAAATCGCTGCGGGTGCTGCTGTAAGAAATCTTAGATCCAAGGTTGGTAATAACTGCACCAAAGCTGAAATTAGATTTGCGGAACTCATCTATTTCTTTGGTTTTAGTATAGTAGATACCAAGATCAGCCGCAAAAGCATTGCCCGGTTTGTAATCTATACTGGTGGTACCTGCTGCAAGGCCTGTAGCAATTGCAGAGTGTATGTATCGAAAAGATAAACCAGTCGATAAGTACGGAGACAATTGACGGCTATATCCGACGTCTAATGAAAACTCATTAGGCTTACCGGTACCTAAAGATTGTGCATTGATATCAGTATAGTTGATCTCGCCCAGGGAGAAATAACGCAGAGATGCACTGATGGTTTGTGGTGTCTTTTCGCCAAATTTTGCATAACCGGAGAGATATGCAAGGAATATATCAGGTACGATGTCCTTCAACCACGGGGTATAAGTAGCAGAAATGCCATAGTTTTTAGTAGCAAAAGGCAACTTGGCTACGTTCCAGTATTGCGCGTTTGCGTCAGGGCTTAGTGCTATGCCCACGTCACCCATCGCACCAGAACGTGCATCCGGAGAGATTCTTAGGAAAGGTACTGCGGTGGTAACTGTGTTTACAGCTCCGTTGGAACCGGTTTGGTTTGCTTTGCTGCTTTGAGCTAAAGCACTTGTTGATATTAAGCCAGTAGCAACAAACAAACCCAATGAAGCAACTAATCTTGCCATTCTGTGTCTATTATAATTTTTATTAAAGTACTGCAAAGGTATTATCTATTAATGAAACACCTGCCAAAGAGTTTTTCAGTCAATTGGCAGGCAATATACACCAATCAGTTATATAATTTAACGTATCAACACAAGTTTTTGGTATCCCATATCTTCTGCACCCTTGTCCGAAACAATGCGCATACGGTACAAATACACACCTGATGGCTGCTTCGCCCCGTTATTGTCCGTTCCATCCCAGGTGATCTCATTACTGCGGCTCACCCCTGTTTGAAACACCTGCTTCAGGTTCCTCACCAAAACACCCTGCTCATTGTAAATATTCACTTCTCCGTACATGTATTCATTGGGATGGTTGTTCTCAAATACAAAATGAGTAACATCCCTGAATGGGTTAGGATAATTCATTACTTTCTGAATTTTTACAATGTTTCCGTTAGCTACTTCAAAATCAACGGATCCGGTGCCCGAATTATTGTTTACGTCCCAGGCTTTTATGGTAATTCTGTGTCTTCCATCAGAAATGTTGGATATCGGGAAGTTTACATAACCTCTTTTATAGGTATTATATTCCGTTTCGTAATAGTCGTTCAGAATGTATTGATTTTCAACATCTCCGTCCAATATTGCCACTAGATCATGCCCCACTGAGTTGCCGGATACGTTAATGCCTGTTTCGTCTTCCAGTATTGCGTAGAGCAAGGTATTAGAACCGGTAAGACCTCCATTTCTAAACAGGCTATCCCCAATAAATGCCCTTACAATAGGTCCGTCTGTTTCATAAATAGGATGATCAGAATATCCGCCTATGGAATAAGAATAATCAGCGCCAGCAGCGTCGGTTTCTCCATTTTCAGCATACAGGCTTATTTTGGCGCTGCCCATATCGTAGTTAATGTCTTTTGGCGCAATAAAGGCAAAAGCAAATTTTCCGTCAACTACAGTGGCTTTCCCTTTGTAAATAATATTGTTCCTTACGGTAAAAGTCTTTCCAATACCACTGATCGTATTAACCACTCGAGGTTTATCATAGATCGTCACATAAAGTCTTCCGTTAAAATTGTCGAAGGGTGCTCTTTTATTATCCCCTACATAGCCGCTAACTTCGTAGCTGCCTAATGCACTCATCGTATCTGTATTCAGCCCTGTTGCTACATCCTTGATGTTATTGATGTATATACTATGCTCCGGAAAATCCGGAAGCAATGCAGGATCGCCCAGCAAAGCAAATTTGCGGAAGTTGATAATATCGCTGGATCCCGTGGTTGCCACGCTGTAGGTAATATTCTTCCCTATCCTGAAAGCATCGCCAAATGTATTCCAGCGATCATTCATTTTTTCAAACTGGGCTTTTAGATAATCTCTGTTCAATTCCCTGTTAGATGATTGAAAAACAAGTTTTACAGTAGTTACGGAACTGATAACGCCGCCATCTTTTTTCAATACTATTTGTTCTCCGGCAGATACAAATTGAGGCTGGTCAAATTGTCCGAAATCGCAGGTGGCGGTTACCGAAAACGGCATCTTATTCAGGTTCGTCCATTTATTGTAGTCATCCTGTGTAACAATGCGTTCATGAGACAATACTTCAGTATTGCCGTGGCCGCTGTAGTTAATAAGGATAGTGCCCTTATACATCTGGTCATTGATCATTTTATTGGCTTCCGGCGCACGCGCTCCACCGGGTGTAGATGTAAACGGTATAGCGTCTTCATAAACTTTGGTAGCATTGTATAGATTGCTTTGCGAGTTAATGGTCGATTCCATGATCTCTTCATCATCCATGTGCGGCCCTGCAATATCTTCATTGTCTGCAACAAGGGTCGTAGATAGCCTCCATGGGCCAAGAGAAGAAGGTGCCTTGTATTGTTTTATCTTATTAACTACTCCTTCTGCCTCGTCAACTGTTTTCACAGGCAGGCGGCCTACACCTATGTCAAGGGTATTAGCGATTCCTATCGTTTCAATATTTTCATTATCATCCAGCATTCCGTAAAAATCATCATCACAGAAGCTGCTTAGCTCTGTATACGATTCATACGATTCATGTGTGGGTACAAAGTTGGTATTGCCTGCTACACGGTTTTTGTAATCATAGGAAGCATCACCCAAAAGCAGCAGGTATCGCGGCATCTGCGTGCTGTCGTTCCCGGCGCGGTCATAAAACATTTTCATGTAATCGCGTATGGCAGTAATATCCTGCCCGCCAGAAGAAAACTCGTTATATATCTGTTGCGGTGTTACAACGGTAACGCGTATATGGTCGTGGTTTCGGTGAAAATCTGCAATCTCATTCGCAGCATTCAGAAAATCAGGATGGCTTACAATTACCATGTCTGTCTGATCTTGTCCTTGAAGGTTTTGATTGTCAACAGTACCGGCATATTCAGGTACTGTTAGCTGGTCACTGTTCAATGCAGTATACTCATGCAAGGTACCGGCATCTTGAGAAAATGCATAGGTACTGCCATTCAGCGTGCCTTTCATTCTTACAGGATTCTGTGGATCTGTAACATCCCAAACCTGGGTATTGCTATTAGCGTTGCCAAGTTCAAAGCTGGCGACATTTCCATTAGCCACAGAGCTTGCATCGCGAAAGTTAACGGCACTTCCCCTAAACGCCAGCGGCCTCCTTACGTTGGCTTCAATATAATCCAGGAATGCACGCCCGTCGGTAGCGGTAGGCTGGTAGGTAATATTGATGGGAACCTGCCCGGTCACAACCGTCGTCCAGTCCGATACATCATTTTGATCAAATGGTCTGTTAGTATCGCCTACCAGGTTATTATCCGTAGCGGCATAAAAAACAAAATTACCACCGGGCTGCCCGTTGATAGTGGCATTAAGGGTGCTATTGGGACTGCTGCAAGACGACGATGCGCGCATTTTAAAGTAAGCTAGGCCTGTATTATCGCCCAGGTCCATATTTACCGTATGCTGCGTAGATTTACCGATGTTATTGCTAAATTCTTCTTTCCACCACCAGGTTTTGCCAAATTTGGCAGGGCTGATGTCGTCTTCATCAAATACTACATAGTCATCGTAATTGTTGACGGTTACATTAGGCGTAGGTGCTGCATCTTGTGTACCTATACGTTTACCGGCTTCACCGTCAAAATTTAGCAAATAATACCCTTTGTCTTCATACAGGTTTTTAACATGCTTATAGTGTTTGGTTGTAGAATCATAATTCCAGGATACCGGCCCTTCTGCATAAAAAACAAAATAGTCGCCTTTCCCAAAGGTTCCGTCACCCCCGTCATTTACCCATATTGCATCTTCTGTAAGGCCCACTGGGCGTGCTACCGCGTTGTTTTCGCTAAGCATATTGCCACCCCTGCCAAAAACTCTGATACTGGCAGAGTTGATCGGTCCGGTAATTCCAAGTTTAGAGGCTATAAAATCATAATCGATCTTGCACAATCCCGTATAGCTCACCGCTACCTTATACCACTTGCCTGTGGCCAGCGGAGAATTGGTGACGGATGTTGTTTTTTGTGCTGCATTTCCGGTTGTGGTGCTAATCGCTTTTTCTGTCACATTGATAGAAAATGAGGCCAGTTGCTGCATCATGCCGTTGGCATTGTTATACACGGGTACGCGTACCAGGGCAAAGGGCTTTTTACGTTCCTTTCCCAGTGTTATCTGTATGTTGGCGGCATTACCGGGTACGGCATCTACAGGCAGGATATCAACATTCGAGTAAGTAGTATTCCCGATGGTGACGTCCGGAATGGCATAGGATTGCAGCCATATTCTTTTCACGACATATCCTTGATGGATGTCGGATTTTGATACGGTAAAATCGCTTTTTTCGGCCGCTCCTGCTGCAAAAAAGCTGCCGGCAAAAAGTGCCAGGGAACATATCGTTTTTTTCATAGAAAACTAATAAGTGCAAATTCCATTGCCGGGTTCTTCAAAATTAAGGCAAATAGCTACAGTAAACATTTACGGGCTTTAGCCGTATGTAATTCTAACGTAAAATTTAATATATTATTATCGTTTGGATTACCAAAAAAAACTACATTTTTCATATTATGGTTCTTAAATGCTTGACATTTCAAAAAGAATGCTCTATCATTGTAACAACTTTTAACAATTGTTCAACCAATTCGTAGCAAATATTTTTCTCTGATTATGAAAAGAACTCTCATCGGCGTGAGCTTGCTTTGCATAGGAGCGACGACCTTTACGGCCTGCTCTTCGAAAAAAAATGTCGGTGTGTCACAGGTTACCGGTTGGGATTATAATGATCCCCGTCTCGGTGGCTTTGATGTGGCCAACTATCCAGGACAGCAAACCGGGCCGGGCCTTACTTTCATCGAGGGTGGTCGCTTTACAATGGGACAAACCGAAGAGGATCTGACTGTAGAACGTAACAATATACCGCGTACCGTGTCGGTTTCTTCTTTCTATATGGATGAAACGGAGGTTGCGAACGTACACTACCGTGAATATATTTATTGGCTGTACCGCGCCTACGGTGCTGACTATCCAAATATTATAGCAAAGGCATTGCCTGATACCAACTGCTGGCGCAGGGCTCTGTCTTATAACGAACCTCTGGTTCAATATTATTTCCGCCATGCTGCGTACAACTACTACCCTGTAGTAGGTGTTAACTGGTACCAGGCGCAGGATTTCTGTAAATGGCGTAGCGACCGTGTGAATGAGTACATCCTCATCAAGAACGGCTTCCTGAAAAGGAATTCTAACCAGGTGAACGAAGACATCTTCGATGTGGAAACTTATTCAAATGGCCAATACGAAGGTACTCCGGGCCGCAGCCGTAAACGCGATCTGGATCCTCAGGGTTCAGGCAAGCGTAACATGAGGTACTCTGATGGTTACCTGCTGCCAAACTACCGCCTCCCGACAGAAGCTGAATGGGAATATGCAGCTGTTGCTAATATTGGTAACAACCCTGAACGCGAAACTAGCCGTCGCCGTGGTGAAGAAGTTGAAACAGATCGCAATGTTTACCCTTGGGGTGATGCTTATACAACGCGTTATGGCCTGCGCAACTCATATCAGGGTCAATTCCTTGGTAACTTCAAACGTGGCAGAGGTGATGCGATGGGTGTTGCCGGTGGTCTGAACGATAACGCTGATATCCCTGCTCCTGTATATTCTTATGAGCCAAATGCTTATGGTCTGTACAACATGGCCGGTAACGTGAGCGAATGGGTACTCGATACTTATCGTCCATACACTGAAGATCTGAACGACTTCCGTCCGTTCCGTGGTAATGAATACATGACTTACAAGCGTCTCTCTGAAGATAACTCTCTCGATGAAAAAGATTCTTTAGGTCACCTGCCTGTTCGCCCTATGACAGACGACGAGGTGCTGGCTACAGAAAACTTCGACGGCACACATGCTGATCTGCGTGATTATAAAGATGGCGACAGTTCTTCAATGTTTGTTTACAACTACGGAAACACTACACTGATCAACAACGATGCTAAAGTTTATAAAGGTGCATCATGGAATGACCGCGCTTATTGGATGTCTCCTGGTACACGTCGTTTCATGCCGGCTAAACAAGCTAGTGCAACAGTAGGTTTCCGTTGCGTAATGGATCGCTTAGGTTCTCCTAACGGCCGCAACGATGAAAAAGCCGGTAACTACTTCGGTAAAAAAGGTGGTCGTCCGCCAAGAAAATAATCAGAGCTACTTTTCATAATAAAACCCCTTCTTCCGAAGGGGTTTTCTATTTTTACGCCGTTAAACAGACAGCTTTGGAAATACCTTCATTATACGAGCTCTACAAACAGCATCCTTCCGTGCAGACAGATACCCGTAAGCTAAAGGCCGGTGATCTATACTTCGCACTCAAAGGGCCAAATTTTAACGGTAATACTTTCGCCCTGCAGGCATTGGACGCAGGTGCAGCTTATGCTATTGTGGATGAGCAACAGTATGTCGTTAGCGACAGATGCATATTGGTAGATGATGTATTAACGGCATTGCAGCAACTTGCCTTGTATCACAGGCAGCAATTTTCAATCCCGTTTATTGCCATTACCGGCTCTAACGGGAAGACCACAACAAAGGAATTGATAACGGCTGTATTACGCAAAAAATACATCACATATGCCACCGAAGGCAACTTAAATAATCATATCGGTGTACCGCTCACTTTATTAAAAATAAGGCCTGTCGCGCAGATGGCTGTGATTGAAATGGGGGCCAATCACCAGAAAGAGATTGAAGGGTATTGTAAGATAGCCTTACCAACACATGCTATCATCACCAACGTCGGCAAGGCGCATATTGAAGGTTTTGGAGGCGTAGAGGGCATTCGCAAAGGCAAAGGTGAGCTGTATGATTTCATCAGAGGGACGAATGGTGTTATATTTCGCAATGCTGACCTCGAATATTTGGCAGAGATGAGTAATGGTATAGCCACCCAGGTAACATACGGCACCACTAATGCCATCTATACCGGTATCCCGCAAATGGATGATGTGTTTATCAATGTTTCTTTGCCTGGGGACAACACCGTAATACATAGCAATCTTGTTGGCGATTATAATTTCCCTAACCTGATGGTTGCTATAGCTGCAGGTAAATATTTTGATGTTGCGTTAGCGGACATTAAAGCAGCCATAGAGGAATATAACCCGGATAACAGCCGTTCGCAATGGCTGCAACAAGGTAGTAACAGAGTGATATTGGATGCGTACAATGCTAATCCCAGCAGTATGCGGGCTGCAATTATCAATTTTGCAAATGCTAAGCTCGATAATAAAATGCTGTGGATCGGTGCGATGAAGGAAATGGGTAACGAGGAGCATAAAGAACATGTTGAATTAGTACAACTTGCGGAGCAATACCACTGGAGCCAGGTAATATTAGTAGGTAAGGAGTTTAACGGCATATCCCATAATTATTTGCATTTTGATACTTCTGCACTGGCCGCGGAATACATAAAGCAAAACCCGCCTGCTAACGCGGCTATTTTGATAAAGGGATCACGCGGTAGTAAGATGGAGTTGATGGCAGAAGCCCTGCCTTTATAGTTTTTTATTAATTTCGTTGGCGATTGAAAAACAAGGGTTGAGATGAAAACAAATGAGGTGCCGCAGGATCCGAAGAATTTTAGGGAAGGGGATAAGGTAAATAAACTATTATACGCCGTTGATAAGAATGGCAACTACACAGGGGTTACTTCTGCAGGCTGGGAGGCAGAGAATTTTGCCACAAAACAGGCCTGGGATGCGGTAGACGAAGAATTAGCCATGACTGCAGAACAGGTTAAAAGAGGTGAACTAAGTCCCATAGCCTATTATATGCACAAATGCCTGATGGAACCATCCCTGCTGGCTAAATATGTAGGAAAGTGGACATGGCAGGTAAAAAGGCATATGAAGAAAGCAAATTTTGAAAAACTAAGTTCAGATGTGCTTGCCAGGTACGCAAAAGCCTTTAATATATCCGTAGAAGAACTCACCTCTTTCGGAAAATAATATTCCCCTATATTTATCTATGAGCATTGCTGATTACAAACATTACCAACATGCCCATTGCGAGAGCGGCGTTACAGCTAACTTGCTAAGGCACGAGGGGGTAGATATTTCTGAGCCGCTAGCATTTGGTATTGGTGCCGGTATGTTCTTTGGCCATTTACCTTTTCTTAAAGTAAGCGGCACACCGGGTACTACATTCCGTACATGGCCGGGAGCCATCTTCAAGCGCGCCACACAAAGGCTGGGCATCACCATGCATACGCAACGCTTCCCCAATCCGCAGAAAGCTATGAAGGCTTTGGATGATGTGCTCGCTACAGGCAAGCCCGTAGGGATGCTCAGCAGCGTGTATTACCTGCCATATTTGCCGGAGGCATTTCGTTTTCACTTCAATGCCCACAACCTTGTAGTATATGGCAAAGAGAATGAAGAATATTATGTAAGCGACCCTGTGCTGGAGCAAACAACACGCATTGCTCCTGAAGATCTGGCAAAAGCCCGGTTTGCAAAGGGTGCCCCCGAGCCTAAGGGTTTTATGTACTATGTAAAATCGGTACCTAAGGAAATACACTTTGAGAAGGCAATTCAATCAGGAATTAAACAGACATGCTTTTTCATGCTGTCTCCGCCCGTACCCTGGTTTGGTAACAAAGCCATATTCCTTTTGGCCAATAAAATCCAGCAATATCCTAAAAAGCTCACGCCGCGTAAAGCGTCATTGTACCTGGGTAACATCATCCGTATGCAGGAAGAGATAGGTACAGGTGGTGCAGGCTTTCGCTTTTTATACGCCGCATTTTTACAAGAGGCAGCTAATATTTTAAAGAGAGACGACCTACAGGGATTTTCCCAGGAACTGACTCTGATTGGTGACGACTGGCGGAATTTTGCCTATAATGCTGCCCGTGTTATGAAGGATAGGAAAGAAGGTATAGTATCGTTTGACGAGTTGGCAGATATGCTGCGTATCTGCGGCGAAAAAGAGAAAGATTTCTTTAAGAGGATGCAGAAATTAAAATGGTGATGCCGTTTTTAACAAGCACCTATGAAAAATAAACTTATTTTTGCACACTAATTTGTGATTTGTGGCGGGTACCAAGAGACGTATCATATTGAATTTCATTGACTTCTTCCATAAACCCTTTTCCCGGTTTATAGATCAGCAGACCTTCCGTTACCTGGCTTGCGGTGGTTCCAATACTGTTTTAGATATCGTCATTTACTTCATCAGCTATAATTTTATCCTGCACAAACAAACGGTAAATATCGGTCCGCTGCACATAGCGCCGCATATATTTGCCTTCATGATGTCTTTTTCAATAAGCTTTCCGTTGGGGTTTGCATTATCTAAATACCTTGTATTTGCGCATTCTAACCTACGTGGCCGGGTACAGCTATTCCGTTATGCCATGCTGGTAGCTACCTGCATTGTGCTTAACTACATCTTCCTGAAGCTGTTTGTAGACGGATTAGGCTGGTATGCAACCCCGTCTAAGATAGTTACTACCGCTATTGTAGCAGTATTCAGCTATTTCTCCCAACGCAATTTTACCTTCAAAGTGAAGGAAGCTCCTGTTGTAGAGTAAGCTCCTAAAAGAAAGGAAAAGTGGCGGTTAATTATGCCTTTTTCCTGACTTAGGATAATTTATTTCTCTATAGACAGACTTACGACTTATTACTTACGACTTAAGACTAATCTGTACCTTTGCCTCGTTTATGACACAGGAATACCTGAAGGAGATGCGCGAGCGGGTGCAACACCTCAATCGCTTTCTTAAAATTGATGATCGCAACGCCAAAATAGAAAATGACCGCAGCCTTACTCTTTCCCCCGGCTTTTGGGACGATAACGCGCGTGCTACGGGTATCTTAAAAGAAATCAAGATCAATAAATACTGGGTAGATCTCTACGAGCAGGCAAATACTGCCGTTGAAGATTTTGCCATCCTTTTTGAATTCTGGAAAGAAGGCTCCGCTACAGAAGAAGAAACAAAAGAAGCTTACGATAAAGCGCTGAAAACACTTGATGACCTGGAATTTAAATCTACACTCAATGAGCCTGAGGATGAGATGCACGCTGTTATGGTGATCAACTCCGGGGCAGGTGGCACCGAAAGCCAGGACTGGGCAGAGATGCTGCTGCGTATGTACCGCATGTATGGCGAAAAGCAGGGCTGGAAGGTATCTGAAATAGATGTACAGTATGGTGATGGTGCAGGTATTAAACAAGCTACAATAGAATTTGATGGTGAGTTCTCCTACGGCCTGTTAAAGGCAGAGAGTGGGGTACATCGCCTGGTGCGAATCTCTCCTTTTGATTCCAACGCACGCAGGCATACGTCTTTTGCTTCGGTATTCGTATATCCGTTGGTAGATGATAGTATAGAGATACAAGTAAACCCTGCAGATCTGGAATGGGAGTTCTATCGTGCCGGGGGTAAAGGTGGACAGAACGTAAATAAGGTGGAAACTGCAGTGCGTCTGAAACACATCCCAAGTGGTATTATAGTAGAATGCCAGCAGGCTCGTACACAAGGAGAGAACCGGGAAAAGGCATTGACGATGTTAAAGAGTCGCCTGTACGAAGAAGAACTGCGTAAACGCGAAGAATTAAAAAATGCTGCTAACAGTAGCAAAAAGAAAATAGAGTGGGGCTCACAAATACGTTCCTATGTATTCCATCCGTATAAGATGATCAAAGATCACCGTACGGATTATGAGGTAGGTAATGTAGGCCCGGTTATGGATGGCGAAATAGATGACTTCATCAAGGCATACCTGATGATGATGAAAGAAGAAGTATAAAACAATTAGTATGGCAGAAGCACCAAAAGCAAATCCTCCCAAACCTAAGCTCGCAAGCGGGCTTAAGCGCCTGTTTACATTTGCAGCGCCTTATAAGCGTGGATTTTTCTTTGCCATATTCATGTCTATCATCCTGGCGGTACTTACACCGTTGCGCCCTTACCTGATACAGTTATCTGTAGATAAATACATCAGCAACAGTTTGCTGCAGGGGCTCATTACAGTGAGCATCATTCAGCTGGTTGCCCTGCTGCTGGAAAGTGGATTGAGGTTCTGGTTTCTATATCGTATCAGCTGGCTGGGGCAAAGCGTGGTGAATGATATGCGTAAGGTGACTTTTAAGAAGATATTGTTCCAGAACATAGGTTTCTATGACCGTACGCCTATAGGCACGCTTACTACACGCACCATCAATGATATTGAAGCGGTAAATGATGTTTTCTCTGAAGGCATCATATCTATAATGGCCGATCTGCTGACCATCATTTCCATTATGATCGTCATGTTCATTACAGATTGGAAGCTTACGCTGGTTTGTCTCATACCGTTTCCTTTACTTATCGTCGCTACCTACTATTTTAAGGAAAGTGTAAATAAATCATTTCAGCGGGTGCGTAATGCGGTTGCTGCACTCAACGCATTTGTGCAGGAACATATTACGGGCATATATATTGTCCAGGCTTTTGCTGCGGAGAATCGTGAAATGGGTAAGTTCAGAAATATCAATAAAGAACATCGTAACGCTAATATCAAAGCGATCTTTGCTTATTCTGTGTTCTTCCCGATAGTGGAAATCATTCTTGCACTTTCTATGGGCTTGCTGGTATGGTATGGTGCGGGCAGGATGTTACATTATGAGGTTACTCCCGGTATTGTTATTGCATTTGTAATGTACCTCAACCTGTTGTTTCGTCCGCTGCGTATGATGGCTGATAAGTTTAACGTACTGCAAATGGGTATGATCGCATCAGAACGTGTATTTACAGTTTTAGATAGCGAAGAGAACTTAAAAGGTAACGGCGAATATCGTCCACAACATGTAGCCGGTAAAGTGGAGTTTAAAGATGTACATTTTAGCTACAATCCCGGTGTGCCGGTATTAAAAGGTGTTTCGTTCGAGATACCCGCCGGTAAAACAATGGCAGTTGTAGGTCATACAGGTGCGGGTAAAACTTCTATTATCAGTATACTCAACAGGCTATACGAAATAGAAAGCGGCAAGATATTAATAGATGATCGCGATTTGCGGGACTATGATATCTATAGTCTTAGAGAACATATCGGCATCGTGCTACAGGATGTGTTTTTGTTTAGCGGCACTATCTATGAAAACATCACGCTACGCAATAGCAATATTCCACTATCTAAGGTAGAGGAGGTTTGCAAATTGTTGGATATCCATGATTTTGTCCAGCGTCTTCCCGGTGCTTACAACTTCAATGTGATGGAGCGGGGTAACACCTTATCGCAGGGGCAAAGGCAATTATTATCTTTTGCAAGGGCATTGCTCTACAACCCATCTATCCTCATTCTCGATGAGGCCACGTCTTCTGTAGATAGCGAAAGCGAGCAACTGATTCAAAAAGCTATAGATACACTGATACAGGGCCGTACATCTATTGTTATAGCACATCGCCTGTCCACCATCCGCAAAGCAGATCAGATCATTGTAATGGACAAAGGCCGTATTACAGAACGTGGTAACCACCAGTCGTTAATGGCCTCACAAGGTGAGTATTATAAGCTATATACCGCAGTAGAAAAGGAAAAAGAAAAGGCGCTGTAACAAGCGCCTTTATATTTTTTGCCTAAAAATTTGTGTAACCGATCAGTTACACTATATTTGTAACCGAACGGTTACTAAATATGAGACGAGACGTATTCCAGGCAATAGCAGATCCTACTCGGAGAGAGATCATAAATCTGTTGGCACATAAAGAATTAAACCTAAACGAAGTTGCAGGGCAGTTCGATATCAGCAGGCCCGCTATCAGCAAGCACATAAAAATACTTACCGAGTGCGGACTTGTTGTAATAACGCAAACGGGCCGGGAACGCTATTGTAAAGCGCAGGTAAATAAACTAAAGGAAGTATATGATTGGGTAGCCCATTACAGCAATTTCTGGGATAAGAAGCTAAATGCATTGGCTTCATTCCTTGAGAATGAGAAAAAACAAAAACGTAAATAATAACAATTAAAAACCACGGTTATGACAAACCAATCCAATGCACCGGTAATTAAAGAAGTTCTGCTGGATGCGCCTGCTCAAAAAGTATGGGAGGCCATCACAGACAAAAAGAAAATGAAAGAATGGTATTTTGATGTTTCTGATTTTAAACCTGAGGTAGGTTTTGAATTCAGCTTCGAGGGTGGTGACCCTAAAGGTGATATTTATGTCCACCTATGTAAAGTAACGGAAGTTGTTCCTGGCAGGAAGCTGGTACATAGCTGGCGATACCAGGGTTATGAGGGCAACTCCTTCGTGTCATGGGAGTTATTTCCTGAAGGAGATAAGACAAAACTCATATTAACACATACCGGCCTGGATACGTTCCCTGCTGACAATAAAGCGTTCGCTCGCGAAAACTTTAATATGGGTTGGACAGAGATCACCGGAACAAACCTGCCTCAATATTTAGCCAAAAACTAAATCGATATAAACATGAAGATCACAATGACCAGCGTATCGGTAAACAACCCGATCGAAGCTTTCAAATTTTATACCGAGGTACTCGGGTTTCAGCAATACTTGTATATGCCCGAAGCTTACCTGGCTATAGTTGTATCTCCCGAGCAACCTGAAGGAACAACATTATTATTAGAGCCACGCGGTAACTACGGCTCTAAAGAATACTACGATGGCATCTATAATACAGGCCTCCCTGTAATAGTAATGGGTGTCGACGATATTAATGCGGAATATGAAAAGTTGAAAGAGAAAGGTGTAGTGTTCAAGCATCCTCCTAAACAAGAACCCTGGGGTATAGGTACCATCTTTGACGATACTTGTGGTAACTGGATACAGTTAGCGCAACGATAAAAAAATAAATGCCCGGTTTAGCCGGGCATTTATTTTAGATAAAGAGAAAATCACTTCACGTTCTTATCTAGCCAATCACTAATAGTGCTGAGCGCTTTCGGGGATATGGTTTGATCAAGTGTGCCATATTCCGCTACAGTGCATTTATTACATTCCTGGAAGAGGTGATTCAATCCTTCCAGTTCTATTACGTCATATTTCTTTGATTTGCTTTTGACGAGTGATTGCCTGATGCCATCAAGGTTGCTTTTCGGAAGTACTTGTATATCCCTGCTGCCATTAATAGCCAATACCTTGCATTTTAGTTTCTCCAGCGTTGGTTGCGGGTCATACTTCAGGAAGTACATAAACCATTTGTCATTATAGATTTCTACAAAATCGGCTATGAATTTAGCACGTGCGCTGTCAGTGGTGCCTACTATTTCTATTGATCCCGGCTTTGCTACTTTCAGCCATGCCTTCATCACTTCGTTCATTTTATTTCGCACATCCGCTTCAGATGTACCTGTAATAAGAGATTGTTCAAAGCCACGGTATAGCTTGCGATAGTCCGCTACAATGCCGGCAGGCATACCTTCAGATTCCAGCGAAGCCGCTGATTGATCCTCCATCAGCTCATATATCTTTACTCCCGGTCCCGCTTCCAGTATTATGAAGTCAATGTCGTTTCTGCTGGCGGCAACCATTGGTGCTATCATACCGCCTTCGCTATGCCCCATGATGCCTATCTTTTTAGGGTTCACTTCCTTGCGCGATTTTAGATAATCGATAGCTGCATTGGCATCTTTTGCATAGTCGTCAGATGTCGCAGTCTTTCTGCTGCCGGTAGTCTTGCCTACACCGCGGTCATCTACACGTAGCACTATATAACCCTTATTTGTAAGATAGTCAGCTATTACAGCAAACGGTTTATGCCCTGCAAGTTCTTCATCCCTGTTTTGTGCACCGGAACCTGTTATCAGCAGCAATGCGGGCTTTGCACCCGGTGTGCGCGGTATGGTAATAGTGCCACCATAGGTAATGCTTTTATCTGCATTTGTAAAGCTCACATCTTCGCTTTCATATTGGAATGGCGGTACAGGTGTTTGCGGCCTAACAACTTCAGAAGGCTTTTCTGTTTTTGCAAGATCCAGTGGAAAGGTCATACCGTTTTGATGCCATACACCATTAATGGCCTCACTATTCAGTTTGCCTTCGTAATTGGCATTAGGGCCTGCCGAAAAGAATACGCTGTCGCCTTTTAGTTGCACTGGCCCTATCGGTATATTTGATACACCCTGGTCTGGACTTGATAGCAAGCCTGAATATTTTCCATCGGCTTCCTGCACTTTTAATACCATGCGTAGGGTCACGCTGCCTGCATCTAATTTGCCTTCCCAATTGCCCGGCAGTATGCTTTGTGCATTTGCCGACAAGGTGATGGCCACTAATGCAGCTATGCTTAATGCTTGTTTCATAAAAATTATGATTGTGTATTTGAAGATTGTTTTTTTCTAAATAGTATAAATGAGTAAGCTATGGGTATCAGTACCATGATCCCTATTATTATCTGCATGGCAATCGCACCTGTTTCAGCAGACACTACCAATGATAAAAGAGTTATCAGTATGCCACCTGCAAACCAAATTGTTCCGGCCAGCCTGTGTGTCTTTTTCCAGTTGTCTTCATCATGTAGTGTCCATGGTATTCGGATGCCTACAAAATAATTGGGTTTTACACTATGCATATAGTTGCCAAGAAAAATAAACATTAAGCCCATGAGTGGTAATAATGCTTTATCTGCGATCTTTTTATCCGGGTTTAGTCCGCTTATAATAATAACAATGTTTAGTGCCGTCAAAAATATGGTCATCCCTGTTGCTATCTTGTTAAATACTGCTGCGCGGTCTGCCGTAGCTCTTTTGGGATCTATTTTTTCAATGTTCACCAGCAGCAGGTACATTCCCATGTTTAATGCACACATAAAACCTATCAAACCCATAAACCCACCACGGCTGCTCCATCCGTTTGCATTGCCATGTAAGTCAAAATGCGTCGGTACTTCTGCCGGTATATGGTTCCATTGCATGCCAACATAAACAAGAGGCACAAGAGCTAGTAACAATAATAGAATGTCTTTTAGTTTCATAACGGTTTGATATTATTTTTTAAACTTCATCAGCCATTTCAGGAATTCATCTACAACAGTAGTGTTGAGCGAATAGTAGATAAACTGTCCTTGTTTATCCGCATCTACCAGTTCGGCTTGTTTCAATATATCCAGGTGATGAGATATGCTGGGCTTAGATATATGGAAGTGATCAGCGATTTCACCTGCCGTCATATCTTTCTTTCTTAGTAATTCCAGTATATCCCGCCTTGTCTGGTCGTTCAATGCCTTGAACAGTTTGTCCACCTGTTAATTAGTTATTTAGACAAATATCTAAATACTTTTTCATCCCGCAAAGAGCATTAACAAAAAAGGCCCACCGAAGTGAGCCTTTTTATCTTATTAACTTATCAACTTATTAACCTATCAACTAATTACCCTATTAACCTATTACCTTATTAACCTACAACCGCTTTTTCATTGGCAAACTCCAGTGCCTTTTCTACCAGGTTTTTAGATCCTATATAGATAGGCACGCGCTGGTGCAGTTCTGTAGGCTTTACATCCAATACGTCGGCATATCCTGTGCTGGCAATACCGCCTGCTGCCTGTACGAGGAAGGCCATCGGGTTACATTCGTATTGCAGACGTAGCTTGCCGTTAGGGTTACTTTTATCAGCAGGGTACATAAAGATGCCACCTTTTATCAGCGTACGATGCATATCTGCTACCATAGAGCCTATATACCGTTGAGAGTAAGGACGTCCTTCTTCTTTATTACTTTCCATGCAATAGTTCAGGAAGTTGATAGTACCCTCATGATATTTGCAGGTATTACCCTGGTTGATGGAATAGATCTTTCCTTTTTCGCTGCACTTCATATTTGGGTGAGAAAGACAGAATTCACCGATGGATGGTTCCAGTGTAAAGCCGTTCACGCCCAGTTTAGTTGCATACACCATCATGGTACTGCTGCCATAGATCACATATCCGGCAGCCATCAATTTGTTACCCGGTTGCAGAAAGTCTTCCTGCGTACATGGTTTGCCTAATTCACTTACGCGGCGGTAGATGGAAAAGATGGTGCCGATAGGTGCATTTACATCTATGTTAGAGGAGCCATCCAGGGGATCAAATAATACTACGTATTTAGAGTGCACGGAGTATTCGTCCTCAAAGCATATATGATCATCATTTTCTTCAGAAGCTACCCCGGCGCAGTCGGCACTGTTGCGCAATACGTTAATGAGCGTTTCATCTGCATAAACATCCAGTTTCATTTGTTCTTCGCCTTGTACATTAGTAGCGCCATGCTTGCCCAATATATCTACAAGCCCGGCTTTCAGCACTTGTTTGTTGATCAGTTTGCAGGCAAGGCCTATATCCCTTAGCAGTGCAGAAAGCTCGCCCGTTGCTTGCGGAAATCTTCTTGTTTCCTGGATGGTAAACTCATCCATGGTCATTAACTTCTTCGGATTCATAACGCAAAGATAACAATGCTTGGCGGCAATATATATTTTATTTAACACTACTATGTAGCGTTAAAACTCTTTCTATTTAAACGCATTTTTTAGGCCTGCTTTATTAACTTTGCACGACATTTAAAACCTCGCGGGGTAGTATGATTCAGTATTTCAAAAATATCAACCGCCAGACACTGGAGATCCAGTCCCCCGAGGGTGCTAACTGGATCAATGTGACTCCTCCTTTCCAGGAAAATGAGATCGATAACCTGTCTAAGGCATTAAGCATACCGCGAGACCTGCTGACCGATACATTGGATATCGAAGAACGCGCTCGTTTCGAGATCGAGGATGGCGTTCGTTTGATCATTCTTAAAACACCTGTCGATAACAAATCACTGAACGAAGGTGATGCGGAATTTGTAACTATTCCTATTTCCATCATCATCAATGAGCGCAACCAGGTAGTAACGGTTAACTCTTTTGAGAACGTAGCAATCAGGCGTTTCCTGAACACGTTTGCCAAGCGTCACCCCGAGCGCCCGAACATGATGGTGCTGAAGATATTTGAAAAGGTGGTGATGGACTTCCAGGAAGTGTTGAAGGAAATAAACCACCGCCGCAATGTGTACGAGCAAAAGCTATATGATAGCAACCGTAACGAAGAGTTGCTGGCTTTGATGCGCGTACAGAAAAGCCTGGTGTACTTTCTTACAGCGTTGCGCAGCAATGAGCTGATGCTGATGAAAATGGAGCGTACCAACTTCCTCAATTGCGATGAAGAGGAGCTGGACTTCCTTTCAGATCTTGTCGTAGAATTTTCTCAGGCCTTGGAAATGGCCAATACATATACCAACATCCTTAGCTCTACTATGGATGCTTTTGCCAGCATCATTAATAACAACATGAACATTGTTATTAAGCGACTCACCGCTATTACTATCGTAATAAGCGTACCGGGCCTTGTGGCTGGCTTCTTTGGTATGAACGTGGTATTCCCTTATGAGAATACAACATTAGGTTTCCTCTTTGCTATAGTTATCTCTATCGTGGTTTCTATCGTTACCGTCTTCTATTTCAATAAAAAGAAATGGTTCTAAATGTCGCGCTTTAATATACGCGTATACGGCATTTGGATACAGGATGGTCATTTATTGGTGAATGAAGAGATCATTCGCGGCAGGCAGGTTATTAAATTGCCCGGCGGCGGTATGGAAATAGGAGAAGGTACTATTGATTGCCTGAAGCGCGAATGGCAGGAAGAACTAGGCTTGCATATAGACGTAACGGATCACTTCTACACTACCGATTTTTACCAGCCTTCTGCATTTGACGATTCGCAGGTCATTAGTATTTATTACAGGGTTAGCGCCGATTCACGGTCTTTTATTACTAACTATCAGGAAAATGAACGCACTTATTGGCTGCCGGTAACAAATATCAAAGAAGATACTTTCACCTTGCCTATCGACAGGATAGTGGGCAATATGATTATGCAAGGGCAATATTAATTTTACCTGCTGTCCCTAATTAAATTGCTGTCTGAACTCCAGCGGCGAAAGGCTAGTCTTGCTTTTAAATAATTTGCTGAAAGACTGTGCATACTCAAATCCGAGGGCATAAGCTACGTCGCCTACAGATAAATTGGTTGTTGATAATATTTCTTTAGCCTTTTCTATAAGCTTATCATGTATATGCTGTTGGGCGCTTTGTCCCGTTAGGGAACGCAACATATCGCTCAGGTAGCTCGGCGACAGGTTTAATTCTTTAGCAAGATAAGCTACTGTTGGTACGCCCTGCCTTAATATTGTATCGTTATTGAAATAATTATTCAATGATTCCTCCAGTCGTTCCAGCAGATCATTGTGTACTGCCTTACGTGTAATGAATTGACGCTTGTAAAAACGGTTGGCATAATTAAGCAGCAACTCTATCTGGGAAATCACAACATCCTGGCTGAAATCGTCTATACGGTTATGCAATTCAACATCCATTATCCGGAAGATGGACATGATGGTTGCCTTTTCATCTTCAGATAGATGTAGCGTTTCATTGATAGCATACGAGAAAAAGCCGTACTGCTTTATTTTTTTAGCAAGCGGATAGCCTAAAAAGAAATCCGGATGGATAAGTAAGGTGTATTGCGAACATACTGTATCTCCGTTATCGTCACCGCCAATAACCTGTCCCGGTGAAGCAAACAGAAGGCCCCCTTCATCAAAGTCATAATAACCCTGGCCATATTTTACTTTGCCGCCAAGCTTTGGCTTATAAGATATTTTATAGAAGCCCAGCACATGGCGTTGTGGCATATTGTATAGCTCTATCTGGTTATGCGCCCCATTGAGCATACTGATGAGCGGATGCTTAGGCAACGGTACACCAAAGTACCTGTGCGCATCAGATAAGGACTCAAACTTAAGCGGACTGTTTTCCTCTTTTTTCATTTCAATATTTAAATATAACGACAACCGGCGGTCTTTTAGCAGCCGGTTGTCGCAGATCGTTTTTAATTAACCTTGTGCGCTGCTCGATACTTCGTCCCATGCTTCCCAGGTTGCCAGCCGCTCTGCATATGTAGCCCGTGTTAACGGAAGGTTGTGGCTGCCTAAGTTGAACCGTAGCGGTGGATTTTCAGCATCAGCTATTTTAAATAGAGCTTGCGGAGTAGCTTGTGGATCTCCTCTTTCAAAAGCTTGCAGCTGTTCGAAAAATTGTGCTTTGAAATCACCATATACATCCATGTTCTGTGCAAACCTCAAAGATTCCGGGCTCCCAAATTCGGTAGCATACGCTCCGGGCTCTATAATGGTAACCTTTATGCCAAATTGTTTTACCTCAGTCGCCAGGCTTTCATATATAGCCTCAAATGCCCATTTAGAAGAGCAGTAGTAACCTATAACCGGAAGGGTAACATGTCCAAGGTTGCTGGATGTGCCCATTATATGGCCATATTCTTGCTTACGCATAATAGGTAGTGCCGCCTGTATTACTGATACCGGTCCCAGTATGTTCGTTTCATATAGGGCGCGGATGTCATCGGCATGAGCTTCTTCAATAGCACCTACTAATGAATATCCCGCATTATTAAGTACAATATCAAGTTTGCCGAAATGGACATAAGCCTGTTCTACTGCTGCTTTCACTTGCTCAGGTTTTGTCACGTCCAATTCCAGTGTCAGGACGTTATCGCTATACTTTTCTTTAAGGTCAGCAATGCTTGCCAGCTTGCGCGCAGTAGCGGCTACTTTATCGCCACGCTTTAAGGCTGCTTCTGTCCATACACGGCCAAAGCCCCTCGATGATCCTGTGATAAACCAGACTTTTCCGTTTTCCTTTTGTTGTGCCATATTTTAATCTTTAAATGATAGACCAAAGGTCAATGGCGCCAACAACTTGTATGTATGCTAAATGAGGGTTGTTGTGTTCTAAATGAGGATACGAAGGTTAATGAGTGTAAAGCGAGTCCGTAATGTTTAGGAAAAAATAGTACAAAAGAAAAGGACAAAACGGAAATGATTCCATTTTGTCCTTTGTTCGTCGTCCTGTCGGGACAATTTTCGAACCACTTTTTGGAGGATTTGAGGAAATTGGTTTCAGAAAAAAGCTATTAATACCAGCTAAATATGGGGGTTGAAAAACCCTGTATTTTTTATACAATGTTGC
>Ga0066256_1000857_pt1 | contig 54006 bp, 51 predicted proteins | sample ThiBio_1000_biof_FD_87107 | JGI IMG/M metagenome (GOLD analysis project Ga0066256, IMG submission 87107) | Wastewater bioreactor microbial communities from Cape Town, South Africa - Thiocy_expt_1000_biof (version 2) | ecosystem: Engineered > Bioreactor > Thiocyanate-remediating >... | reverse complement strand
TCCCGACCCACCCTCATCGCCGACACCGGACCCGAGGAGGCGAACACCGACACAGCCCTCGAACTCACAGCCTGAACCCTCAACAGATCGAAGGAACCCGAACTACACCACTACCAGGGGCTTGACCCACGAGAGACCTTGTCGAAGTTGACGCTAGATAGGCCCGAGATTGCGCCAGCCTCCTGGGCATCCATGATCTTCTTGCGAATGGAGTCTTTGTTCAGGCTGTTGTCACCGAACAGGGCAATCGGGATCAGATAGTTGTTGGTGTAGTTCCCGATGAAGTCGATGACTACGAGATGGTCCTTGCCGGCAGCCTTGCGGAGGCCGCGGCCAAGCTGCTGCGTGAAGATGATGCTCGACTTGGTTTGGCGGAGCATCACAACCTGGTTCACGCTCGGAATGTCGATTCCTTCGTTGAATACATCGACGGTCACGATGTAGTCGAGTTCGCCGCGCTCGAGGCGCTCGACGACAGCTTCACGGGTGTTGATAGAGTCCTGGCCCGTCAGTGCTACAGTGCGCAACCGTCGACCGTGGACACTGCGTCTGTTCAGCAGGGCAACGAGTTCTCTCGCCTCTTCCGTGCGGCTACAGAACATCAACCCGCGGGCGGCTGTCCCCACGTGGCCATAGGTCTCAATGGCCTTGATGATGTGGTCTGCGCGCTCGGGAGCGATAAGGGTGGCGAGTTGGCTGGTGTCATCAATGATTTGTTCGTCGCGTGCGAAATCCGTGACACCGTAGTAGTGAAAAGGCGCCAGCATCTCCTCTTCGAGTGCCTTCTGCAGGCGGATCTCGTACGGAACGTTGAAGTCGAACATCTCGAAGACGTTGAAGCCGTCAGTGCGTTCGGGGGTCGCCGTCATCCCGAGCAGGAAGTCGGGCTGCAGATAGTTGACGACCTGACGGTATGAGCCTGCGCCGGCGCGATGAACCTCGTCGATGAGTACGTAGTCGAAATGGTCGGGCGGAATCGAGAGGAGGTTGTTGGCGGTCGTCAGCGACTGAATTGTCGCGAAAACGTACTTGTGGTCGAGCTCTCGTCGTGGCCCAACGAATTTGCCAAATTCGCGCGCAGGCGCGTCGAGGACACGGCTGAATTCCTCGATCGCGCGATCGAGGATCTGCTCACGGTGAGCGACGAAGAGCATACGTTTTGGGTCGACGGCACGTACATCGAGTGCCGAAAGGATTGTTTTTCCCGTGCCAGTCGCAGACACGACAACCGCACGTCGCTCACCAGCATCCCGCACCTTTTGAATCTCCACCAGCGCTTCGGTCTGCATGGAGTTGGGGACAATTCGCTCGCCAGGCACGAGCGCTTGGATCGCGTCATCGCCGACCTCAACCACCCTGGAGCGACGCTCAGGCGGGACGTATGTCGCCTGGTAGGCGTCAATCCAACCTACGGTGAGCGGCACGGACGTTTGCAACTGCACATCCACCGCTCGACGGAGCTGGTCGACGATATCGCCGTCCGGCAGAGCCGAGAACCGGAGGTTCCACTCTCTATTGGTCAGTAGCGCTGGCGGCGTGAGATTCGAGCTGCCCACGATCGCAGTCGTACTTTGGTCTTGCTCGAAGAGATAGCCTTTGGCGTGAAAGCCGGCACGCGTCCCCGTGTACACCCGGACAGTCACGTTCGGGAGGTTGAGTAGCTCGCGGAAAGCACCTGGTGAGTTGAAACCGAGATATGTCGAGGTGATGATCGTTCCCTGGCCGGGGAAGTCGAGCAACGCCTGCTTGAGCATTGCGACCGCGCTTGTCGTCACGAACGCGACCGAGAAGATGAATGATCTTGAGCGGCTGAGCTCGTGCCGGATGGCGCGCAGCATCTGATTCGCACCATCGTTGTCGATGAGCAGCGGGTGGAACAGCTGATCCGACTGAACGGACTTATCGAGGAATCCGAAGGAAGTGTCGAGCCGAAGTTGCTCGGGAGGGGTTCTCATGCCGTCCTACGAGGCGAAGTCGCGCATGATGCGATCAACTGCTGGAATATCCGCCGGGGCCCAATCGACAGAGTTCAGGTCAGTCGCGGGAATCCAGCGGATCTCGGAATGCTCGGTGAGCTTGGGCTCTCCGTCAAGCAGCGTCGCGTAGAAGGTCGTGAGAGTCACAACTCCGAAGTCGTATTCGTGACTCGTCGTCTCAACGTGCTCGCCGACTTCGATCTTGCAGAGGAGCTCCTCCTCCATTTCGCGGCGAAGCGCCTGCTCGGGGGTCTCACCGGCCTCGATCTTGCCGCCAGGGAACTCCCACTTACCAGGAAGGGACATGGAGGGGCTCCGCTGTGCGGAAAGAATAGTGCCATCGCGAACGACCGCGGCGCCGACGACGTTGATCTGCTTCTTCACGTGATTCTCCGAGTCCTGGCGAGGGTTGAAGCCAGCCTAGCGACGGGCGGTGACACCTCATGGGTCGCGCGCCGGTTTTGTGCCGGCTATTGTCACAACCGCTCGACATGCAATGTGGAGGAGGCATCCGGAGTGAACGATGCAGAGCTTCGACGAGCTGTCCGTTCTCTCAGCGACGTGATGATGGGTGCCGGTGACTCCGATGACCTTTGGCGGGCGATGCAATGGAGTGAGACTGCCGCGGTCGCCGAAGTCTTGCACGCGGCTGGTCACGTCGAGTCGGCGGGACAAGTAGTCCGTTGGTGGGCGGCGGCAGTTAATCTCGGAGAGGAAGCGATTGGCGACGGCCATGGTTCGCCGCGAGAAACGCTTCGTGAGTGGGGCCTTGCCTAGCTGCCGACGCTATCCGCGACGACGAGTACCTTGGTCAGCGGAATGACGTTCCGCCACTCCTCCGGCAGTGCCGCATAGTTCTCAAGCACGAGTGTGACGAGGTCCTCGCCGGTAAGAAGGCGAAGTCCCGGACGCTGCCGCTCGATGGCCAGCGCGTCCCGCGAGTACGTTCCGAGCGTGACGAAGAGAGAAAGCTCTCCAGGGCCCTGGGTGCCGACGAGCTGTTGCACCTCAGGTGCGCTGGTCGTGCCGGTACGGTGCTTGCATTGCACCTTGATCTGTGGCGGCTCGACGCCGAGGGGGTCACGGTGCGCGATCACGTCTACGCCGCCGTCCTGAGAGTACTGAGTCACTCGAGCTTGATAACCGAGTGCACGGAGTAGTGCCGCGGTGAATTCTTCGAACTCGCGGTGAGTGATGTTGCGGTGTAGCGCCTCCAACACGAAGTCTCGCGTGTGGCGGGCGATGCGGGAGGCGCGAGGCGTGTTGTCGGAGTCCTCTTCCTCCTGCGACTCGACTGCGTGGCTGACCTGTTCGGATACCTCTTCGGGAGAAGACGCAGCGCTGCCAAGAGCAGTGAGGAATTCCTCGTCGTGGTTGCGGATACGGAACACCGTCAGGACCGACCCGATCTCGTAGAGCGCTGACTGCGTGAATATCGTGCGGGGCAGACCGACCTTTTTCCACTCGACGGGCCGGCGGTGGCGATGCGTCTCGGCGGATGCCTCAAAGTAGTAGGCGCCGCTGACGATTCCGATGTTGATCGTCGAGTCTGGTTTGTACGGCGCAACGATGACATCGCCGACGGCTATCTCATCGCGGAAGCGGGCAAGAATGCCGGCCTGGCCAGCGATTGAGCGTGGCTTTGCATCGGGATACAGTGCGTCCAACGCTCGCTTGAGACCGTCCCGTCCGTTTGGGATTGAATCGAGGCGCGGCAGCCCGTCCCAACCGACGCTGATGAAACCCTCGTCGACAAGCTCTGTCGTAAGAGAGTCGTTGTGGACGCCCCACACATTCACTTGGCTGCACCTCCAGTGCGATGGACCAGAAGGTCCAGGGTATCGGGCAGGGCGACGCGTGATCACCTGCCGACGGCCAGCATCCCCGTTAGCATCCGAGTCATGACCCGCGCGCAGTTCCAGAGCGAGGCCGACTTCATCGTGTTGATCCCCGGGCGCGGGATCGTCGTGATCGAGGCGAAAAGCCCGGAGTATGTGGAGTACAAGGACGGCGAGTGGCTCGATCGCGTACCTAACCCGGGCAAGAGTCCGTTCGCGCCCTAGGTGTGCTTCGTTCGGTCTTGGCTGGTCTCAGCTGAGCCCCTTCGGCAGTGCATTCCAAGACCGCTTCTTCGCACTGGCGCCCCACCCCAGGTCCCGGAGGCCCGCCGAAACCGCATCCCACGCGGTGCCGCGCCGATCTGCCTCGGGAATCGAGTCGATCATTCTGCCCAGCGCCTCCGCGACGACCCTGTCCTCCGGATCGAGCGTCGAGAGATACCCCTTGGCCAGTAGATAGGAATGCGACGATGCCCCATACGCCAGCACTGCGTCGAGGAATACATCGATCAGCCGAGGTGTGTCGAGCTCCACGAACCTCAGATCATCGCCCCACAGCCCGCGCTTCACGGGGTCGTGCCCGAGAGTGAGAACGGTGCCGAATGGCTGCCCCTTGCTGGGCACGGCCCGACGCACGTCGTGGACGATCTCGTGGAAATGCGGGTCGGTCACTCCGAAGCCGACGAAGAGCAGATGGCGGGTCATCAGCGTGGCCTTGACCAACGAGCTGAGCGCCGCCCGGTCAGCGTTGAACCCGAGATAGTCCTCGCGGGTGAGGACGATGGAGGCGGGGTCATCGACAGTGCCGTGCAGCTTGAGCAGCCACTTCTCCGCGCCTCCGGGGGCACCGGGGATGACCCGACGCGGGCGCTGCCCATCGCTCGCAGCCCATTCGAAGAGACGGTCATAGTTGAGAGTGATGGCCTGCTCGGCTTCGAGGGCCGCGAGGAGCGGCGGTGCGATGCCGTACCGCCGCACGTTCACGGCATCCGCCACGATCCTCCCGAACGCGGCCTTGTCAGTGCCGGTTCGGCGTTCGAGAGCGAATTGGACGTAGGCGGCCTGATCGAGGACGTCGTGCTTCTCGAGCGCTCTCCTGATCTCGGGCTCGACTCCGGCATCCACCGCAAGGCGGTTGATCAGCGACTTCCAGTCGGGGGCGCCCGCGGACAGGCTGATCCCCGCGCCCATGAACGGTACGAGCCGGGAGCCCGCAGCGATCTCGCCGAGCTCGCGCGCGCTCGCGTGGAGCTCTGGCGTCAGCTCGGGCCACGCATCGCGACCTTCGCGTCGGATCATCTGTGCGAGCGCGTAGTCGCGAGGGTCCCGCAGCACGATTGCCACGTCGACGCCGTAGTGCGCTGCCGCCGCGAGAGCCTCACGGTAGACGATTCGGAACATCCTGCCGCGGACATCGCCCGCCCCGCCGCCCCCGACACCGAACAGCGGAACCGCCAGCAGCGGGCGCTCGCGATTCGAGACGGCCGCCGTCGCACCGCGCTGCTTCGAGATCGTGAACGCGACGGCGAAGAACTCACGCAGGCGCGGAACGAACTCCTCAAGGTCCGCGACCCCGTGGTAGGGGACTGCGGTCAGTATCGTCGCAGGCTCATGCGGCCGGTCAGGTCGATCGGTGAGAGGCAGTGTGAATCGCTTCTCCGCCTTGAAGCCTGCCCGAAGGAGCGGATCGAGCCGACCGGGGGCATCCGGCGCCGACTGCATCCACCCGCCGCCGTCCCGCAGATCTCGATCCGTCGCGTACAGGTATGCGTCGCATGCGAATCGTCGGATGTCGCCCTGGATGACGAAGACGTGACCGGTCATGAGCCGATCATGGCATCGCGAGACGCCGCACGGAATCGCGCAGGAACTGCTGTGGCGCGAATCCCGGCAGAGCGGATGCGACATCCCACCACGCCCGCTCGAATTCGACTCCCCGATGGCGCGCGCCGTACAGCGTCGCAATGGCCGCGGTGCGGCTCCGACCCTCCGCGCAGTGCAGGAAGACTGTCCTGCCTTCCGCGCGCAGCGTCGCGATCACGGCGGCCGCTTCCTCAAGCACGAAGTCGAGGTTCGGGTTCTTTCCGTCTTCGTCGATCAGCCACACCTGCACGCTCTCGCACGCGGTCGGCACCTGCGCCGTGCCGACCCGGCACAGCGAGACCACCGCATCCACCTCGGTGGGGAGCCGGTCGAGAGCGGCGAGCGAACCGATCCAGACACCGGCGTCATGCGGATGCTGCGCGAGGAAGTCGCTTCGCGGGTAGGTCGGCTGCTGCTCCGCGGTCGGCCAGCCCTCCGAGTCGGGCCTGCCACCGCGCACCGCCAGTACCGCCTTCCGCGCGAGGTCGGATGCCCGGTACCCGGGCCATCCGTGAACTCGGCGCTGCCAGGCCAGAGGCGCCGCCGACCCGCCGAACACCGCGCCGGCGAGCGATCCCGCGATCGCTGCGACCGTGTCGGTGTCGTGGCCCCCGCGCACCGCCCGATACAGGGCATCCGTCAGTGATTCGGCACCAGCGACCGCGGCCAACGCTCCCTGGAACGCGCGCACGACCCAGCCGTTCTGCTCCCTGAAGTCACGCGGGTGGGCACCCGGCGACAGCGCCTCGTCGATCAGCGCCATCCACCGCGCCCGCCGCTCGGCCGGTAGCTCCGCGACCTGCGCACGCATGTCGAGCTCGCCGGTGAGGATCGCGTGCCGGATCGCGAGGCACCACAGTGTGCAGGCATCCGCGTTGTCATCCTCCCAGTGCGTGAGACGGGCGATCGCGCCCGCGGCCTCCACCAGCTTGGCCGGTGAGCGTTCGAGGTAGCCGAGCGCGAGAGGTCCGGTGCGCATCAGCGAGCCGTTGCCTCCGCTGCGCCCGAACTGCTCGTGGAGGGCGCGGGCTGACTGCAGCGCAGCATCCGCCGTGACGGGTGCGCCGATGCCGGCGAAGACCGCGCGCGTCTGCGAGCCGACATCCTTCGCGGTGCGCGCCCAGTCGATCCAGGTGCCGACGATCCACGCCTGAGTACCGGGATCGAGCAGCTCCTGTCCGTCGGCGAGGGCGTTGAGGATCGGGATCGCCATGCTCGTGTCATCCGTCCACTCGCCGACGCCGTGTCCGAAGCTTCCGGTGCCGAACTGCGGTTCGAAGTCGTCGGGAAGGGACGGCCCGAACTCGTACTGCGATCCGAGCGCATCGCCGGCGGCGGATGCGAGGACGACGCCGATCGCGCGGTCGAGCTGGATGGTGCTGATGCTCATGATCGTTCCTTTCGTGCTCAGGCGAACGACGCCTGTGTGCCGACGGGGAGCACGGGCAGGATCGTCTTGACATAGTCGTAGCGCCACACCTCGTCGGGTGCGCCCGGCCGGCTGCAGACATAGACAGCCTGCGGCGCCATCTCGGCGGGCTGCGACAGCGGGATGGTCAGCTTCGCCTTCTCGACCGAATGCCCCGGGTTCGGGACGTCGCCGTAGTGCGCGCCGTCGAGCGGCCCGCCGGTGAGCAGGCAGTGGATGCTGCCACGGGTGTTCTTCTCGGCCATGTCGACTCCTTTAACTCAAGTCTGCGTTAAATCGATGAGATTAGTATGCGCCTGGGCATCGACATTGCGCAAATGTGCGTAAAATGAGGCTGTGGCACCTTCGCTCGAATCGTTCCCCCGGCCGTCCGTCGCGGTCGACACTGCTGTGCTCACGGTCGTCCACGATGGCCGCCTGTCGGTGCTTCTGCTGCATGGCGAACCGCCGCGTCTGCCGGGCACGTTCCTCCATGAAGGGGAGCTGCTCGAGGATGCGGTGCTGCGGTCTCTGCGCGAGAAGGCGGGCGTCCGCGGGCTGGCGCCGCGACAGCTGCACGTCTTCGACGCGCTCGACCGCGACGATCGCGGCCGGGTGCTGAGCGTGGCGCACGTGGACGTCGTGAGGGCCGTGGCTTTGCCTGCGGATGCCTTCCTTGTTGCGGTGGACGATATGCCGACGCTCGCCTTCGATCACGACCGGATCGTGGCGTTCGCCGTGGACATGCTGCGTGATCAGTACCGGGAGATGCCGGACCCGGCCGCGCTGCTCGAGGGACCGTTCACGCTGCGCCGGCTGCGCCGACTGCACGAGGCGGTGCTCGGAGAACGGCTGGTTCCGGACACGTTCCGCAGGTGGATGCTGCCTGGGCTGGTGGCGACGGGGGAGTTGGAGCGGTCGGGGCGGGGGCGGCCGGCGGAGCTGTATCGGAGGGCGTGAGTCCGGGGGAAAGTGGGGACTTGTCCACAGCCTCCCAGGCGCTGTTGCTGCCGGTGTCATGATTGACCCATGAAGACCCTGCTCGACCGTGCGATCTACTCCTACGGAGATGTCGATCGGCTGGTCGGCCTGCACACGGGCACATCGAAGCGCTGGCTTGAGGGATATTCACGGTCGGGGAAGTTCTACGAACCCGTGCTTCGAGAGGCGCCCACCGGCGGGGACGTCGTCACGTGGGGCGAGATGGTAGAAGCGCGTCTGCTCGCGGAGTTCCGCAGTCGTGACGTCTCGGTGCAGAAGCTAAGACCGGCGATCGAGCTGCTGCGAGAGGAGTTCGGCCAGTACCCGCTCGCGCACGCGCATCCGTTCCTCGACGTCGAAGGACGTGAGCTCGTACGCCTCGTGCAGACGAAGGTCGGACTCGAGCGCCCGCTGCAGCTCGTCGTCGTCCGCAACGGGCAATTGATGATGGCTGAGGCGACCGAGCGCTTCAGCGAAGCTGTCGAGTATGAAGCAGGTGTCGTGGGCAGGTTCCGGCCAGACCTTCGTACTCCGGATGTCACCATGGATCCAGCGCGCACATTCGGTCAGCCGGCGATCCGGAACGTACGTACCGAGATCCTCGCGGAGGACTTCCGTGCCGGATCCACGCGCGACGAGATCGCCGAGCTTTATGACCTGACGGCGTCGCAGGTGGACGAGGCGATTCGCTTCGAACTGATCGCGGGCAGCGGCCGGGCGGCATGATGTCCGCCGCGTTCTCCCCGGTGTACTTCACCGATGAGAACGCGCTGGGCATGGGCAAGGTCCTGCATCGTTCCGGGCGTGAGGATGTCCTGTTTCCTGGGCATCCGAGTCTTGCCGAGGTGCCGCTCGGCAGCCTGGACCTCGAGTGGATGCCGATCGTCGGACGACTCGGACTCATCGTCGTGACGCGTGACCGGAGGATCCGGACGCGCCCAGCGGAACTTCGTGCCTATCGAGAACACGGAATCCGCTCGGTGTGGATCGGCGCCAAGCAGGATCTCCGACCGCAGGATCAGGTCGAGATGTTCCTCAAGCATGAGGCCCGGCTGAGGCGGGAGATCATCAAGCTCGGCCCGGGGCCCTGGGCGCTCGCGATGTCGCCGTCCGGAGTGCGACCGCTCGGTCTGTCGCAAGGCTGACGTCGCGGCGTCCCACTAATGCTGACCTGTGGCATGAGCCGCTACGTTGGGCACATAACAAGGCCCGCGAGCGGGTAGGAGAAGGGGCTCTGATGGCAGACACGCAGGCCGGCTGGTACGACGACGGATCCGGCACCATGCGGTGGTGGGACGGGCAGCAGTGGACCGATCAGGTTCAGCCACCCGCGCCGCAGCAGCCGGGGCTCGACGGGTTCATCAATCGGGCCCGAGCGGACGCCGAGGCCGGCGCGCAGCCGCGTCCCGCCCCGCAGGGCATGAGCTACGTGGTGCTGCAGGTCGTGCTCAAGGAGAAGTTCTTCGGCAGTGGCTCGGGCAATCTCACCGAGCTCGAGGGTGTGATCAACCGGCAGGCTGCGCTGGGCTATCGCCTGCACACGATCACGACCGCGTCCTCCGGGAGTACCGGCTTTGGCGGCGGCGACCGCATCCAGGCGACGATGGTGTTCGAGAAGCTCGTCTGAGCGTCCCCACCACGAACTACACTCGCTCCATGGCCATGTCGCTCCGGTTCCTATCCCGCCTGCCCGGGCGGGAGATGTTCCGGGAAGGACGTGCACATGGCACACTCACCTCATCGTCGGCACCGCGGCTGTGCTCTCTGTAAGCCCCACCAGTGGCGTGGACAGGGCAAGGCTCGCCGTTCGCCCTGGCGCGTGAACCGTCAGATCGGACGGAAGCGCCGCTGGAACGGAAGCACGCTCGACGAATAGAACCACTCTGAATGCGCCGGGCGGCAGGGGCTTCCCCTCACACGGAGCCCCTGCCGCCCGGCATCCGCCTCAGGCATCCGCCTTACGGCTTGACGAACACCTCGTCCGCGAGCAGACCGGGCGTCACTCGCCCGACGGCGGCGTCGCCGTCGGGCACGGCGAACGCGACCGAGCCGGTGGCCGACGCGCCCTTGTACATCTCGTCCAGGCCGAAGCCGTCCTTCAGCATCACCAGGTTGTCGTAGCTGTTCACGACGTTGCCGGCGCTGGTGACCATCGCGACCTGCACCTCCGCGGCGATCCCCTTGTCGCCGCCGTTGTAGGTGACCGTGTAGTTCACGATCTCGTAGTGCGAACCGGCCGGAGCCTTCTCATTGAACTGGTTCGCCTCAGCGACCACGGGGTTGCCGTCGGTGTTGACGCTGTTGACCACGACGGTCCAGTCGTCGTTGCTGATCTGCGACGACAGCGGGTACGGGTTCTCGCGCGTGCCGTGTGCGGCATCCGCCGGCTTCTTGTCATCCGCGGGCTTCGCATCGTCGGCAGGCTTCTCGACGGGCTGCGACACCGTCGTCTCGCCGCTGCCGAACGCGTTGTTGAACGACGTGGCGACCACGGCGAAGAAGACGATGAAGCCGACGATTGTCCCGACGACCGCGACGATCAGACCCACGATGCCCATCCACTTGCGGTCGCCCTTCAAGAACAGCGACACGATGCTGAGGATGAATGCGATCGGCAGCAGGATCCAGCCGACGATCAGAGCGCCGGGAATGCACGCGAAGATGAAGCCGACGATCGCGACGGACGTCGCAGGGAGCCGGTCCCCGCGCACTCCGATCAGCGCCCTCCCAGTTGGCGTCGAGCGTGGAGTCGGGGGAGATCTCCGTGGTCCGCGAGGACCGGCTGAATCGAACTATAGCGACTGCGGGGGACATTGATCTCCCCGCGTAGAAAGCCGACGGCAAGGGCGGGACGCCGCGGCGTTCACACCTCGGTCGGTGCTCGGCGCCGACGTGTAAAGCGATCTCCCACGTTCCAGAAACATGTAAAGAATTCATCATATTTTTTACACGTCATGCCGAAGTGTGACTATCTTTGACACATGGCCTGGAACGCTGATGAGCCGTACAACGAGTTGCCGCTGCTGCCGCCCCGTGCGGAGTTCGAGACTCGCGCCGTACTCAAGGCGACGGTGCGCGCGCGCACCGCGCTCGCCGCAATGGATGAGGCGACCAAACGGATGCAGAACCCGATGGTGCTGGTGAACTCCCTCTCCCTGCTTGAAGCGCAAGCGAGTTCCGAGATCGAGAACATCGTGACGACCACGGATGAACTGTTTCGATACGCGCAGGATGTCGCCGACTCTGCGACCGCAGAGACGAAGGAGACGCTGCGATATCGCGCCGCGCTGTTCAGCGGGATGGAGTCCATCAGGCGTCGGCCCCTGTCTGTGAACACCGCCATCGAGGTGTGCACGAACATCCACCGTCGCGACATCGGGGTGCGGAATCTGCCCGGCACGATCATCGGCAATCCGAAGACCCGTCGTGCCATCTACACGCCTCCTACAGGCGAGGCCGTCATTGTGCAGAAGCTGAGCAACTGGGTCGACTTCGTACACACGACCGCTGACATCGATCCGCTCGTGGTCATGGCCATCACCCATTACCAGTTCGAGGCGATCCATCCGTTCACTGATGGCAACGGGCGCACCGGACGCATCCTCAACGTGCTGCAGCTCGTCGAAGCGGGACTTCTGCGCGAACCGATCCTGTACCTGTCGAGGTTCATCATCCAGAGCAAAGACGAGTACTACCGCCTGCTGCTGAGTGTCACAGCAGAGGAGGCATGGGAGAACTGGATCCTTTTCGTGCTGCGAGGGATTGAAGAGACGGCGGTCCGCACACTGTCGAAGATCGACCGAATCCAGACTCTGCAGGGAGACATGCGCGGCGAGATCAGAGAGCACACGACCGCAGGCAGCAACGCAGACCTCGTGGATGTTCTGTTCGAGAACCCGTATGCACGCATCGCGAATGTCGTGGAGCGCTGCGGTGTCTCCCGCCCGACGGCGACGGGCTGGCTGAACGCGCTGGTCGCCGCCGACGCGCTGGTGAGCATCCGGCTCGGACGTGAGCGGCTGTTCATCAACCAGCGCTTTATGCACATCCTGTCGACGGACGAGCCGGCCGTGAGTTCGGAGGCGGAGATGCTTTTCTGATCTCGTCGCAAGCTCGAGTCGTCCGCGGATGCGTTCCGATGTCGGTGGTGCGCCGACACAATAGAGCCCAGGAGGTTCGGATGTCTGCGACGGCTCGTGCATTGCGGCTCGTGCGGCGCCTCGAAGAGGACGACGCGTGGACGTTGCTGCGTGCCGACAACGCGCCGTTCGCGATCGCCCTGCTCGCCGAGCATCTCGGCGGCGGTGAACACCGCGTCGATGCCGATCAGCTGGCCGAAGCCATCGACACCGATCTCGAAGAGATCCGCTCATACGGACACGACATGCCGCTGAGCGCCCGGGGCTACCTGACCAGCTGGCGTACCGCTGGGCTCATTCACCGGAGGCCGTCCGAGGTGAGTCGAGGTGAGACGTACGAGCTGACCGTCGATGCTCTGGCGGCGATCAGGTTCCTGCAGACCCGTGAAGAGCCGCAGGAAGCAGCCACGGCTTCCCGCCTGGCGAGTCTGTCGATGCAGCTCACCCGGCTCGCGATCGACACCGATCCGGAGTCCGCCCGTCGACTGGAGCGGCTGCGCGCCGAGCGCGACCGCATCGACGCCCAGATCCAGGCGGTCCTCGACGGCGAGGAGGAGGTGCTGGGCGGCGCTCGCGCACTCGAACGCCTGCGCGAGCTGCTCGCACAGGCGGCAGAGGTTCCCGACGACTTCACCCGGGTGCGCGGTGTGTTCGAAGAGCTCAGCAGCACCCTGCGCGCCAAGGTGCTGGAGTCGGATGCGTCGCAGCGGTCGGTGCTCGACGACGTGTTCCGCGGCGTCGACCACATCGGTGACTCGGATGCCGGTCGCAGTTTCGCAGCCTTCTCCGCGCTCGTCCTCGATCCCGCACTGGGGGCGGCGTTCGAGCGGGACATCGCCGATGTGCTCGACCGCGAATTCGCACGGGACCTCGCGCCCGCGCAGCGGCGTCGTCTGCGCGGCTTCCTCGACGACCTGAAGGATCGCACTGCCGAAGTGCACGACGTGATCACGGTGTTCGCGCGCGGGCTGCGCAGGTATGTGCAGTCGCAGGACTATCAGCGCGACCGTGTGCTGCGCGGCAAGCTGCTCGCCGCGATGGGCGCAGCGCACCGGGCCGCGCCCGACATCAAACCGTACGCGGCCATCGGCCTGAACCTGGAGCTGACGGGTGCCGGGGCGGCCGGCGCGGGCGCGCGCCCCCTCCCCGCCCGCGCCGGGTCCGCGGCCGGGGCGGGGGGCGCCCCGCACCCCCCGCGGGCGGGCGCCATCGAGCGGCGGCGCGCGCGGGCCGGGGAGCCCGGGGCCGACTCCCCCGACCGGGCGCCCAGCGCCAACGAGGCCCCCCGGGCGAACCGGCCCCCGCCGGGGGGGGCGGTGCCGGCGGCCTCCCCCGCCACTCAGGGCGTCGCGAGCGTGGTGGGCCTCCTCAGCCTGGCTGCTGAGCACGGCGCGATGGAAGACGGCGTCGAGCAGATCTCATGGACCAGCGCCGACGATGTGCGCAGCACGGCCCTGGTCACCACACATCGTTTCACGGGAAGGATCCCCTGATGACGGACATCGCAGCCGACGTGCTCGAGGCTGACGTGACGGAGGCGCCCGGGCTGTGGCCCGGCGACGCCGGGACCCTCACCGAGCGGTCCCGGCGGGCGCTGCTCGAACTCGTGCGCGGGCCGTATCTGTCTCGTGCGCGCTCGGCGCAGAACTGGTCCGCGCTGCTCGCCGATGAGCCGGCGATCCGTTCTCGACTCAATGACCTGTTCCTGGAACTGGTGCTGGATCGCGACGCCGAGTTCGCGTTCGTGCGGAACGCCGAATCCACCGACGTCCAGGTGCCGCGCGCGGTGCGCGCCGAGTCGTTGACCTTCCTCGACACCGCGATGCTGCTCTCGCTTCGACACACCCTGTTGAACGAAGACCGTCACGGCCGGGTCATCATCGGGCAGGACGAACTGTACGAGGCTCTCGACGTGTACCGTACCGCCGACCGCGATGCGACTGATTTCCGCAAGCGTCTGAATGCGTCGTGGAGCAAGATGGTCAACAAGCTGCGCGTGCTGCACCCGATCGGCGAGGACCGGGCCGAGATCTCGCCCGTGGTGCGGATGCTCGTCGGTGCCGAGCAGGTCGACGCCCTGCAGGCGGTCTACGACGCCATCGCCGAGGGGAGCGACTGATGACCGGGCTGTTCGCACTCGACGATGAGGTCCACGACCCGCGGCATCCGGGGCAGTGGCGGCTCTCGCGCATCGAGGTGCTGAACTGGGGCACGTTCGACGGGCATCACGTGATCCCGGTCGCACGCGAGGGGCATCTGTTCACCGGGGCATCCGGGTCGGGGAAGTCCTCCCTGTTCGACGCGATCGCAGTGGTGCTCACCCCCGATCGCTGGCTGCGCCTGAACGCCGCCGCCCAGGAGGGTGCGTCGCGCTCCGGCGACCGCAGCCTGGTCACCTACGTGCGCGGTGCGTGGACGAAAGAGGCGGATGCCACTTACGACCGCGCGGTCAGCACGTATCTGCGCCGGAACGCGACGTGGAGCGGCATCCTGCTGCGCTTCGACGACCTGCGCGGCGACCCGGTGACGCTGGTGCGCCTGTTCCACCTGAAGGGGACGACCACCGACCCGGGCGATCTCAGGGACGCCTGCGTGCTGCTGCGCGCTGACATCGCACTGCCCGATCTCGCCCCGTATGCGGCTCGCGGGATCGATGTGCGGCGGCTGAAGAACGACGTCGCGCCCGCGGTGGCGACGAGCTCGCGCTCGCACGGGGCGTTCTACGCCCGGATGCGCAGCGTGCTCGGCATCGCCAGCGAGAACGCACTGCACCTGCTGCACAAGACGCAGGCGGCGAAGAACCTCGGCAGCCTGGACACGCTGTTCCGCACGTTCATGCTGGATGAGCCCACCACGTTCGCGCGCGCGGACAACGCGGTCGAGCAGTTCGGCGAGCTGAGTGAGTCGCACAGTCACGTCGTGGATCTGCGTCGGCAGGCCGAAGCGCTCGGGGTTATCGTCACGGCGGCGGGAGAGTTCGACCATGCCGATGCCGAGGTCCGTGCCGGCGAACGGCGACGTGCACTGGTTCAGCCGTTCACCGCGGCGTGGAAGCTGCGACTCGCAGCATCCGACCTCGATGCGGCGCGAACCGAGGCCGCTCGCGCCGGACGCGAGTCCGAGCGTCTGCGCGCCGAGAGTGAACAGGCCGAGGCGCTGCACGCGGCGGCCCGGCAGCGTCTCGACCAGCGCGGTGGCGCCCAGGTCGCTCACCTGCGCGGACGCATCGACGACGCGAGGACGCGGTTGGACGAGGTCGCGGATGCGCGCGACCGCCTGGCTGGACGCCTGCGCGCGGTGGACGTGCCGATGCCAGGAGACGCCGACGAGTTCGGCCAGCTGCTCGCCACCGCACAGGCGGAGGCCGTCGCCGACGCGCCGGCGGCCATCGGGTTCGACGTGAACGACGCCCTGTCGCAGGCGCAGCAGGCCGTGCGGTCACTGGAGGCGGAGATCGAGTCGCTGCGCGGGCGGCGCACGAACATCCCACCCGACCTGCTCGTGGCCCGTCGCCTCATAACTGAGCGGCTCGGCATGCCCGAGAATGCGCTGCCGTATGCCGGTGAGCTGCTCGACGTGCGGGGCGAGTTCGCGGATTGGGCTGGCGCCATCGAGCGGGTGCTGGCGCCGGTCTCGACCGCGCTGCTGGTGCGGGACGACATACTCGCACGCGTGCGTCGCGTCGTCGACGGGATGCATCTGGAGACACGTCTGGTGATCGACGCCGTCCCGTTCCAGTCCGACCCACCGCTGCCTGTGCGTGATGAGCGCAGCGTCGTGCATCGCGTGCGTGTCGCGGACGGGCCGTTTGCCGCCTACCTGCATCGCCGGCTGGGCGCCGAGTTCGACTACGCCTGCGTCGACGATCCCGACGACCTGGACGACGTCGACCGCGGAGTCACCATCGCCGGACTTCTCAAGCGGTCGTCACGGAGATACGAGAAGAACGACCGCTTCCCGGTCGGAGATCGCCGGCGCTGGGTGCTCGGTGCCGACAACCGGGACAAGCTGGAGCATCTGCTGGCCGAGCTCCGGATTGCGGAGGGGCGCGCGGAAGCCGCGCGGAAGAGCTGGGAGCGGGCGCAGGCGGTGCGCGACGAGCAGGTAGCCCGTCGGATCCTGTTCGCCGACATCGTGCAGCTGCGCTGGTCGATGCTGGACGTCGAGGCCGCACGGCAAGTGCTGGAGGTGCGCGAGCAGGAGCTGCGACTGCTGACCGCACCCGACGGCGAGATGGCTGAGTCCGTGCGCATCGAGGGTGAGGCCCGCGCGGCGTACGAGGCGGCGCGAAGCCAATCGGCGCAGGCCGAGGTTGCGCTGGTCACGGCCGAACAGGACGTGCAACGACTGGAACGGATGCTGGAAGAGCTGCGAGCCGATCCGATCGTCGAGATCGACGATGCGGATGCCGCCGACCTGGAGCGCCGTTTCCGCACCGCACGACGTTCGATCGTGCTGGCCAACATCGATCAGATCTCGACGCAGGTGGTGGGCCAGCTCGCCACCGAGGTACAGGCCGCGTCCGCTCGCGCCCGGATGGCCGAGACGCGGTTCGTGCAGCATGCCACCGAGTTCCTCGGCCGCTGGGAGGCGTCGGCCGCAGGGCTCACCCCTGGCATCGAGGATCGAGCCGGATACCGGCAGCGCCTGGACGAGATCGTCACTCGCGGCCTGCCGGAGTATGAGGCACAGTTCCTCGGACTCCTCCGTGATCGCTCGCGCGACATGATCATCCACCTGCGCGACGATCTGCTCTCCGCCCCTCGTCGAGTCGCCGAGAGGATCGACCCCGTCAACGAGTCGTTGGGGCGCTCGCCGTACGACCGCGAAAGGTTCCTGGAGATCGTCGTCAAGACGCGCCGCTCCGGTGAGGTGGAGGAGTTCCTTGACGACTTGAAACGCATCGTCGAGGGCAACTGGGCCGAGGAGGACCTCGCCGGGGCTGAACAGCGCTTCCAGGTGCTCTCCAAGGTGATGCGCAGGCTGGCCTCCAGCGAGAACGCGGAGCGCGCCTGGCGCTCACGCGTACTCGACACCCGCGAACACGTGTCGTTCCTGGCGCAGGAGAAGGATGCCGCCGGACGGGTCATGGCGGTGCACGACTCCAGCGCCGGGCTGTCGGGCGGTCAGCGCCAGAAGCTGGTGATCTTCTGCCTGGCCGCCGCACTGCGATTCCAACTCGCGGACCGTGACGATCTGGTCCCCTCGTATGGCACCGTGGTGCTCGACGAGGCGTTCGACAAGGCGGACTCGCAGTACACCCGGATGGCGATGGACATCTTCCGTGAGTTCGGATTCCACATGATCCTCGCCACGCCGCAGAAGCTGCTGCAGACCCTGGAGCCGTACATCGGCGCTGTGACGAGCGTGTCCAACCCCGATCGCGACCAGTCGCTGCTCGCCCACGTCGTGATCGAGCGGGCATGAAGCCGGTCACTCCCGAGGATCTCGTCTCCCGCGCGGGCAGGCTCTACGAGCGGTCGGCGCGGGCGTGGGTCACCGGGGCGGTGGCGGATGCCCGGATCGACGTGCCACTTCATCCACCGACCGAGCGCGCCGCGATGGCGGATCCCGAGTCGTCTGTGCGCTGGGTGCAGGACTGGCGCCGCACCGCCGACCGGATGCCGGTGGACCTGGTCTGGGAGCAGCGGCAGTGGTCACGGGTCGGACGGCAGGATGTGCCGGTGCGGGCGGTGATCGACGGAGCATCCGACATCGCGACGGTGGTGGGCCGGTCCGGGGATTGGCGGGCGTGGCGTGCCCGGATCAGCGCGCTGCGCGATGCCGTGCTGGTCGACGGCGCGCACAGGGACGAGCTGGATGTCGCCCTCCGCACTTACGCCCGGACGATCGCCGCCCTCGACGACACAGACGCTCTCGTGCTGCAGAGCGTGGCCGCCTGGCTCGTGCGAAATCCGGTCTCGGGCCTGCGCGTGCGGCAGGTGCCGGTACGCGGCGTGCACACGAAGTGGCTGGAGCGCCATCGTGCCGTCGTCGAGTCGCTGGTCGCCGCGGGGACAGGGATGCCGGGTCTCGGGCTCATCGATTCCGAGGAGCGGTTGCGGATGCTGGTGCTCGACCCGCTGCTGCGCCCGGGCGGATTGCGCGATGTGACCGCGCCGGTCGATCAGCTCGCAGCCCTGCGGCCGGACGGTCTGCGGACGGTGCTGATCGTCGAGAACCTGGAGTCGCTGCTCGCGCTGCCCGATGTTGAGGGTGTGGTCGCCTTCCACGGTGGTGGCTACCGCGCGCATCGGATCGCGGCGCTGCCGTGGGCTTCGACGGTTCGGGTGATCTACTGGGGTGACCTCGACACGCACGGGTTCGCGATCCTGAACCGGGTGCGTTCCGCAGGACTCGATGCGCGCAGCGCGCTGATGGAGTCCGCAACGCTTGAGGCGCACCGAGACCAGTGGGTCTCCGAGCCCAAACCGTTCCGCGGTGAACTGGAATTGCTGACCCCGCAGGAGCGCCGGACGTTCGACCTGCTGGCAGAGCACGGCACCATTCGCCTGGAGCAGGAGCGAATCGATTGGAGTTACGCCTGGGAGCGGCTCGCCGAACTGTTCTGAGCGCCGAGATCAAAAGGACTATTTCTGCGTTCGAAGGCCTATCAGAAACTTCAACAGTAAGTGGCGCACGCTTGTCACTTTGATCCCAGATTTTGCCTGACATCGATGCCAGGCGGATACTCATCCCGTCATGAGCACCTCTCCGGATGCCTCCGAAACCTCCCGAACGACCATCGCCGTCATCGGCGCGGGCCGTCTCGGCGGCGTGCTCGCACGTGCGCTCACGCAGGCCGAGTTCACCGTACGCGTCCCACTCCGAAAGCACGAACAACTTCCGGCATCCGACATCGCCCTGCTCTGCGTTCCGGATGCCGAGATCGCGGCCGCCGCGAGGAGCGCCCGGCCGCACGTGAACCTCGTCGGCCACGTCTCCGGCGCCACGCCCCTCGACGACGTCGACTTCAGCATGCATCCGCTGCAGACCTTCACCGGCACCGAGGCGCCCGACGTGTTCCACGGCATCGGCGCCGCCATCGCCGGCCGCACACCGGAGGCCGAGCACCAGGCCGAGCGGCTCGCGCGAGCCCTCGGCGCCCACCCGTTCCACATCGACGACGCCCACCGCGCCGGCTATCACGCCGCCGCCTCGATCGCGTCGAACCTCGTTCTCACCGTGCTCGATGCCGCCGAACAGGTCGCCCGGGCCTCAGGCATCCGCTCGGACGAGGCGCGCGACCTGCTGACCCCTCTCGTAACCCGCACCGTCGAGAACTGGCGCTCCCACGGCGCGAAGAGCGCGCTCACCGGCCCGATCGCCCGCGGCGACGAGCAGACCGTGGCCCGCCAGCGCGCCGCGATCACCCAGCAGACCCCCGCACTTCTCCCCCTGTTCGACCGGCTCTGCGACAGCGCCCGCGCACTCGCGACCCCGAAGGGCTCCGCATGAAGATCGTCCGCACCATCACCGAGATCCGCGCCGCCGTCCGCGAAGCTCGACTCGAAGGTCACCGGGTCGGCCTCGTCCCCACCATGGGCGCCTTCCACGAGGGCCACCTCTCCCTCATGCGCGCTGCGCGCGCGGCATCCGACCTCGTTGTCGTCTCGCTGTTCGTCAACCCCACCCAGTTCGGTCCTACCGAGGATCTCGCCGCCTACCCGCGCGACGAGGCCCGCGACGCCTCGCTCGCCGAGCAGCAGGGCGTCGACATCCTCTTCGCCCCCGAGCCCGCCGAGATCTACCCCGACGGCTTCGCCACCAGCATCCACGTCGGCGGCATCACCGAGGTGCTCGACGGCGCCTCCCGCGGCGCCTTCCATTTCGATGGCGTCGCGACCGTCGTCACCAAGCTGTTCGGCATCGTCCGCCCCGACGTCGCCTTCTTCGGACAGAAGGACGCCCAGCAGGTCTTGGTCGTGCGCCGCGTCGTGCGCGATCTCGACCTCGACGTGCGGATCGAGGCCTGCCCGATCATCCGCGAGGCCGACGGGCTCGCGATGAGCTCGCGCAACGTCTACCTCGACGCGGATGCCCGTAAGCAGGCCACCGCACTGAACCGCGCCCTCGACGCGGCGGCCGACCTGCATGCGCGCGGGGAGCGGGATGCGTCGCGCATCGTCGCCGCAGCTGAGCGCGTGCTGGCGGATGCCGGCATCCGACCCGACTATCTCGAGCTGCGCTCGAACGACGACCTCAGCCCGCTCACCCACGTCGACCGCGACGCCCTGCTGGCGGTCGCCGCCCGCGTGGGCGCCGCTCGTCTGATCGACAATCACGTCCTGATCGCGGAGCCGGCAACCACCGGCATCCGCTCCGAAGCCCATCAGAGAGGCGGCGAATGATGCGACGCACCATGCTGAAGTCGAAGATCCACCGCGCGACCATCACCGGCAGCGACCTGAACTACGTCGGCTCCATCACGATCGACGCCGACCTGCTCGACGCGTCCGACATCCTCGAGCACGAGCAGGTGACGATCGTCGATGTGAACAACGGCTCGCGCTTCGAGACCTACACGATCGCCGGCGAGCGCGGCACCGGCGTGATCCAGGTGAACGGTGCGGCCGCCCGCCTGGTGCACTCCGGCGACACGATCATCATCATCTCCTACGGCGAGTACTCCGCGAAGGACCTGAAGACGTACGAGCCGACCGTCGTGCACGTCGACCGCTCCAACCGGATCATCAGGATCGACGACGCCGTGGACCAGCTGCTCACCGAGGCGACGGCATGCGGTGCGCTGAGCGACCGAAGGGAGACGAAGTGAGCGCGCAGGCCGCCGCCCGCCCGCTCGGGCTGGGCGATCTGGCCGCGAAGAAGGAGGCCGGCGAGCCGATCGTCATGGTCACCGCCTACGACCACCCCAGCGCTCAGATCGCCGAGGAGGCCGGCGTCGACATGGTGCTGGTCGGCGACTCCGCGGCCATGACTGTGCTCGGATACGACTCGACCGTGCCGGTCACGATCGACGAGATGCTGATGCTCACGCGCGCGGTGCGACGCGGACTGTCCCGGCCGCTGCTCGTCGGCGACCTGCCGTTCGGGTCGTACGAGGCATCCGACTCCCTCGCGGTGCAGACTGCGCAGCGCTTCGTGAAGGAGGCCGGCTGCGATCTGGTCAAGATCGAGCGCGGCGGCACCACGGTCGACCGGGCACGCGCGATCGTCGCCGCCGGGATCCCCGTGGTCGGACACGTCGGCCTGACCCCGCAGAGCGTCACCGCGCTCGGCGGCTACCGTGCGCAGGGCCGCACGGCCGAGGCCGCGCTCGCCGTGATCGATGACGCCCTCGCCCTGCAGGAGGCGGGCTGCGTGCTGATCGTCGTCGAGGCGGTGCCGTCTGAGGTGACGGCGCTGCTCGTGGAGCGCCTGCGGATCCCCGTGATCGGGATCGGCGCCGGAGCGGATGCCGACGGCCAGGTGCTCGTGTGGCACGACCTGCTCGGCATCTACGACGGGCCCGCGGCGAAGTTCGTCAAGCGGTACGCCGACGTGCGGGCGGCCTCGGTGGTCGGCGTCAGCGAGTACGCCCGCGAGGTGCGGTCGGGGGAGTACCCGGCGCCGGAGCACGGGTACGGGATGCCGGCCGATGAGGCCGCGCGGCTGAAGGAGCTGCTCGCGGGGCGGTGAGCCGCTACTCGTCGGTGCGCAGCGAGCGGATCATGCCCTGCAGGCCGGCGAGCGCGACCGCCTGCTCAGCAGCCGTCATTCCGCTCAGCATCCGAAGCTCGACCGCCCGTACAGCGGCGCTCGCGGCGTCGAGTGACTTGCGGCCTTTCGGCGTGAGCCGCGTCGGCAGCACCTTGCCGACCGGCGCCTCGGCGGGTCTGCTCACGAGTCCGTCCCGCTCGAGGGCCTGCAGCAGCACACTCATCGACTGCCGCGTGACGAAGGCGCCGCGGGCGAGCTCGGAGTTCGACAACCCGGGATGCTGGGCGAGCAGCTCCAGACACGAATACTCGGTGATGGTCAGCCCGAGCGGCCGCAGCACGGTCTCCATCGCCAGTCGCAGCGCGCTGGCAGCCTCTTTGAGCGCGTAACCGATGGACGTCTCCAAGTCGATCCGGTCTGCCGCTTGACTCATGTCAGTATTCTGACATACATTGGCGCATGTCAGATAACTGACACGAAATTGAGGAGCACAGCATGTCCGTCACCGGCCCCGACTTCATCTCTCTGCAGGTTCGCGATCTCGCGGCGTCGCAGGCGTTCTACGAGCGTTACCTCGGAATGGTCCGCTCGCCGGCCGGACCGCCCCACGCCGTCCTCTTCGAGACGACCCCGATCGCATTCGCGCTGCGCGACATCGTGCCGGGCACGGATCTGGCATCCGCTCCGTACCCGGGAATCGGTGCAGCAGTCTGGCTGCACGCCACTGACGTGCAGGAGATCCACGACGCGCTGGTCGCCGACGGCCACTCGATCGTCGCCGCTCCGATCGATGGGCCCTTCGGCCGTACCTTCACCTTCGCCGACCCGGATGGATACCGGATCACCCTGCACGACCGCGCCTGAGGCGGGCTCGGCATCCGTCCAGGGCGCAGATGCCGGTCGAGATCACGGATGCCGGCTCAGCCGCGGCACCCGGCGGATATCTGTACTCTGAGCCGACATCTGTACCCGGACGGCGTGTGGGACCAGGCCGGATCAGGGCTGCTGGGCCTTCTTCGCCCGACGCAGCGCGTGCAGCAGCGGCTCGGTGTAGCCGCTGGGCTGCGTGGCACCCTCCAGGATCAGGCGGCGGGCGGCCGTGTAGGCGATGCCCGGTCCGGCATCCGGTCCGAACGCGAGCGGCTCGTAAGCGGCATCCCCGGCGTTCTGCTCGTCGACCACCGTTGCGAGGCGCTGCAGCGCAGCATCCACCTCGGCCTCGGTGATCACGCCGTGCTGCAGCCAGTTCGCGAGCAGCTGGCTCGAGATGCGCAGGGTCGCGCGGTCCTCCATGAGCGCGATGCCGTGGATGTCGGGCACCTTCGAGCATCCGACGCCCTGGTCGATCCAGCGCACGACGTAGCCGAGGATGGACTGCACGTTGTTGTCGAGCTCGGTCGCGACGATCTCGGGCGTGAGGTCGCCGTCGGATGCCAGCGGCGGCTGCAGCAGCACGTCCAGCGACGCCGGGTCGTACGCCGGCAGCGTCGGGCGCACCGCGAACGGGCCGACCTGGTGGTAGTGCAGGGCGTGCAGGGTCGCGGCCGTCGGCGAGGGCACCCAGGCGGTGGATGCCCCGGAGCGCACGTGCCCGATCTTCTGCTCGAGCATGTCGTGCATCAGGTCGGGCATGGCCCACATGCCCTTGCCGATCTGCGCGCGGCCGTCGAGGCCGGCGGCCAGGCCGATGCGCACGTTGCGGTCCTCGTAGGTCTGCATGAACGGCTGCGACTTGATGCCGCCCTTCGGCAGGAACGGGCCGGCGTGGAGCGAGGTGTGGATCTCGTCGCCGGTGCGGTCGAGGAACCCGGTGTTGATGAACACGACGCGATCGGATGCCGCGGCGATCGACGCGGCGAGGTTCGAGGAGGTGCGGCGCTCCTCGTCCATGATCCCGACCTTGAGTGTCCGCTCCGGCAGCCCGAGCAGCTGCTCGACCCGTCCGAACAGCTCGGCGGCGAACGCGGCCTCGTCCGGACCGTGCATCTTCGGCTTGACGATGTACATCGAGCCCGTGCGGCTGTTGGCGCCTCGGTTCGGTCCGGTCAGCTCGGGCAGGGCGCCGAGCGCGGTCATGATGGCGTCCAGGATGCCCTCGTACACCTCCTCGCCATCGCGGTCGAGCACGGCATCCGTGCGCATCAGGTGACCGACGTTGCGGATGAACAGCACCGAGCGGCCCGGGAGCGTGAGCTCGGTGCCGTCGCGGCCCGTGTAGGTGCGATCGGCGGCCAGGCGGCGGGTGAACGTGCGCCCGCCCTTGCTGACCTCCTCGCTGAGGGTGCCGTCCATCAGCCCGCGCCAGTTCGCGTAGCCGAGAGCCTTGTCCTCGGCATCCACCGCGGCGACGGAGTCCTCCAGGTCGACGATCGTCGTGATCGCCGACTCCAGCACGATGTCCTGCACGCCGGCGGCATCCGTCCGCCCGATCACGCCGTCGCGGTCGATGACGATCTCGACGTGCAGCCCGTGGTGCTGCAGCAGGATCGCGGTCGGCGCATCGGCGTCGCCGGCGTGGCCGACGAACGCGGCCGGGTCGGCCAGGCGACGGATGCCCGTGGCGGTGTCGAGCGCGAGCCCTTCGGCGTCCACGCGGTAGGCGGTGGCGTCGGTGTGCGATCCCTGCGAGAGGGGAGCGGCCTGATCGAGCAGCGCGCGGCCGCGCGCGATGACCTCGGCGCCGCGGACCGGGTTGTAGCCCTGGCCGGGGGCGAGGTCGCCGGTCTGGGCGATGGCATCCGTGCCGTACAGCGCGTCGTACAGCGAACCCCAGCGGGCGTTCGCGGCGTTCAGCGCGAAGCGCGCGTTCAGCAGCGGGACCACCAGTTGCGGGCCGGCCATCGTGGCGATCTCGGGGTCGACGTTCTCGGTCGTGATCGCGAAGGGGGCGGGCTCGGGGACGAGGTAGCCGATCTCGGTGAGCAGCGCGCGGTAGGTCTCGGGGTCGGGGCGGCCCGGGTTCGCGCGGTGGAAGTCGTCGATGCGGGCCTGCAGTTCGTCGCGGGTGCGCAGCAGCTCCGCGTTGCGCGGGCCGAGGTCGTGCACGATGCCCGAGACGCCTGCCCAGAACGCGTCGGCGTCGAGCCCGGCATCCGCCAGGGATGGCTCGGCGAAGTCGACGATCTCGCTCGCGACCCGCAGGTCGGCGCGGTCGAGGTAGGTGGTCTCAGCGGTGAGGGTGGTGTCGGGCACGGTGCCGCTCCTTCGGTCTGGGGGCTCGCTGTCCACGGTAGAGATCCCGCCTACGTTTCGGAGCGCGGATTCCGTATTGTGAAAGTCATGCCCTCTGCCCTCACCGCCTCCAAGGTGCCCGGTTCCGTCCAGTCGGTCGCGCGCGCCTTCGCCCTGCTCGAAGCGCTCGCCGCGGCCGATGGTGAGGCGCCGCTGGCATCCCTGGCATCCGCGACCGGCCTCGCGGTGCCCACCGCGCATCGCCTGCTCGGGACGCTGCACCAGCTGGGGTATGTGCGTCAGCTCGAGGATCGGCGGTATGCGTTGGGGGCGGGGTTGATCGGGTTGGGACGGCAGGCGGTGCCGCAGGTGGCGGATGCGGCGATGCCGTTGCTGGCTGGCCTGGAGGAGGCGTTCCACGAGACGGCGAACCTGGCGGTGCTTGACGGGGATCTGGTGCTGTATGCGGGGCAGGTGCCGTCGCGGCAGCGGATGCGGATGTTCACGGAGGTGGGTCGGCGGGTGCTGCCGCATTCCACGGGGGTGGGGAAGGCGATGCTGTCGACGATGCCGGAGCCGCAGGTGCGGGCGCTGATCCTGCGGACCGGGCTGCCGCGGTTCACGCCGCAGACCCTGGTGGATGCGGACGCGTTCATCGCCGATCTGCGCCGGTCGCGGGCCCGCGGGTTCGCGGCCGACGACAGCGAGCAGGAGGTCGGCGTGCGCTGCATCGCCGTCGCCGTCCCCGGCCTGGGACAGCCGGCTGCGATCTCGGTGTCCGGGCCCGCGGCACGGATCACGGATGCCGTGGTCCCCGAGGTCGTGAAGGCGCTGCACGCCGCGGCGGTGGAACTCGCGCAGGCGGCCCGCTGACGCTTCGGCCGTCGCGGTCGATCGCTCCCCGTCATCCCTGCGGCCCGGCGTTCGGGTTGCCCCGGCGTGCGGGTCACCTCTGCCCAGGTCGCAGTTCGTGTCGCTATCCCGGCTCCTCTGCCATCCAGGTCGCACTTGGTCTCGCTCTCGCCGGCAGATAGCGGGACCAACCGCGACCTGGACGCAGGGAGAAGCGCGTTTTCGCGACGAAGTGCGACCTGGAGCCTCGATTCGTCGCGTGCGGCGCCGCAAGGATGCTGAGAACGTCCTCGAACCCCTTGCCGAACGACAGCTAGCGACATATCGTTAACCATCGTTCACGTCTGAGGAGGCATCATGAACGGATCATTCCCCTCCGGTGGTTTCGGGTTCGGCGCGAGCAACGGGTCGGGCAACCCGCTCGCCGGCGTCTGGGAGGCGATGGACCAGCTGCGCTCGCAGTTCGAGCAGCGCTCCGGCGGCTCCCGCATGGCGCGCGGCGACGTGCGCGCGGCCGTCATCAGCCTGCTCGCCGAGCGGCCCATGCACGGCTACCAGATCATCACCGAGATCGCCGATCGCTCCGGCGGCGCCTGGAAGCCCAGCGCCGGGTCCGTCTACCCCACGCTGCAGCAGCTCGCCGATGAGGGCCTGATCACCGCCGAGGAGCAGGGCGGGCGCAAGACCTACTCGCTCACGGATGCCGGTGTCGCAGCATCCGAGGAGGCCGCCGACAAGCCCGCGCCCTGGGAGTCGGTCGGCGGACGGCCCGGCGGGCATCTCTCGGCGCTCCCCAAGGCGGGCATGGAACTCGCCAGTGCCACAGCTCAGCTCGCCCGCACCGGCACGCCCGATCAGGTGGCCGACGGCGTCGCCGTGCTCGAAGACGCCCGGCGTAGGCTGTACGCCATCCTCGCCGAGGGGTGACGAACACAGAGGGAGCTCGCATGGCTGAAGCTCTGCCGGGCCCCGCCGGTACGGCGCATCGCGCCCGCTACCGTCGCATCCTGGCGTTCGCCGCGCGCGTGTTCGTGCAGGTGTGGTGGTTCGAGCTCGTCCTGCCACGTCTCGGCATGACCAGGGTCGCCGACCGTGGCCGGAACGAGCGGATGCTGCGCCTGGCCCGGCGCTTCCGCGACCTCGCCGTCGACCTCGGCGGCCTGATGATCAAGGTCGGGCAGTTCCTCTCGTCGCGCCTTGACGTGCTGCCCCCGGAGATGACCGCCGAGCTCGCCGACCTGCAGGACGAGGTGCCCGCGGTGGCGTTCGCCGAGATCCGGGCATCCGCTGAGTCCGAGCTGGGGATGCCGCTGGAGCGCGCCTTCGCGTCCTTCGACGAGACGCCGCTGGCCGCGGCATCCCTCGGACAGGCGCATCGCGCCACGCTCGCCGCGACCGACGCGGCCGACACCGGGCTCGAACGCGTCGTCGTGAAGGTTCAGCGGCCCGGGATCGACGAGATCGTCGCGGTCGACCTCTCGGCGCTCCGCCGCGTCGCGCGCTGGGCGCAGCGCGTGCGGATGGTTCGCGACCGGGTCGACGCCCCGGCGCTCGTCGAGGAGTTCGCGCAGACCTGCCGCGAGGAGATCGACTACCTGCACGAGGCCGCGAACGCCGAGCGCTTCGCGGCCTGCTTCGAAGCGGATGCCAGGGTCGCCGCGCCTGCGGTCGTCTGGGAGCGAACGACCCGCAAGGTGCTCACCCTCGAGGACGTCACGGCCATCAAGATCAACGACACCGACGCGCTGCGTGCGGCCGGCATCGATCCGGCCGAGGTCGCGCAGGTGTTCGGCGACGTGATGCTCGACCAGGTGTTCACGCACTCCTTCGTGCACGCAGACCCGCATCCGGGGAACGTGTTCGTGACCCCCGTGCAGGGCGACGCGGGCGGCCACCCCTGGCGCCTCACCTTCATCGACTTCGGGATGATGGCCGAGGTCCCCGACAGCATCCGGGCAGGGCTTCGCACTCTGGTGATCGCTGTCGCCGGGCGCGACAGCCACGGTCTGGTCGAAGCGGCGCAGCAGATCGGCGTGCTGCTTCCCTCCGCCCGCACGGCCGAGCTCGAGCGCGCCCTGACGGTCCTGTTCGCGCGCTTCGGCGGTATGGGGTTCCACGAGCTGCGCGACGTCGATCCGCGCGAGCTGACCGACTTCGGCGTGGAGTTCGGCGAGACCATGCGGTCGCTGCCCGTGCAGTTCCCGGAGCGGATGCTGCTGCTCATCCGCGCCGTCTCGCTCACGTCCGGGCTGTGCAGCGCGCTGGACCCGACCTTCAACATCTGGGAGCCCGTCGAGCCGTACGCCGCGCGACTGCTGCGCGATCAGAGCGGCGGCCTGCTCAAGGACATCGGCGCGCAGACGGCGGCCAACCTCGGGAGCCTCTGGCGGCTGCCCGCGCGCGTGGACTCGACCCTCGACAGATTGGATGCCGGCACTCTCACCTTCGACATCTCCAGCCTGGAGAACCGCCTCGACCGGATCATCCGGGTGGCGTACCGCGTGGTGTCGGCGGTGCTGTTCGGCGGGCTGCTGATCGGAGGGGCGCTGCTGCTGGCGACCGCTCCTCCGCTGGGGATCGTGCTGATGTGCATCTCGGCAGTGCCTCTGCTGCACGCGCTCTTCGGGCGGCGCTGACCGTAGGACCGCTACCGTCGGATGATGAGCACCGTCGTACTGACCAAGGTCGTCCTGTTGATCGTGGTGGTGGCGCTCGTCCCGGCCGTGGCGTGGTGGATGCGGCGGCATCCGAACCGTTCGAAACAGCATCCGGATCGGCAGCGGATGCCGAAACTCATCGCCGTCCTCGGCTGGATCCTGCTCGCCCTCGGCGTGCTGATGTCGCTGGTGGCCTTCACCTCGGACGACGCCGACGACCCCACCGCGTTCCGGATCGCCTCCGTCGCGATCCTCTTCGGCGGAGTGCTGTTCCTGATGCTGTACCGCAACTGGTACGTGGCGCCGGAACGGGACGCCGTGCACTACCGGACGGTCCTCGGGCGTGAGGGACGGATCATCTACAGCGACATCGTCGACTACAGGATGACCGAGGTGAACGGGCAGCCGAACCTGCGCATCACCGCGTCGAACGGGGCCAAGCTCGCCCTGAACCCCGCCATGTACGACATGTCGCCCCTGCTCGCGGCGATCCGGTTCAAGGAGGCCCGCGGTCGCTGGCCGCTGCCGGGCGAGGTGTCCGAGTGATGCTGCACGCGCTGTTCGGACGGCGCTGACCGCAGGACCGCGTCGACTACTTGCGGCGCAGTGCCGCGGAGATGACCGCGATCAGGGTTCCCGCCGCGACGCCGATGACCGTCTCGAGCATCCGGTCCCTGAGCAGCGCGTCGACAGAGGTCGGCGCGGCGAGCTCCACCATGAGCAGAGCGAGGGGCGTGACGAAGACCATCGCGATGCCGTAATTGCGTCCCACGAACATCTCGGCGCAGGCCTGGAACACCACCGCGAGCGCGACGACGGCCAGTGGCGGCAGATGCAGGGCGAGGATGCCCGCGGCGACCAGTATTCCGACCAGGGTGCCGACGAGGCGCTGGATTCCCCGGATGATCCGCGCGTTCACGTGTGCGCCACTGACGGCGGCGGCCGCGCCGACCATCGCCCAGTACCAATGCGTACCCACCAGCAGCAGTCCGATCGCGCCGGCGAGCAGAGTGGCGGCACCGACCGTGACGGCCATCTCCCAGGCGACGCCGCCGATCCGCTGCCGAGCCTGGGCCGGGGCGATCTCGGGGAGGGCCCAGTCCCTGGCGACCGCGAACAGCGTCGTCACCAGCAGTGCGAAGAGCACGCTCCCCACGCCCACGACGAGCACGTTCGCGAACGCGGTGTCGGATGCGGGGATGCTGGCGGTGGCTCCGATCGCGAACACCGCGAAGAGCGCCCCAGGAGGATGCCAGCGCATCGCGTAGGCGAGCAGCGTGACAAGCGACGCGACCGCGGCGACCGCGACGACGGCGACGAGCGCCGGCACGCGGAGGAACGACAGCGCGCTGCCGGCGAGCATCGAGAGCAGCAGCACGCCTCCGGCGATCGCCTGCATGCGCAGGCGATCCGAGAAGACGTCGCCGCGTCCGTAGAGCGCCGCGAACGACCCGAAACTGGCGTAGATGCTGAGGTCGAGCCGCCCGATCGCCCACAGGACCAGCAAGGGGACGCCGACGCTGACCGCGGCTCGGATCGCGACACGATGGTCGCCGCGCGACGGGGCGACCCTGATGACGCCCGTCCACACCCGTCCGCGAGAATCCGCCACACCTCAAGCGTAGACATCGTGCGTGGTCACTGCTGACAGGAGAGCCGCGATGGAATCCGGACAGATGCCGCAATCGAGCGGAGGGTCTGCTGTCGGGTGACATCCGCCGTGACAGCTGCTGCCAGCCAAAGTAAGTGTTTCGGGGCACCCGAAGTGACACGAGCCGTGACAGCAGGCGAGGTCAAGTCGCTTGGCGTGGTGTTATTGCGTCGCTTCCTGATGGTGGGTGATGGTCAGGCGGTGAGGTAGAGCTCGGGGTGTGTGGGGTCGGCGTGGTCGTGGAGGGTGTGGATGAGTTTGCGCATGGAGATGTCGGAGAAGTAGCGGCGTTCGCCATAGGACCATTCCTCGTGTTGCTCTTGGAGGATGGCACCGATGAGGCGGGTCACGCTGTCGCGGTCGGGGAAGATCTGGACGACATCGGCGCGGCGTTTGATCTCCCGGTTCAGACGCTCGATGGGGTTGTTGGACCAGATCTTCTGCCAGTGCTCTCGAGGCAGCGCCGCGAATCCGGTCAGATCGCCTTCGGCGGCCTCGAGCATGACGGCGATCTCGGGGAACGAGGACCGCAGGCTGTCGGTGACGGCCTTGTAATGGGCGGTCACGGCCTCGGTCGTGGTCTGCGCGAAGATCGTGGAGATCAGCGCGTTGGCCGGCTTCGAGCGGGCGGAGCCGAGTTTCTGGGTGACGTTGCGCGCGAAATGGACCCGACAACGCTGCCACCCCGCGCCCGGCAAGATCGCCTTGACCGCCGCTTTCAGGCCGGCGTGCGCGTCACTGGTGACCAGCGCGACGCCGAGCGGATCGGCGTCGGTGGCGACCTTCAGCCCGCGGTCGCGGAGGCCGCGGAGGAACTCGGTCCAGAAGTCCGTGGTCTCCGCGTCACCCAGCGCCATCCCGAGGATCTCCCGGTGGCCGTCGCCGCTAACGCCGGTGGCCACGACGAGGGCTTGGGAGACGACACGGCTGCGGTGGCGCACGTCGAGGTAGGTGGCGTCCAGGAACAGATACGGGAACCAGGTGTGATCGATCCGGCGATGCAGGACCTCCTGCACCGCCTCATCGATCTCCCCGCAGATCCGCGACACCGTCGACCGGCTGATGCCGGTGTCGTTGCCCAGGGCACGGATCAGCTACTCCACCTTGCGAGTGCTGACTCCCTCGATCCACGCCTGACAGATCACCGCGTAGAGGGCCTTGTCGACCCGGCGGCGCGGGTGCAGCAGGCTCGGGAAGAACGACCCCTCCCGCAACTTCGGGATCTGAAGGTCGACTTCGCCAGCCGGGGTCGCGAGCACCTTCGATCGGGTTCCGTTGCGGCGGGTGGTCCGCTCAGGGGTGCGCTCGTAACGGGCGGCGCCGATCTTCACGGTCGCTTCCGCGTCAACGAGGTCTTGCAGACCGGCTTGCAGCATCCGGCGGAACACGTCCTGATGCGCGAGCTCAGGGTCGGCGAGGACTTCACCGATCAGGGGCGTCAAGGCAGACTGGTACTGGGTCATCGTGGGATCTCTTCTTTGCTTCTTGCCGGAAACAACTGGTCATCCCACGATGGCCCTTCATCGTCTACGACGACGAGAAGCCCCGCGGGAAATGACACCACCCTATGGGACTCACCCGCGGACACCTGGACCCGAAAACGACCCGAAATCCTGAACGACGCTCATCTGAGCGACAGCCAGAAAGGTCTGTCTGACCAGGGAGTTTACGGCGGAGACGGAGGGATTTGAACCCCGCGGTGGAGGTCATGCCCGGAGGCGGTCGGGTGCGTTCACGTTGATTCGACGCGAGTAGCGGGTACTTTTGGCTCCGTTCAGCAATGGTCAGAGTTGCCCAGATTTACGCGATTCTTACGCAGCCGTCGGCTCGCCCGAGGACAGCACGATCCGGCGTTCGCCGAACGTCGCGACGACCTCGACAATACCGCCGAGCACTTCAACGTACGCAGGCAGGGTTGCGAGCCCGGACAGGTCGAGATCGCCGGCCTCGAGCGCAGAGATGGTCGGCTGAGTGAGCGCCATTCGGTCGGCGAGCTCCTTCTGTGCGATACCGCGATCCTCGCGGATTTCACGCAGACGGTAAGCACGCACCTCCGCGCCGAATCGCTCCTGATGCCGTGCGACAGCCCCCTCATCCGGCGCCCGTTTCGCCCGCGCTTCGCCCCAACTCGTCGTCGGGCGCGCCTTGGTGGTTGCACTCGTCTCCGTCGTCCTCCCTCTCGAGCCATGAGCAGCCCAGTCCCCCGAGTGTCGTCGCCGCTCACCAGGAGTCGGAGACACCAGCGCGCATCGGGGCACTGGTGACGGTGCGCAGGAACGAGACGTACTGCTTCATGGCATCCCTCGCCTGTTCCGTGTCGAGCGCCAGCTGATACTCGTGCCCAATGGTCTCGGGGACCCCGCCCGCATCGAAGAACAGCGTCGTGACATCGACCCCGGCTTCCGCCGCAGCCTTCGCCCAGGCAAGATTCTGTGCCAGCAACGGATCGGCCGGCCCCGTCGAGACGAACAGGGGCGGATAGTCGGCGTCGACATGCTTCGGCAGTGCGGTCATGAGGAAGGAGTCGTCCTGCAAGAACTCCTTCCTCCCCGAGTACGCCCACATCACCGTGCGCATGAAGAAGCCGAAGGTGGCGTTGTCGTAGTTCACGGTCGTCGGGTCATACGGGCCACTGAACTGCACGGTTCCGACCAGCTGCTGCGGTGCGATCGGCGTCGGAAGCCCAGCGCGCGTCGCATAATCCGGCTGGGCGATCGCCATCGCCGCCTGCGCCGCGATATGGGCACCCGCCGAGTCACCGGCGATCACGACCCGATCAGGATCGATGTGCAGGTCTTCGGCCTTGCCGGTCGCGTAGGCGATCGCGGCGCCCACCTGCCGGACGGCGATGGGATAGATGGCCTCGGGCGCGTGCGTGTACTCGACGTTGACGACGACGAACCCGTGCGAGGCGAGAATCCGCAGGTAGTCGCGCAACGGCTCCTTCTGACCCGCGATGAATCCGCCTCCGTGAACCCAGAACACGACCGGGAGGGATCCGGTCGCATCGTCGGGCCGGAACACGTCGATGCGACCCTGGTCACTGCGCGCGTCGTAGACCAGGTCCAGATCCGAATGGATGCCGTCGGGCACGAGCCGCGCGGCGGTCTGCGCGTTGGCGAGACCCCCGGGGTCGGGAATCTGCCGCAGAAGCCACACGCTCGGCCAGACGCTGACGTTCCAGAACACCACACCGGCGGCGATGACTGAGACGAGAGCGCCCGCGATCCACAGCACGGTCTTCTTCCACCGCTTCATGGGGTCATACTCACGGCATGCGCCCCGTGCGGGCGATCTCACCGAGCCAGGCGAGCGACGGCTTGGGGGTGCGGGCGAACGTCGTCCGGTCTACCGCGATCAGTCCGAACGTGGGCTCCCAGTTGCCCCACTCGTAGTTGTCGAGGAGGCTCCAGTGCAGGTATCCGCGCACGTCGATGCCGTCGTCCAGGCACGCGCCGAGCCCCTGCAGGGCGCCGGTCGTGTACGCGATGCGCTGCTCGTCGGAGCGGGTGGAGATGCCGTTCTCGGTCACCAGGATCGGCACGCCGGGCAGCAGATCTGCGGTGTGGCGGATCGACTCGCCGAGCGCCTCCGGGTAGTACTCCCACCCCGTCGTCGTGCGCGCGACGTGGGCCTCCGGCTCCACCTTGCCGTCGGCGTCGAAGACGGTGCGCGTGTACGCCTGCACCCCGATGAAGTCGTCGTGGACGGCCGCGCTCAGCCAGACATCCTCGACGGCGGCACGGTAGGCGCGGCCTTGCTCGGCCCCCGCGGCCGTCCACTGCACGGTCTGGTTCGCGACGCTCCACCCCACGGCGAGGTCGCCCCGGTGGGCGCGCAGCAGACTGCGCGCCGCGCCGTGAGCGGCGATGAGCACGTCGCGCACACCCTCATGCGGCAAGGGCAGCAGTCCGCCGAGACCCGACCCGAGCGTCACCTCGCCCGTGAGCACGCGATGCATGATCGCCACCATGTTGGGTTCGTTGATCGTGACGACGCGTGAGACGCCGGCATCGAGAACCGGCAGCACCGTCTCGACGTAGGCGGTGAAGCGCTCGACGGCATCCGGGGCGAGCCAGCCGCCCGCGCGGGCGAACCAGGCCGGGTTCGTGAAGTGGTGCAGCGTGACGATGGGCTCGAGTCCTCGTTCGCGCGCGCCCTGGACCATTCGTCGGTAATGGTCGATGGCGGCAGCCGACCACTGCCCCGGGGCCGGTTCGATGCGAGCCCACTCGATGCTGAAGCGGTAGGCGTTCAGCCCCGCGGCAGCCGCGATGTCCATGTCCTGCGGCCACCTCTCGAAGCTGTCACAGGCATCGCCGCTGGCTGCCATCGGCGAGCCGTCGGCGTGCTCGAGGGCCCACCAGTCGCTCGCGACGTTGTTCCCCTCGGTCTGATGCGCCGACGTCGACGCCCCGATCACGAACCTCGTGGGCAACAGCGTCACGAGAACACCTCCGCACTCCGATAGAACGATCCGAACCCGAGCCGCGTCCAGGCATCCGAGTACGCGCGCGCCGCCGCCGTGGCGACCGCCTCATCCACGCGCTCCGCGCCCCAGGCCCGCTGTGCGACGAAGGCCAGTCGCGGCAGCAGCAGCGTCGCGGCGTCGTCGAGGGACGTGATCGTCTCCGCCCACAGCGCCGCTTCGACCCCTGCGACGCGGATGCCCGCGGCGACGATGTCGTCCTGCGCCGTCGGCTCCCACCGCAGAACGTCGGTGGATGACGTGCGTTCGTAGTTCGGAAAGCCCAGCCGCTCCAGCAACTTCGTCTGTGCGGGGTCGACGCTCGACTCGACGGGTTTGCGGTCGAGGTAGAGCGGGTCGCTCGAGGAGACGATCGTCGGGATGCCCGCCGCGCCGAGCCGCACCGCATCGCCGACCGACTCGGCGAAGGTCTCGGCCAGCAGCGGGATGAACGGGTGGTAGGCCTCGGGCATCTCATCCCGGGCCTTGACCGGGTCGAACCGATCGCGTTCGGCGATCCAGAGCTGCCCGAGGTCCTGCGGGGTCAGGGCGCCGGACCGACTGGTCTCCTGCCAGCCGACGACACGGCGCCCGAGGGCACGGACGGCCGCGACGGCCTCGACGACGAAGGCGTTGTAGCTCTCGTGGGGGTCGCCGAATGCCTCGTCGCCGCCGATGTGCAGGTAGGGCGAGTCGCAGCGAGAAGCGAGCTCCGCCAGTGCGGCGCGCACGAGGTCGGCGACGCCCTCGGCGCCCCATTCGACGTAGCGGAGCACCGGGTGCGGGCCGGTGACGACGTCGACCCCGGCTGCGGACACGGTTTCGGCGACGTGACCGGGAAGGTCGAGCTCGGGCACGACGGTCACGTGCCGCTCCCGCGCGTACGCGACAAGCCCCGACAGCTCCTCGCCCGTGAGGTGCGCGTCGCACGGGGTGAGGGCGTCGTATCCGGGCACCGCGAAACGCCACGCCTGAGAGTCGGTGAGGTGCAGGTGCAGCACGTTCAACTTGTGCAGCGCGAGCAGGTCGACGATGCGGCGGATCTCTTCGACCGGGTACCACCGGCGCACGATGTCCAGCGAGAGACCGCGCCACGAGAAGCGCGGGTGGTCGCCGATCCGCGGCACAGGTCGGCCGTGCGCGGTGAGGGTGGCCACGGTCACGAGTGCGCGGAAGAACGCCTCGTCGCCCGCGCCCGTGACGACGAGCCTTTCGCCGGCGACCCGGATCTCGTAGGCTTCCGGCTCGGCCGCCGCCGGCATCGGTCGAGGCTCGGCGCCGACCGGCGTCGGCGCCGTCACCGCCCCGCGCTCGAGCACGACGTGCGGTGCGTCCTCGTCGGCGATGAGTCGGATGCCGAAGGCGCGCGAGACGAGGTCGGCGACGGCCCGGACGTCCATCCCCCCAGCGGCCACCCGCAGGACGTCACGCGGCAGGGCGACACGCTCGGCGTCGTCGGCCGACTGCGGCAGCGGCAGGATCATCGCACGACCGCCGTGCGACCGAACTCGCGCTCGAACGCTTCGCGGCGCGCGCGCTGGGCGGCCGGATCGACGACGGGCGCGGCCAGCAGGAGCTTTCGGGTGTACGCCTGCTCGGGGCGCTCGGTCACCTGCGCCGCATCGCCTTGCTCAATGATCTCGCCTCGGTAGATCACCGCGACGCGGTGGCTTATGTGACGAACGACGGTCAGATCGTGCGAGATGAACAGATACGCGACATCGGTCGCCTGCTGGATCTCGATGAGCAGCTCCAGCACCGTCTCCTGCGTCGTCAGGTCGAGCGCGGAGACAGGCTCGTCGCAGACGATCAACTTCGGGGCTAGGGCGAGCGCGCGGGCGATCGCGATCCGCTGCCGCTGACCGCCGGAGAACTCGCGGGGGAGTCGACCCGCCGCCCCTCTGGGCAGTCGCACGCGATCGAGCAGGTCAGCGATCCGTGCGCTGGCGCGGTGCCGCCCTTCCCCCTGCGCGAGCAGGGGTTCCATGAGGGTGTCGCCGACCGTCATCGACGGGTTCAGGGAGGTGTACGGGTCTTGGAAGATGACCTGCATGTCGCGCGAGAGCCGTCGGCGATCGCGGCGTGACGCGTTCTGGATCTCGGCGCCCTCGAAAGTGATCGTTCCCGAATCGGCGGGCACGAGACCCAGCACGGCGCGACCGATCGTGGTCTTGCCAGAGCCGGACTCTCCCACCAGACCGAGCGTCTCGCCGGGGCGGATCGACAGCGAGACATCGCGCAGCACCTGATTGCGCGGGGCGCGGAAGCCTCGTCCGGGGAACGAGACGGACAGATCGTCCACTCGCAGGAGGGGCTCGGACTCGAGGTTCATGCGATCTCCTTCGTCGCGGCGCGCGGCTGCCAGGGCTCTCGGACGACGTCCGCATCGGGGACGGCTGCCACCAGTCGCCGGGTGTAGTCCTCGGTCGGTGAGAGGAGGAGCGTCTCGGTCTCGCCGCGCTCGACGATGCGCCCGTCGTTCATGACGGCCACCCGGTCGCACAGGTCGGCGATCACTCCGAGGTTGTGTGTGACGATGAGCACTCCCACCCCGCGCTCGTCGCGCAGTCGCCGCAGGATACCGAGCACCTCCGCCTGCACCGTGACGTCGAGGGCGGTGGTCGGCTCGTCCGCGATGATGAGGTCGGGGTCGGTCGACAGGGCGCCCGCGATGAGCACACGCTGTGCCATACCGCCCGAGATCTCGTGCGGGTACGACGCGTACACGCGCTCGGGATCGGCGATCTCGACCGCGGCGAGCAGTTCGAGCACGCGCGCCTTCGCCTGCGCCTTGGTCAGCCGCGGCCCGCGACGGCTGCGCACGCGCAGCGGTTCGCTGAGCTGGGAGCCGATCGTGAAGGACGGGTCGAGGTTGCTCATCGGCTCCTGCGGCACGTATCCGAGCGCGCGTCGGCGGGCGGCCGCGGTGGACGGCTCGACGTCGATGACCTCCTCGCCCTGGATCAGGATGCTGCCGCCGGCGACGTAGCCGCCTTCGGGAAGGATGCCCAGTGCGGAGAACGCGGTCTGGCTCTTGCCCGACCCAGACTCACCGACGAGGCCGACGATCTGCCCCGGCGCCACGTCGAGGTCGACGCCGTGGACGACCTCCACGTCGGGTCCGGTCGGCTTGCGGTAGGCCACTTTCAGCCCGCGGATGGACAGTAGCGCGCCGCGCCCGTCCCCGGCGATGGCGGAGCGCTCGCTCGCGCGGCCGGCGGCGAGGGTGGCGCGCTCTCGTCGGGTGACCCGACGCATCTCGCCGCTGCGGTCGTCGAGGGCGTCACGGATCCCCGAGGCGAGCAACACGAGGGCCGCGCTCGTGAGGCCGAGCGCCACTCCGGGCCACACCAGGAGCAGGGGCGCCCGGTTGAAGTTGTTGAACGCCTCGTTGAGCATCGCACCCCACGTCGGGGTGTTCCCGCTGCCGATTCCGATGAACTCGAGGCCGGCCTGCAGGCCGATCGCGATTCCGGCGACGAGGGCGATCTGGATGATGACGGGGGCACGGACGACGGTCAGGATGTGGCGGCCGATGATGCGCCAGTCCGGCAGACCGGACACGCGTGCGGCATCCACGTACAGCTCGTTGCGCACGGCCGCGACGGCGCCGCGGACCAGTCGGTAGAACGAGGGTGCCACCAGGAAGCCGAGCACGATCATGAGCACCCAAACCGTGGGGCCGAGGACGGCGCGGGAGGCCAGGAGCACGATCATCGCGGGCAGCGACATGACGAAGTTGGTCACCCAGCCCGACGCCGAGTCGAACCATCCGCCGTAATACCCGGCGAGCAGACCGGTCGGCACGCCGATCACGAGGGCGACCAGGAGGGCGATGACCGCGCCGCCCAGTGTGTTCTGTCCGCCGTAGAGCAGGCGGGCGAGAACGTCGCGCCCTGCGGTGTCGAACCCGAGAGGATGCCCCGGCTGCGGGCCCTGGAACGCGTTCTTCGGGATGGCGTCGTTGGGCCCGAAGGGGGCGAGAAGAGGTGCGCAGACGACGACGAGCACGATGAGCACGAGCACGATCGCGGCGGTGAGCGCGAGCGGTCGGGAAAGGAGCGCCCCCAGGACGCTCGGGGCCTTGACGGCGGCGGCGTCGGCGACGCGCGGCTCTTCGGTGGGCACAGTGGCCTGCTGGGTCACGAGGTCCTCGCTTTGGGCAGTAGCCAGCCGATGCCGAGATCGACCAGGAGGTTGACGATGACGACGCCGATCGCGGAGAGCATCACGAGGCCCATGATGATCGGGATGTCTCCTTGAGTCGTGTACTGGATCGCCATGGATCCGATGCCGGGCAGACCGAAGATCTGCTCGACGATGACCGCTCCGCCGAGCAGGCCGACGAACTGCATTCCGAGGACGGTGAGTGCGGGCGCCGACGCGTTGCGCAGCACGTGGCGGAAGAGGATGTTGCGGTGCGGCAGGCCGCGTGTGGCGAGCGTGCGGATGTAGTCGGAGCGGGCGACTTCGATGACCGAGGAGCGCACCTGTTGTGCGATCCCGGCGACCGCCGCGATCGAGAGTGAGATCGCGGGCAGGGTGATCGTCGAGAGCCATCCGCTGAACGACTGTGTGATCGGGATGTAGCCGATCGCGGGGAACCAGCGCAGCTGCACCGCGAAGACGATCACGATGACGATCGTCACGAGAAAGCCCGGCAGGGCGTACCCGGCGACGCTGAAGATCTGTACGAAGCGGTCGACGGCTCCTCGCCGGATACCCGCCCAGACGCCGAGGAGGTAGCCGACGACGGCCGTGACCAGCGTCACCCCGACCATGAGGCTGAGGGTGACCGGGAGACGTCCGGCGATCGCGGTCGTGACGTACTCACTGGAGAACCAGGAGCGACCGAGGTCTCCCCTCAGCGCGCGGGTGAGCCAATCTCCGTACTGCACAAGGATCGGACGATCCACTCCGAGCGCCGCGTTCTTGGCGTCGATCGCCGCTTGCGAGGCGTTGAGCCCCAGGAGCTGCCTGCCCACATCCTGCCCCGAGAGGGACAGCAGGAGGAAGGTGACCAGGGAGGTGACGAACAGCAGCACGATGCTGGCGCCGATTCGTCGCGCGAGGAAGATGACCATGAGCGGTACCCCTGTTTCGTTGGGAGCCGGTTCGGACCGGCTCCCACCGTCCCTGTCAGTGCGACAGGGAGTAGTTGTAGATGGACGTCTCGGCCTGGCCCGCCTGGGTGACCGCGGTGATGCCGGGAACCGTGACGAGCTTGTATGTCATCCGGTAGAAGGGCAGGAACCAGGCATCCTTCACGATGTGCTCGTTGAGCTGCTGATAGATCTTCTTGGCCTCGTCGCCCGACGCCGTGCGTGCGGAGGCCGCGAGCTTCTGCACCGTCTCGTCGGTCGTTCCGAAGAAGTTGAACGTGCCGGGGGCGATGAGGCCCTTGTAGACGATCCAGTCATCCGACGACTGCCCCATGTTCATGACCATGCCGGAGAACTCGCGCTGGACGAAGATCTGCTTGAGCGCTGTCGCCGCATCGACGTCCTGCCACGTGAGCGTGACGCCCACGGCGGCGAGATCGGTCTGCAAGGCGGTGGCGATGTTGTCGGTGACGATGGTCGTCAGACGCGGGAGGACGAGCTCGAAGCCATCGGCGTAGCCGGCGTCGGCGAGGAGCTCCTTCGCCTTGGCGGGGTCGTAGGCGTAGTAGTCGTCGAGCGACTTCTCGTACCCCTGCGTGTCGACGCCCCAGACCTGGCTGGTGATCTCGCCGCGACCGTCACGGATGACCTTGAGCATGGTCTCGCGGTCGACGGCGTAGTTCAGCGCCTGGCGCACCTCGGGCTTCGCGAGCGCGGGCGTGAGCGCGCCGCCCCGGTCGAACAGCAGCACACCCTGGAAATCGAACAGGACGTCCTGCGCCTTCAGCTTCGGGTCGTTCTCTGCGGCGAGCTGCTGATCCGCGGTCTGCAGGAGCGCACTGTCGAGCTGGCCCGTCTTCAGGCCGTTGACCATCGCGTTCTCATTGTCGAACGCGGAGATCGTGATCGTGGAGAAGTCGAGCTTGGAGCCCCAGTAGGTGGCGCGACGGTCGAACACCCAGCTCGTGCCGATGGCCGTCTTGCCGCTGTCGAGCGTGTAGGGGCCGGTGCCGTCCGGAGTGGTGACCAGGGCATCGTCGGTGCTGAACTTCGCTGGGTTGGCCATCAGTCCGGCGGAGTCGGACAGGTAGAACTCGAGCCCAGGGTCGGCCTGCGGGAGCGTCACGGTGACATGGGTCGGGTCGACAACGGCGATCTCCGCGCCGGCCAGGAACGACGCGTTGGGCCCGCCGCCGTCGCGGAAGCGGTCCATGTTCGCCTTGACCGCTGCGGCATCCAGCTTCGTGCCGTCATCGAAGGTGACGTCGTCACGGAGGGTGAGCGTGAGCACCGTGCGGTTGTCGTTGTAGGACCATTCGGTCGCCAGGGACGGCTCGTACGTGCCGTCGGGGGCGCGGCGGATGAGCGTGTCGTAGACCGCCTGGAAGTACGGCATCGTTCCACCGATCGCGTCGATGGGGTCGAGGCTCGTCGGCTTGGACATCGTGCCGATCTTGAGCGTGTCGTCGTGCGCAGCCGGTTGGTCGCCTCCGGCGCATCCCGTCAGCACGAGCAGCGCGGCTACCCCTGCGGCGATGCCGCCGATCAATCGCTTGTTCATTACAGACTCCGTTGTTTGCTGTGGTGATGGACCGAAGATGATGCTCGGCCCGAACGCGATGGACAGTATCATAATTTTCTACCACATGGTAAGTTTGATGAGTCAATGATGAAAGGGTCCCGATGACGACGCCCGTCCCCCGCAAGCTCTCCAAAGGCGAGCGCACGAAGACTCGCATCCTGGAGGCCGCGCTGGAGGTGTTCAGCGAGCAGGGCTTCTCGCAGACCTCGGTCCGCGACATCGCGACCCGCGCCGACATCACCCACGTCGGCTTGATGCACCACTTCCCCAGCAAGGACGACATGCTCGTTCGCATCCTGGAGTTCCGCGAGAAGCAGGACGAGGAGGATGCCGCCCGGTTCGCCGACCTCGGCATCGACCGCCTGTTCGCATGGATCGTCGACATCGTCGACAAGAACATCGCCCACCCCGACCGCATCCGCCTCTTCGTGACTCTTTCGGCCGAGGCGAGCAGTGACGAGCACCCCGCACGGGCCTATTTCGTGCGGCGCTACACACGCGTGATCGGTGCGCTCGAGGCATCCTTCGCCGCGCACTTCGCGGTGGCCCCTCCGAGGTTCGAGATCACCCCCCGTGAGGCCGCCGAGAGCATCGTCGCCCTCATGGACGGACTGCAGGTCCAGTGGCTGCTGTTCGACGGCGAGATCGACATGGCTGCCCGCGTTCGCACGCATCTCGCCGGACTCGGCGTCTCCCTTCCCGCTCTCCCTACCGGAACCAAGGAGCCCGCATGACTGACATCCCCGCCCTGAGCATCGAGCAGAAGGCGACTCTCGTCGCCGGCGCGACGACGTGGTCGACGCACGAGGTCGAAGGCATCCTCCCCGCACTCAATCTCAGCGACGGTCCGCACGGATTGCGTCGCCAGGGACCCGACGGCGACAATCTGGGCGTCGGCACGAGCCTTCCGGCCGTGTGCTTCCCTCCGTCCGTCGCGCTCGGCGCGACCTGGAATCCTGCGCTGGCCGAGCAGGTGGGTCAGGCGCTCGGACGTGAAGCACGCGCCCTGGATGTCCAGGTGCTCCTCGGACCGGGGCTGAACATCAAGCGGTCACCGCTGGGTGGTCGGAACTTCGAGTACTTCTCGGAGGACCCGCGCGTCAGCGGCACCCTCGCCGCGGCGATGGTGCGCGGCATCCAGAGCATGCAGGTGGCCGCGACCCCGAAGCACTTCGCCGTGAACAACCAGGAGACCGACCGGATGCGCGTGAGCGCCACGGTCAGCGAGCGCGCGCTGCGCGAGATCTACCTGGCCGCGTTCGAACAGGTCGTCCGCGAGGCCGCGCCCTGGGCGATGATGTCCGCCTACAACCGGGTCAATGGAACGTTCGCGAGCGAGAGCCACCGCCTGCTCACAGAGATCCTCCGCGACGAGTGGGGATTCGACGGTCTGGTCATGTCGGACTGGGGCGCCGTGGACGACACGGCCGCCTCGGTGGCTGCCGGACTCGACCTGGAGATGCCGCCGAGCGGTCGCGCGCAGCGCATCGTCGACGCTGTCGACCACGGCGAGATCGACGAGTCGGTGCTCGATGTCGCGATCGAGCGCCTGCGCCGACTGGCGGCACGGACGACCGGAACGGAGCCGATCGAACGCGATGTCGACGGCGCTCAGGAGGTCGCGCTGCAGGTCGCCCGCGAAGCGGCCACGCTGCTCGAGAACGACGGCACGCTGCCCCTCGACCCGAACGCGCACACGCGCGTGCTGGTGGTGGGAGAGTTCGCGCGCACACCCCGCTTCCAGGGCGGCGGTTCGTCCCGCGTGGTCCCCACGCGCGTCATCACCGCTCTGGATGCCCTCCGCGACCTCGCCGCGGACGAAGTCTCGTTCGCCCCGGGGTTCTCCCTCACGGGCGAATCGTCCGCCGATCTCGCCGACGACGCGGTGGCACAGGCACACGACGCCGAGGTGGTGATCGCGTTCCTCGGACTCAGCGACCGCGCCGAGTCCGAGGGGTTCGACCGCAGCGACATCTCGCTGCCTGCCGACCAGCTCGCGCTCCTGCGACGCCTCGTCCAGACCGGCACGCCTGTCGTGGTCGTGCTCTCGAACGGCGGGGTGCTCGAGGTGTCGTCCTGGCGTGAGGGTGTGGCCGCCATGGTCGAGGGATGGCTTCTCGGCCAGGAGGGCGGTCGCGCCCTCGCCGAAGTCATCTACGGCATCGTCAACCCCAGCGGCCGGCTGACCGAGACGATCCCGCACCGCATCCAGGACTCTCCGAGCCACGACACGTTCCCCGGTGCAGACGGCGAGGTCCTCTATGGCGAGGACGTGTTCGTGGGCTACCGCGGGTACGACACGCGCGGCACCGAGGTCGCCTACCCGTTCGGGTACGGACTGTCGTACACGAGCTTCACGTACGAGTCGATCGAAGTGGTGCCGCACTCGGACGGCGGGTGGGGCGTGCGCATCGCCCTGCGCAACACCGGCGACCGCGCGGGCTCCGAAGTCGTCCAGCTGTACGTGGGCGCCGAGTCATCCGCTCCGGCCCGACCCGTGCGTGAACTGCGCGGCTTCACGAAGGTGCACCTCGAGCCCGGAGAAGGCACGCATGTGCACCTCGTCCTCGCCGAACGCGACCTCGCGTACTGGAATACGCGCGCACGGCGATGGCAGGTCGATCCGGGCCTCTACCGGGTGGAGGTCGGCTCGCACTCGCGCGACATCCGACTGACCGAGACGGTGCACAGCGAGGGAGACGGCATCGTCGACCCGCTGCGGATGGACTCGACGCTGGCGGAGTGGGCCGCGCATCCCGCCGGTGCGGAGTTCGTCGCACGCATGCGCGAGGGCATCCCGGCCGAGATAGCCGAACGCGCGCCGGAGCTGGTCGCGATGGTGCAGTCGACCCCCGTCATCAAGCTCACGACGTGGGGGCTCGGCCTTACGGAGCAGATGGTGCGCGACGTCGTCGCAGCGTCGGGAGGTGACGCATGATCGCGGGAGAGGCGTGGGAGTCGATCATCCACGGCGCCGCCGAACTCGAGCCGGGCACTGCGGGCGCGGTCGTTCCCCACCGGCTGCCGGCCTGGGCGCGCGCGCAGGTCGACGACGCGATGCTCTCCTACGTCGAGGCATGCCCGGGAGGTGTCGCCCTGCGCTTCGACACGGATGCCACTGAGGCGACGCTCACTATCGGCGCGACGACCGTTGCTGCCGAGGGTGCCGACATGCCCACGATCGCGCCCCTGATCGTCTCGCGGTCGGGAGAGGAGAGCAGCGTTCCCGGACCTGTGCCGACCGTCATCGTCCTCAGCCCGCAGAACGAACCGATCGGTGTCCTGCCGCATGCGCCGCAGGAGATCACGCTGCCGTTGCCGGGGTCCGGACTCGTCGAGGTGCTGCTGCCGCACAATGCCCGGATCGAACTGGTGTCGCTCACGGCGTCCGCGCCGCTGCGCCCCGCATCCGCAGCCGGACTGCGCTGGACCCACTACGGCAGTTCGATCAGCCAGGGACTGAATGCGGTGTCTGCTGCCCGGACGTGGCCGGTCGCCGCCGCTCGTAAGCTCGGGTGGAACCTGCGCAATCTCTCCTTCGCGGGCAACGCGCAGTTCGATGGGTTCGCCGCGCGCATGATCCGCGATGTTCCGGCCGACATCATCACGCTCAAGGTCGGCGTCAACCTGCTCAACTCCGACTCGATGCGCGAGCGCGCGTTCCGGCCCGCCGCGCACGCGTTCCTCGACACGATCCGTGAGGGCCAGCCCCACACGCCGATCGTGCTCATCACCGCACTCGCGTGCCCCATCCACGAAGAGACGCCGGGCCCGGTCGTGATGGATGCGGACGGTATCGCGCGGACCGCGACCCGCACGGTCGAGCAGGATGCCGGGGCGCTCACGCTGCGCCGCACCCGCGAAATCTTGGCCGAGGTCGTCGCCGCGCGGCCAGACCCGAATCTGACGCTGGTCGACGGGCAGGAACTCTTCGGCGCAGCCGACGCAGGGCTGCTGTACGACCGACTGCACCCCGATCAGGAGGGGCTCGATCTCATCGCCGAGAGATTCGTCGAACGCATCGCGCCCCTGGCCGGGGAGGCCGCGGGCGCGGCCTGACGCACCCTGCCAGGTTCCGAGGGATCATATGGCCGACCTTCGGCGCAGCAGCACGGCGCCGCACACCACCGCACCGGAGGAGGGCGCTGTGCTCACGGGCAACAGCAGGCGCGCCCTCATGGGCGTTTGGTCGCCACCGCTGATCCCGTACGCATCGAGTAGCTCGGCGCGGGGGTGCTCCAGCTGGTCGGTACGGCGGCGAAGCAACTGGAAGATCGCCTCCGGGCTCGACGCGAGACGCGGCTGAAGAACCGTGGGCGCGACGCCGACCGTGTTCTTCCGCATACCCTCCAGCAGGTCGGCGAGGTCCGTCCCGTTACGGACGTATTCGGTGGTGAGCGAGCGGCGCGGCATCCGATCGAGCACGGCTGCGCGCTGCCATGGGTGATGGAACCGCGCGGCAGGGGTGCGTCCAGCGGTGCCGACCGCCAGTTTCGAGCCGAACGTCCGCTATGAGGTGGCCGACCTGGTCAGCCACATCCGCCTGGTCGCGGCCGGGCGGGTCGTGAGCCTGTTTCCCGATCTCGCGTGGCCCCGGGGGGTGCCCCTATGTCGTTTGTCAAGCGGCGAGGCTGGCTGCTGAGTCGTGTCGTTGGTAGAGGGTGCCGTCGCGGAGCATGGCGAAGAGGACGTCGGCTCGGCGTCGGGCGAGGGCGATGAGAGCTTGATTGTGGCGCTTGCCTTCGGCGATCTTGCGGTCGTAGTAGGCGCGTGATTCGGGATCGCGGAGGGCGGCGAAGGCGGAGAGGAACAGGGTCCGTTTCAGGATCTTGTTGCCGCTTCGGGAGGGGTGCTCGCCGCGGATCGAGCTCCCGGATCGTCTGGTGACGGGTGCGATGCCGGCGTAGGCGGCGAGGTGGCCGGCGGTGGGGAAGGTCTTGGTGGTGACTTCGGTGAGGAGCCTCGCGGCGGTCCTGACGCCGACTCCGGGCATGCTCGTCAGGACCGGGGAAAGAGGGTGCGCGTCGACGATCCTCTCGACCTCAGCCGCGATCTCATCACGTTGCCGGCGCAACGCGGTCAGTTGCTCTGCCAGGCGTGGCAGGGCCAGGGCTGCAGCGTCCGTGCCGGTGACGACGACGGTCTGCTCGTCGAGGGCCTGGATGATCAGGGTGGCCCAGACGCGGCCTTTGCGAGGCGCGTTCTTCAGCAGCCGAGTCCCGAGCCGCCTTTCGCCGGCGGCCCGCATCAACGCGGGCGACGGGTAACGCTGCAGCAGGTCCAAGATCGCCGGATGGGCCAGCCTGGGCCCGATCACGCGCTCGAGGGCGGGGTGGATCTGGGTGAGCAGGCCCCTGATCCGGTTGGAGACCGCGGTGATCTGCCCGGCGAGGTCATCATCGAAACCGCAGAGCATCGACAGCTCAGCGACCTGCTCGTCGGCGGCCTGGATCGAACGGAGCGTGTGCGGCATCGTCCGGGCGGTCTCGGCGATGATCGCCGCGTCCCGCGCGTCAGTCTTCGCCTCACCCGGGTGCAGGTCCGCGATGCGGCGCATCGCCAGACCCGGCAGGTAACCGACCAGCGCGCCGCTCGCTTGCGCGACCGCGACCGGCAGTGCACCGATCGTCGCGGGCTGATCAACGACGAGCAGGATCAGCCCATGCGTGCTCAGCTGCTCGAGCACGCCCCGCAACCGCGCCTCGTCGTTCGGTAACGCGTGATCGAACAGGCGCTTTCCTGCCCGATCGAGAGCGACGGCGTGGTGCTCGCCTTTGCCGACGTCGAGGCCGATGAACACGTCGACCTCGTCGTATCTGTCGATGCTGCTGACCATCATTGGTCCTCCGCTTCCGGTGCATGACGGCGTCCACCGGCGGTGAGTCTCGGCATCCACGTTACGAACGGCCTCAAGCACCAGAGCACTCGGGTCCAGCCCCTATCAGCGATCACACACCGCCAACCAGGCCCGGTGACAACACCCCCCCAGATCATCAAGGACAGGGGGCAGAGAGTCATGCCGGACCCGGCAGGCCGTCACCCCTCAGGATCCCTCCATCCGGGCTACGAAGAAAGTAACGGGGGGCAGGTTACGGAGCGGCACGTCGATCTTCCCGAACGGCCGCGCCGTGAACTGCTCACTTACGCCCGCGTCGCCGCGGCCCGGCGCGCGCCGGTCGGGCGCTGCGCGCCGGCACCGGCCGCGGCGTGGGCCGAGATCTACGGGGCGGCGACCACACCCCGCTGAATGACGTGACGCAGGCTCTGCTCGGGACGGGCGAGCAGAGTGATGTCCTCCAGCGGGTCGCCGTCCACGATCAGCAGATCGGCGATGGCTCCGGGGGCCAGCGTTCCCAGCTGCCCGGCGTAGCCCAGCAGATCAGCACCGGCGACCGTCGCCTCCCGCAGGATGTCGGCGGTGGGGGCCACCTGCGCCCGCAGGGCGAACTCGTGGGGCTGTGCCACACCCATCTCGGCGAGCAGGTCGGTGCCGAAGGCGACTTTGACACCTGCCTGGTGGGCCAGGGCGTAGGCGGCCAGGCCCCGATCGCGCACGTCCGAGACCTTCGCGATCGACTCGGCGGGCAGGCCCGAGGCCGCGCCCTGGCTGGCCAGCAGCTCATAGGTGATCAGGGTGGGCACGAGCCACGCATCCTTCTCCTTCATGAGCTGGGCGGTCGGCTCGTCGAGCAGGTTCCCGTGCTCGATGCAGGTCACCCCGGCGCGCAGCGCCTGCCCCATCGAGCGGGGGTGGTACGCGTGCACCGTGACATAGGTGTTGGCATTCTCGGCCTCGACCACCGCCGCGCGCAGCTCCTCCTCGGTGTACTGCACCGCGGAGATGTGGTCGTGCGGTGAGGCGACGCCTCCGGAGGCGGCGATCTTGATGAACGACGCGCCCTGACGCAGCTCCTCGCGCACCGCGGCGCGCATCGCGTCGACGCCGTCGACGATCACCGCGATCCCCGAGACGGCGTCGCACGCGCAGCGGTGGGTCTCGTCGAGCGAACGCAGGTCGCCGTGGCCGCCGGTCTGGGAGATCATGTGCCCGGCGTGGACCACCCGCGGGCCCGAAGCCAGGCCCTCGGCCAGTGCCCGCACGAGGCCCCGGTCCGCTCCGCCCACGTCGCGCACGGTCGTGAAGCCGCGGTGCAGCATTCGCTTCGCCTCGGCGAACGTGCGGGCGGCGGCATAGGCCTGCGTCCACGAAGACACGTCGCCCATGTTCAGAGAGGTCACCGCCAGGTGCACGTGGGCGTCGATGAGGCCCGGGATGACGCTGGCTCCGGCGGCATCGATGACCTGGACATCGTCGCCGACGGCGGGTGCGGGTCCGCTGCCACGTTCGACGATCTTGCCGTCGGCGGTGCGCAGCCATCCCTCCGTCCGCTCGCCGTCCTCCGGATCGATCAGCGTCGCCGAGGTGATGAGGACTCCGGTGCTCATACAGCTGTCCCTTCCGTCTGTGCCAGAGATTCGATGTTCTCAAGGCTGAGGCCGTTGGTGCGTTCCCCGAAGATGACCGTGATCGTCACCGCGAACAGCAGCAGGGCGGTCAACCCCAGGAACACGGTCGCGAAACCGGCGGCCGCGAACACGTAGCCGATGGTGATCGGTGCGAGGATGGCGCCCACGCGCCCGGCGGCGGAGGCGAACCCGACCCCGGTGGTGCGGATGGCCGTCGGGTACAGTTCCGCGGTGTATCCGTAGTAGGCGGCGGCGGAACCGTTGATGAAGGCGGCCAGCAGGGCGGACGCGATCAGCAGCACCACGACGTCCTCGGCCATCGCCACGCCGATGGCCGACAACGCGGCTGCGGCGGCGAAGGAGGCGATCACCCACTTCTTCTCGAACTTGTTCACCAGCCATGCCGCCAACAGGTAGCCGGGAATCTGTGCGCCGCTCGCCGTGAAGGCGAACAGGAAGCTGTTGCTGACCGTGAAGCCCTTGGCGATGATGAGCATGTTCACCATCCAGCTGGCGAATCCGTAGTTGACGCCGGTGAGAGAGAACCACAGCAGCCAGATGACCAGGGTGCGTCTGCGCAGACCGGGTGCGAAGACCGCGCGCAGCTGCGCTCCCAGGCTGAGCCTGCTCGCCGCGACCGGCGAGGCATCCGGCAGTGCCTGCGCCTCCGCCTGGGCGGTCGCCTGCGCGGCGGCCTGAGCCGAATCGACACCCGCCGAGCGCTCGAAGCGCTCGACGATCTGCTCCGCCTCGGTCATGCGGCCCTGCGAGATGAGGAAGCGCGGCGACTCGGGCAGCGAGCGGCGCATGATCAGCAGCAGGACGATGGGCACCACGGCGATGACGCCGGCGATGCGCCAGCCCCACCAGGTGTGCGCGTTCGGGCCGATCACCAGGAGTGCGACGATGCCGGCGAGCACCCCGCCGTATCCGAAGAAGGCGACCGTCCGTCCGAGGAAACTGGCCCGGTAGCGGGCGGGCACGAGCTCGGACAGGTACGGCACGACCAGGACGCTCTCGGCGCCCAACCCGATGCCGCTCAGCATGCGCCAGATGAACAGCTCCGTGGGGGACTGGGAGGTGGCCATCAGCACGCTGAAGACGGTGAAGATGAGCAGCGCCGCCATCATGAGGCGTCTCCGGCCGAATCGGTCGGCGAGCACTCCCGAGGCGAGGGAGCCGATGAGGTAGCCGAAGAAGATCGCCGACAGCAGCCAGCCGGCGGTGGATTCCTCGATCGCCCACAGGGCGATCACCGCCGCCATCGCGTACCCCATGAGGGTGCCGTCGAAGGTGTCGAAGAGATAGCCGAGACCGCCGAGGCGGCGGACGCGGCGGTGCTCCTTGGTGAGGGGGAGCTGGTCGAGGCGAGTGAGAAGCGCTGCGGCTTGTGTGTTCGATGGGGGAGAGGTGGGCACGGGCCGTCCTTCCGATCGGATCGAAGTGGACTGAATCTAGATGCAAACACAAAGCTACGCAATGATTGTTGCATGCACATTTCGATTCTGCGACTACACGCGAAACCGGGAACCGCCTCCGACATCATCGATTACTACCGCCACCACGGCATCCTGGACGCCGCCGACTGCCTGTGGTCCCACCTGGCCGTCGAGGACACCGACCCGGACACCCTCATCGTCGTGACCGGCTGGAGCGACCTCGCGCAGATGCAGCGCTGGTACAGCGATCCGCGTCGCCAGGAATGGGCGATCGGGCTGGCGGCCTTCATCGCCTCGATGGAGGATGTGAGCTCGTCCGGCTATGGCGTACGGCTGTCCTCGGCGGGTGGGCTGCGCAATAGTACGCTGGAAGGGTGAGCGCGCAGACGGACGAGAGCTCCGCCCCCAGCGTCGCGCAATGGGTCGCCGACATCCGGGGCAGGTCCGCTCACGGCCGGCTCGGCAAGAGCGCCTCGCGCATGCTCGCCACCATCGTCCGCGAACCCCACTTCGCCAGTTACGCGACTACCGGGGAGCTGGCGACACGGGCGAACATCAACCCCTCCTCGGTCACGCGGGTCTCCCAGGCGCTCGGTTATGAGGGCTGGCCCGATCTGCGCGGGTCCCTACGCGAGGTGTACGTGCGTTCGGTCAGTGCGGACGGCGTCGAAGCCCGGCCGTCCTCAGCATCCGGATCCGTCGTCGAACAGCTCATCCAGCACGACATCGAGAACGTCTCCGGCCTGCAGAACCCGAAGACCCGCGCGGCCATCGAAGCGGTCGGCGCGCGCGTGGCGCGCTCGCGTCGGATCCTGGTGGTGGGCAGCGGCCTCGGATCGGTGCCGGCGGATGTCTTTGGGCATCTGGGCCTCATCGCAGGACTCGACGTCCGGGTCGCACTGGGCGCCGCCACCTCACAGATCGCGGCCGTGCAGCTCCTGGGCGCGGGCGATTGCCTGGTCGCGGTGAACGTCTGGCGCACCACCCGCACGCTGCGCCAGCTCGTCGCACTCGCCCGATCCCGCGCGGTGGCGGTGTGTCTGCTGACCGACATCGAGGGCTCTCGGCTCGAAGCGCACGCAGATGAGGTGGTGGTCGCCTCCACCGCCTCGGCGGGACCGGCGCCCTCGCTCGTCGCGCTCACCAGCGTCGCTCACGCCGTGCTTCTGTCCGCCGCGGGGGGTGACGCACTCGCCCACGCGCACGGCGTCGAACAGGCCTGGGATGCGGCAGGGCTGATCGACGACGACGAGTGACCGCGCGCGATCGGCTGTCGACGCGGGGCGAGTCTTCCCCGGGGAGCGCGACGGCGAGCAGGAGCACCGCGATCCCGGCCGCCGGAAATAGCAGCGACCCAAGCGCAGCCCTGCGGCGTGGCAATCATCCAGACCACTGGCGGCGACAGCAGGATCCTGAGCCGCAGCAGCGACAACGACACCCCACGCACCGCCGAGTTGGGCCAGACAAAACGACACCCCTCGGCCAGTCAAGAATGACAGGGCCATACCCCTCCACCACGTCGCTGGACGTGATGGGTGAACCGACCCCGGTTTCCTGCCGCTCCTATGCGGGTGCCAGCACCGGGTGGGCTGGCGTTTCGAGGCCAGCGTAGTACGCGGCTTCGAGCTCGTCGGGCGGGACATCGCCGATGGTCGAGTGCAGGCGTCTCGCGTTGTACCAATCGACCCAATCGGTGGTGACCCATTCGACGTCGTCGATCGTGCGTAGTGGCCCTGTCCGGAAGGGTGAGCCATCGCGGATCGCTTCGTTCTCGAACAGCCCGATCGTGGACTCGGCGAGGGCGTTGTCGTACGCGTCCCCGATGGATCCGATCGACGCAGCGATGCCCTCGAGGGCAAGTGTTTCAGCGAACGACACATAGACGAACCCGGCCCACGTCCTCACATACGTGAAGTCCGCGACCCAACGCCGGTTCGGAGCTGGCGCGGTGAAGTCCCGATCCAGGAGGTCAGGTGCCCTCGCGGCGTTGCGATCAGGGGTCGTGGTCCGCACGCCCTTGCCGCGCACGAGGCCATTGATCCCGAGCTGACGCATCAGCCGATCCACTTGTCGTTTCGACACAGCGAGGTCTTGTCGGCGCAGCAGCGCGGTCATCTTCCTCCGCCCATACATCGACTCCGGTGTTGCCTCGCCCTTCTCGTTGATCCGCACGGCTCGGATCGTGTCGATGACGACCGCGTCCGCGAGGTCGCGATCACTGGGCTGCGCGTGTTTCCACGCTCGATATGTCCGCTCGGCGACCGGCACGCCCTGCTCCCGCAGGACCTTGCAGATCGACCCGACCGAGCGGTGCTTGACGCGTTGCTCCTCGATGAACGCGAGGATCAGCGGCGTCGGGGGTCGAGTTCCCCGATGCTCCTATGTCAAGCTGCGGTGGCGAGAATGCTCTTTGGGGTCGTGTTCAGGGTGATCAGGGTTCGTTGCTCGGTCTCGGCTCGCGCGGCTTCGTCCTGGCGGAGGGCGGCGAAAACGCGGTCGGAGATCCGCCGTCGCAGCAGCCGGAGTGCCTCGACTCGTGTCTTGCCGGCGCTGACCTGCTTTGCGAAGTAGATAGCGCCTTCGCCGCCGAGTCGCTGCTGGGTCACCGCAGCCATATGGAGGGATGTGTTGATGCGTCGGTTGCCTCCTCGCGAGAGTCGGACCTTCACGTTGTTGCCGGACCAGACGGGGATGGGTGCGGTGCCGTTGAACCGCGCGAAGGCGTCCTTACTGGTGAAGCGGTTGACACCGGCGGTCTCGCCGATGATCGCTGCCGCGCCGAGAGCGCCCATTCCCGGGACGGCGAGGAGCATCGGATACTCGACTTTCACGATCGCTGTCAGCTGTCGTTCGATGGCGGTGATCCGCTGAGTGAGAGCGACGATATCGGCGAGCAGGTCACGAGCGATCTCGGCGACTGCCCCGTCGACTCCGGCGATCGCACGGGTGATCTGCTCGAACACGGCGGGACGTCGAATCCCGCGGGACGGAACCTCGAAGTCGGGCACCAGCTCGTGCAAGAACCAGCGCAGTTTCGCCTGCAATCCAGTGCGGTGCTCGACGAGCCTCTTGCGGTGATCGGAGAAGAGCTTCAAGTCGCGATCCGGTCCGGCGAGATGAGCCGTGGGGAGGTGGTCTTCCCGCAGGGCGACACGAGCGACGGCCTCAGCATCGATCGGGTCGGACTTGCCCGGTTCACGGGATGACCTCCGCATCCCGGCCATCAACCGGGTATGCACCCGCAGGACCTGATGACCGGCGAGCAGAAGGCTCGCCTCCAGGGCGCGGGTGAGGTGACGGCAGTCCTCGACCGCAACCTTCACCATCCCGAACCCGTCGAGCCACTCGAGCATGCGGGTGTGACCCGCCTTCCGGGCCGGGACCGTGAGCGCGGCGACGCGCTTACCTACTTCGTCGATCGCGACGAGTGTGTAGCTGTCCTTGTGCGCGTCGATACCAACCGTGATCATGCCGACTCCTTCGTCGTTCCACCAATGACGGCCCGACGCCCAGCGGCCGATGGGCACGCCTCAATCGAGCACGACGACAGTCGCGCAGGCTCCCTATCAGGCCACATCATTCCACCGAGCGTCGGCGTCGACGGGGCGGCACATCGCGGAGTAGCCACCATCCAAGATGGAGCAGCGAAGAAAAGAGCCAACCCCGCCGACCGAGTAGTGCCCCTTAGTGTGGTGTAGTTCGCGGTGGCCGGTCTCGTCGTAGACGTGAGCGCGGTCACCGTGTAGTCCCTT
>Ga0066256_1000856_pt1 | contig 54007 bp, 53 predicted proteins | sample ThiBio_1000_biof_FD_87107 | JGI IMG/M metagenome (GOLD analysis project Ga0066256, IMG submission 87107) | Wastewater bioreactor microbial communities from Cape Town, South Africa - Thiocy_expt_1000_biof (version 2) | ecosystem: Engineered > Bioreactor > Thiocyanate-remediating >... | reverse complement strand
TTGCGGGGGCAGGATTTGAACCTACGACCTTCGGGTTATGAGCCCGACGAGCTGCCAGACTGCTCCACCCCGCGCCTGTCGCAAATGAAACCGCGTCAATCGAGAAGCGGAACTATAGCAAAGCGTGCTTGGCCCCGTCAACACTTGCGGGCTTTATGGCAAAGCCCATCGAGCTCCATTGGCAACATTTCCAATGTTTTCAATCGACTGAATGAGCCCTGCCACCGCAGGCCAAGATGGTAATAGCGGCGGACAGCGCGAAACAGCCGGAAACCATGCACACTTTTTGTGCAGACAATGTGTCGGCAAACTCGCTACCATTTGGCGTCCCGTCGATAGAAAGTCCGCTTGTGCATATTTCCGATTTTTCCCTGTCGCGCCTGCCGCGCATCGAGTTCGGTCCCGGCGTGCTCGGCAAGTTGCCGGCCATTGCCCGCACCTATGGCACACGTGCCTTGCTGGTGACCGGCGCGGGTTCGCTGAAGAACTCGCCATTCTGGGCAACCGTGACGGACGGGCTGAAGGCACAGGGGGTTGCCTGGTTGCATCTGGCTGTTCCGGGCGAACCCTCTCCGCTGATGGTGGATGAGGCCGTCCGCGCCTTACGCCCGGAGGCCGTTGACGTGGTCATCGGCCTCGGCGGCGGCAGCGCGCTGGATGCGGCCAAGGCGATTGCCGGTCTGCTCAAGCCCGGCAACTCGGTGATGGACCACCTGGAAGGCGTGGGACCCGAACTCGCGTACGCCGGTCCGGCCACACCGTTCATTGCCGTACCGACCACCGCCGGCACCGGCTCGGAGGCGACCAAGAACGCCGTATTAAGCGTGCAGGGCGCGGATGGCTTCAAGAAATCCTTCCGCGACGAAAAACTGGTGGCCGAAGTTGCACTGGTCGACCCCGATCTCCTCGCCACCTGCCCCGCCGCCGTGACTGCGGCGAACGGGATGGATGCCTTCACCCAGTTGCTGGAGTCCTATGTTTCCTGCCGCGCCGCGCCCTTGACCGATTCGCTTGCCTGGGGCGGCATGAAGGCCGCCCGCGACGGCTTGCTGGCCTTGTATGCCGATGCCGGCGATGCCGCCGCGCGCAATCGCATGGCCTACGCGGCGCTGGTATCGGGCATCACACTGGCGCAGGTCGGGCTCGGCTCGGTGCACGGACTGGCCGCGCCATTGGGGGCATTCTTCCCGATTCCGCACGGCGTCGCGTGCGGCACGCTGGTGGCGCAGGCCACACGCATCAATATCGACGCGCTGCAGGCACGCGAGGCGAATCACCCGGCGCTGGAAAAATATGCACAAGTGGGGCGCCTGCTGAGCAAGCAGGGCCAACTGAACCAGACTGCGTCACACGCCGTCCTGATCGATACGCTCGACGCCTGGACACGCAAACTTCAGCTTCCATCCCTGGCGCAGTTCGGCGTGACGCACGCCGATATCCCGCGCATCGTGGCCAACAGCCGCGGCAGCAGCATGAAAACCAATCCGATTGCGCTCACCGACGCTGAAATCGCGGGCATTCTCGCCGCGCGCATCTGACGCCCGCTCAAGTTAAACGGCTGTCGTCCGCTATTTCTGCGATCTCATCATCTGGAACGCAACCATGCCCGGCCTCCTGCTTTTCTTCATCGTGCTCGCACTTCCGGCAGTCTATGGCGTGTTCATCTTCAACCAGCTTGTCACGCTGAAGCATAACGTCGGCAAGGCCTGGTCGAATATCGACATCCTGCTCAAGCAGCGCCATGACGAATTGCCGAAGCTGGTCGAAACCTGCAAGCAATACATGCAGTTCGAACAGGAGACGCTTGAAAAAGTGATGCACGCGCGCAGCCAGGTCGCGAGCGCACGGGAATCGCAGAACATCCCCGCGCTGGGGCAGGCCGAAGGCGCATTGCGCGTGGGCCTCGGCAATCTGTTCGCGGTTGCCGAGGCCTATCCCGAACTGAAGACCAACGAAACCTTCCTGCATCTGCAGGCGCGCATTACCGGGCTGGAAAACGCGATTGCCGACCGCCGCGAGTTCTACAACGATTCGGTCAACGTCAACAACGTGCGGGTGGAGCAGTTTCCCGACACCCTCGTGGCGCGTCTGTTCGCCTTCCGTCAGTTTCCGCTGTTGCGCTTCGCTGCCGAGGAAAAGAAAGACGTTGACCTGAAGCAGCTCTTCGACCGCTGATGCTCCCGGTACGCTGGACGGCCGAATGGCGGCACGACTACGCCAATTTCGCGCTAGGCGGCGGCAATCTGGCCATTCTGCTGCTCGGCTTCCAGCTGCATTCCCATCTAGGCTGGCAAATCAGTTTTGCGTTGGTCGGGCTGACCAGTTTCTGGGCGTGGTTTGCCAACCTCAAGCGCTATCGCACCGTGGCGGATACGCCAACCTCGCGCATCGCCTCGGCCCCTCAAGGCTACATCGAGCTCGTCGGACGCGGCAGCCAGCCGCCGGGCGACAACCTGATCAGCCCCGTCAACGGCCTGCCCTGCCTGTGGTACCGCTACCGCATCGAGCGCAAGAACGGCGACCGCTGGGAATACGTCGAATCCGGGATATCGCATGACACGTTCGGCGTGGACGACGGCAGCGGCAGCGTGCTGATCGATCCCGGCGGCGCGGAAATTCTTACTTCGCGCAAACAGGTCTCGACCTCGGGCGATTACCGCAAAACAGAATGGACGTTGATCGAAGGCGACACCATTTACGTGATCGGCGACCACGTAACCCTGGGCGGCCCCAATGCCGTGCTCGACAAGAAGGCCGATCTCGCGGCGCTGCTGGCCGAATGGAAGGCCGACAAGACCGCCTTGCTAGCGCGCTTCGACGCCGACCGCGACGGCGAAATCAGTCTCGACGAGTGGGAGCGCGCGCGCCAGGCCGCATCCGACGAAGTCGACCGGGCTCATCTCGATATCCGCCTGAAAGACGGCATTCATCTTGTGCGCAAACCGTCGCATGACCGCCCCTTCCTGATCGCCAACCGCGAAGTCACCGCGCTGGTGCGGCATTTTCGGCTATGGAGCTGGCTGCACCTGGCACTGACGATGGGCGCCCTGATCGGCTTGACGCTGCTCGGGCGCACAGCCTGACGCTTGCCCTGCCCGGCTTCCCGCCCTATAGTCAAGGCACGGAGGACGCATCATGAAACCTGCCATACCCGAGACCCCTGCTGAATACGACCACACCCGCATCATCGAGCGACCGGATGGATGCTACTGGATCGATGCCATGACCGGCGAGGAATATGGTCCCTTCGCCAGCCTGCTGGAAGCCGTACAGGACATGGAGTACAACGCCGACAGCGACTACGAGCCTGGCGAAACGGTGGAAGAGGCCGAAGAAGAGATCGGCATCTCCGACTGGATCGACCCCGACACCGGCGACCCAGGCGAAGCGTCTCACCGTCCCGTCGACTGATTCCCGGCCAGCCGGGATTGCCCGGATACGCCCCGGTCTGCGGCTTCCGCCATTCGCGCCTCACGCTCGAACGGATTGTCGCGATAGGGATTGCCGCCGCGCAGCCAAGCAAGCAGCCCGGCCAGCGGATACAGCACCAGCAGCAAAATACCCCAGCGTTCAAATTGCCTGACATGCGCACGCTCGTGCACACGCGTGGCGGCCAGGGCACTCGATGACACGCCCAGCACGACGTGTCCCAGCGTGATTGCCGCGACCGGTCCGCTGAACGGAAAGCCGCGCCGCAACACCCATGCCGGCCAGCCGCCCGCGGTTTCCAGCACCCCCTCCACCTGCCGCATGGCGCCTCCGCTCCCCCGTGCGGCGAGCGCAACCAGCACGCCCAACAGGGTGACCGGAAACGGCCACAGATAGCGCAGGGAGCGGCGCATTCAGGTATCCAGCACGCCAAAGAACCAACGCGCCTCGTGCAAACCTTCCGCCACGAAATGCCGGCGCGCCTGTTCGAGCTGGGTCGCGGTCCCCGCCGCATACACGTCGAAGCGATGCAGATCCGGGTAATCCGTCACAATGCCTTGCAGCACGGCCTCCAAGTCGTCGGTCGGCGCATGCGGCAGGTAGTTGAAATTATCCAGCGCATCGGTCCAGGCGCGGCACAGGTTGTCCTGATAATGCCCGGCCTCGTCGGCCACCCAATGCAGGTCCATCGATTCGGCCAGTTCCAGCGACATGGCATGCTGGATCAGGCTCTTGATCGGCGCAAAGCCTGCGCCGAAAGCCAGGAAAATCACTGGTCGCGGCGAGTCCTCGTCCAGCACGAATTCGCCGAAGGGCCCCTCCACCTGCACCACATCATTGGGTTTCAGGCTGCCGAACACGCTCTCGACAAACGCATCGTCCGCCCGGCGCGGGATCTGGAGCTCGATGTGGCGATCCTCGCATGGGCAACTGGCAATGGCATAGCGCCCCTTCACCCCGTCGATCGACACGTCGACGCTCTGGCCGCCGAGATAACGCAGGCGCTGGCTGCGCGGCGCGAGAATATGCAGCGCAGCCATGTGCGGATTGAACACCTCGATCGACTTCACCTTGGCGGTCAGCTGCTGCACCGGAATATCGCGCGCGCCCGCCACATTGGCTTCGATCACCACGTCGTTGACCGGCGCATAGGCGCACAGCAGGATCGTCCCGGCCTCTTTTTCGGCCTCTTTCAGAACATAGTCGTGCGCATGGACCTTCGTCACTTCGCCCGACAGCACACGCGCCTTGCAGTCGCCGCAATTGCCGTTGCTGCAGCCGTAATTCAGCGACACGCCATTGCGCAGCGCGGCTTCCAGCAAGGTGTCGTTGCCCTCCACGTAGAACTCGTGGCCGCTGGGCTGGATGGTCACATGGGCTGACATGATTTTGAATATCCTTTCCTGCGCAATCGTCGCCTGCGCCTGCACCGCATCCGGCGGAACCTCGGCCAGATTGCGCAGCAGAAATGCGCGCACGGTATGCAGGGCATGGCGCGTTTCCGCGCTTTGGTCTTCTTCGATTTCGTCGATCTTCTCGTCGAGCCAGGTCATCACGTTGCCGTAATGCAGCAGCAAGGCCTTGGCCGCTGCATAGTCGTCGCCCAGCGCGTTCAGGCGCGCCACCAGCACGTCCTTGTCGGGCAAGGCACGCTCCAGCACCCGCTTGGCGAACGCCTTGTCCTTGATTTCCTGGACCCGGCGAAATTCGGCATCGTCGTCCCACTTCACCTCGGGAAACACGCGCAGCAACTCGTCGAGCTCGACCATGCCGTCAAAGGTCGCCAGCACACCGCCGCGAATCATCTCCTGCAGCGCATGACGCGGCTGGCCAACCAGCTTGGCCACACGGGAAAGCGGAAGTAAATGGCTCATGGCACGATGGTACTCCGTGTCCGCGGCGGACAGAATCGGCACTTCACCAGATTCTGAATCCCTGATTCGCCTGGCCACCCCGTCTGACAATACAATCCCGTCATGCCGTCCATCACCATCCGTTCGTGCCCCGCCGACGCCCGCGCCGCCCTCGAACAGGCCGGGCTCGCCCCCGCCTGGGCGCGGTTGTATGCCGCCCGCGGCGTCAGCCATCCCGACGAAGTCGCGCACCGCCTGCCGCAGCTGCTGCCGCCCGCCGGCCTGCTGCACATCGAACGCGCCGCCGCGCTGCTGGCCGACGCCATTCGCGACCACAAGCGCCTGCTCATCATCGCCGACTACGACGCCGACGGCGCCACTGCCTGCGCGGTCGGCGTGCGCGGCCTGCGCCTGCTCGGCGCGCAGGTCGATTTCATCGTGCCCAACCGGCTCGAACATGGCTACGGCCTCACCCCCGACATCGTGAAGCTCGCCGCCGCACGCCAGCCCGACCTGCTGGTCACCGTGGACAACGGCATTGCCGCGGTCGAAGGCGTGGCAGCGGCGAACACCCTCGGTATCCCGGTTCTGGTCACTGACCACCACCTGCCCGGCGACACGTTGCCGGACGCTGTCTGCATCGTCAATCCCAACCAGCCGGGTTGCGGCTTCGGCTCGAAGAATCTGGCCGGCGTCGGCGTGATGTTCTACGTGCTGCTAGCCCTGCGCGCCGAGCTGCGCCAGCGCGGCGCCTATGCCGACACGCCCGAGCCGGATCTGCGCGCCCTGCTCGACCTGGTCGCGCTCGGCACGGTGGCCGACGTGGTGAAACTCGATGCCAATAACCGCACCCTCGTCGCCCAGGGGCTGGCGCGCATGCGCGCGGGCAAGGCCAGCGCCGGCGTCAACGCGCTGTTCCGCGCCGCCGGGCGCGAGCCTGCGCGCGCCACCGTGTTCGACCTCGGCTTCATGCTCGGCCCGCGGCTGAACGCCGCCGGCCGCATCGACGACATGGCGCTCGGCATCGAATGCCTGCTGGCCGACGACCCCGCCGCCGCACAGGAGCTGGCGCAGCGGCTCGACACGCTCAATCGGACGCGGCGCGACGTCGAGGCCGACATGCTGGAGGAGGCGCTTGCCATCCTCGCCACCTTCAATCCTGACGACAGCCACAGCCTCACGGCGTTTCAGTCTGGCTGGCACGTCGGCGTGATCGGTATCCTGGCGTCGCGCCTGAAGGACAAGTTCCACCGCCCCACCATCGTGCTGGCCCAAAGCGAGAGCGGAGGAGCGGGAGGGTCGCTGCAGTCGCAGCGGGGACCCACCGGCCTACCCCTTGCGGGTGAGCTCAAAGGCTCCGGCCGCTCCATCCCCGGCCTGCATCTGCGCGACGCGCTCGACCTGATCGACAAGCGCCACCCCGGCCTGATCGTCAAATTCGGCGGCCACGCCATGGCCGCCGGGCTCAGCATTCCCGCCGGGCGCCACGCGGAGTTCGGCGCAGCATTCGAGGCCGTGGTACGCGAACTGATCGACCCGGCAGATCTCGATGGCAGGATCGAAACCGACGGCGAACTGGATCTCGCCGAACACAGCTACGAGCTCGCCGAGCAGTTCGACCATGCGGTCTGGGGGCAGGGCTTTCCTGCGCCGCTGTTCACCGCCACCTTCGATGTCGTGGCGCAGCGCGTCGTCGGCGAGAAACATCTGAAACTCAAGCTGGCGCGCGGGGAGACCTCGTTCGACGCCATGCGGTTCTTCCAGGCCGACCCGCTGCCAGACCGCATCCGCGCCGTCTACGCGCTCATGCCGAACGAATTCAATGGCCAGCAGTCATTGCAACTCAAACTGCAACACTGGGAGCCTGCGGGAGAATAGTTACAAGATGCAAGTTACAAGTTACAAGTTTCAATGGAACGAGCGGCCCCATACCAAGCCACGATCCCCTTGCAACTTGCACCTTGAAACTTGAAACTGCCTTTTATGCCGCCGATCACACTCGCCCTCATCCTGCTGAATGTTCTCGTCTATGTGCTCGAACTCGTCACCGGGCCCGAGATCATCCGCATCTTCGGCCTGTGGCCGCCGGGCTCGGGCGGCGCCTTCCATCTGTGGCAACTGGTCACCTACAGCTTCCTGCACGGCTCGCTGACCCATCTGGGATTCAATATGTTCGCCGTGTGGATGTTCGGTGCCGAACTGGAAAGGCGCTGGAACGACCTGCGCTACCTGCTGACCTACCTGCTCAGCGTCGTCGTGGCCGCAATGACGCAGATCGCCGTCTCCGGCTATTTCCTGCACAGCAGCAGTCCCGTCATCGGCGCCTCGGGCGGGGTGTTCGGCCTCCTGCTGGCCTATGCGCTGTATTTCCCGCGCAGCGTCGTCAGCATCATCTTCCTGCCCTTCATCCGCATCCCGGCGCGCCTCTTCGTGCTCGGCTATGGCGCTGTCGAACTCGTCCTCGGCCTCACCAGCACCGATGCGGGCGTCGCCCACTTCGCCCACCTCGGCGGATTGTTCGGCGGTTGGCTAGGCGTGCAGTATTTCCGCGGGCGCGGGGTGTTCGGGAAACGATAACGCGTGTCCAGCAGGCCGACCGGACTGAGATTAACCACCAGAGAAATTAAGCGCGAAGCAACGGCAATAGACGCAAACGTGTGCGATTGGGATCAACCGTCAGCAAAGCACCTTCCTGCAGTTCTAACTCCATTTGGCGCAATGCAGCAGCGACCTGAGCGCCAATCCTGTCCGGGTTGACATCCTCTGCGCGGATTTGAACAACGCTTGGTTTTTCGCCATGTGTTGCGGCCAGAATCGCGCTGAAATCAAGATCATGAGTAAGCACGATGTAATCGTTTGCCGCTGCATAATCCATGATTTCTGAATCAGGTGCATTGACCCTCCCGACAGCCGACCAATGGGCAGCCTGCAGACCCAATCCGTTTAGCCTATCCACCCAGCGCGGCGACAGATTCATGTCAACAAGCACTTTCATGCGTTGGCCAGCATAACCTCGCGCTCTTCGGCACGCCACGCGGCATAGCGCAGCGCTTGCATGATGTCTTCGCGTTCCAGGTAAGGATAGTCGGCGAGAATTTCCTCAATGCTGCGTCCAGTACCGACCTGACTCACAACCATGCCAACCGTGACACGCATCCCTCGAATGCAGGCCTTGCCGCCCATCACCTCAGGTTGTTGGGTAATACGATCGAGTCCCTGTGTCATGGCCCACTCCCGAATCAAATGAATTTCAATAATTATGCGCCTAGCATAGCCCGGGACGACAAGGCCCGCACATCGTCCATCCTACCCATTACTTGCTACTCGAATCCTGTCTCCTGAGCCTATGTCCCTCAGGCATAGCCCTCGGGATTGCCGGCCTGCCAGCGCCACGCATCGGCACACATGCGCGACAGATCGTATTCGGCCCGCCAGCCCAGCTCGCGCGCCGCGCGGGCCGGGTCGGCCCAGCATTGCGCCACGTCGCCGGCACGGCGCGCCACGATCCGGTACGGCACCGGTTTACCGCTGGCCGCCTCGAACGCACGCACCATGTCGAGCACGCTCACTCCGCGCCCGGTACCCAGATTCCAGGTCTGTACCCCGCCCAGTTGCAGCAGCTTGTTCAGCGCCGCCACATGCCCGCGCGCCAGGTCGACCACATGGATATAGTCGCGCACGCCAGTGCCGTCCGGTGTGGGATAGTCGCCGCCGAACACGTTGAGATGCGGGCGCCGGCCCACCGCCACCTGCGCCACATAGGGCATCAGGTTATTGGGAATGCCGCGCGGATCTTCGCCGATCAGCCCCGACTCGTGCGCCCCTACCGGATTGAAGTAGCGCAGCAGCGCGATGTTCCACCCCGCATCCGCCAGCGCGACGTCGCGCAGTATCTCCTCGATGACCAGCTTGGAACGGCCATAGGGATTGGTCGCCGACAGCGGAAAATCCTCGGTGATCGGCACCGTCGCCGGATCGCCGTACACCGTGGCGGACGACGAGAACACCACCGCCTTCACGCCAGCCGCCGCCATTTCCTCGAACAGCGCGATGCTGCCTGCGATATTGTTGTCGTAATACAGAAGCGGTTTTTCCACCGACTCGCCCACCGCTTTCAGTCCGGCGAAATGCACCACCGCATCGATGCGGTGATCGGCGAAGAGCGCGCGCAAGGCCGCCCGGTCGCGAATATCGCCCTCTACAAATGTCACCGGCCGGCCGGCAATCTGCGCCACCCGATCGAGCGATTTCACGCTGCTGTTCGACAGGTTGTCGAACACCACCACCTCATGCCCAGCTGCCAGGCATTCCACTGCAGTATGCGAGCCGATATAACCCGCACCGCCGGTCAACAGAACTTTCAAGATGTCTCCCTTGTTGTAGTCGTTCGCCACCCGGTTAACGGCTGATCCCTCGCCGGATTCAGAAAGAGCGTGTCGTCAAGCCGCTTCAAGCTCGACGTGGACCCGACGACCGATTGCCGTCGCAATATTAACCAGCGCGTCAAGAGAAAAGCGCGACACGCGACCACGCAGCAGATCGCTCATCCGTGGCTGCGTCACACCGCACCGCGAAGCCGCCTCAACTTGCGTCCAGCCACTTTCCTTCACGATCTCGGCGATTTGCTGCATCAGCTCCGCCCGCGCCCGCAGGTTAGCTGCCTGCTCAGGGGTATCGGCAAGAGCATCCCACACGCTGTCGTACGTTTCCGGCTTGCTCATTTTCGACCTTTCGTCAGTTGGGCATAGCGCTCTTTTGCCAAATCGATGTCGCGCTTTGATGTTGCCTGTGTCTTTTTCTGAAACGCATGAAGAACGACCACGGCATCCGCCATGCGCGCCGTATAGATCACACGATAGGTACCCACATCGTCCCAAATCCTGATTTCCTCAACCCCTTTGCCAATCGATGGCATCGGCTTGAAGTCATCCGGCTGTTCGCCGCGTTGCACCTTGTCCAGTTGATAGCCTGCGTCCTGCCTCGCATCCTCCGGAAACTCCCGCAGGCATTTGAGCGCATTACCCAGGAATCGAATGGGCCTCATGGGATGAAATATACTGATATGGATATATTTTGACAAGGCGTATACATGTCGCCGTCATCATTGTTACCCCTGGCACAGCGCCAGCGCCGCATGCCAGTCCTGAAGGCTTATACCGAATGTCTGTTTCAGTTTATCGTTGTTCAGACGCGAATTGAGCGGCCGTTTTGCCGGGGTCGGGTAATCGCTGCTGGGGATGGGTCGCAGGTGGGCTGGCGCACACGTTTCGTCGAACTCATCCATTGCCTGGATCGCCTCCGCAAACCCGTGCCACGAGGTTTCGCCGGCATTGGTCATGTGATAGATGCCCCAGGGCTCGGCTTGATTCGCGGCTGACATGGGCGAGGCAATCTGGCCCAGCACCTGCGCCGTCGCTTCGGCCAGATCGCGGCACCAGGTCGGCGCGCCAATCTGGTCGGCGACGATCTTCAGCTCCGGCCGCTCCCGCATCAGGCGGCGCATGGTCAGCAGAAAGTTGCTGCCGCGCGCACCGTACACCCAGGACGTACGGAAAATGAGATGGCGACAGCCGGCGGCCTGAATGGCGCGTTCGCCTGCCCGCTTGGTTGCACCATACACATTGAGTGGATCGCAGGCGTCATCCTCTTTCCAGGGCGTGCTGCCGCTGCCGTTGAACACATAGTCGGTGGAGTAATGCACCAGCAGCGCACCCAGCCTGGCTGCCTCCTCTGCCAAAACGCCCGGCGCAACGGCGTTCACCGCATGCGCCAGTTCCGGCTCGCTCTCGGCCTTGTCCACGGCGGTATAGGCAGCCGGGTTGACGATGATGTTCGGCGCCATTTCGCGTACCGTCTGGCGTACCGCATCGGCATCGGCCAGATTCATGGACCGGGAGTCCAGTGCAACCACCTCGCCCAGGCAACTCAGCGTGCGCCGCAGTTCCCACCCGACCTGGCCACGAGCCCCTGTCAGGAGAATGCGGGGAGCGGTGGTCATGCGTAGACCTCCGCATCCTTGAGTAAGGGTTGAACCTGGTCCTTGGCGGATAGCACAGGCGTCCCTTCGAGCGGCCATGCCACCCCGATCTGCGGATCGTCCCAGCGGATGCCGCGATCCCACTGCGGGGCGTAGTACGTGGTGGTCTTGTAGAGGAAATCGGCGCTATCGGACAACACCAGGAAACCATGTGCGAACCCGGGCGGGATCCACATCATGCGCTGGTTTTCAGCCGAGAGCTCGTAGCCGACCCATTGTCCGAAATGCGGCGAGGATTTGCGCAGATCCACCGCCACGTCGAAGACCGATCCGCTCACCACGCGTACCAGTTTTCCCTGCGGCTCGTTGACCTGGTAATGCAACCCGCGCAATACGCCCCTGGCTGAACGCGAATGGTTGTCCTGCACAAAATCCGCTTCGAGGCCGCATTTCGCAAACGTCTGTTTGTTCCAGCTTTCCAGGAAGAAGCCACGCGCATCGCCGAACACCTTGGGTTCAAGGATAAGGACGCTGGGGAGGGAAGTTTCGATTACGTTCATTTTGGGGGAGGGGTGAGTGGTGAGTGGTGAGTGGTGAGTGGTGAGGGGTGAGCGGTGAGCGGTGAGCGGTGAGCGGTGAGCGGTGAGCGGTGAGCGTGAGCGGTGAGTAGTACCACTCACTACTTACCACTCACCACTCACCATTTTTCAAAAAATCCGTTCATTCAACATATTCAGCAGATATTGCCCATACCCATTTTTCCGCATGGGCGCGGCCAATTTCTCCACTTGCTCGGCCGTGATATATCCCTGCCGATAGGCAATTTCCTCCGGGCAGGCGATCTTCAGGCCCTGGCGTTTCTCGATCGTCTCGATGAACAGCGAAGCCTCGAGCATCGATTCGTGAGTTCCGGTATCGAGCCAGGCATGACCACGCCCCATGATCGACACATCGAGCTCGCCCGCGTCAAGATAGTGCCGGTTGACGTCGGTGATCTCCAGTTCGCCGCGCGGCGAGGGCTTCAGGTTGCGGGCAATGTCGACCACCTGCCTGTCATAGAAATAAAGCCCGGTGACTGCGTAATGCGATTTGGGTCGAGCGGGTTTTTCTTCCAGGCTGACCGCTTTTCCTGTGGCATCGAAGTCCACCACGCCATAGCGTTCCGGGTCGTGCACGCGATAAGCAAACACCGTCGCGCCGGTTTCCCGCTCGCTCGCCGCGCACAGGTCTTTCGCCATGTCATGGCCATAAAAAATATTGTCGCCCAGCACCAGCGCGCTGGGGCCATTCCCCACAAAATCCGCACCGATGATGAATGCCTGGGCAAGTCCTTCCGGATTAGGCTGTACCGCATACTGCAAATTGACGCCCCACTGGCTGCCGTCACCCAGCAACTGCTCGAAGCGCGGCGTATCCTGAGGCGTCGAAATGACCAGGATGTCCCGAATCCCTGCCTGCATCAGCGTAGTGAGCGGGTAATAGATCATCGGCTTGTCGTAAATCGGGAGCAGCTGCTTGGACACGGCAAGCGTCGCCGGATACAGACGAGTGCCGGAGCCACCGGCCAGGATGATGCCTTTTCGGGGAGCGGGGAGCGGGGAGCGGGGAGCGGGGAGCGGGGAGCAGGGAGCGGATTGGGGTTGCATGGTCATTCGGTCTCTTTCATTTTCTTGTGCAGGCCAAAAACCAGTTTGCTCGTTCTTTCAAGCAAGGGCTCGACCTGGTTTTCATCTGATCTCACAAATCCGAGTCGGATGGCAATTTGATGTTGAGTATCCAATTCACTTAACGAACCCCGAGCAATGCTGAGAAACCGGGCGAATTCGCGGCTCCCATCCCGAGCAGCGCCCTCAGCCAGATTACTCGGTATGGAAACCGCAGCACGGCGCATCTGCGACACCAAACCGTACTGTTCCTGTGCCGGAAAAGTCGCAGTGATCCGATAAACCACCTCGACCAATTCCATCGCACTTTTCCACGCCTCGAGCCGCTCGTGGGGCTTACCGCTCATGCCTACCTCACCTTTCCGCTCACTGCTTCCCGCTCCCTGCTTCCCGCTCCCCACTCGCCACTCTATCCACCCACGCCATGTTATCCAGATACCAACGCACCGTCTTGCGGATGCCCGTCTCGAAGGTCTCGGCCGGCTTCCAACCCAGTTCGCGATGGATCTTGCTGGCGTCGATGGCGTAGCGGCGGTCGTGGCCGGGACGGTCCTTCACATAGGTCAACAGGCGGGAATATGGCCCGGCCGAGTCGGGACGCATCTCGTCGAGCAGCGCGCACACCGTTTTCACGATCTCGATATTCGGCATCTCGTTCCAGCCACCCACGTTGTAGGTCTCGCCCGTCTTGCCTTGCGCCAGCACGGTACGGATCGCCGAGCAGTGGTCGGTGACGTACAGCCAGTCGCGCACGTTCATGCCGTCGCCGTAGATCGGCAACGACTGGCCGCGGGTGGCATTGAGGATCATCAGCGGGATCAGCTTTTCCGGAAACTGGTAGGGACCGTAGTTGTTCGAGCAGTTCGTCGTCAGCACCGGCAGACCGTAGGTGTGGTGATACGCGCGCACCAGATGGTCGGACGACGCCTTGCTGGCCGAATACGGGCTGTTGGGCGCGAACGGCGTGGTCTCGGTAAACGGCGCATCGTCAGGACCGAGCGAACCGTAGACCTCGTCGGTGGACACATGCAGAAAACGGAACGCGGCCTTCTCGGCTTCCGGCAGACCCATCCAATGGCCGCGCACTTCCTCCAGCAAATGAAAGGTGCCCACCACGTTGGTCTGGATGAAGTCTTCCGGCCCGTGGATCGAGCGGTCGACGTGCGACTCAGCGGCAAAATTGACGATCGCGCGCGGACGATGCTGGCTCAGCAGCTTGCCGACCAAGGCCCGGTCGCCGATGTCGCCCTGAACGAAAATATGGCGCGAGTCGCCCTTCAGGCTGGCCAGATTCTCCAGATTGCCTGCGTAAGTGAGTTGGTCGAGATTAATCACCGGCTCGTCGTTCAGCCGCAGCCAGTCGAGAATGAAGTTCGCGCCGATGAAGCCGGCGCCGCCAGTAACCAGGATCACGATGATTTTCCCTAATTAACAAATCAACCTGACTAGAGCATTACGCCTAATCCAGCAAAAAATTCTCGATCTTCCAACACCTTTTGTCAGGCGAACCCCGACGTATGATGTGCCGTATTGGCAACCATGAGCAGGACGTGCCTGACAATCAAGGTGAATATCTTGAAAAACAGTCACCCGCCATGCTTTGCGCCATAAACCACCGTTTGATAAACCTCCAGTGTCCGTCGCGCAATGTCTTTCCAGTCAAAGCGTCCGGACACCCAGGCACGGCGAGATTCGCGTGCCTCCACGGTCAAAGTCTGTGCAGCAAAATCCCTCATATGCGCAGCCAATGCCGCCACATCACCCAGCGGAAAGTAGTGTTCAGCCGACAAGCCAACTTCCAGGTTGGCAGGAATGTCGCTGGCCACCACGGGCAGACCGTAAGACAGCGCCTCCAGCATGGCGATGGGCAAACCCTCATGGGACGAAGGCAAGACAAAGATACCCGCATGGGTATAGAGCTCGCGTAGCGCCAAGCCGGTCTGCAAACCGGTGCACACGACGCCAGGCGTCGCCGCCGCCGCATCCAGCACTTTTCGCACATAGGCATCGGGATGATCCGACGCACCAACAATAGCCAGTTTCCAGCCGGGGAGCGCAGCATGCTGAAACGCCTCAATCAGATCGAGATGCCGTTTTTCTGGCACAAGGCGGCTCACCAGCAGCACATATTTCCCCGGATCGAGTCCAAACGCCACGAGGGCGCCCATCGTATCCGGCATCTCCGGCAAGACCACCCCGTTCGGAATCAGCGTGGAATCCCGGCCATGCTTGCGCTTCACCAAGCTCCGTATCACCTCGGATATCACGATACGATCGTTCGACCAACGCATGCCGAAACGCTCACCCAACCGCAATACCAGCCTGGCGAAATATCCCCACTTCTGCCGGTCGTAATCGGGTCCGTGGTGAGTCACCACCACCCGAAGTCCCAGCAATCTTGCCAGTGGCACCATCAGTGCCGGGCCAATGGCCTGGACGTGCAGCACATCCGGCCGCCGCACAAAACCCGCATACAGCACACCTAACCCGGTATGAAGAATTGCTTCAAGACCTTTTGACCTGGGCGCCCAGAGACGATGAAAGCGAATGCCCTTCCACTCATCGCCAATCGATTCCGGCTGATAAGGCGCGCGGACGATGACGTCCACCTCGCAACCCAACTCCACCAAGAGCGGACAGAGGTGCTCGGCGTGGGTTTCCACGCCGCCCTGAACATCAGGGAATCCGCGCAGGCCTAGGAAAGCGACACGCATGGAAAGACCCGCGAAAAAACGCTACAGACTCCCAATCAGACGTTCTCGAACTGCTTTAGCGGGTAGCGCGCATCCACCGTATCCCTGCCCTTGACCAGCTTGACCTTCTCCTTGTTCTCCAGGTAATTGATACGCTGAATATGGGGAGTCGGCTTCACGTGGGAATAGTCGATGTAATCATCGAAGCAGATCGACTTGCCCAGACTGAGCTTCAGTTTGTTCTTGAGAACCCAGAACATCGGTCCCAGTTTGGGCGCCTGGGGAATGATGTTGGATCGCATGGCGGTGCGCGCCGTGGTCACCATCCAGCAGTTCTGCTCGCACGCGGCCACCTTGCCAATGGAATCCCTGGTCGTCCCGCTGGCCAGGATTTCTTCCCAGGATTGTCTGGCCAGATTTCCCATGGGCAGATCCGAACGTACATTGCACGCCCAGACATCCGACCACGGATCAATAAACGCAAAATCCGTCCCCGCCGTGCAGGGAATCAAACGCGGATGGCCCAGAATCTTCTCGATCAAGCCCAGGTTCAGATACGCCCTGAACCAGTTCTTGACCTTGCCGCTCTTCAACAAGGAAGTGACCAGCCCCTCCACCTGCCGCGCCACGTTGACCCGGTCGTAAAAATAGTTGTCGTTCTTGTAGAACTGCCAGGCATTGTGCAGGGTGGACGTGGCCAGTTCGAACCCCATGGATTTGGCCAGCTCATAGGTCCGTACCAGCTGATCCACGTTTTCATCCTGAATCACGAAGGCAAATCCCAGGTCGGTTCCCCCCGCCTCCTGCAGCATCCGCAGCCCTGCAACCTTGGTGGCATAGCCGTCCTTCTCGCCCCGAATCCGGTTGCTGGTCAGTTCATCGCCTTCCAGGCTGAAACGCACCTTGATATCGGGGTATTTCTTGATGATGGGCACCAGCCTCTCTGGATGCAGGCCGTTGGAACTGATCTCCATGACTCGTGCCTTCGGGTGCAACAGATCCGCCAGTTCTGCCAGATCCTTGCGCAAGGTGGGCTCGCCACCCGAAACATTCAGGTTGTCGAATCCGCCCGGCAGTTTGGACAGCGTCTCCAGAGAGACTTCCTCCTTCGGCTCGGTCGGGTTTTTCCAGATGTAACACATCTGGCATTTCGAGTTGCACCGAAAGGTTGAAACAACGGTCAAGTCCATATCAAATTCCTCCAGGGTGCGGATTCAGCCCGCTTTTAATATTGATTCGTAGATATCCATCAAGCCGGTATTGTGCCTGTCAAGGGAAAAGTCTGCCTGCACCCGCTTGCGCGCGTTGGCACCCAGGCGCCGGCGCAGGTTGCCATCATGCATCAACTGGTCAAGGCGGGCCCCAAGATCGTCAACACTGCCTGCCTCGAACAGGAATCCCGTCTCGCCATCAAGCACCAGTTCAGGAATCCCGCCCATGCGGCTGCCCACCACCGGCTTGCCATAGGCCATCGCCTCCAGCACCGACATCGGGCAGTTCTCATACCACTCCGAAGGCACCACCACCACCGAAGCCCGGTCGATGACCTCGCGCAGGCGGTCTCCCGTCACATGGCCGACAAAGCTAGCATGTTTGTATTTCAACTTGAGCTCGGCCTCCAGCGGGCCGGTGCCTGCCACCACCAGATTCCACCCGTTGCGAGACGACGCATGGGCCTCAAGCAAAGTACCCACCCCCTTTTCGGCAGACAACCGTCCCAGGTAGAGGGCATAGCCGTCATCCGCCCCCGTCCCGCGCACCCCCTCGGTATCCATGCCGTTGTATAGCAATCTCGCCTGCTCAACCGGAATGCGATGAGTGATCGCCTCCTGCATGAAACGGCTGGGCGCGATGAAGGCATCCACCTGCTCGTAATTGCCCAGCCGGCGCTGCACCGCCGCTTCGGCATACAACAGGGCACTCTTGCCCAGTGAACCATCCGCGCAACGGCGCTTCATGACCTGGGTGAAATCCCCGTCCAGACAGGCCGAGCATGGTTTGCCTTGGCTCAGCCGGTTGTATACCGGGCAAATTGGCTTGTAGTCATGCAGGGTCAAGACTACCGGAACGCCAAGCTTCTTCGCCGCGCCGATGATGGATGGCGTGAGCTGGTGATAGATGTTGTGGCAATGGACCAGATCCGGGCGAGTGGCCTGGATCAGCGCCGAGATGCGCCGCACCGCCTCGGGCGAATGAAGCATGCCCGCCGCCGACTTCAACTTTGCCCACTTGCCGCCCCCGCGATAATCCTGGCGCTCGACAAACTGGTCGGCGTAGTCGCTGGGCAGATTGCGTTCGTCCTGCATGGAGAAATCGACCACTTGGTGACCGCTGGCGAGGAGATAGTCCCGCTCCTGGAACATCACCACTTCCGAGCCGCCGTTGCGGAAAAAGAACTTGTTGGCGAGGAGTATCTTCATGCTTGTTTGATATGTTTTTTGCCGGCCAGCATTCGCTATGACCCGAGCTTGAATGGCTGATTAAACTAATCCCTGCTGTACGAAGCTTGATGTGATTGCGGGACAGGTTCGAAAAGACGCTTGAGCAATGCCTGGGCAACATGATCATTCGTGAATCCGCGCCCTACTTCGCCGGCCTGTTCCGAATATTTGCTGCGCAAGGCCTTGTCCCTGAATAACTCAAGCATGGCTGAAGCCAGAGACTGGCTGTCATCCACAGGAACGACAATACCACCCCCGGCGCACGCGACATTCTCGGAAATATCGACCGCATCCGACACGATGACGGGTGTGCCGCAAACCAGGCTTTCCATAATCGAAAACAGCATGAAATCCCTGCGCGAGGCGATGACCGTTGCAATCGCGTTGTTATACAGATCACGCATGACTTCATGATCAACTCGGTGACGTATAAATTCAACCTGATCCGCAACGCCCAGGGACGTGGCCAGTTCCATGAATTCATCCGCTTCGGGGCCGTCGCCGACAATGATCAGTTTTACGGCCACCCCCTCATCTCTCAGCCTTCCAAGCGCTTCCAGCAAAGTTGAAACCCCCTTTTCAGAAGTCAGGCGCGAGGGTGAAAGAAAATAGGTCCTGTCGCCTGTTTGGAGGTCATTGCCAAACCGGGTCTGGTCAACGCCGTGCGAAATGGCCGGTAGCACCTTCTCCTTCCTCACGCCCTGCTCCAGCAGAAAACGGGCAGCGCGATCACCTCGCGGGATGAAGCCGTCAATCCCTGGCCCAAAAACCGGCAGGACGATACGGTGAAAAAAAAGGGAGGGCAAAGAGCGAAGCATGCGCTGGTGAACGGAGAGCTCCTGCCAGACATAAATCCTGGGTCTCTTTTTAAAGGAGAAGAGGCGCGCCAAGACTGCGAAGAGGGTTGCCCATTGAAACGCCTCCGATGTCAGAACCACATCATATTTGTCCCGTAATCGGGCGATCAGGGAAGGCATGAACGGTATTTCCGGAAACCCGGGGAAATAGGTTTTCAGGTAAATCACCGTAACCCCGACATCCTCATCGACTTCGGGCTTGTACAGCTCAGATACGAACAGGTCGACCTTATGGCCAAGCGCCGCCATCTCGCGCGCCAGCTTCACGATCATGGCATCGCGATTCGAGCCGATCTTCGGCACGACATGCTTGGTTGGCGTTCGGGTAATCGGATTGACGATGGCAATTTTCATATTCAGGTTATCCGTGATCGTCTTCTGCCAGATATTCGGAGTAACGGCTCGCTATGGCCGTCCAGCTGAATTCCTCGGCAAGCCCGCTGGCCTTTTCAACCAGCTCATGGATGTGTTCGCGGGCCCAGAGTGCTTTCTCACTCAAGTCCTGACGCAGGTTGCCCTTGTCCAGCATCACGCCAGACCAGGACTTCATCGTCTCGGGAAAGTCTCCAATGTCCGTCCACAAAACGGGCTTGTTGAAAGCCATCGCCAGCTTGAGTACACCACTGGTCGAGCCCTCCGTATAGGGCAAGGCGACCAGATCGCAGGCTGAAAAGTAGTTCTGCACCTCGGTAAAGGGTATCGAGTGATCGTGGACCACGAGATTGGAACGACCACGCAGTGCGTCCAGGGCCTCGCGTATGAAAGCCTTGTCTTCCGGCTTGCCGGCCACCATGAATTTAATCGAGCCCCGTTCGGCCAGCCGGTCCGCCGCATCGAGAAATTCCATGATCCCCTTGCGTTCACCCAGGAAACCGAAGAAAAGGACCACGAAATCATTCTCGGCAATCTCCGGAAAAGCCTTGCGTGCCTCGGCCCTCGACAAGTCAAGGGTATTGAAAATGTCATAGGCGCCATGCGGCACAACGAGACATCGTGTATCGACCCCCATTTCCTTCACGTCGGACGCAGCGCGTTCGGAATGGACGATCAAGCGATCGAAACGACGATAGAACCAGGTATGCAACCAGCGGCTATAGGGCTTGGGGTAATGCGGCAGAATGTCGTGGATCGTCAGTGCAGTGCGAATTCCGAAAAGCCCGAACAAGCCAAAGACCATCCCTTCCAGCGCGGGATACTTGAGCCAGGACTCAAGCAACACCACATCCGGCCTGCTGCGCAGGATGTGGCGCACGAACCGGACAATATCGACGGGGTAATGGCGGGTACGGCGAAACAGGGTAGTCAGCCGAATATTTTTTGTGAATTCCTGCAGCTCGTAGTCGGTGGCGGTGATGAGCTCGACGTCATGATGCCCGGCCAGTGCCCGTGCCAGCGAGGCCGAGTAATGCGTCAGCCCGGTATTCCCGGTGAAGCAGACGACACTGATCTTCATCGGCATTCCACCTCGGCGCCGGAAACGAGTACCGTGCGCCCGGCATTCACCTTCAGTTCCAGCTGCTCCCGGCCCCTGGCAAGCTTGTTCACGGTAAACGGCAGCAGGTATTCAGACCAGACTTGGCCGCTCAGTACCTGGGTAAACAAGCCCACATCGGCAAATGGCTGCTGGTTGCGGCGCATTCTGATCTGCAACGGGGTATCGTTGTCGGCGGAGCGGGTTTTGACATGTACGGCACAGTTCATGCCGGGCGAGAGCGCCAACGGCCGGCTCATCGCCAGGACGACCACCTTGCCGCCGCGCAATTCCATGCACGCGTCAACGCCATCGCCACACGCCTTGCGCTGAACCAGCGCGCCGCTGCCATCAGGCGACCATGCGTCCCAAGCATGCGGGTCGGAGCGAAAACTCTTGCGAAGTTGCACCTTGGCCGTCGCCGGAGCCGGAGCGGTCCGCTCTTCAAAACTGCCGTCAAGATCCTGGGAAAGTTGAGAACGCCAACGGTCGAGTGCGTAAATTCCGGGAGAACGGGTCTCCGTGCCGGGCGGTTCGGTCTGGTAAGCCACGGCACGACTGCCAATCGCCACATAGTGATTTTTCTGGAAGTCCCCGTGCAGAACATCGGGATAGCGCGAGACGATTTCCACCCCCAGGCTGGCAGGGCCATACGTCAGCGTGTTGTCCGCAATGAGGTTGCCCGTCAGCGTTGCCCCGCTTCGGGTGGGGTGTCCGAAGCTGAAGTAGATCTGGTTGCGGCGATTATCGCTGAGCGAATTGTGTTCGATGTGAAGGTTGAAGCCATTATGGACATGAACGCCGCTGTCGCAATGGCTGACATCATTGTCCTTGACCGCCACGCCATTCGACAGGTCATCCAGATAGATCCCCGAGTTATACGGGCGATAGGCGTTGTCAGCCACATCTGCACGCGTGCCAATGACATGATTTCCGCTTACCACGCTGACCAGCGGCCAGGGATCGTTATTGGCCCACGAATAGATCGCGCCGCAGTCGGACAATACCTGGCAGCTATCCTCTACCGTATTGTTCAGAATGCGCGCATCGCGATGGAAGCGGATGCCGATATAGCCGGAATCCTTGACCATATTGCCTTCCACCAGCACCCCGGTGGCCTGGTCCACGTTGATTGCAGCCAGACTGTTGGCAGGGGGGCCTATCACGCCGCTATGCGCAATCCGGTTGTCCCGAACCGTCAGGTCCTTCGATTGAACCGCCGAGAGGCCATCCTGGCGGCTGCGTTCGATCGTGGATTGCAGGACACTCACATTTTTGCTGGACACGACCGCAACGCCATCCCGGCCGGAATCGCCCACCACCAGGCCGGACAGTTCGACATCCTTGCTGTTGACGACCCTCACCCCGTCCAGGCGGCCATGCGAAACACGCAGACCCTCGACGCGGACATGCTCTGCCCCCGCGATATGCAGGCCATAGTCAAAGCGCGCAACTTCCACATTGGGGGCAGAATTGGGGGCAGCCCCGCTGCCGGGAAGGCGCAACAGCAACGTCCCCGTCTGGCTGTCGAAACCCCATGCGTTGGGATAAGTCAGCATCCAGGGCTTGCCGCTCAAATAGAAGCGGGCCCCCTTCCCGGCCGGGAACCGGGTCGGCTGGTCCAGCACCAGCCGTCCATAGGCCGGATCATCCAGATGCCGTTCCTCGATGATCCAGTCCCCGGTTCGCAGATGCACGGTTGCCTTGGCCAGGTCACGACTGGACACCCCGTTCGGAATGGCCGAGAAATCCTTGCCGGAAGCACTCATCCCGTCCGCCAGCAGATCGGAATCGCGCGGGTAGCGCGCAGGCGCGAGGTAGTCGCCGTTGAGGAAAACGGCGCCCGGTGTGAAATCGATCGCGGCCGCCAGGTTGCCGTCAGGACGCAACTGCCAGCCGTCCACTGGGATGGCGGCATCGATCATGGGCGCTGCAGCACAATTCGTCCCATAGGCCCGCACCACGATGGGCTGCGCCGCGGTTCCGCTGCGGATCAGCGTAAGCGGCTCGTGCCAGACGGCGTCGCAGCGCAGCGCAAGGGTGTCGCCGGGCAGAAGCTTTGCCAGGCTGGCCTTGCGGAGCGTCTTCCACGGGCCGTCGTCGACCGTGACCGCCTGCGGGGCTTTTCCGCTCCAGGCATCATTGCCATGATCGAAATCGACAAAATAGTCCTGCGCGAAAGCGGGCGCGGCACATAGCCGAATGAGTCCGGCCACTATCAAGCATCCTGCCCGGATGCCCAAACCGGTATCGCGACAGCTCATGGCTGGATGGGCGTCCGTTCGGGAAACCCCCGCAAGGTGCGGAGCTTCCGCCGCGCACGATACGCCAGCATGCCGGCCCGCAACGCCCAGGGCGACGCATGGCTCAGCCTGACCCGCAGCCGCTCCTGCTCGGTAAAGCCCGCATCGGCCATGTGCTGCCCGCCGGTGCGGAAGTAAACCATGCGGCGCGGCAGATGGCGGACCCGGGCGCCGCCGAGGAACACGCGCAACATCCAGTCGTAATCCGCGTTGATCCGGTAGTCCAGGTTGAAATTGCCGAAGCGTTCGAACACCCGCTTGCGGGCAAACACCACCTGATGGCAGAGGTCGCCGTAGATCAGGTTGCGCGCCGTCACCCGGCCATAGCTGCGCAGAAAGGGGCCGTCCGGCGTCAGGTAGACGGCATCGCCATACACCAGATCGAGGCCGGGGTCAGCGGCAAAAACCTGTGCCGCCTCGGCAACCACCCCGTCATCGACGAAGCTGTCATCGGCATTGAGAAAATGCAGGATCTCGCCGCGCGCCAGCGCGATGCCCTTGTTCATGGCGTCGTAGATGCCCCGATCCGGTTCGGAAACGACCGAACCGGCAATATCGGCATAGCGTGCGACGATATCCCGGGTGCCGTCATTCGAACCGCCATCCACCACCACGCTTTCCAGCGGCCGCCAGGTCTGGGCACGCACGGAGTCCAGGGTCGCGGCCACGGTGCGGGCGGCGTTGTAGCTGACGGTGATGACACTTACCAAAGGCGACATGAGCACGGAATCAGGGTTATTGCGCCGATTGCGGTTTCAAGCGTGCGGCCACATTGACGAGCCGTGCGTCCGGCTGGCTGTTGATGCGCAGGTAGCGCTTTGCCAGGACTTGATCCACGGGCAGGCGCGACAGTCTTTCCAGCTTGCTGCGGTTCCTGATGACCCATGGCCAGACGCGCTGTCTGCTGCCTTCCGCCCACTCCCAGAAATCCACCGCAAACAGGCCCGGCTGCTCCTCGATCCGCCATTCCTGATCAACCAGGAAGCCGGTGCGGGAGACCAGATCATGGAAGGACGTCATATCGTATTCGCGGGCAAAAAAGTTTTTCCCGGAGTCGCCGCGCTCATAGACCGGACCGTCCATATAGACCACGTTGGGCTGTTGCTTGCACGGCACGGTCAACAGCAGGTGCCCTTCGGGTTTCAGGACGCGGCGGATGTCCCGGAAGGCTGCGTCATCGCCGCCCACCTCGGGGTAGACGTGTTCGAGCACGGAAATCGAGATCACCGCATCGAAAGTGCCGGATGGCCAATCGAGCTGGCGCACATCCCCGAGCTTGTATTCCAGGTTGCGCAGGTCGAGCGCACTGGCGATGGCGCGAAACGGCGCCATCTCGCTTTCCAGGATGTTGACGTAGCTGAACTGAACGTCCGGATGCCGTGCTGCCAGTTGCAGCGTAAACCACTGCGGTGAGGAAACGTCCAGCACCCGCTGCCCGGGACGCAGGTCGAGCATCCGCAGAATGGCCTCGAATTCGGCCCAGCGCATGTAATCGATCGGCCTGACGACGGCCCGCGACGCGAGCCTGGCTTCCGTGGAGTCGCGCGCGCCGGTCGCGGTGAAGCGCCGGCCAAGCAGACGGATCTCGCTGGCGCAGGCATCGGCGTGTTCAAAAGCGGGGTTCATCAGTGCAAGACCTCTTGTAGGTATAGGGATTCCATTTCGCCCAAATGCGCCCGCACGTCGCCTGCAAAACTCAGGTCCTGCACCGCAGGTACGGGCGCCGCCGAACCTAGGTTGCGGCCACGGTGCTGGCGGCGTTTTAGCTGACGGTGATGACGCTAATTAAAGGTTTCACTGCGTCTGCTTATTTATTTATGACAGAGCGCAATTCATCAAAATCAGCCTTAGCACCCGATCCTGGAGACATACACAACAGCAATTTTAAAAGTTTTTGTACTTTACCCCGCAAGGCAAGTTTCAGTCGAACCATATTCCAATATCCACAGAATTCAGATTTTATGAATAAAATATACATATCAAAGATAAAGACGCGATAACCATACTTTTCTGCAATATGGCTGATCCCGGCAACACTATAAAAGAAAATATGCTGTCCAGTTTCTGGGGCAAGATACCACCAATCTGGCCCCTCCTCTGAGTAAAGCAATGTCGACAAAAAGACCGCCTTGGGGTGGAAGGCGAACAAATCTTCCAAATCGGTCAAAGGGTTAGGGAAATGTTCAAGGACTTCGAATGAAAGAAGAAGGTCAGGGTGCTCAAAATTTGGTTTAGTGAAGGCCGCAGCGTAGGTTGGACGTGCATATTTGTCTATTGAATAACAATTGATGCCATGGTCTCGCATAAGGCGACAAAGCAAGCCGTCGCCGCCGCCATAGTCAAGTACGTTATTAAATTTCAATAATTTGGATACAGCAAAGGATGCAGCGAGATTGCTTAGATTTCTTTGCGCGGCACCTGTGTCCAACTGTGTAAGATTTGAGGTATACGCTTCGTTCAGCCAATATGGCACCTCAGTCTGAAGTGAGGCACAATCAACGCACTTGTGATAAGCAATGTTGTATTTGTTCAGCAGTAATAGCCGAAATTCCTCGCGTGTATTGCCACCACATAGCCGGCAACAATTAGGTTCTTTGGTGGGGGTTTTAGATGCCAAAGACATTTGAAAAGCTGCCTTTCTTTAAAAAACAACGTGGTGCGTTCTAATCGAGAAATATCGTGCGCCGCAAAATCTGCTTGCAACGTTTAACTTTTCCTTCGTCATTAAGAAAAAAAAGCAATAGGCGATTAATAAAACGGGGGGTCTGGCACAAAACATTTACCTTAAACTTGGCCAGAGCCCCCTTGCGACTACTGTGTTCAGTTATCGCTGCGTTTATCATTCCTGGATTGATATATATCTTGTAGCCGGCGTTTCTCAATAACTCATGGAACGAAACGTGCTCACATATCTCCTCACCACTTTCGGTCAAGCCTATATAACGCCCGCTTAGTAAGGCCTCACGTTTATATATGCCCAGTCCGCCGAAAGCCGACTCAACCTGGATCAAATCGTGGTCGGTTTTTAGACGTACCATTTTACTGTGCACGGCCAACTCCAATGCTTGTGCTTCGCCCAGAAGGGGTATTAATTTTCGGTAGAGAATAAGACAATCGTTTGGGCACCAGTCTGGATGCCGCAACGCCCAAATATCGTAGTAAGCCCCCGACTGGTTAGCCATGCATGCATCCCATTCTGGGAGACCAGGCTTCCAGCAGGTAAGCAGGTAATTCTCGTTAATTGCTGTGTTGACGCCATCCATGTCGGCGACCAAAACATAGCTGATATGGGCATAGCCTGGATTACTCTGTATCTCATCAATGTAGGCATTTCTGCAAATGGCTATACGTTCTGTTCTTTTTGGATGTTTGCTTGTAAGGTCGCCCAACGAGATAGAACGGAAATGCTGAATTTCATGCGATAAGGCTTCCAGAATCGACTGCGTGTTATCCGTTGAATCACTCTCGATCAGCAAGAAGTGAACAGCCTTGAATTTGCTTGTGGCTTTCTTAAGTCTGAGTACATCCTTTCTGACGGTTTTCGCGCAGTTTCTGACAAGTCCAACAATAGCAACTTCGAGTTGGTCTAACTTGTCGAAACCTGCCACATTTCCGGAACTCACGAACGAACTCCCATATTGAGCCGCTGCCTTATCGATGCTCGCTCCTGTGGGCGGAGGATGAAGCGGTAGATCACCAGGGTCAGCAGCGCTGCCATGACGACGCCCGCGACGAGGCCGCCGAGGACGCCCGGCAGCAGATAGTACTGAATCACCCAGCCCAGTGCGCCCACCCATGACAGATGCAGGAGGCTGGGCACCAGGCTCTGGCGTACCACCGTCATGAGGGGTACGGGCACGGTGTGCCGATGGGCATAGATCAGGAAGGAAGTGGTCATGACCACGGACAGGATGAAATGGGCAATGGCTGCGCCGAGGATTCCCATGCGCGAGACAAGGATGAAGCTGAGCGCGGCGCCCAGCAGACCGCGGCTGACGGCAAACGCGCCGGTCACCTTGGGGTGCCCCAACCCGTCGGTGATCTGGGTCGGCAGGTTGGTGAGCGATTCCAGGAACAGGGAGGCGGCCAGCAAGGCGAGAATGCCCGCGCTCTGGTCTGCGATGGATTTGCCTACCCAGAGCTGCAAGACCGTATGGCCTGTCACCATCAGCAATATCGAAATGGCGCCATTCAGGAAAATGGTATAGCGCGTGGCGACCAGATAGATGCGGTTGAGCCTGCCCAGGTCCCCCTGTGCCGCAAGGGCGCTGGAGGCGGGGAACATCACTGCGCCCAGCCGGTTGATCAGGGCAAACACCCGCCCGATGAGGGTGGCGGGAATGGCGTAGAAGGTCAGCGACTGCATGTTAATCAGGGCGCCAATGATCAGCTTGTCGGCCTGGTCGGCGGTGACGTTCGCGACGCGTTTCAGGTAGGCAAACCCGCTGAAACCCAGCACCTTTTTGTACAGCGTGGGATGCGGGCGTTGCCAGTTGAATGCAGGCAGCAACCTTCTCAGCATCAGCCAAAGCAATATGACATTGACGATGCTCGCGATGGTCCGGAACACCACCACCTCGACCAGTTGCCCCCCTGAGACGGCCACAACCGCGGTAAGGACGGGCACGACGGTGCCGAACAACGCCTCATAGCGGCCGGAGATGTCGTAGCGGCCGAGGCCTTGTGGAATGCTTTGCAGGTAGGATTGCAACTGGCTGAAAAAGAAGGCGACGCCCGCGATGCGCAGTGCGGTGATTGCCATCGCCTGGTGGGTTTCGTCGATGACGAATACGTCACGCGCAAGCCAGGGTGCCGCAACGACGATTGCAATGCCGCCCGCCAGCCCGATGGCCGAGTACAGGTACACGCCCAGGGTAACGACTTCGCAGGATTCTTGCTCCTGGCCCTGCGCATTGAATTCGGCAAGGAATTTGACGGAGCCCGCCGTCACATTGATGTCCATCAGGGCAAAATAGCCAACGATCGCCATGACCAGCGTGAAGATGCCGTATTGCCATGCGCCCAGATGGCTGAGCACGATGGGCAGGGTGACCAGCGTGACCAGCGCGGGAAGCGCGCCGCCCAAAAAATTTCCCGCCGAATTGCGGAGTATTTCAGCGCGCGTGGCCATTTATTTTTTCCGTTGGGTTCAGCCAGGCGGCGCGGGCCAGATACGGCAGCACAAGCACTAGACCGAGGACCTGCATAGTGCGGTAATCAATGATGGGCGTGCCGAACAGGATGTTGGGCATGGAAACGGCCAGGCCGGCCAGGCCTAGGGCAGCGAATGCCTTCCAGAGCGGGGGTTCGATCGCGCCATGCAGCCGCACGGAGTCGCGTGCCGTGACATAGAGCGCGCCGGCAAAGGCCACCAGCCCGATCAGCCCGGTTTTCAGCCAAACATGCAGAAAGCCGCTGTGCATGAAGAAGAACTGGCCGCGGTGGAACGCCACCGAGGCGTCGGACGAGGCCTCGTATTGTCCCCAGTTGCCCACCCCGAACAGGATGTGTTCCCGGATGCTGTCCAGCGCGAGGCGCAATTCGAAAAACCGCCCGGTATTCGTGGTGAGCTTGCCCGCGGCGGTCGACGCATCGGGAAACAGTGCGCCCAGCAGCCCCCCATGGCTTTCGGGCGCAAAACGGTACAGCCACAATGAAAAAACGCCCGCCAGCGCTAGGCCGCCGTATATCCCGACCAGGAAAAGATTGATCCGCTTGCGGTACAGCCACAGGAAAGCCACCCCCGCGGCCATGTAGCCGGTCCAGGCGGTGCGGCGGAAGGAGAGGATGACAATCAGCGAGGCCAGGATGAGAAACCCCCACAAGGCCAGCCGGGTCCAGGGCCGGTCCTTCATGCCCTCGCGGTCGGTCAGCCGGGCGGCCGCCATGAAGGCGGCCATGGTGGCGAGTATCGTGTCGTTGATGTCGAAGAAGGTCAGCTTGATGTTGAGATCGGCAAAATTGGCATAGTAGTTGGAACTGTCACCCCCCATAAACACATAGCGGAACAGGCCGAAGCAGTCGCGCAGGAACACGCTTACCATGAACACGGTCAATAATTCCCTAACCGATTTTTCATCGCGGAATGCGCGCAGCAGGACAAACACGAAAATGACCGCGTTCATCAGGTACATCGTTCCCGAATAGTGCAGCGCGTAGAAGATGCTCTTCGTCAGGAACGGCGCGGCAATGATCTGGCCGAGGAACACCAGGCCGAAGAGCAGCAGGAATTTGCGGACGGCGGCCTCCGGAGCGGGGAGACGATTCCAGAGCGCGTAAAAACCCACCACGCCCGCCAGCCAGAAGATGTACCAGTTGACGAAGGGAAAGAAAAGTTTTCCCGAGCCACGTCCATAAATCATCCGGCTGGATTCTTCCTCGAGCAGGCCGTATTGCGAGCCTGAAAAGAAAATCAGGATGACCAGATAGGGGTAGATGAGGTAACGGACCCACTTGCCCATCAGGGCCGAACTGGCGACCGCCCCGAAGCCCAGAACGAGGGGCACCGAGATCAGAAGCGTCCAGAAAATTGCGGTTTGAAGGCTGAACATGCTTATTCGCGCGCGTACTGCCGGGTGGAAAGGGACATCATGGGGTGGGCTGCATGATCGGTTTCGCTTGCCTATCCGATCGGGCGGCGAACCAGCTTACGCAGTGTTTCGAGCGGGTGAACGGTGTTTTGGGCTTTTTGCATGGCATCAAGCCGGCGCGCGACTTCGTCCTTGTTATCGTCGAGTTCTTTTTCGAGGCGGGCCGACACCCATTCGTAGAGTTCAAGATCCAGCTCATTGGCCTTTCTGATGACGTCAAGCGTGGATGGTTCGAGCCGTTCGTTCTTTTCCTTGGTGATGTTCTGGTTTTCGTAATACGGCGTCCATTGCCAGTCGAGCTTGTGCCCCATCAACGCCAGCGATTCGTCGAAGCGCTCCAGGACACCGGCAACCGCGAAGTGTTCGGTGATATTGCGCTTGGCCTGCTCCAGATGTTCCCGTCCGCAGGCGCCCCAAGGGATATCCCCGTCGACTCCGCAAAGGAGGCGGACCTGTCCATTGTCGAGTTCTTCGGTGATGTGCGACGTGATGTAGGCAGCCAGGTCCATGTTTTCTGCGGTCACCCTTGGGTAGAGATAGTGCCGCGGCGTCCGCTTGACGAAGTAGTAATGGGAAATGACCCGGTCGACCGGATTGCGAAGCAGGGTGACGTAGGTGCTCGGGCCAACCAGATGCTGATGCCCCCCATAGGGGAAGTGGCCCTTCAGCAGGCGGATCTTGTCCCTTTCTTTCTGTGGGCGTTCGCCAAACTCCTGGAGATGACGCTTGGATTCCTCGACGATCGAATAATAGGAAGCGCGGGGATAGTGCTTTTCCAGGATGGTATGCAGCGTCGTTCCGGCCGCCTTGGGGATGTGAAGAAAAATGAGATTGCGGTAGTTCATCGATTTTCCCTGTTTGCAAAGTCGGCGTAGGCCAACTGGAGGCCCTGGGACAGCGAAGTGGAATGCTTCCACCCCATCTGGTTCAGTCTGGTCACATCCATCAGCTTCCTGGGCGTTCCATCCGGCTTGCTCGAGTCGAACACGATGGTGCCGGCGTAGCCCGTGACCTGTTTCACCGTTTCCGCCAGCTCACGAATCGTCAGGTCTTCGCCCACCCCGATGTTCACCAGCGGCGGCAGGCCGTCATTTCGGTCCTGACCCAGCAAGGGTGTGAACTGCGCATCCGGCAGGGTCATCAGGTAGACGCAGGCATCCGCCATGTCCTCGCTGTACATGAACTCCCGTTTGGGCGTGCCTGTTCCCCACACCGTCACCGTGGGACTGCTGGCTTGCGTGGCTTCGTGGAATTTGCGGATGAGGGCGGGAATGACGTGGCTGTTTTCCGGGTGGTAATTGTCGCCCGGCCCGTACAGGTTGGTCGGCATCACAGCCAGATACTGGGTTTTGTATTGGCGGTTGTAGCTCCAGCACATTTCAATGCCGGCGATCTTGGCCAGAGCATAGGGACGGTTGGTCGGCTCCAACGGGCCGGTGAGAAGGTGCTCTTCCTTCATCGGCTGCGGCGCCAGCTTGGGGTAGATGCAGCTGGACCCCAGGAACAGCAGGCGCTTGACCTTGTTCCTGTATGCGGCGTGGATGATATTGGTCTGCATCGCGAGGTTGTCGCGGATGAACTCGGCAGGATATTCGTTGTTGGCGTGGATGCCGCCAACCTTGGCCGCAGCCAGAAACACGTATTCGGGCTTCTCGGCGGCGAAGAAGGCTTCGACTGCAGCCTGGCTGGTGAGATCGAGTTCGGCGTGGGTACGGGTGACGAAGTTGGTGTGGCCCTTGTCGCGCAGGTTGCGCATGAGAGCCGAACCGACGAGACCGCGATGCCCTGCCACATAGATTTTCGAATCGGGTTTCAAGTTACAAGTCCTAAGCTGCAAGTTTCAAGCTACAAGTTTCAAGTTACAAGCGCCGCTCATGCGACTTGAAACTTGCAGCTTGTTCCTCAAGTTTTTTGTGCTCGTATCGTCTGCATCAACCCATGAAGCATGCGGGAGATTTCTTCAGCTTCCCTGATCCATTGCATGCCCGCTTCGCGTTCGATGTAGCCAATGTCCATTCCTATGTACAGCTGGGTTCTCAATTCGCCGGCCGAACCCTTTGCGTAATTCAAGAAATTCGTCGTTTCCTTTGCCGACTCACGTTCATAACCTTCGGCAATATTGGAAGGGATCGACAGCCCGGCCCGCGTGATCTGATCGCGAAACCCGAAGTCCTTGAGGTCTCTCAGCGATTTATAAAGCTCTGCACTCAACCGAGCCGATCGCTTCCAAACCGCGAGATCTTCAAACCGGGCCACCGTCCCTCCTTGAAACTTGTAACTTGCCCCTTGTATCTGCCTTTACTCGTGATAGTCCATGGCCTTGTAGCCATGCTTCTTCACCAGTTCGTCGCGCTCGGCAGCCTTCAGGTCTTCTCTCACCATCTCGGACACCAGTTCGTCGAAGCTGATCTTCGGGGTCCAGCCGAGCTTGTCCTTGGCCTTGCTGGGGTCGCCCAGCAGGGTCTCGACTTCGGTGGGGCGGAAGTAGCGCGGGTCGACGGCGACGATGCATTTGCCATGGGCGTCATAGCCCTTCTCGTCGACGCCCTGCCCTTCCCAGCGGATCTCCATGCCGAGCTCCTTGGCGGCGGCATTGACGAAGTCGCGGACCGAGTACTGGACGCCGGTGGCGATGACGAAGTCTTCGGCATGGTCCTGCTGCAGCATGAGCCACTGCATCTCGACGTAGTCCTTGGCGTGGCCCCAGTCGCGCTTGGCGTCCATGTTGCCGAGGAACAGACATTCCTGCAGCCCGAGCTTGATCCGGGCGAGCGCGCGGGTGATCTTTCGGGTGACGAAGGTTTCGCCGCGGATGGGGGATTCGTGGTTGAAGAGGATGCCGTTGCAGGCATACATGCCGTAGGCTTCGCGGTAGTTGACGGTGATCCAGTAGGCGTAGAGCTTGGCGCAGGCGTAGGGGCTCCTGGGATAGAAAGGCGTGGTTTCCTTCTGCGGGATTTCCTGGACAAGGCCGAAGAGTTCGGAGGTGCTGGCCTGATAGAAGCGGGTTTTACGCTCCAGGCCGAGGATGCGGATGGCTTCCAGAATGCGCAGGGCGCCGAGGGCGTCGGAGTTGGCGGTGTATTCGGGTTCTTCGAAGCTGACGGCCACATGCGACTGCGCGGCGAGGTTGTAGATTTCGTCGGGCTGTACCTGCTGGATGATGCGGATGAGGCTGGAGGAGTCGGTGAGGTCGCCGTGGTGCAGGATGAACTTGCGGCCGGTCTCATGCGGGTCCTGGTAAAGGTGGTCGATGCGGTCGGTGTTGAACAGCGAGGTGCGGCGCTTGATGCCGTGCACTTCGTAGCCCTTGCCCAGCAGGAATTCGGCGAGGTAGGCGCCGTCCTGGCCAGTGACGCCGGTGATGAGGGCTTTCTTGGTCATGATGTCGTGTGTGTGGCAGTTAGGTTAGATATGCTGTCAGCTGTCAGGTGGCCGGGGCCGGGTGTCCAATGATGCGCTCACGTCCGCTCGGAGACATCGCCTTGATCAGGTCGCGTGTGAACTCGTCCTGAACCTGATACGCCCTGGCATCGTCAGCATCAATGCTCGAAACCCTGAAAAGGAGACCGTCCGGAATTTTCCCGGTCAGGCCGTATTTCAATTGCTGCAGTTTCCATTTCAGTCCATTGACGGCGACGGCGTCACCCACAGTCGTCCAATAGGTAATCGGCTCAATACGTTGTCCGCGGGTAGCCACCAAGCGCCTGACCGGGATGCTTCCATCGCCGGTAGCAAAGGTGCCAGTAGCATTTTTAATGATCTGAAAACCTTGCCCCGGATAGCAGACTTCCGGCTTGTGTACGGCCATGCTGTCCGACTGGCTACCCCCATAAGCGATGGTCAGCATGACGCGTTCGCCGTCCGGATTAACATACGTGCGTGCGAGCGTCTGATTGTAAATTTTTTGGATGAGAGCTTCCTGTGCGGGGTCAGCAATAAGAGGGACGATGGTTTCATCGATTTTCCAGTTGCCGAATGTCTTGGGGATGAGCACTTCCAGGTCGATCTTCGGCTCGTTGTTTGCGAGTTTTTGGGTAGGCTTGAGCGCCAGCGCCATGCCCGCCGCAGCAAACATGCACAGGCCGATGACAAGATGCTTGAAGCTGATGAGTTTCATCCTGATCTCCTTGAATCAGCCCTGCGTCCGGGCGCGCGGGCGGTCGGGAAAGATGAAGCCCAGCACCCAGTCAAGCACAAACAGAAACAGCAGGGCGATGATGAACAACATGATGCCGGCAAAACCGTGCAGGAAGCCCTGCCCGGCTTCATCGCCGAGGTGGTAGGTCACCAGTACCAGCACCATGACGCGCAGCACATTCGCCACGAACGCGATCGGCAGAATGGCAGCCATGATGATGAGGTTGCGTGCAATGCTGGTGCGCTGCATCAGATAGAGATACAGCAGGCCCATGGCCGACAGGCTGAACATGGAATGCAGGCCGGAGCAGGCGTCAGCCACCAGCAACTGGTAGGGGCCCACCGTGAGCGTGACACCGCTGCGGGCAATGGGGTAACCGGCTGCATACAGCACCTGTTCAGCGATGATCGAAATGTATTGCTTGAGCGGGCCGGTGGCGGCATCGACGACAAAACCCGGCAGCGGAATCATGAACACAAGGAAGAACAGCGCGAACCACAACGCGCGGGCAGCTTTCGTCCCCAACGTGATAAGCAGCACGCCAAGAATGACCGGAATCTGTGAGCCGATCTCGAATATCAGAATATCTTGCGAACGGCCCAGCGCATAGGCCAACAGGCCAATGACGAGCACTGTCCAGCCAATTGCCGCCTGACCACGAGTCGGCGGGGTTCCGGCGCCGGTCAGGAACAGGGCGCGTTGCTGCCAGATCAGGAACAGGGCGACTATCAGTACGATGGGGCCGTGCGCCTGCTCTTCCGAGTTCCAGATTCCATGCGCCAGCATCCAGTAGGTTGGCACATAAAGGACCAGCAGGCCGAGCACCACCGGCCACCAGGGTTTCAGGCGGGCCAGGGCGTCGAATACAGTCGCGCGTGGAGCGAGGGTGCTCATGTTTTCAGTCCAGAACGACGGCACCGACCACCTGCGCGCCCGTAAAGAGGATTTTTTCCTTCAACTCGGCCAGCGGGGCCAGACGACTGACATTGCGGCGAGTGGCAATCAGCATGCCCCCGGCGCGTGCAGCAACCAGTTGGAAGTCCGAAGAGAGCTTCGATGGCGCGGTGTCCAGCAGGATGATGTCGTAGCTGGTTTCCAGGCCGGACAGGAGCGCGCCGAAAGTGGGGCGTGCCAGCAGTTCGGCGGGGTTGGGCGGCGGCGAGCCGGCAGGCAGCACAGCCAGCGTATGGAACGGCTTGACCGAGTGCACCTGCAGCGACGGCACACGCTCGGCCAGAATGTCGGACAGGCCCATGCCGTTGCCCAGATGGAATATCTCCTGCAGGTGTGGCTGCCGCATGTTGGCGTCGATCAGCAGCACCTTGCGGCCCATCTGCGCAAACAGCACGGCCAGATTGGCGGCCAGGTAGCTTGCACCTTCGTTCGCGCTTGTACTGCCGACCGCCAGGGTTTTGCGTCCCTCGTTGAACCAGCGCAGCAGCAGTTCGGAACGCACGGTGCGTAGCGCTTCGGCTTCCTTGCTGTAGGGGGCGGTGGCCGCGGTGAGTTCAGGATTGAGGCGGGCCTCGGCGGCGGGAAGGTAGGGGTATTCAAATTGCTGCGACAAGGCCTGCTGGATGTCGGCCTCGGTCACCAGACCGAGCTTTTGCGCGGCCTCCCCGAAGCGCAGGTTCTGTTCCTGCTGCAACTTGAGCACGCGTTCCATGTCCTGCGGCTTGAGCTTGCCGGCATCCTGCAGCAGCTTGCCGATGTTGGCTTCGGCCCGGATGCTGCTTGCTGCCGCTTCGACGATACTGCCCTGTTCGCTGGCACTGGTGAGTGAATTCATGTGAACCTCGGCTTATGCGGTGTAGAGATGGCGGCGCGTCAGGCCATGGCGGGACGATTGCGGCGGAACATGCGGCGCAGCCCTTCCAGGCGGCGGCCCTTTTTCGTGACCTCGGCCAGCACCGGGATATCCAGCCCTGCAGCGATGTCCAGCCCTGAACGCACCCGGCGATCCAGCAGTTCCACAATGAAACCTGCGCCCGCGCCAAGTACGCCGCCCGCGAAAAGCGACAGCAGGATGTTGAGTAACACGTTGGGCTTGGACGGCCTGATAGGCGGCGTGGCTGGATTCAGCACGGCGATGTCGGTTTGCGTGGACTGTGCCTCCATGCGGCTCTGGCCATAACGCTGCAGGGCTGCATCATAGATCTGCTGGGCGTTTTGCACATCGCGCGCCAGCAGGGAGGCTTCCTCGCGCTGGTTTTTCAGCGCCAGGACGCTGGCCTTTTGCTTGGCGAAAGCCGCACCCAGTTCGTCGTAACGCTGACGCGCCGCCCCGGCAGTAGCGCCCACACCGCGCGTTGCGAGGCTGAGTTCGGCTGCAAGCCTGGCCTTGTAACTGTTCACTTCGGCCAGGGTGCGCTGGTAATCGGGATGGTTCACGCCTACGCGCTTGGCCAGATCGGCCAACTTACCCTCCCCCTGGGATACTTGCGCCTTGAGGCCTTGCACCACCGGATTGTTGATTACTTCTGGCATGCTGGCGCTGTCGCGGGTACGTGAACCAGCATCAAATGCTGCCGATTGCGCAGCCACCATCTGGCTGGCCAGTTCGGACATGCGGCGTGTTTCCACATCCAAACGCTCATCGGATTCGACTATTCCCTTTTCACGCTGATACGCGGTGAGTTTTTGCTGCGCATCATCGAGACGCTGACGCAACTGAATGATTTGCTGATCGAACCAAGCAGCGGTCTGTTTGGCTGGCGCCAATTTCAGATCGAGACTGGTTTCGATGTATGACTTGGCAAAGGCGTTGGCGATTGCTGCCGAAAAGCGCGGATCGGTGCCGGTGAAGGCGATGGAAATCACGCTGGATTCGCGCGAAGGCTCCACGTCAAGTTTCTTCAAGAGCAAGTCGCCCAGCCATTGACGGATTTCTCCCTTGCCTTCGGTCGCTTCCATGAATTGCTCGTGGGTGCCGGGGCTGTCCGCCAGTTTCAGGTCGCTCACCACCTTTTGTGCGACATTCGCGCTCTGAATAACTTCGGCCTGCGTCGCCATGTAGCCCGGGATCAGCTGCGACGAAATCAATTGCCCAGTAAAAGGGTCTTTGGTCTGGGAGTCGATAATCAGCGTGGTGGTGGCGGTGTACTCCTTGGGCAGCAACAGGCTCACTACCGCCGTAACGGAAACAGTGAATAACAGCACGCCGAGGATGATCCATTTGCGCGCATTCAGAATCAGCAGGAATTGGATGGGGTTCATTGCGGGTCCCTTAGAACAGGCTTTCCTTGACGTAGATCACATCGTCCTTTTGCACCAGATCGCCCAGCTGGGCGTCCAGTTCCTGCATCGCCCCCTTGGCGTCACGGCGCAGGATCTTGATGCCGCGCTGGGTGCCGCGCTGGGTGACCCCGCCGCCCAGCGACAGGGCCTGTACCACGCTCATGTTCTGCTCCAGGCGGAATGCGCCGGGGCGCTGCACTTCGCCGTAGATGTAGAACATCGGCTGGCGCGCCACGTTAATGATGTCGCCGTCCTGGATCAGTTCGTTGCTGGCTTCGCCGCCCGGCTTGAACAGTGCGACCATGTCGATGTCGTGGTAGGTGGTCTTGCCGTCGCGCGTGCGTACCAGCGTCACGGTGTCGGCGCCATCAATGATGATGCCGCCGGCCAGCGCCAGCGCGTCGGTGACCCGGCTGATTTTTTCCAATGTGTATTGGCCTGGCCGGTTGACCCGTCCCAGCACCGAAATGTGTTGGCTGCGGTATTGCACTACGTTGAGGGTAACGAAGGGCTTGATGATGAACCCGCCCTGGCTCAGGCGCTGCGCGATTTCGGTCTCGCCCTGGGCCGGCGTGATGCCCGCCATCTTGACGTCGCCGATCAGCGGAAAGGTGATGGTGCCGCTCTCGCTCACGCGCGCATCGGTGGCGAGATCGGGCTGTCCGTACACGGTGATGTGCAGCACATCGCCCGTGCCCATGAGGTAATCCCTATCCGCGCTCCACGCGGGCGCCGCCAGTAGCAACGCACACAACATCAACACACTACGCCACAACTTCATCATTTGCCTCTCCAGTCAACGGTCGCCGCATGGCGAACCGCTCTCCTGCTTCAATTTTTCGAGTTTCAAGTCGCAAGTTTCAAGCTGCAAGGAAAAAGTGGCTGCGCCCTGCATCCACCGTCCCGCATTACCTCTTGAACCTTGTAACCTGTGTCTTGTAACCCGCGTTTACAGCAAAACCCGTACCCGCATCCGCCCGACGTTCGGCCATTAGAAATCGGCCCTCACGTTGGCAAACAGCATATGGAAACGGTATTCCTCGACAGATATGTTGGAATTACGCCGCCCGGCGCTCACGCCGACATCCACGGATACAGCCTGGATCGGCGCATAGCTGACCGAAAGCGACTCGCCAAAGGTATCGTCGTTACGTTGCATTTGTGTTGTCCCCGGATCGCCCTTGAAATCGCGGTTCTCGAACGTCACACCCGCATTCAGGCGCCATTTTTCGCGCATCAGCCACACGCCGTTCACGCTCGCACCTCTTTTCAGCACCGAACTGGCATTGATATCCTGCGCTCCGCCGAGTTCCTGATATAGGGACACGCTCAGCAGCGTTTTACCGGTGGCATACCAGTCTGCCGAAATTCTCCCCGCAAAACCACTGAAATCGGGGCGCTCCTTGAGTTGCGGAACAAAAAAATAATTCCCCTTCAGGACGTTTTCATATTGGCGATTCACCCAGCCGGCCTGACCGCGCACCTTCAGCTTGCCGGATACACTCCAGTCGCCCAGCAGGTTGTATTCGGTCTGCTTATAGCTGTTGTCCGCCACCTCGACATAGAACGGAAAGGGAAAAACCTGACTCTGGCGATAACCCAGAATCTGGGGGTTGGGGAATTCTGCATCGATCCTGCGCACCTGCGCCCGCAGGCGGCTACCCTTGGGTGTGTAGTAACTCAGGACGACGTCCCGCGCCTGTGTCTGGGCATCCTGCGAGGCCAGCAACGACGCGCTGTTGGCGTAGTCCGTCGTCTCGATTCCTCCGCCTATCCGCCAGCGCGGGTGAAACGCCCATTCGGCGCGGCCGAAGCGGCGTTTGCGCGTAACCTGGTTGTTGACCAGCCCCACGCTGTCGAAATTGCTCTGGCTGAGCGATTCGGACGCCCCCGCATTGCCGCTCAGACGGTTGCCCAACTGCCAGTTCCAGGTGGCCTGATAATCGCTGCCGTCGGAATCGTACATCGTATTGCGGTTGTAGCGAACCCGGGTTTTTGTCGCGTTGGCAACGATTTCCTGACGACCCGGTTTCCAGTCCACATTCAGCCCGGCGCTCAGGACGCTGTAGCGTTCGTCACGCGGGAAACCTGGACTTTCATTGTCGGCCAGTCGGAAAAGGTTGCTGTCGAAAAAAGTGCCATAGGACACAAACGGGCGGAAGGTGTCGCCTTCTTTCGCCTGGGCGGGCATGGCAAGTATGGCGCCCAGGACGGCGATCAATCCAGCATGGATTGTTCTCATGCCCGTTCGCAGCGGCCCAGCCAACCTGAACACGGTTCGCCCTGAACCCCCTTGCCCCGTGCCCGTTCGCCCTGAGCTTGTCGAAGGGCAAATAATAGCCAGTGCCGCATCGTGCTCATGGCCTTCGACAGGCTCAGGCCGAACGGTGGAGGGCCTGCCGCCCTGCCTGCTCACCAAGCCTGCATGCAGTGTCGCCCGCTTCACCAGAAACCCCAGTGACCCGTGGCCACCACATACGCACCCAGCGCACCGTTGGTGACGCCATGCGCTATTACAGGCGCCCACAGGTTACGGGTGCGGATATACAGCCAGCCATACGCCAGCCCGGCGACCAGGCCGGCCAGCCATTGCAGGTGCTCGACGGCAAACAGCGCGCTAGCAATGAGCAGCGCCTTGAAGCCGATCTGCGCCGGGTCCAGCGCCAGGAAATTCGTCTGCTGCACCCAACGTTGCAGGAAAGAACGCCAGAACAGCTCTTCCATGACTGGCACCACCAGCGCCGCACCGGCGATGCGGAATGCCACCAGCAGCCAGTCGATGTGTCCGGCTTCATCGGTCGGGTTGTAGCCCTTGCCCGCCTCGCCCATCAGCATCCAGGCGGCGTCGAGGTTGACCCACAGCACCAGCACGCCGACGCCGACCGCCAGCGCCAGCAGCAGATGCTTCAGCGGCAGGCCATACGACCTGAGTTCGGTGTAATGGCGCCACAACACCGCCAGCGCCAGCGCCACCAGCCCGGCTTTGACCGGGTACAGCCAGCGCACGTCGAAGCCGGGCGCCCAGCCGGGCAGCAAACCTTCCAGTACAAGCAGGGCGATATACAGCCCGAACGGCAGGCTGCGAACGAAAATGGGGGACATGGGGGGCAGGTTCAAGTACAAGTTACAAGTTGCAAGTCACAAGAACGGAGCGGGTGGTTTCACCACACTCTCTCTTGCAACTTGCATCTTGAATCTTGTAACTGTTGCTACTTCAGACCGGACACGCCCTTGCTGATCGCGTCGGCATCAGCAGCGGGGGCGGCAGGCGCTGCCGCGTTGGCTGCCGGCGCAGCAGGCTGCTCGGCGGGGGCTGCCGCTTCCTTGCCGGCATCGGCAAACTCGCCCACGTATTCGATCTTGGCTTCTGCCTTCACCTTGTCGAGTTCGGCCTTGGCCGCCTTCTGGCGCGCCTCGTTTTGCAATAGGCGTGCGATGGCTGGCTTGGCCTGCTCCAGCGTCACCGGCTGCACCTGCGAATCTGCCAACAAGATTACCAGCAGTCCTTCCGGCGTATTCACGACCATCGCCTGGCCATCGGGCATTTCAGCCAGTTTGGGCAGGAGCGCCTGCGGCAGTTGCTCGGCAGGCTTCACACCCTGCGATGCCTGCACCGGATATTTCTCGTCTTTCAGCCATGCCGCGAAATCACCCAGCGTCTTGGAATCGGCCAGTTGCTTGCGGATCGCCTCCTGCTTTTCTTTGGGCGCCTTGATCGAGAGTTCCTGCAGACGGTAGATCTTGCGTTTGGTGAACAGCTCCGGATGCTTGTTGAAGTAATCCGACACCTCGGCATCGGTCGGCTCCGCCGGCGTACCCAGCTTACGGGTCATATAGATTTCAGCCATGATCTGGCGGCGCGCCGCATCAAGCGCCTGCACCACGACAGGATCGCGATCCAACTTTTCCGACTGCGCCTTCTGCGCCAGCACTTCCTGGTCGACCAGGTTACGGATCACCTGCAGCGAAGCCGCCTTGGACTGGTCCTTGTCGAGATTGGGAATGCGTTGAAGCGCGTAGTTCACTTGCGACACCGTCAGTTCAGTGCCATTGACCTTGGCCGCCACCTGGGTGGGCTTGCTCTCCTCCGCCGTCCCGTCTTTCTTGTCGCCGCAGCCTGCCATCAGGGCAACGACCAGCAACGGGAGATACAGCTTCTTCAAACCATGCATGTTGGTCTTCCTCTTAGTCCGGATTATTGGAAATTATGTGGTACGAATGTTACAGCAACACGTTGCCGGATGGCATAAGGCCAGTCACATGCAAGGTACTTAAAACGCCAAAAAATTTGAATGCATAGCGCATGCGATTTTATGCAGGTTACAGGTCAGACCTAATGATCGCTTCGCATTTTCAGACAAATCTGACAAAAAAGCCGGGGTGCATCCCCGGCTCGATCTGCATCAGATTAAGAACGACTTAGAATTTCATAGCGACGCCGGCCGTGATGAGATCAATATTGATATCTTTCAAATCGAAGCGTTCATACTCTGCGCGCAGATTCAAATTATCCAGCAACGCATAACTGACCCCCAAACCGTAAACTGGACGATAACTATCGTCGCCGACAGCCACACTCGCTGTCGTGCCCGATCCCGACCCTGTGGCCTTGGCTGTGATCTCAGTAAGCACATACGCTGCGCCCACCTTGCCCATCAAAGAAAACTTGTCAGTAATCGGATAAGTCCCTACAGCGGCCAGCGACCACGCATCGGTTGCCACATTCGTACGGATCGTCCCCGCAGAAGGCGCAGTGATAGTGGTATTGGCATGGGCATCGTTCAGGTTGGTATAGCCACCTTCCAACGCCAGATATTTATTGAACTGGTACCCACCGTAGACCTTCCAGCCTTCGCTAAGGGGGCTGACCGAAGTCGTAGACGTGGCACCCACCGAGGCCACGGCCGAATCGATACTTGAAGCCAAGTCGCGATAATGGGATTGTCCGACGCCTAAGCCGGCGTACCACCCATCGAAGTTGATGCCGGACCAGTCGCTATCGCCATATTCTTCCAACTCACCAGGGCCCGGATCCAACACCCAGCCAAATGTCATGCCGAACATATTCTGATGCATGTTGAATGAGGCACAGTTAACAATATTCTGTCCACAGGCCGACTGACTGTTGGAGGCTGCATACATATATGCGCCAGTAACTTCCAGGTTTTCGTTTGCCTTGTAAGTAAAACCCAACGAATAATGTCTTTCAACCGTAGCTGGTGCTAGAAGATTGAATGTCACCATGTTATCGGGAATTGGACTCGCACCATAGTTATAACCCGCACGGAGTTGCAGGCGATTATTTACTCCATATTGCACACCGAATTTATATACCGTCTGATCTTTCCAACCAAAACCCATACCATTGTCATTACCCAGCTCCTTAGACGGATCGGTAATTGATGGGACACCATTTGTACCTATGGGTGTGCCCATACCGGGATTACCCACAGAGGCAACCTTGCTGTAATTAATGCGCAATATATCAGCTGCAATGACCAAGTTTTTAGCTGGTTTAATTGCAATACCTACCCCATAGTTTTCCGGGATGTCAAAATCCCCCTGCTCAGCGAACAAGCCCCGGTATTTGTCAAATTTTGTCATGTAGGTTCTAGATGCGTATGTCAGGCCTAAAGTGAGCCTGTCATCAATAAATTTACCCTGCCAACCTAGTTTAATCCCAGCACCATAGCTGTAATCAAAGCCTTGACCTGTTAAATGATTCGGATCAGAAGTAATTGTAAAACCTCCGGCATCAAACAACTGAAAAGCCTCCAGGCCATAAGCACGGAAACGCGTTTCCGCTAATACCAGGGAAGCCCCGATTGCGTGATTATCATTAACTTTATAAGCTACGGTTATTGGGACAAGCAACTGCATCATGTCTACCCCAAGTTTTGCGTCACGCGCTGGAGTATCGGGGGGCCCGCCAAAAGAGAAAAAGTTCTCTGGATAAGTAGTATTCATCCCGCCATTGCCAACGACGGCCAGAGCAATATGAAGTTTGTCATCCAAGGGCATACTGAACCCCATTTCTGGCATGAGGAAATATTTTGCGTCACTCTCCGTATCGCCAAAAAAACCGAATCCCGCCGCGTTACCTGGGTCGGATACAGTAGCGTGGCGTTCAGGATTAAATACGGCAAAACCCAAATCCCCACGCATGCCAGTATTAACTGCATTGGCTGGATTAGCTGCAGTAGAAAGAGAATCGCGGCCGTAAGCAATGCCTACGCCTCCCATACCTTGGGAACGAATACCAAACCCCGGAAGGAAATAACCATTGGTAGCGTAGGCCGGGAACGTAGCCATACAGGCTGACACAAGTGCAGCACATTTCAGTGTGAAACGCATAACTCCTCCGAGAGTTTTATTAAAATTAAAATCGAACGGGAAACAAATATTGTGTAGCCCAAGCGTTGGTCGACGCCACCAGTATTCCGCAATACCAGTATTCCGCAATAGAAGACAGAAAAACAAAACACAACTTCTCAAAAAAAATACGGCGGGGTTTAACCCGCCGTATTTTTAATTACAGCCAATAAACCAATTGATTGAAACCAAAATGATTTAGGCTATCAATTTGCGACGGCGCACCGCGAAGCCCACCAGTCCCAAGCCTGCCAGCATCATGCCATACGTGGAAGCCTCAGGTACGGGAGCCGCAGCCGCTACACCATTGAAGGTCCAGAAAGCTTCGTTGCCGTCAAAAGAACCGCCCACGATAATTTTCGACCAAGACAGCGAGAAAGCACCAGTCGTTGAATCATAGGTACCAGTAACTGGGCTAAGGCCCGTATTGAAGTTAGTGCCACCATTAGTACCCCAGTTATTCGTCCAGGAGGACAAATCCATGGTGATAGTGCTTGCGGTAGTCGTGCCCGTTACGAAATTGCCGCCGGGAACAGCAGCACCGCCAAAAGGCGCGTCATCCGTAGCCAGCGGAGTATTGGTGAATACATTAACCGGCTTGAAAAAAAACTGGAAGAGGGCAGCTTTGCTACCCGTCGCACCGCCCGCATCAACCATATCCCAGCCCAACGGACCAAAACTAATCGTCTGGGTCGGATCAGCCATCGCAAACGTGCCGCCGGTCACGTTGAAATCAACAACGGTACCAATGCCACCGTCCGGTGCCTCATCAATAGCGTAGGCACCCGAAGCAGCAACAGCCATGACCAGACCCGCAGCAATTTTAGTCATTGTGAATTTCATCTTATAAATCTCCTCATTCATGTAGATAGGTTTCCCCCTGCGTCAGAATAGTTGTCGCCTCATTAGAATCTGAAACCTGGGGGCGATAAGGACGGAAATGGCACGATACGGACAAGCATACAAGGAGAGGGCGGTAGCACGGTTGTTGCCGCCGGAGAGTGCGGCGATGGAAGTCGTTGCGCGTGAGATTGGGGTTGCAGCGGGAACGCTGCAACGCTGGCGTGAGGATGCGCAGTCCAGGCCCGCCCGCGGGCGGGCCTGGACTGCGGGCGCCCGGCTCGAAGCGGTGATCACCGCGGCGGCAATGGACGAAACCGGCAAGAACGCGTGGTGTCGCGAGCACGGCGTCTATCCTGACGAACTGGACAAATGGCGAGTGAGCGCCACCACGGCACTGGCCGAACCCGAGGAGGCCCGTGCCAGCCCGCAAGCCACGCGGCAGGACAAGAAGCGCATCAAGGAACTCGAACGCGAACTGCTGCGCAAAGACCGAGCCTTGGCCGAGACAGCCGCGTTGCTCGTGCTGTCAAAAAAAGTCGCGGCGATCTTCAGCAAGGGAGAGGCCGAATGATCGGCCTCGAAGATCGTCAGGCGCTGGCCCGAGACATTGATGTTGCACATATCGCAGGCGCGCGGCTGAAGTCTGCCTGCGAGACCGCCGGCATCGAGTTGCGCACCCTGCAGCGCTGGAAAGCCTGTGACGGCCTCGTCAGCGGCGATGGCCGGCCGCAGGCCGTGCGAGCGACACCCAGCCATGCCCTCTCCGAGGCCGAGCGTACGCACCTGCTTGCCGTGGCCAACGAGCCGCGCTTTGCCGCCGTGCCGCCGGCGCGCATCGTGCCCATGCTGGCCGACGAGGGCGTCTACCTCGCCAGCGAGTCCACCTTCAGCCGCGTACTGAAAGCGCACGGGCAAACCGCCCACCGCGGGCGGGCCAAGGCGCCCAGGGCGGTCAGGCCGCCCACCACGCACATCGCCACCGAACCGCGCCAGGTATGGTGCTGGGACATGACCTATCTGCCCGCGCAGGTGCTGGGGCGTTGGTTCCACTTGTACCTGATCTTGGACCTGTACAGCCGCAAGATCGTGGGCTGGGAGGTGCATGACAGCGACCACGCCGACCATGCCGCGCACCTGGTACGACGTACCGCGTTGGCCGAAGGCATTGCCGCGCTTGCCGCCAAGCCGGTGCTGCATGGCGACAACGGCTCTACGCTCAAGGCCACCACGGTGCTGGCGATGCTCAACTGGCTGGGCGTGAAGCCTTCGTACTCTAGGCCTCGCGTGAGTGACGACAACGCTTATGCCGAGTCGCTGTTTCGCACAGCCAAGTATCGCCCCGAGTTTCCCGCCAAGGGCTTTGCCGACCTCGACTGCGCCCGCACCTGGGCGGCCGGCTTCGTGCGTTGGTACAACTTTGATCATCGCCACAGCGGCATTCGTTACGTCAGCCCGGCTCAGCGCCATGCAGGGGACGATCACGCGATTCTGGCTGCCCGACACGCGCTGTACAGCAGGGCTCGCGAACTTAACCCGGCGCGCTGGTCTGGCGACACGCGAAACTGGTCGCCCATCGGCGCCGTGACGCTGAACCCCGAACGCGACTGCATCATCAAGTCGCATTCGGCTGGCAACGATATTCAGCCGTTGGCTGCATGACTGAGGCGACAACTACCTTGACGCGCGCCGGTTTCGATCGAACTACAACTACATCCTCCTGCCACACGGTGTAATGCTCTTCACCGAATAATGCCTAGCGGCGACTCTCACTTAGCAATGCCCATTCCAGCTTTGAGCCATATTTACTTATGGACTTAACAATCAAGCATTTAAGATTTGAATTTAGTTGTTTTTGGTAGGCATCCTGGTAGGTTCGAACTAGATGTGTAAAAAATTCCGACAAATTTTTTAATCAGGAATGAAAGAAAGCATCTCATATGGCACAAACAGACCAAGTCAATCAGAAAAGAGTCAATAACTTTACTTTTAAATCAATGCGTTAACAAAATATAAACCGCCAGTCATTATGTGTAAAATTTATCGACAAATGCATATTGATTAGTATTTCTGATACAATAATAAAATAAACTTGTACATTATTTCAATCAGGCTTTACGTGTAAGTCGATCCGAGCGCTCTTTCACAGACGGAGGCAGACTCGATATATCGCTCGCTGTGTTTGGCAAATGCAATGCGCTACTTCGCTTTCAAGCCGGATACTGCCGGCCATTCCATGAAAGCAGCGCCCCATCCGGGGATTAGTGATTTGACTTTATAAAGATCACAGGCCGACCAGCCCGAACGTCAGAGGGGCACTGCCAGGTGCCAGGACGTTCGGGCCCGCAAAATGGTCCGGGTGGGCTTTCCAGCCTGCAATCGCTAATACGCGTTCTGATCCCGCCAGACGACGGCGAGTGTCTTGCCGATGATCATGAGGTCGAATCCCAGCGACCAGTTGCGCATGTAGTCGATGTCGTACTGGACGCGGGCGCGCATCTTGTCGAGGGTTTCGGTTTCGCCGCGCAGGCCGTTGACCTGGGCCCAGCCGGTGATGCCGGGCTTGACCTTGTGGCGCAGCATGTAGCCCTTGATGAGCTTGCGATACTGCTCATTGTGCGCAACGGCGTGGGGGCGCGGACCGACGACGCTCATGCGTTTCAAGGAAACGCGTTGCGCCCTCTGCGCCCAACGCTCGCCTGCCTCATCTCGATGCAGCCGCCTTATAGACAGCGTTGCGCTCGCGTTTGCCTACGGCAACAACGGTAACGATCAATTGCGTATCCACCACGTCGTAGACCAGGCGATAGCCCATGCTTCTCAGCTTGATTTTGTACCGGCTTTTCTGGCCTGAAAGTTTTGAGGCGGGAACATGCGGATTATGGAGACGTTCGGCAAGTTTCTTCTTGAATTGCTCGCGCACAGGCTTGTCGAGCTTGCCCCATTCGTCAAGTGCATCGGGATGAAACAACAGCTCATAGGTCATCCAGCAGGACTTTCACGGGGGTCTTGCCATCGGACATACGCGCTTCGGCCAGGGCATTCAGTTCGATGTCCTCCAGCTTTTCCATGAGTGCTTCGTAAGCCTTGACCGGAATACAGTAGAAGGCGGGCTCATTGCGGTTCAGGATAACGACAGGGAAACCTTCACCCGCCGCAACCGTTCCCATCGGATTTCTTTTGAGCTCGGATACGCTGGCGGTGACTTCCGCCAAGACAATGTTCGCCATTTGAAACCTCCTGTCCGCCAGAATGCAGAGGCACTCTTCAGGAACCATTAAAGACACTCTTAAGAGTGCCATTAAAGTTCATTCATTCGCTTCTGTCAATACGCGTTCTGGTCCCGCCAGACGACAGCAATGGTCTTCCCGATGATCATGAGGTCAAATACCAGCGACCAGTTGCGCATGTAGTCGATGTCGTACTGGACGCGGGCGCGCATTTTGTCGAGGGTTTCGGTTTCGCCGCGCAGGCCGTTGACCTGGGCCCAGCCGGTGATGCCGGGTTTGACCTTGTGGCGCAGCATGTAGCCCTTGATGAGCTTGCGATACTGCTCGTTGTGCGCAACGGCGTGGGGGCGCGGGCCGACGACGCTCATGCGGCCCTGCAGGACGTTGATGAACTGCGGCAGTTCGTCGAGCGAGGTGCGGCGGATGAAGGATCCGAATCGGGTGATGCGGGGGTCGCTGCGGCCGGCCTGCTTGATGATCTCGCCATCATCGCAGACCTTCATGGAGCGGAATTTGTAGACGAGGATTTCCTGGCCGTCGAGGCCGTAGCGGCGCTGCTTGAAGATGACGGGGCCGGGCGAGGACAGCTTGACGCCGACGGCCAGGATGAGCAGGACGGGCCAGATCACCAGCAGGATCAGGCTGGCGATGGCGACGTCGCTGATGCGTTTGCCGATGCCGCTGACGCCCAGCGTGGGCGATTCGGTGAGCGCCACCACGGGCATGCCGTGGATATGATCGACCCGCGCCTGGATGAGGTCGGACACGAAGATGTCCGGCACGAAATAGACCGACGCGGTGGTGTCGCGCAGGGCGTCGAGCAGGTTCAGCGTGCGGGGCTGCGAGGCCATCGGCAAGGTGATGTAGACCAGGTCGATGCCATTGCGGTTGACGTATTCGGGGATGTCGGCCAGCCGCCCGAGCAGTTTGGCCGGGTCGGTCAGTTCGGTACGCTCGAGCGTGCGGTCGTCGAAAAAGCCGACCACGTCGACCCCCAGCGCACTGTCATTGGCAAAACGACCGCGCAGTTCGGTTCCCAGGTGCCCCGCCCCCACGATGAGTGCGCGGCGGCGGCCGCCTTCCAGCAGCAGCAGGCGCGGCAGGATCTTGCGTACGACGCGGTGCGCCACCCACATGGCGATGGGGGTGACGAGCATCCATGCCATCACCAGGTCGGGCGGGAAGAAATCGAGATAGCCGGTGGAATAACCAAACAGCAGGATCAGGCCGGACAGGAAAAACCACGGCATGACCACTTCGTTCCAGAAGGCCCGCAAGGTCACTTCGGGCCATTTGCCGGGAAAGGTCAGCGTAAAGACGATGAGCGCCAGAATGGGATAAGGCCCATTGAAGGTCTCGCCGAAATAGAGTGCGCAGCCGATCAGCACCAACACGGCCACGAAGGGATCGAGCAGGATCTTGGTCAGCGATACGACGGAAAGCTGCTGCCGGAACAGCCACTGGTTATGGTTTGTCATTACTCCAAATGCTTCGCGTCGATGCGTGTGTCCCGGGGACAGACAAGCGTGTAATTATCAGGCGACCCGCCGGCTAATGCCAGGGCAGGCGCATTGTTCAACCAACAAAAGTAACGGGCCAATGTTGCCGGAACTTGAAACTGCACGGACCCTTCTCGGCCTATGTCACGATATTGCCCGCGCGTAAAGAATCTTCAATGAAAACGGCTTCCTTGCGGAAGCCGCGAGTCGGACGCAACGCAGCAATCAAACAGACAGGCGTGCGTTGCGCCGGGCCATGAAGCCGACGAGCGCAAGACCGGCCAGCATCATGGCATAGGTTTTGGCCTCGGGGACCGCCAGCGCAATGTACCCGTCCGCCGCGTACTTGAGATCGCCCGAAGCCACGCTGTTGCCCATCACGCTGGTGATCGGGTTCAGGAAACTGGCGTCATAGGGGTTGTTCATTCGGAGCGTGAAGACCCCACCGCCCGATGCGATCGTTGGAGGCTGGTACACGGCAGCATTGAAGCTCGTGACGGCGATCGTGATATTGGTCACGCCCAGCGAGAAGCCGGAGTCGGCAACCCCGGTCCCGCCGATGATGTTGCCGGTCAGAATCGCGTCGCCATCGGTAAACCCCGTATCCGTATTGAAATTGCGGTTCGGGTTGGTATCCAGATAAATCGCGAAACTGCCGCCCGTGACGCTGATCGCGCCGGCGGCCGTCACGCTCTCGGTAAAGCTGGCCACCGCGGTCAATTCATAGGTCGAATTGAGATTGGGCGCTGCGGCTATCGTTCCGGCCAGTTCATGGTTGGTGATGAAGGATTGGTAAAACCCATTGAAGCTTGAAACCAGGCTGGGCCCCGACCCCGTCGTTCCGGTTGATTTCAGGAGGACGACGCCTGATCCCGCGTCATAGGTATCGAACGGACCCACCACATCCTCATCCCCGATGCTGCCCGGGGCCTGCGTGTAATCGGCCGTCCCCGCCCAGTTGGATGCCGCCTGGGCGGTATGCATCCCCAGCCCGGACACGGCCAATAGTGCTACTGCCACAACTCTCATGCGCCTCATGACACTCTCCTCCTCCAACATCAAGCTGCAAGGCCATTTCATCGCGTGCATGAAATGGAATGGGGGCCAATTTTATTTATTGTTCATTGTGCCCCCAGCCGTTTACGCAAAATACGTACCATGCACATGAAATCTTCATACCATACTGTTTACCCGATGTTTTTTATCCGGAACCCACCGTCCATTCATTCATTTGGTTTGAAGTGTAAAAAAAACCGACAGTCATGACATGCCCGATTTCATGCCGATGACATAGCCGGGCTGGGCCTGATCTGCCCCGTCGGCCTGTTCGCATGAAAAAACGGCCCCACGAGGAGGCCGTTTCGCATAAATCAGTCCAACGCTCAGATCGCGCTGCGGCCCTTGCGCCATCCCATGAAGCCCATCAGCGCCAAGCCGGCGATGAACAAGGCATACGCCTGCGGCTCCGGCACGGGCGTCGTCACGATGGCCACGCCGGCAAATTTTTTCTCGATGAAGGCTGCGCCACCGACAGACAGGCTGTTGGCCAGCAGGATGTTTTCGAGGGTGACGTTGACGCCGCTGACGATGCCGCCCGTTCCACCCCATCCGGCCGGAATCGCGACGTTTGCATGCGAGGTCCAGTCGGTGGTTTCGAAATCCACTAGGCTGGTCATGTCGGTCAGCGGGAGCGACGACTTGATTTTGCTGCTGGCGGCAGGCGTCAGAGGCGACGCCAGATCGCGCACATAGAGTTTGCCGCCGACGGCCACGCTGGAGCCTGCGCCGATGTTGTAGTAATCGCCGTCTTCGGTCAGGTTGACCGCCGATACCTGATAACCGGGATTGGCATTGACCGTGACGTTGAAGGTCTGGCTGGCCGAGGCAAACCCGGTACCGTTGAAAGACTGGGCCTTATAGGTGGTGGGCGTGAAAAACAGCGCATCCCCCGTCACCATGGGAACGCCGAACAGCCCGCTGAGCGCGCTGTCGAACGTGAAGCTGACCGTGGTGCCCACCACGGTAACCGGAACGGCCTGCACAGGCCCGCTCAGCATGGCAGCCGACAACGCCAGTACGGCGGCGGTGCGTTTAAAAAATTTCATGATGCTTCCTCCAATTCGATATTCAACATTGCGGTGTATCTCCCTATCGCTCGTCAGCCTGAGCCGAAACAATGCGCTTTTTTTATGTACGTTTTGTGTATGTTTCATTTAAGGGTGCCCGTACCGCTTTTCCTCCTCCAGCCACCGAACGGGCCGATACCGGGTGGGGAGGTAAAAAAACTGCAAAAAAACATCCGCTTAGCTAGAACGATTAAAGCAATATGCATGCCCGCCGATCATTCACGCCTGCACACCCTTGTTTGCGTGCTGCTTTTCATGGTTGCGGCAGGCGCGCCTGCAATGGCGCAAACCCCATTGTAAAAAACCCCGACAACGTAGCTTGCCGATAGGGATGACTTATCAATCTGCTGCATATGCGGTGTGTCCTTTGGGGCAGGCGGCTAGCCGAACCGCTTTATCCCATCACACGCATTCCCATCTGTCTGACACCGCCCCACCGCCCGACTCACCGCCTTCTCCAGAGAACGTGCCGTGGCGCCTCCGTGCTATGCTGAACGCCATTTCGGGGGAGAGGATGTGTTCAAGATTCTGTTGCTGATCGCGATTGGTTTCATCGTGCTGGCCTTGTTTCGTGCCTACCAGCGTTCGCTCGGCCAGCCGCCCTCATCCGCGCGCGAAAAAACCGTCGAAGACATGGTGAAGTGCGCGCATTGTGGCGTGAACCTGCCGCGCAGCGAGGCCATTTATTCCGGCGGCGATTTCTTCTGTACACCCGAACACCGGCAACTCGGCAAGAGATGAACGCAGCGGCAACGTCGATGCCGCGCCCGACCACGCCGGGCTATTTCGCGTCCCATTGGCGCAGTCTCGATTACTTCAACTTGTATCGCCTGACGCTGGCCGCCGCGCTGGTGTTCAGCGGTCTGTTGTTCAGCACGTCGGATCTGTTCCGCCAGAGCGCAAACGGGCGTTTTCAGAGTTACGCCTTTGCCTATCTGATGATCGCAGCATTGTTCGTGCTGGGTATCCGCGCACGCTGGCCGGGATTCCAGATCCAGCTCACCGCCCACATCACGGCCGATATCGTGCTGTTCATGCTGATGATGTCGACCAGCGAGCAACTGGCAAGCGGTTTGGGCCTGCTGCTGGCGATTTCCATTGCTTCCGGCGGGCTGGTCGGAAGCGGACGCCTGACCCTGCTCTATGCCGCCATGGCATCGATCGCCGTTCTGCTGCAGCACGGCTTCAGCATTCTGGGCGGCGGCCAGGGGATGGACAGTTTTTTCCAGGTCGGTTTGCTATGCGCAGGATATTTCGCCATCGGCTTGCTGGCGCATGCACTGACCCTGCGCGCGCTCCGGTCGGAAAGACTGGCGCAGCAGCAGGCAGGCGAACTGGCCCTGCTGAACCGCATCAATGCCGTGGCCATCGAAAACTCGCCCGACGGCCTATTGGCTATACGCGGCGACGGCATCATACGACACGCCAGCCCGCGCGCATTGGCACTGCTCGGTATCACGGCAGCGGCGGTCCCGGGCATCACCCGCCTGGAAGACTGCTCGCCCGAGCTGGCGCGTATGTCGCAGCAGATGCAGCCCGGAACAACGTTCACCTTGAACACCGCGGCCGCACAGTTGCGGGTGCGCTGCATCCCGCTGGAAACACCGGACGACAGCCGCGTGCTGGTGCTGGAAGATCAAAGCCAGGCCGAACAGGCGGCCCAGCGGCTCAAACTGGCTGCGCTGGGACGGCTCACCGCCAACATCGCACACGAAATCCGCAACCCGCTGTCGGCCATCAGCCATGCCGCGCAACTGTTGGGGGAGGAAACGCACGATACCGCCCAGATCCGATTGACCGGGATCATCGAGAACAATGCACGGCGGCTCGATCGTCTGGTGGAAGAGGTGTTGACGCTCAATCGGCGCGACCGGCTTCATCCGGTCAGCTTCGATGCCGCTGCGCTCGGCCTATTGGTCGACGAACTGCGTCAGACTGAAGAAATCCCGGCAGACGCCGTCATAATCGACATGCCCGACAGCCTGCATTTCCAGTTCGACTCCGACCATCTACGCCAGATCGTGTGGAATCTCATGCGCAACGCCTGGCGTTTCAGCCGCAAGCAGGCGGGCAGCCTCCGCATCGGCGCACAGATGCAGGGCAGCAACATGCAGATCGAGATCGGTGACGACGGACCCGGCGTGGCGTCGGAACACCAGGACAAGCTTTTCGAGCCCTTTTTCACCACGGATGCGCAGGGTACCGGATTGGGCCTGTTCCTGGCGCGCGAACTGGCCGAGGCCAACCATGCGGCGCTGAGCTACGTTCCCGGCAATGGCGGCGCGCGCTTTCGCCTCGCCCTGCGCGGAGGCGAGTGATCATGGCGGCCTCTCCACGCATTCTGCTGGTTGACGACGAGCCCGACCTGCTCGATCTGATGGAATTGACCCTGGTCAAGATGGGACTGGAAACCGATCGCGCCGTCAGCGTTGCCGAGGCGCAGGCCCGACTGCGGCAGACACATTACGATCTCTGCCTGACCGATATGCGACTGACCGATGGCGAAGGGCTGGACGTGATTGCCTGCGCCAGCGCACTGGCCCTGCCGGTTCCGGTGGCGGTCATCACGGCCTACGGCAATGCCGGCAACGCCGTCGCCGCACTGAAAGCGGGCGCATTCGATTATCTGGCCAAACCGGTGGCGCTCGACCAGCTGCGCACCCTGGTCAAATCCGCGCTGGCGATTCCCGAATCCGCGCAGGCAGACGATCCGACCCGCGAACTGATCGGTCAATCGGCCGTCATGCAGGACATCCGTGCACGCATTGCCAAACTCGCACGGACCCAGGCGCCAGTGCATATCGCAGGCGAATCGGGCAGCGGCAAGGAACTTGCGGCACGCCTGATCCATCGTCTCGGCAACCGGTCCGGCAAGCCCTTCGTCGCGGTCAACTGCGGCGCGATTCCCGAAACACTGATGGAAAGCGAATTTTTCGGCTATCGAAAAGGCGCGTTCACGGGGGCTGACGCCGACCGCGACGGCTTCTTTCAGGCAGCCAACGGCGGCACCCTGTTTCTCGACGAGGTGGCCGATCTGCCGTTGTCGATGCAGGTGAAGCTGCTGCGCGTGCTGCAGGAAAAAAAGGTACGCAAGGTCGGTGCCACGGCCGAGGAGCCCATCGACGTCCGCATCGTGAGCGCCACGCACCAGGATTTGTCCGCGCTCGTGGAAACGGGCCGCTTTCGCCAGGATCTGTATTACCGGTTGAATGTGATCGATCTCGTCATGCCGAGCTTGCGCGACCGCGCCAAGGATATCCCGGAAATGGCGCGTTTTCTGCTCG